>Ga0335080_10007221_pt1 | contig 11504 bp, 11 predicted proteins | sample Lox_Sample_34_FD_206720 | JGI IMG/M metagenome (GOLD analysis project Ga0335080, IMG submission 206720) | Soil microbial communities from Loxahatchee National Wildlife Refuge, Florida, United States - Lox_Sample_3.4 | ecosystem: Environmental > Terrestrial > Soil > Wetlands | place: USA...
GATCAAGACGCCGCGGCCGCTTGCCGGCATTGCGATCTCGGCCGATGACCGTACAGTGGTGGCGGTCGACGATGCCGAGCCGAAGCTGATCCTGATCGACACGACGGACGGCCGCGTGCGCGACGAGGTCGTGCTCAAGGACGTGCCGAAGCCCGCCCAGATCGCGCGCTACGCGCCGGACAACAGCCTGATCGGCGTCACCAGCCTCAACAGCGACACCGTGAGCCTGGTCGATCCGTCGTTCACCCGGCAGACCGCCATCAAGGTCGGCAGCCAGCCGATGGACATGGCGTTCCGCGGCGACGAGCTCTTCGTCGCCTGCCAGGGCGACGGCTCGGTGCACGTGATCGACATTCCCAACCGGCGCGCCAAGACAAGCTTCAAGGCCGGAACGGGGTGCGAGTCGCTGGGATTCTTCTAGATATCATCGCGTGCGACTAGCCCGCCTTCGTGATCGCGTAGATGCCGCGTTCGAACTGCCGGTAGAGACGCAGCGCGTTGTTGTCGGCAAACGGCAGCACCTGCGTCATGAAGACCGCTGCGACGCGCTTGTCGGGATCGATCCAGTAATACGTGTTGAGCAGGCCGCCCCAGGTCATGCTGCCGGCACTGCGGCCGCCCGGGAGGGCCTGCATGTTGATCATGTGACCGAAGCCCCATTTGAGGCCGACGCCGGGACACAGGTCGACGTCGCGGGAGAGCGCCGGGTTCGTCGTCTTCAGGACGCCGACGTCGACCTCGCCGATCTGGTTCTGGCCCATGAGTGCGACGGTCTCGGGACGCAGGATGCGGACGCCGTCGAGCGCGCCGCCTTGCAGCAGCGCGCGGATGAGCGCCAGATAATCCGGTCCGCTCGAATAGATCCCGCCCCCGCCGGAGTGCCGGGCGTGCGTGCCCCCCGACGGCTGCTCCATCGGTTCCGCCGTCAGCGATCCCGCGGGCCCGCGCCGATGGACGCTTGCTTCCCTGGCGCGCTGGCGCGGCGAGATGACGAACGCCGTATCGTTCATTCCGAGCGGATCGAGGATGTGCTTGCGAAAATAGAGGTCGAGCGGAACGCCGCTGATGGATTCGACGATGCGGCCGACCCAGTCGATGCTGGTGCCGTACTGCCAACGCTCGCCGGGGTCGAACATCAGCGCGGTGCGCGGCGCCTCCTTCCGCTGCGCCGGCGGCAGCTTATCGATCGACGCCGCATAGCGGACGGCCTTGGCGTCCCACAGCCGGTAGGCGAGGCCGGACGTATGGGTCAGCAGTTGGCGAAGGGTGATCGGCCGGTTTGCCGGGAGCAGCACCGGCCGTCCCTTGTCGTCGAAACCCTCGACCACCCGCGGCGAGCCGATCACAGGGTCGATATCGGGCACCGGGGCATCCAGCGCGAGCTTGTCCTGCTCGACCAATTGCAGTGCGGCGACCGAGGTGATCAGCTTGACCATCGAGGCGACGCGAAACACCGTATCGCGCGTCATCGCGGGGCCGTCGCGAAGGCGGCGCTGGCCGAAAACACCTTCATAGAGGATGCCGCGATCGGTCGCGGCCAATGCCACGACACCCGGTACTTCTCCACCGCTCGTCGCGCTGCGCAGCATCGAATCGATTTCGGCGATCGTTCCAGGGCCGGGCTTGGCCGGCGCCGCGGCCCGCGCGAAGCGCCCGCCCAATACGCCGGCGGCCATCAGGCCCGCGGCGGTCCTGGTAACATCGCGGCGGCTCGGGCGCTCGATCATGCGCACTCGGTCCTTGAATCACACCGGACGGCAGTTTCGACAGTACCACTATCGACCAGATTGTGTCGCTTCTCGGTCCGATCGGCGCCCGCGCAGGGTCCAGTCGGGGCGCTCGAGACGAGACGCGCATGGCGCCAGCCGCGTGTTATGCTGATCGGACGCGCCCGCGGATGGCACGCCGGGCAATGCGAAGGATAGCGTCGGGAGGGTGGATGAAGCGCCAAATCGTTCTCGCAGCCGTCGCGACTGCGGTGGTTGCGCTCGGCGGCGAAACGCAGGGCTGGTCGGCGGCGCACAAGCGCACGGCCGCGCCGGTGCGGCCGGCCGCGCCAGCCTCGGCTGCCGGTCTAGGCGAGATCATGTCGTTGCAGCAGATGCGGCACCTCAAGCTGTGGTTTGCCGGCAGTACCGCCAACTGGGAGCTCGCGGCCTACGAGCTCGACGAGCTCAAGGAAGGCTTCGACGACGTGCTGAAGCGGTTTCCGACCCATGATGGAGTCGCGCTCGCGCCATTGGTCAAGGCCATCGGGGGCCGCGAAATTCCCGAGCTGGAGAAGGCAATCGAAGCGCGCGACGGCGCCAGGTTCGCGGGCGCGTTCGATGCGCTCACGGCCGGTTGCAACGGCTGTCATCAATCGGCTAAGCACGGCTTCATCGTGATTCAGCGCCCCGCCAGCCTGCCGTACAGCAACCAGTCGTTTTCGCCCAAGATGCCTTGAGGCGAAATGTCGCCTGAGGCGAAACCGGCCAAGCATCCCCAAATGAACGCCCAGATCCGCGACTGCCTTCCTCCCGTCCGCGACACCCGCAAGCCGAAAGTCGTGCTGCCGCGCGGCTCCATCGACACGCATGTGCATGTGTTCGAGAAGCGCTACCGGCTCTCTCCCGGGCGCGGCTACAACCCACCGGACTCGACGCTCGCCGACCTCAAGAAGCTGCATGCCACGCTCGGCGTCGACCGTGTGGTGTTCACCCAGCCGTCGGTCTACGGGACCGACAATTCGGCGATCCTCGACGGCATGGGGGCGCTCAACGCCGAGACGCCCGGCCGGGCGCGCTGCGTCGTCGCGATCGGGATGGACGTCGGCGACGACGAGCTGGCGCGGCTCGACCGGCTCGGCGCGCGCGGCGTGCGCCTCAACACCGACAACAAGGGCGGGATGCCGATCGGGCTCTCCGAGATCGCGCGGCTCGCCGACAAGATCGCGCCGTTCGGATGGCACATCGAGTTCCTGTTTCCCGGCAGCGACATCCTCGAGCTGATGCCGGTCTTCACCAAGCTCACGGTGCCGATGTCGATCGGGCATTTCGCCTACCAGCCGGCGACCGCGGGCGTCGCCGCTCCCGGCTTCCAGGCGCTCATCGACCTCATGCGCCGGGGCAACACGTGGATGAAGATCTCCGGCGCCAACCGCGTGAGCGCGACCGACCTGCCGCCCTACGACGACGTCAAGCCGATGGCCGAGGCGCTGGTCGCCGCCGCGCCCGAGCGCATCATGTGGGGCACCGACTGGCCGCATCCGAATAAATACGTCGCCAACCCGAACGACGGCGATCTGGTCGATGCGTTCGGCGACTGGATCGCCGAAGAGACGATGCGGCGCAAGATCATGGTGGAGACGCCGGCGAAGTTCTACCGGTTCTGACACGCGCCGGCCGTCACCGGGCGCCTTCTTCCAGCATCGGCTTGCTCAGCCCGATCTTGGGGGCTGCTCGCTCCAGCAGCGCCACCAGCTCCTCGCTGTCGCCGCGCAGCTTCTCGGCATCGAGATGACGCAGGTCCGGGATCGCGACGGCCGCCTGCAGCCGGGCGATGCCGGCGGCGACAGCGGTGGCGAGCTTCGGGTCGGTCGTCTCGACGGCCTCGGCGAAGATCACCCGCCAGGCGAGCGCGATGCCGTCGGCGTTGCTCTGCATGTCGTTGAGCGAGGTGCCGCTCAGGCGCGACTCGCCGCCGTCCGCCTTGTTGCCGCCGATCTCGAACGTCAGCCGCGCGATGCCGTTGAGCAGCCGCTGCGGCGCGAGATCGATCCGCACGATCTCGGCCTGCAGATCGGCGAGGTGGGCGATCAGCGCCTCGGTTTCCCTGGCGGCGCCGGTGCCGCCCGCGCCGAACAGCGCGGCCTCGACCCCGTGAAAGCCGTGGCTGGCATCCGGCCAGGCGTCGATGTCGCGATCGAGGTCGGGCACGAACCCGCTGGTGAAGACCTCCGAGCGCTCCCAGCCGACGCGCGCCGCGATCCATGCGCGCCGTGCGCCCGCGAGATCATTGGCCGCGAGGCACTCGCGCAGCGTGCGCGCGCCGGCGAGCGCCTGACCGATGTCCTCGGACAGCGGGGCGCGATAGCGCTCGGCCGATGCCTCGAGCGGCGCCGCTCCGGCCTGCGAGGCCGGGGCGAGCGCAAGAACCATGCAGAGAAGTGCCAGCTTCGACATGACGCCTCCGTGTGCCGTCATCGTTGCGCCTGCGCCGGTGCGCGGAGCATGCGCCGGCGCTCCGCATCGTGCGCCTCGCGCAGGGCGGGATTGAACAGCGACCACGGCTCGGTGCCGCGCAGCAGCGGCATCGCCCGGGAAAAGGTCAGATCGTAGTACGCGCGGTATTCGGCCGTGGCGGCGGCGAAATCCCCGTCGGACACCGCCATCGCGATGCGGCGCAGGCTGATCACGACGTCCTTCAGCGCCGCGCGGGCGAGGCGGCGCTCCATCAGGGCGCCCTTGACGGCGGCGTCGCGATGGTCGGGGAACCGCTCGGTCAGGTCGCGCATCTCGCCGCCCAAGGTGTCGACCGCGAGCTCGATCGCCTCGCGATCGCGCGCCGCGATCGCCTGGGCGAGCAGGAGCGAGAACGTGCCGATCTCCTTGAAGCGCACCAGGACCCCATCACGGTCGTAGGGCTGGCTGCCGCCGCCGACCGCGCGCAGGTAGGCGACCAGGTCGCCGCGCTCCTGGCCGGACAGGCCGAGGGCGAACACGCGGTCGAAGTGGTCGATCACCTGCTCGAACGTGTCGTAGCGGGCGTCGTGGAAATAGGGCGCGTTGAAATTGGCGTTCAGCAGGGTGGGGGTCTTGAACAGCCCCCCGGAGCCGACGTCGTGCTGAAGATGGTCGACGAAGGCGCCCGATGGCAGGTGGCAGGCGGCGCAGCTCAGGTTCGGATCGTGCGGGAACGGCTTTGCGAACAGAGCCTCGCCGCGGCGCTCCGCCTCGCTCGCCATGTCGTTGAGCCGGCCGCGCGCGCCGAGCTTCTCGTTCGGCAGGAAATCGATCTCCTGGATGTAGGCGACGAGCGCGTCGAGAATGGCGGACGAAGGCTCCGGTCCGGCGAACTCGCCGACGATCACGTTGCGCACGAAATCGCGCAGCGACGGCATGCGCCCGTCGTGGCCATAGGGCGCGAGGTAGCGTGCGCCGCGCAGGCTCGGGATCCGCACCGGGTCGAGCAGGAAGTTGTCGGCCTTGGGATTGAACAGGGCGCCGGTGGTGTCGAAATTGCCGGGACGGGTCGACAGGCCGGGTATGAACAGTTTTGCATTGCTGGCGCCACCGACGTGGCAGGTCGCGCAGCTGATGCCGGCGCGCCGCGCGACGTCGCCCAGAATGGCAGGGGAATTGAAGGCGAGATCGCCCAGCGCGACCACATACGAGATGCGGTCGCCGCGGTACTCGGACCGCAGCACCTCGCGCGGCACGTCGAGCGCATCCTCGTTGAGCTCGCTGCCGGCGGGCAGCACCGCCTGGTCGCCGTCGATCGGGAACGGGGCCGCATCACGCGGCAGCAGCGTCAGCATGACGAGCGCGGCAGCCGCGCCCGCGGTCCGCCGCGTCAAGCCGGTCGTCGTCATCATGCTCGCTCTCATCTGTCGGCTGAACGCAGTCGCACGGACCGGGGCGGCGCCCCGGCCCGTGCAACGATGTCAGAGCCTGCGTTCAGTGGTGGTCATCATGATCATGATCGTGATCATGATCGTCGTCGCGATGGCTGGAGAACACGATCGCGCCGGTGCTCGGGTCGAGGATCAGCTTGCGGTCGTCGTTGTCGACGTCGCGGTCGAAGTCGAACATGTTCTCGATCGTGCCCGCGATGGTGTCGAACGATCCGTTCGGCTGGATGCGTTCGCCGGACAGCCAGTTGTCCTCGATGAACTTGAGAACCGAGGCTTGGTCGGTCAGCGTGTGGTCGACGTGGTTGCGCTTGGCGAACGGCGAGATCACCAGCAGCGGCTGCCGGGTGCCGTAGCCGCAGCGGCCCCAGGCCGGCTGGCCGAAGTTGCCGTTGAGCGGGGTGGTCCGCGTCGGCCGGCCCTGCTGCAGGCCGAGATTGCAGACGCCGGGCGCGTTGAGCGTATCGACGGCCTGGCCGGGCACGCCCGGGTTGAACGACGGGTTCACGATCGGCGGCATCTGGTGGTCGTACCAGCCGTCCGAGTCGTCATAGAGCACGACGATGGCGGTGTCCTTCCAGAACTTGCTCTGCTGCACCGCGTTGACCACCTTCACGATGAAGGCCTGCTCGTCGATCGGGTTCGAGTAGCCGCCGTGGCCGTCCTGGAACGCCGGCGCCTTGAGGAAGCTGACCGACGGCATGTTGCCGGCGTTGAGGGCCGCGAAGAAGTCGTCCGAATCGTACTGGTGGTTGGCCGGATCGGGGTTGTGGGTGTTGGGGATGGTGCTGTGCCCGATCGCCGCGATCGAGCTCGGCCGCGCGTGCGTCGAGTTGCGGGTCGACGCGTAGTACTGGAACGGCTGGTGATGCGGGATGTAGTCGGTCGACGAGAACGGGAAGTGCGGCTGGGTCGGCAGCGTGAAGCGGGCGCAGCCGGTGCTGCCGTTCGGGTTGATCGTCTGCAGGTTGAAGCCGCCCTCGAACCAGCCCCACGTGATGTTCTTCTGGTTGAGCAGGTCGCCGACGTTGCGGCCCGCCATGGTCACCTGGTCGATGGTCGGGTTCGAGCAGACGTCCATCTCCGGGTCGGCGTCGCCGATCATGGTGATGTTGCTGGGGGTATGGGCCGCGTCGCCGAAAGCCTCGTGGGTCGGGTGCAGCAGGTTGCCGCTGCCGTCCTGCACGTTGGTCGTGTGGGCGAAGCCGTTGGCCTGGCCGGAGACCAGATTGATCGCGCCGGGCGACGACGGGCCGAACTGGCTGGAGTAGCTGTTGTCGTTCATCGCGTAGTGCTGGGCGTAGTTCCACAGCGCCGTGACGGTGTTGCCGTCGTAGTAGCCCATCACCAAACCCTTGGTGGCGACGGCGGCGGGCGGCGGCAGCGGACCGTTGGCGGCGGTGCCGCCGGCGGTGCCGACCCAGGCCGGGAAGCCGTCCATGTTGCCGTTGTTGTAGGCGGCCTGCTCGGGCTGGTCGTTGTGGCCCTGGTCCGCGGTCGACGCCTGGGAGGGGGAAAGGCGGAACGGGTTGGCCGCATTGGCGCCGTTGGTCCGCTGGTTGTTGGGCGCGACCGGCGCGCTGGCGTTGCTGTTCGGATTGGCGGTGAGCAGGTTCACGCCGACGAGCGGTTTGAAGCCGTGGTTCACGTCGAGCGGCGTCACGAGGTTGTTGTTGAGAGGTGTGTGACGCCTGGCCCGGAACTGCGTCTCGCCCGGGTTGTTCTGCGCGTTCGGGTACGTCCCGAAATAGTGGTCGTACGAGATGTTCTCCTGGAAGATCACCACCAGGTGCTTGATTGGAGTTCTTGTGACGAGGCCGTGATCGTCGCGATCGCGGTCGTCGGCAAGCGCGGTCACCGTCACGACCGCAAACGCAGCCGCGAGACAACCAGATACGACTGGGTGTTTCATGTAGACGCTCCCGATGATGAAGCAGAGAGATGGTGGAGGCCACCAGGATGAGGCGTCGGGAGGCTTAGGCAGCGAATGTAACAGTTGCCGCAACGACAGATGTCAGTTGCGTGAAAGCGGGTGCTTTTCCACCGCGCAGCGGACGCGATCGCCTTCTCTCCGGTCGTCGATTACCGCGCCTCATCCGATCGCACGATTCCCCCGATGAGTTCCCTGCACCCGCACGACGACGCGTGCGCGCTTGCGCGGCGTCGTTCGCACCGACCGTGAGCGGAGCGCGCGCACTGTGAAACTCGGACGCGCGCCGCCCGTATCAATTGTCGACTTGGCTCACGGCTGCGGGCGGTAGCCGCAACGGAAAGCCCAGTCCGTGAAACCCCTTAGGTGGAATATCGGAATTTTCGCGCGAACGGCCGGCTGTTATCCATGATGCAAAGGAGCGATTCGACGCTAACGGAGGCCGACATGCTGCGCGATCAGATGATCACATTCCTCGAGTGCACCATCATCTTCCTGCTGCTGACCAATGCGGTCAGCGTCGCGGCGGCGGCCTATGCGATCTCGGTTGCGACCGGCCTCAACACGCGTCGGCGCGAAGCCAAGGCGCTGGTGATGAGCAAGGCGAACGCCGTGCTCGCCGCGATGTGGCCGAGCGGCAGCCGCTGAGCGAGCGGAGCGAACGATGCGCCACGCCTTCACCCCAGCAGCCTGCGTCGCGGCGCTCGCCATCGCTCCTGCCGCGGGCGAGAGCGGGCTCGCCGGCGTGTGGCGCAAGCTCGTGAATGATCTGCTCGATCCGTATCGGCCCGAGCTCCACTACATGCGCGGGCCCGGGCCGAAGTGGCGCGAGAAACACGGCTTTACCGATCGGCCTTGAGGTATCGGCTTCGCCAAAAGACGCTGCCGCCGCGTTTTTTTCCCGGTACTGCCCTCAAATTGACGGTATTGGCTCGCTAAATTCCGAGTGGGGAGGGTGAAAACCCGCGACATTCGAAGCGTCGACGACAGCCCGATGGGCTGTGGAGCTGGCTGGGGGGCCGTTGCTCGCGACCGCGTCGCGGATTTCACGCTTGCAGAACCCCGAGGTGGACGACCGTCACTTCTGCGTGCGGAGGGGCGCACCATGCGTGATTCGAAGAAGCTCGAGCTCATCGAGGATCCCCATGCCGCGTCGCTCGCGGCCGCCATGGCGCCGTGGGTGCCGCGCGGCAGCGTCATCGTCGGCTGGTGGCGCCGGTTCATGAAGGATCTGGTCAGGCCCTATCGGCCCGAGCTGCACTACATGCGCGGCCCGGGCCCCAAATGGCGCGAAAAGCACGGCCGCTCGGTCCTGCACTGAGATCGCGCAGCCCAAGCCTCGAGGCACACGCGGCAGGTTGTTCCGTCGCACCGCTGTCATCGATACGTCGTAATCGGAGCCCGGCGCCCGGATGGACGCGGATGGAGGCTCGATTGCGCAGGTCAGATTTGGCAGCGTGCGTTGCTCTTGCGGCGGCCGTGCTGTTCGCGGCAGCACCCGCGGTGGCGCAATATTCGGCAATGATCACCGCATGCCGCTGGGACGCCAAAGGGATCTGCGCCGGCGCGGTGCCGGGGCTAGGCCAACTCGCGGCGTGCATCGAGCGGAATTTCGAAAAACTCGCCGAGCCATGCAAGACGGCGCTGGTGCGCATCGCCGCGGTGCGCGACGCCTGCAAGGCGGATATCCAGCAACAGTGTCCCGGCACCAGACCCGGTGCAGGCCGCCTCCTGCTCTGCGTCAAGGCGCACTATGCGGCCCTGAGCGCCGCCTGCCGCGGGGCGATCGGCCAGGCGGCCGAGCGCAACCTGCGCAACTTGCGCAGCCATTGAACCCGCTTGCACCTCAGGTCGCGTCAGCTTCGCGCAGGCATTCGAACAGCGTCACGTCCGGGTGCCGCATGAGGGGCAGCAGCGCCGCGCCCGCCAGCATGCCGCCGATATGCGCCCAGTAGGCGACGCCGTCCTGGGTGTGGATGGCGACGTTCCACACCTGCGACAGCGCGAACAGGCCGATCACCCAATAGGCGGACAAGGCGACCGGGATGATGACGAACAGCACCTCGACCTTGGCGCACGGCCGGATCATCACGTAGGCGGCGACCACGCCCGAGATCGCCCCCGAGGCGCCGACGGCAGGCACGGTCGAGTGGGCGCTCGACAGGAAGTAGGCGATGTCGCTGGCGAAGCTGCAGGCGACGTAGAACGCGAGATAGCGCACATGGCCGAGCGCGTCCTCGACGTTGTCGCCGAAGATCATCAGGAAGAGCATGTTGCCAAGCAGGTGGTCCCAGCCGAGATGGATGAACATGTCGGTGAAGGGCGTCAGCAGGATCGGCAGCGCGCCGGTGTTGGCCACGTCGCCGCTCAGGATCGCCGGCGTGAAGCCGAAGGTGTGCACGGCCTTTTCCCAGGCCTCGGGTGTGACACTCAGCGAGGCGATGAAGATCGCGACGTTGAGCACGACCAGGCCCCAGGTGACGTAGGGCTGCGACACGCGCTTGCGCGCCCGTTCGTCGTAAAGCGGCAGGACCATGGGCGTCTCTTTGCGTGTGATGACGTGCCGAACGCGACGGATGAAAGGCGACGGTATTCAAGGAGTGTAGCTCACGATGCCGGCGGCCGCTGCACCCAAATGGGTGCCTGGCGTGACCCTACGTCATCCACCCCGCCGTCCTGCTCTCCGCCAGCACGCGGTCGACGATTTCGTGCGCGAGGCCCACATAGGTGGTCGGATCGAGCAGAGCGCGCAGCTCCTGCGCGCCCAGCGCCTTCTGGGCGTGCGCGTCGGCGGTCAGCGCCTGCTCGAACGTGGTGCCGGCCTCGATCCCGCGCATCGAGACCTCGTAGACCAGCTCGTGGGCGCTCTGCTTGCCGACCTTGTCGGCGAGCGCGAACATCACCCGCTCCGACATCAGGAACCCGCCCAGCGTGTCGAGGTTCCGCCGCATCTTGTCGGCGTGCACCTCGAGGCCGCCGAGCACGTATTTCATCTGCGCCAGCATGGCCCCGGTCATCAGGCAGCATTCCGGCATCGCCTTCCATTCGAGCCGCCAAGTCGAGGCGTCGCGCTCGTGCTCGACCACCAGCGCCTCCTGCATCAGGCCGACCGAGGCGCGCAGGGCGCGGCCGACCGCGAGCACCCCCTCGCAGATCACCGGATTGCGCTTGTGCGGCATGGTCGACGAGCCGACCTTGCCGTGGTCGAACGGCTCGGCCACCTCGTCGATCTCGTTGTGGCTCAGGATGATGATCTCGTGCGCGATCTTGGCGAGCGCGCCGCCGACCAGGCCGAGCGCGCTCGCGTAGTCGGCGAGGCGGTCGCGCGCGACCTGCCAGGCGATGTCGGCAAGACCGAGCCCGAGCCGCGCGGTGACGCGTTTCTCCAGCTCGAACGCCTGCGCGCCGAACGAGGCCTGGGTACCGACCGCGCCGGTCATGCCGCTGACGAAGTTGCGCGCGGCGGACGCGACCAGGCGATCGTGGTTGCGATGCGCCTCGGCGAGCCAGATCGCGCACTTGTGGCCGAACGTGATGGGCAGCGCCTGGACGCCGTGGGTGCGGCCGGCCATCGGCGTCGCGCGGTGCGCCTCGGCGAGGCGATAGAGCTCGCGCCCGACCGCCTTGAGGTCGCGCAGCAGCAGCGCGTGCGCGTCCTTGAGCTGCAGGACCAGGCCGGTGTCGAGCACGTCCTGGGTGGTCGGGCCGAAATGCAGATACTCGCCGTGACCGCCGGCGCACGCCGCCTGCAGGGCGCGCAGGGCCGGCACCAGCGGATGCTTGATGCGGCGGATCTCCGCCCCGACCGCCGCGAGATCGACGTTTGCGACCCTGGCCTTGGCGGCGATCTCGGCGGCCGCCGCCGGCGGGATGACGCCGAGCTCGGCCTGCGCGGCGGCAAGGGCCGCTTCGTAGTCGAACCATTTCTGCACGCGGTTCTCGTCGGAAAAAATCGCGCGCAGC
>Ga0335080_10007223_pt1 | contig 11503 bp, 7 predicted proteins | sample Lox_Sample_34_FD_206720 | JGI IMG/M metagenome (GOLD analysis project Ga0335080, IMG submission 206720) | Soil microbial communities from Loxahatchee National Wildlife Refuge, Florida, United States - Lox_Sample_3.4 | ecosystem: Environmental > Terrestrial > Soil > Wetlands | place: USA: Florida...
CCTTTTTCTGCCGGCCACGCCCGCGCCCGACCGGCTGGAGCTGACGCTGGCGCGCCTGGCCGCGATCGTCGGCGAGCAGAAGGTCGGCGCCGCCGAAGTGCTGGATACGCATCGTCCGGATGCGTTCGAGATGCGGCGCTTCGCGCCGGCAGCGCCGCAGGGACTGAAGCCTTCTCCTAAAGACCGCATTACGGCACCGCTAAAGCCGTGCCCTGATACGAACCCAAACTCCGCACTTGCTGTCATGGCTCTGCGGCGGTTTCGTCCGCCGCTGACAGCCAAAGTGGAAGTGCGCGACGGTGAGCCCGTGAGCATCGCTGCTGGCGAAATCCATGGCGAGGTGGCATCTGTCTCCGGTCCCTGGCGAAGTTCAGGGGATTGGTGGAAAGGCGGGGAATCACTACCGCGGATCAACGCAAATTTACACGGATCAAGCTGGGCCAGAGATGAGTGGGACATTGCTCTGTCTGATGGCGAGAACATCCTGCTTTACCGAATTTTTCGCGAGCTTGATACAGAAAAGTGGTTTGTTGAAGGAAGCTATGACTGAATCCGCGACCACCCGGGTTAATCCGCGGTAGAGAAGTCATGTACATCGAGCTTCACTCCGCTTCTGCCTTCAGCTTTCTCGACGGCGCTTCCGTGCCCGAGGAGCTTGTGGACCGGTGCGCCGCGGCGCAGATGCCGGCCATGGCGCTCGTCGACCGCGACGGCGTTTACGGCGCGCCGCGCTTTCATCTGGCGGCGAAGAAAATGGACGTGAAGGCGCACATTGGAAGTGATGTTTCTTGTTCCTCGTTTCTGGTTTCTCGCAAGAAGCAGGGTTCTGCCGAGAAACGAGAAACCGGAAACGAGAAACTTTCTCTGCTGGCAGAAAACCGCACCGGCTACCAGAATCTCTGCCGCCTGATCACGCGCATGAAGATGCGCGGCCCTAAGGATGCGCCGCCGGAGGTGATCGCCGCGCGCGAAGACGATCTGCAAGAATACGCCAACGGGCTCATCTGCTTGACCGGAGGCGAGGACGGCCCGCTGGCCTCCGCGCTCGCCGCTGGCGGACGGGAAGAAGCACGCCGCGCCGTCGAGCGCATGGTCTCGATCTTCGGCCGCGAGAATGTATACGTCGAGCTGCAGCGGCATTTTTTGCGCGAAGAGGAAGCGCGCAACCGGGCAGCCGTCGAGATCGCGCGCTCGCTTCGCCTGCCCATCGTCGCGACCAACGGCGTGCGCTATGCGCGCGCCGAGCAGCGCGAGATCCTCGACGCCTTCACCGCGATCCGCCATCACCGCACGCTCGAGACTGCCGGTCGCCTGCTGGCGCGCAACTCCGAGCGCTATATGAAAACGCCGCAGGAGATGGCGCGCCTGTTCGCCGACCTGCCGGAAGCCATCGCAGAAACGGTGCAGCTCTCGTCACGCCTTGAGTTCACGCTCGCCGATCTCGGATACAAATTCCCGCCGTACCGGGTGCCCGAGGGCGAAACCATGATGTCTTTCCTGCGCAAGCGCACGGAAGAAGGTGCACACGATCATTACGGCCACGCTCAGCGTACTATCCGCCAGCGTGCCGAACGGCAGATCGAGCGCGAACTGGCGCTGATCGAAAGACTCGAGCTTGCCGGCTATTTCCTTATCGTGTGGGACATCGTGCGCTTCTGCCGCGAGCAGAACATACTCGTGCAGGGGCGCGGCTCAGCCGCCAACTCCGCCGTCTGTTATTCGCTCGGCATCACCGCGGTCGATCCCATCCAGATGGACTTGCTCTTCGAGCGCTTTCTTTCGGAAGAGCGTGGCGAGTGGCCGGACATCGATCTCGACTTGCCCTCAGGCGACCAGCGCGAGCGCGCCATCCAGTACGTCTATCAGCGCTACGGAAAACTCGGTGCGGCGATGACCGCCAACGTCATCACCTACCGCGGGCGCTCGGCGGCGCGCGAGATCGGCAAAGTACTGGGCTTCGATCCTGAAATGCTCGACCGGCTCTCGAAAATCGTCGGCTCGTGGGAATATCGCGATCCGGACGAGACGCTGGAGCGCCAGTTCCGCGACGCGGGCTTCGATCTCTCTCATCCGCGCCTGCGCAAATTTCTTGGGCTTGCGCTCGCGGTGCAGGACCTGCCGCGCCATCTTGGGCAGCACTCGGGGGGCATGGTCGTATGCCAGGGGCAGCTCGATTCCGTGGTGCCGCTCGAGCCCGCGACCATGCCCGGCCGCGTGGTGGTGCAGTGGGACAAGGAAGACTGCGCCGATATGGGCATTATCAAGGTGGACCTGCTCGGGCTGGGCATGATGGCGGTGCTCGAGGATTCGATTGTGATGATCCGCCGCGATTACGGCGAAGAGGCCGACCTCGCGCACCTTCCTTCCGACGATCCTGAAGTCTATGCGGCGCTAGAGAAGGCGGACACGGTGGGCATGTTCCAGATTGAGAGCCGGGCGCAGATGTCGTGCCTGCCGCGCCTGCGGCCAAAATGTTTTTATGACATCGTGGTGCAGGTGGCGATCATCCGCCCGGGACCGATCGTGGGGCAGATGGTGAATCCTTATCTCAAGCGCCGCCAGGGACGCGAGCCGGTGACTTATCCGCACGCGTCGCTGGAGCCGGTGCTGGCGCGGACCCTGGGCGTGCCGCTCTTCCAGGAGCAGCTGTTGCGCATGGCCATGATCGCTGCCGGTTTCAGCGGCGGCGAGGCGGAAGAGTTGCGCCGCGCCTTCGGCTTCAAGCGCTCGGAGCGCCGCATGCGCGACATTGAAGTCAAGCTGCGCGCTGGGATGGAGCGCAACGGCATCGCGCCGGAAGCGCAAGACCAGATCGTGCAATCCATCACGTCATTCGCGCTCTATGGATTTCCCGAATCGCACGCCGCCAGCTTCGCGCTGCTCGCCTACGCCAGCGCCTGGCTAAAGTGCCACTACCTGGCAGCGTTCACCGCCGCGCTGCTCAACAATCAGCCCATGGGCTTCTATCACCCATCGACCATCGTCAAAGACGCGCAGCGGCACGGGCTGAAGCTCAAGCCGGCGGATGCGGCTTGTTCTCAGTGGGAATGCACTCTGGAAACTGTTTCTTGTTTCTCGTTGCTTGTTTCCCGAGAGAAGCGGGCTCCTGTGGAGAAACGGGAAACCAGAAGCGAGAAGCCGGAGTTTTGCGTCCGTCTCGGTCTGTGCTATGTGAAGGGCCTGCGCGAGGAGGCGGCGCGGGCGCTGGTGTGCGAGCGCGAGCGGCGTCCGTTCGCTTCCATCGACGACCTGGCGCGCCGTGTCCCCGAGCTGCGCAAGAACGAGCTGGTGGCGCTGGCGGAAGTCGGGGCGCTGAATTCAGTTGACGGCAACGTTTCTGGTTTTGGGTTTCTCGTTTCTCCAGAGAAGCAGGCCTCTGCCGAGAAACAAGAAACTAGAAACGAAAAACTTCGGTTTCACCGTCGCGCCGCTCTCTGGCAGGTGGAGAAGGCCACCCGTGTTCCTGGACCGTTGCTGGATAAAATTACAGAACCAGATGCCGTTTCTCCGCTGGTGAGGATGACCCACGAAGAGCGCCTGGTAGCCGACTTCCGCGGCACTGGGCTCACGCTCGGGCCCCACCCCATGGCCTATCGCCGCGCGCAGATGAATGCGCTCGGTGTGCGCCAAGCTCGCGAATTGCCCGAGCTGCCCAACGGCAAGCGGGTGCGCGCCGCCGGCTGCGTGATTGCACGCCAGCGTCCTGGCACCGCCCGCGGCTTCGTCTTCCTCAGCCTCGAGGACGAAACCGGCATCGCCAACGCCATCATCACTCCCGACCTGTTCGAGCAGAACCGCCTGCTGCTGGTGGGAGAAAAATTCCTCTTGGTCGAAGGCGTGCTGCAGAATCTCGACAACGTGATTTCGGTAAAGGCCGAGCGCGTGCTGCCACTCGACATCACGCACGCGGCCACGCGCTCCCACGACTTCCACTGAGCGCCAGCGGGCCATGGATGTGCTTTTCCGCCGGGCCGTCATGGGAAAAATTCCACAAAAAACCGGCCAGACGTAACTGGTTCGCTACGCACCCATAAAAAAATTTGTTTATACTGAAAGCAGAAAAGCCGCCTGCGGTGGAAGGACGGCGCTATTCAATTCTGGCTGTGCTGAAGGAGTTCTGTTTCATGGCGAGAGCAACATCGGTTCGGAAGAAAGAGATCGTTACCAGCGGCGACAATGGATCGGTCAGCGTTATATCGCAGCCCCTGAGTCTGGAAGACGAAATCCGGCTCAACGCATACCTGCTTTACGAAAAAGAAGGCCGGCAGGAAGGGCGCGACAACGAATACTGGCTGCGCGCCGAGTCGCAAGTACTGGCGCACCGTGGCCAGTCTAAGGACTAGGCAGCACTTTTGGCGGCCATTCTCCTCATTGACGATAATCCTGTGCAGTTGCGCGCCCGCGAGGCGGTCCTGCGGAACGCGGGCTTTACCACCCACATCGCAACCACGCAGGAAGGCGCGCTGGCTCTGCTGCGCAGCGATGTTGCGCAAGGCCTGGGTGCGATCATCACCGACCACATCATGCCAGGCGCCAGCGGCGCCGACTTTGTACGGGAAATGCGATCAGCTAGGCCCGGGGTACCGGTAATCGTGATCAGCGGGCTGGCGGAAGCGGAGAGCGAGTACCGCGGTGCTAATGTCATCTTCCGCCAGAAGCCTTGTCCGCCCGAGGAGTTGATCGCTCTCGTGCGATCGAGCCTCGGCGGCAAGCGCTAAGCCGCATTAACGTAAATTCTTGTCAGTCCGATGCGCTTCAGCGCGGAGGAATCCTGGTCTTCGGAGAGAACCAGCTTTCCCTCGCGCCGCGAGGATGACAAAGTTTTTGTTAACTTACCAACTGCCTCAACACATACTGCAGAATCCCGCCGTTGCGATAGTAGAGCGCCTCCTGCGGCGTATCGATCCGCACCGTCACCGGGAACTCGATGGCGTTTCCGTCAGCCCGCTGCGCGCGCACCATTAGCTCGCGTCCGCCGGTGTACTTGCCTGTCAGCAGTTCCTTGAGGCCGGAAATCTCGTAGGTCTCTTCGCCCGAGAGCCCGAGCGTCTCGGCGGTGTCGCCTGCCTTGAATTGCAGCGGCACGATGCCCATGCCTACGAGGTTCGAGCGATGGATGCGCTCGTAGCTTTCCGCGATCACCGCGCGCACGCCCAGCAGCGCCGGCCCCTTGGCGGCCCAATCGCGCGACGACCCCGAACCGTACTCCTTGCCCGCCAGCACCAGCAGCGGCACGCGCTCTTTCTTATATTTTTCCGACGCCTCAAACACGCTCATGCCTTCGCCGTCGGGCAGGTGCCGCGTCCAGCCGCCTTCGGTGCCGGGCGCGAGCTGGTTGCGCAGGCGCACATTGGCAAACGTGCCTCGCACCATCACTTCGTGGTTGCCGCGGCGCGAGCCATAGGAATTGAAGTCCTTCACGTCGACGCCGTGCTCGATCAGATATTTTCCGGCCGGGCTGTCCTGCTTGATCGAGCCCGCGGGCGAAATGTGGTCGGTGGTGATCGAGTGCCCGAGCTTCAGCAGCACGCGCGCGCCCTTGATGTCCTTCAGCTGCGGCGGGCGCAGGTGCATGTCGACAAAATACGGCGGGTGTTTAACGTAAGTGGACTTCGCGTCCCACGCGAAGGTTTCGCCCTCCGGCACCTGCAGCAAGCGCCAGCGCTCGTCGCCATGGAAGACGTCCGCGTAGCTCTTCTGGAACATGCTCGACTTCACCGAGTGCTGAATGGTTTCCACTACTTCGCGTTGAGTGGGCCAGATGTCGCGCAGATAAACCGGCTTGCCATCACCGCCGTTACCCAGCGGATCTTTGTCCATGTCGATGTCGATGCGGCCGGCTAGCGCGAAGGCCACCACTAGCGGCGGCGACATCAGATAGTTCGCGCGAACCTCGGGGTTGATGCGCCCCTCGAAGTTGCGATTGCCCGAAAGCACGGAAACGGCGACCAGGTCTTTGTCCTGGATCTCGCGCGAAACTTCCGAAGGCAGTGGGCCCGAATTGCCGATGCAAGTTGTGCAGCCATAGCCCACGAGATTGAACTTCAGCTTCTCGAGATACGGCATCAAACCGGCTTCGGTGAGATATTCGGTGACGACCTTCGATCCCGGCGCCAGCGAGGTCTTCACCCAAGGCTTAGTCGCAAGCCCTTTTTCGACCGCCTTCTTTGCCAGCAGCCCCGCCGCAACCAGCACCGACGGATTCGAAGTATTGGTACAGCTCGTAATGGCGGCAATCACTACCGAACCATCCTGCACGTGACCATTGCCGGAAGCCACGTATTCCGCCTTCTTCGTGCCGGGCTTCTGAAGCGCGGGCAGTGCCTGCTCGAACGAGGTCCGCGCCGACGAAAGCCTCACCCGGTCCTGCGGTCGCTTCGGTCCTGCGATGCTTGGTTCGATCGCGGCAAGATCAAGCTCGAGATTGTCCGAGTAAACTGCCTCGGGCGTGCTCTCGGTGTGGAAGAGCCCCTGCTCCCTGCAGTAAGCCTCGACCAGCGCGATCTGCTCTTCGCTGCGTCCGCTGAAGCGCAGGTAGCGCAGGGTCTCATCATCAACCGGAAAGATGCCGCAGGTTGCGCCGTACTCGGGCGCCATATTCGCGATGGTGGCGCGATCGGCCAGCGGCAGCGTGCGCAGCCCCGGGCCGTAATACTCGACGAACTTGCCCACCACGCCTTTCTTGCGCAGCATCTCGGTGACGGTCAGCACCAGGTCGGTGGCGGTTGTGCCCTCGCGCAACTGGCCGCTTAGCTTGAAGCCGACCACACTCGGAATCAGCATCGAGACCGGCTGGCCCAGCATGGCGGCCTCGGCTTCGATTCCACCCACGCCCCAGCCCAGCACGCCCAGGCCGTTGATCATGGTAGTGTGCGAATCCGTGCCCACCAGCGTGTCGGGATACGCCACCGCCTTCCCGTCCTGCTCCTGCACGAAGACCACGCGCGCCAGGTATTCGAGATTTACCTGGTGGACGATTCCCGTATCCGGCGGAACGACTTTGAAATTCTTGAACGCCTGTTGACCCCAGCGCAGGAAGGCGTAACGCTCGCGATTGCGCTGAAACTCGAGATCGGCGTTCACCTGGAAGGCGTTGGGGCCGCCGAATTCGTCCACCTGCACGGAGTGGTCGATCACCAGCTCCGCCGGCTGCAGCGGATTGATCTTGCCGGCGTCGCCGCCGAGGTGCTTCATCGCGTCACGCATCGCCGCCAGATCGACCACCGCGGGCACGCCGGTGAAGTCCTGCAAGAGCACACGCGCCGGCATGAACGCGATTTCTTTATCGGGAGTTGCTTTGGCGTCCCAGTTGGCGAGCGCGCGAATGTCGGCAGCCTTGACGCTCTTGCCGTCCTCACAGCGCAGCATGTTCTCCAGCAAAATGCGCAACGAGTATGGCAAGCGCGCGGTCTTCGAACCCTTCTTCTTGTCGAGCACGCCCAGCCTGCAGATTTCATATTCACGGTTCCCGACCCGAAGCAACGAGCGGCTCTTAAAACTGTCTTTCATGACATCTGTCCTTCCAAAACGGCATTACCAAAACCTTTCACGTTAACACAATCTGGGAGGGACTTGGCTGCAATTCGGCTCTCGGCGCTGCCCTAAAGTTAGGACAGCACCCGGCTCTCACAATGGATCGTTCACGATATGCGGATCTTTTTCAACAGCCGTCCCACGCGAATGGTCAGTTCGGCGGGAACGTCGATGTGCAGGATGGGCTCGGTTTTCACGGCGCCATCGACCTGCACGGCCTTAGCCTTGACCTTCCGCAGGCCATCGCTCACCGACTCTGCCAGACCGCATCGTGCCAGCAGCTTATCGAGCTTTACCGCGCCCGCGCCGTCCTTGGCGGCAACCTCGGGGTAGCTGACCGAAACCTGCGGGATGTCAACTGGGACCTCCTTCTTCTGGAAGATTTTTTCCCAAGTCTCGCTGGCCTCTTTGGCGGCGGCTTCGGAGTGGAAGTCGGCGACGATCTTGCTCGCGAGGCCCTTCTTCGCCACCATTGGATGCAGCCGGCCGGAGGCGACCTGCTGCTTCATCGCTTCGATGCCGGCGTTGGACGTATCGGTCAGCAGCTCCCAGTAGCGCCACATCAGCTCGTCGGAGATCGACATCAGCTTGCCGAACATCTCCTGCGGCGGCTCGGTTATGCCTACGTAATTGCCGTACGACTTCGACATCTTCTGCACGCCGTCGAGGCCTTCGAGCAACGGCATGGTGAGCACCACCTGCGACGGCCTTCCGTACGCGCGCTGCAATTCGCGCCCCACCAGCAAGTTGAACTTCTGATCGGTGCCGCCGAGCTCGACATCGGCGTCGATGGCAACCGAGTCGTAGCCTTGCGCCAGCGGATAGAGCAGCTCGTGCAGCGCGATGGGCTTTTCTTCCTGGAAGCGTTTGTGAAAGTCCTCGCGCTCTAGCATCTGCGAGACGGTGTACTTGGCGGCGAGTCGAATGAGCCCTTCGGCGCCGAGCTTGCTCAGCCATTCGCTGTTGTAGGGCGTTTCGGTAGATTTAGGGTCAAGGATCTTGAACACCTGGTCTTTGTACGTCTGGGCGTTTTGCTCGATCTGTTCACGGCTGAGCGGCGGTCGCGTCACCGAGCGGCCCGTGGGATCGCCGATCATGCCGGTGAAGTCGCCAATAATAAAGATGACGGTGTGGCCGAGGTCCTGGAAGTGCTTCAACTTGCGGATCAGCACCGTGTGGCCCAGGTGCAGGTCCGGCGCCGTGGGATCGAAGCCCGCTTTCACGCGCAGCGGCTTGCCCGTCTTGCGCGACTCTTCAAGCTTTTGCCTGAGCTCAGATTCCGGGATGATCTCCGACGCGCCCTTGCGGATGTATTCGAGCTGCTCGTCAACCGGAGCGAAGGCCATCGCTGGGATTATACCGACGACAACGCAACTTCCTTCAGAGCTCGGCGCACGACGCGGCGTCCCACGACCTCGCAGTTCCCTCCCAGCACGATGCGGATGGCTTCACTGTACGCGATGTGCTCCTGCTCGAGAATGCGCGCCGCCAGGGTATGCTCATCGTCGCTGTCCAGCACCGGCACGGCTTTCTGCACGATGATGGCGCCGTGGTCGAGCTGCTCATCCACGAAGTGCACCGTGCAGCCGGAAATCTTCGCGCCGTATTCGAAGGCCTGCTTCTGCGCTTCGAGGCCTGGGAACGAAGGCAGCAACGCGGGATGAATATTCAGCACGCGGTTGGGAAACTGCTGCACGAACCACGCCGAGAGCAGGCGCATGTATCCCGCCAGGCAGACCAGTTCAACGTTTTTCTCTTTGAGCGCGGCAACGACTTCGCGATCGTGCTCCTCGCGCTGTTTGCCCTTGGAGGAAATCACGCGCGCATCGAGGCCGCGCTGGCGAGCGATTTCGATTCCTGGCGCCTCGGCGCGGTTCGAGATCACCACCGCGATGCGCGCGCCCGGAATGCGGCCGGCATCGATGTGTTCGGCAATGGCGACGAAGTTCGAGCCGCGGCCGCTAAGGAGGATGCCGATGTTCTTAGTCAGTGGCATGGATAAATCATCGCACCGTGAGCACTCAGCAGTCAGCACTCAGAAAAACCTACGACTCTCGAGGTTTTCGCTGAATGCTGATTGCTGAGTGCTAGCTGTAAATCACTTTGCGATCGCCCTTCACGATGCGGCCAATCGTATACCCCTTTTCGCCCAGGCGATCGAGAATCGATTGCACCTTCTTGAATTTGGGCAGCGGAACCACCAGCACCATGCCAATCCCCATATTAAATGTGCGGTACATCTCGTCGTCGGGAATGTTGCCCAGCTCGCGCAGGTGCTCGAAGACCGGCAGCGCCGGTAACGCGTGCTTCTCCACGCTCGCCGCCGTTCCCTTGGGCAGTGCGCGCGGCAGGTTCTCCGTGATGCCGCCGCCGGTGATGTGTGCCATGGCAGAGACTGCCTCCGCCTCGATCAGCCGTCGCATCAGGGGCCAGTAGCTCTTGTGCGGTTTCATCAGCTCCGCGCCAGCCTTGTTCTTCAATTCGTTGACGTAGGTTTCCGGCGCATAACCCGCCACCTCGAAAAACAGCTTGCGGGCGAGGGAGTATCCATTGGTGTGCAGCCCGAGCGACGGCAGCCCGATGAGAACGTCGCCCACCTGTACGTCTTTGCCTGTGATCAGGCGCTCGCGTTCCGCCACACCGACGATGAAGCCCGCCAGATCGTATTCCCCTTCCGGATAGAATCCCGGCATCTCCGCGGTTTCGCCGCCGATCAACGCGCAGCCGTTGTGTTTGCATGCGTCGGCAATGCCGCCGATCACCGCCTCGGCTACTTCCGGCTCCAGCCTGCCTGTGGCGAGATAGTCCATGAAGAAGAGCGGCGTGGCGCCCTGCACGGCAATGTCATTCACGCAGTGGTTCACCAGGTCGCCGCCCACCGTCTGGTGCAGCCGCATTTCGAACGCCACCTTGAGCTTGGTTCCGACGCCATCGACGCTGGAGACCAGCACGGGATCGCGATATTTCTCCTTGTCGAGAGCGAACAACGCGCCGAAGCCGCCGATTTCACTTAGGACATGGCGGGTAAAAGTCTTTCGCGCCAGATACTTGATGCGTCGTTTGGCGCGATCGGCGCGCGCGATATCGACGCCCGCGTCAGCGTAGGTGATGCTGCCGGATTCGAGATCGTGTTCGGCCAAAATCCACGCCCAGCCGGAGACGCCGCCCTGTGAAGTAAGGGACGCCCATTGTAGCATCGTTGATGAGTTTGCTCGGATGATCGCCACCCGCACCCGGCGCGTCCACCGCGGAGGCAGGGCACTTCGTTTGCTATAATCTGGTTTGTTCTTTCTGCAAGATGCGAGCGGGACCTGTCGCGCGTCGCGTCTTTGCAGTTTCCCAATGTCGGGGAGTGGCTCAGCCTGGTAGAGCACCTGGTTCGGGACCAGGGGGTCGCTGGTTCAAATCCAGTCTCCCCGACCAATTTCTTTCAATGAATTGCAGCCACTTTTCGAACGGCTGAAAATCGACTGTAGTCGATTTTGTAGACGGTTAGATCCTCAGAGTAGGAGAATCTCGGCGAGTGTTGCGCAGTACCCCGTCCAAAATCGGCTCAGGGACCACTCCCGTTTCTGGCTGACGGCCGATAAGCCATCCATTCCAAAATGGTTCGATCAACATCTGCTTTGCGCACCGCGTAGTGTGCACGTAGTGTGCCTCTCTTTGCGAGCCTTCTGCGAACCTCGCATCCAGACTCTCCATTTCCAGAGATCAAGGACCCGACTATCATGAGCAAAACATGGCCGCACTTTCTGGCGCTTATCACGGGTACCTCCACCAGGATGCGGTCACTGCCTATCTCCTTGCCACACTATTGTTGTCGGGCGCACCCGCGCGAACTCTTTCCGCGGAACGAAGAGTTATCTCAGACGACTGTTTCGATGATATTGAACTGCGCGGCACGAGTCGGCGCCGGATTCAAGTAAAGTCCCATCAAGTAGAGTGCCGCCCGTTACAGCTGAGGGATTTC
>Ga0335080_10007225_pt1 | contig 11502 bp, 10 predicted proteins | sample Lox_Sample_34_FD_206720 | JGI IMG/M metagenome (GOLD analysis project Ga0335080, IMG submission 206720) | Soil microbial communities from Loxahatchee National Wildlife Refuge, Florida, United States - Lox_Sample_3.4 | ecosystem: Environmental > Terrestrial > Soil > Wetlands | place: USA...
TCCGTTCGCGACATTCTTCGTGGCTGTTGCGTTGACAGCCTGGTTCGGTGGTTATGGTCCTTGCCTTTTGGCCGTGGCACTCGGCTCCATCGCCTCCTGGTACTTTATTCTTGACCCGCGTTACTCCTTCATGCTGGAGGAACCCTTCCAGATACTGGGAATGATTGCCTTTGTCTTTACTGGCTTGGTGATCGCCACGTTCAGCGGCCAGGTGCGCAAGGCACTTCGGGCGACATACGTTGCGCGTCGAGAAGGCGAGACCCGGGTTCGAGAGGCGGAGCGACTCCTGCGCGCCTTGCAGGAAAGCGAGCGTCGCTTCCGCGGATTCGCCGAGCACACGGGAAACGTCCTCTGGATCATTCGTGGTGACCGCGACGAGCTGATCTACGTCAACCCCGCTTTCACTCGAACCTATGGGCGACCGACCGACGAAATCTATAAAGACTTCACGCGCCTCTCTGAGTATGTTCATGAGGACGAGCGAGAGCGCGCCCGCGGTTTCTGGGAGAGATGTCGGCAGGGCCTTACTGTCGAGGAGTTCCGGATCGTGCGGCCAGACGGTTCATTGGCGTGGATCCGCCGGCGTGGATTTCCCATTCCCAACGAACAGGGCCAGGTCGAGCTCCGCGCGGGGATCTCGGAAGACATCAGCGAAGAGAAACGCTTACAGGAGGAGCGCAGCCGCCTGCTGGACAGCGAGAGATCGGCTCGGCAGGCAGCCGAGCGCAGCAGCAAGATCAAGGATGAATTTCTCGCCACTCTCTCGCACGAGCTGCGCTCTCCGCTGAATGCCATTCTCGGATGGGTGCAAGTGCTCAGAATGAGGCCACCCACACCTGAGGTCTTGGGTCAGGCGATCGAGGCAGTGGAGCGGAACAGCCGCGCACAAGCGCGCTTGATCGAAGATCTTCTCGACATGAGCAGCATCATATCGGGGAAGTTTCGTCTCGAGGTACAGACGGTCGATCTCACGCCTCTCATCCGAGCGGCGATCGAATCGGTTCTTCCCGCTGCTCGGGCGAAGGACACTCAGCTGCAACAGGTGCTCGATCCTCTGGTCGGCCCGGTCAAGGGCGATCCGAATCGATTGCAGCAAGTGATCTGGAACCTGCTGTCCAACGCCGTCAAGTTCACCCCCAAAGGCGGCACGATCCAGATTCACCTCGAGCGCGTCGGCTCCCACTGTGAGATCAGCGTGAGCGACACGGGCTGTGGCATCAAGCCGGAGTTTCTGCCGTACGTCTTCGATCGGTTCAGCCAGCAGGATTCGACCGCCTCGCGCACCGCCGGCGGCCTCGGCCTCGGCCTCGCGATCGTCAAGCAGTTGGTAGAAAACCACGGAGGATCCGTAGCGGCAAAAAGCCTGGGCGAAGGGCAGGGCGCAACTTTCATCGTTCGCCTGCCGATCGCCATAATGACCAAGCCCTCGATCAACGAGATGTTCCCCCTCGTAGCCCCTTCCGCTGGCCTTGATCTGTCTCTCGAAGGTATGCGGATACTGATCGTCGATGATGACCCGGATGCGTGTGCCGTGCTGCGCCGGATACTGGAGGAGCAGAAAGCAGACGTCGAAACCGCGCCATCAGCAGCCAGGGCACTTGAGAAGATCAGAGTTCGACCACCGGACCTTCTCATCAGCGACATCGGAATGCCAGGACAGGATGGGTATCAGCTCATCACCGCGGTGCGTGGGTTGGAAGGTCACGCGCGTACCGTTCCGGCGATTGCCGTTACCGCATTCGCTGCACCCCAGGATCGGGTGACTGCTCTACAAGCGGGATACAACATGCACGTCGCGAAGCCAATCAACGCGACGGAGCTTGTGACCGTGATTGCAAGACTGAAGCCCGGGAGTTACTGACAACCCAATCGTTCTCAGGCCGGGCCAAGGGATATCAGGGCCTTCGAGTCCATTAGACTGGCGCGCTGTGTTTCCCCTGTCCGCGTCGATCGGCGCGAGGTTCAATTGCCCGTGTGACCTCGCTATGACTACGTTCACGCTCATCCTCGGTGCGCGATCGACTTGCGCTGCGTCGGTCGCTCAACCTCAGCGCTATCAGCTCCGCGGCGAGCTGGTCGACCTGGAATTGAAGCTCTCGAACTCGCCCGTGTGCTTCGGCGAGAAGATCTCGCAGCAGTCGCGTCTCTTCCGAGTTATCCACGGTAGTCATCGCACACCTTGTTTGGCGGTTGGCAGTACACCGAATGTAGACCCACCGGAGCTCTCGAAGTTCGCAATACAGTGCGATCCGCACGGAGTCCAACAAAAAATAGGTACTGCTCAGCGGAGTGGATATAGGCGTAAATCCGAATCGAGCGCCGGCCACCATCCTACCAAAGCGCTTCGCGAAGGGCGCCTTCCGGGCGGGCCGTCTTGTGCAACGTGTGCCGATATGTGAACAGATTGTGCACGCGCCATTTCGTTGGCCGTCTCCAAGCGCGTCGGCTAAAGATCTCCTGTCCGAGCGCCGAAGAACAGACCACGTACTGTTTTTGATCTCTCTGGTCCTGCTTCCATGTTGCAAGAAGTCATCGCCCTGGTTTACACGGCCAATGGCGCGCTTGTCTCGCTGATCTATCTTCCTCAACTCCATTCAGTCTGGAACGACCGCACCGGTGCTCGCGCCGGCTCCCTGCTGACTTGGAGCTTGTTCTCATTGTCTTCGATGGTCGCGCTGCTTTACGGCGTTCTCGTGTTGCACGATGGACGGATGGTCTTCGCAGCTGGTTCGAGCACTGCGGGATCGCTCAGCGTATTGGGCACAGCTATATACCGGCGACAACAGGCCAAGAAGCAACAGAACTTGGTAGGTGCGGCTGGCTAGGGCTGAGGCTTGGAATCGTTGGTGTAAGGCTCAGGTAACGGCGGCGGCGTATTGCGCGCCGCCTTGCAGGCCTTGAGTTTCTGCTTGCAGCGATTGACGCAAAGCAACTCCGCGCTTTGATCGTCTCGTGGGCATCCCAGCAGGCACGTCGTGTTGGCCTTGATACATCGGGTCGGCGTCAAGCTCGAGAAGATATCGGGTTGGCGCGCAGTGTCGCCCGGATCACTCTCCGGGCGCTCAATTGAAATGTCCTTCTTCTTCTTGAGGGTAAATACCCCAGCCTGTCGCTTGCCGTCCCTCAGGCTCAGCACGTACTTTCCCTTGAAGCTGGAGAGCGCTGGCCCGCATTCGCCTTTCATTCGCAGTAACGTAAGCTGGCCAAGGTCGCTGCGAAGGTCACACGTACCGAATTGCTCATCTCCGCGCAGGACCCCGGCGCCTGGTTGGGGACTGCCGGTCTTAACGATACCCGAGACGCCGGCGAGGTTGACCTCGAGGTTGAGCGATATCGGTACCGGGAGATCAGACGGGTTATCGCTGATCAGCCATCCGTCGAAGGCAGCCTGGTAGGCCAGGCCCGGCCCCGGCGCGATCCCGCAGATGGCCGCGAGCGCCAGCTTCAACCCAAGCTGCAACGCGCTGATTCGACTCGATGAGGGTTTGATTTTGCTCCCACTGCAAGGATCGACCCAATTCGCCGGATTGGACTGATGGTGGGAGTTTGCCCGGTTCGTTGTCCGGCGGCCAGTGATAAAGACTACGGCTGGATTCCGGAGTTGCGCCGAGGCTCCGGTTGGCGAGCCGCGGCTGGTGAAAGCTGGTGGTCAGGAAGGGGGCTAGGACACTCGGCGATTGCTGCTCCTGCGGCGCCTCTGACTAAGCGTAGGCTGACTGCGCGTCGCTCCAATTGCCGGAATCGGACCAACGGCGTTGTAGCCTCCTTTGCCGACCCATAGCTTCGGACAGGGCCGCCTGTTCAGCCAATGCGGCGGGCGTGCTATCGGAACGTTGTTCGTAGTCGCTCAATTCTCGAATCAAGGACTGGAAGCGCCCGGCTTCCAGGAACGGTTTGAGCGTTTGCGCATGCTCTAACAGCAGGCGTCTGGCTGCGTCGTAGTCGCGCTCGCTTGAAATCGGACGCGCTTTCGCTCCAGGGTACCGAACGTTCCTGGCTTCCATGCCAATCCCATCGCGTTTTCAGATTTCGGTCGCGAGGCTGTTTCGAGAGTCTGCCCGCCAACCGGTCACATCGATTTCCCCGCACTATCCGACAGCGCGTTTGCCGCGTCCAGAATGGTGAAAACAATGTTCCTTCCGCGGCAGCTATCGTCCGACCAAAGCCATACCCGCTGCCATGGACTGCAACCATGCCACCACTTCGACTTGGAGCGCAAATGATACCGCTGCTCGGCTACAAGAGTATTTCGTCGCGGTTAAGACAGATGCGCATGGTCTGGTGACGTTAGTACCACAGGCGAAAAGCCAACACACCCGCTGCCAACACGATGCTGGATAGCACGTTTGCGACGATCACGCCGGTAACAATACGCAGAATCGAAATCGAATGGCGTCTCAGGATCAGTACCGCTATCGGAGCCCCGACCACGACGCTGAAAATCACCCACAGTCCGATGAAGCCGAGCAGATGCCGGCTCATTACGCCTTGCGTACCGAGATAGGAGCTCAACGCGCTCGAGCCGACACCCGGCAACAGATAGCCCAGAGCGACGCAGGCAAAATTGGATGCCGTCGCCGCCCAGAATGCGCGATCCCGCACGGAGCTTCCCCCGGACCCGGGGTGCAACCACCGGCCCAAGGCCTCGCCTTCGACCAATACCGCCAACACGAGCGCGACCACACCCATCCAGGGCGAGGTTCGATAGATCTGCACTATTCCAACGTTGGCCTCTGCGGTCGCGCAGAGGACGCTCAACAGGAGGACGACTGGGAGAACATATCTTGACATGTCGATTCAGCGCCAGTCGCATGCCGGCAAGAAGTCGAGGCCTTCCCGAGCGAGGCAGCCGCCACACTGATTCGCAGAAAACTTACTGAACTGGATTTCGCGCATCCCGGCCAGGTCTCTATAGGTTTCCCTACGCGCCATCCCATTGACGTCGGAGGCCGGCGCTGGCGTTGGTCCCTTCGAGTTTGCAACCGACCGCAGAGGACGCCGCGCGGACGGCGCTCGTCACCGCCTTCTGCTCAAGGCCGCGGGCGAGGGCCGCAATGGCAGATTACCTTCCCAGCCGCAACCCATCGATCCGCAGCGGAAGCGCCGCCGCGGAAGGAACAGGCTGATCAGTCGATCGATCGTCCGGCGCTGGACCCGGTAGGCCGGGCCACCGCACCTGGGACATTCTCGATCGTGAGAGCGGTACATAGACCTGGCCCTCGAAACGCCGCGCGCTGCCGGGATGCGCGTACGCGGACATCATACAGCGTCCGGCGCGTTCTCGATCCGGGTTGTGCCGGTCTCGCCTAAAAGCGGTTTCGCAACCGCGCATTTGGACCAACCATTCGATCGACAAGTTCCGTCACGGCAGTCCGCGCCAGCGCCCTGGGGCGTCGCGGTGCGGCAGACGCCAACTCCGGGCGGCAAGCGGCGCTTCGGTGAGTGGAGCGCGATCGCAATCTGAAAGACGGGAGAAAGGATGCGGACCGGCTGCGGGAAGGATTGTCCCGGGAGCGAGTTCACCTCCCGGCTGCCGGCCGGTCGGCTGTCGCACATGACATGACGGAAGCGTCTGATCGAAGAGTTTGGCTGGTTCGGTCGTGCAAAGATCCATCAGATCAAGGCCACCTTTGAGTCGGTGCATTCGGTGGATATAACGTCCAAAACGGAAGGCAGGATGCTCCATGCGGCCTACTGACGCGCTTGGGATGCCCGCTCCGCGTTTCTCATTGCAAGAGTTACAACGGCAGCCCCAGCAAATACAAGCTGCATATCTTCAGTCTCGCCTTGGCATTTCGAAGGCATTGGATTGCCGCAAGTTTTCGCACCGTCTCGAATGGTATGTTCGTTGCATACCGCGACTTTGCCAATTCGTCTCCATGTCGTTTGCAAACCGATTCACTTCAATATTTGGGGTCAGGTATATCCAAAATGATTTCGCATTCGATGCGTGTGGCGCTACTAGAGGATGATCATTCCGATGCTGAGCGGCTGAGCGATTGGTTGGCACTTGCCGGACATCGGTGCAGCCGGCATGCGCGTGGGCAGACACTGGTACGAGCCCTGAGGCAGGAGAGTTTCGACGTTCTCATTCTGGACGGGAACCTGCCAGACATGAGTGGGGTGGGCGTGCTCAAGCAGGTACGGCGCGATCTGCAATCGTCGCTTCCAGTCCTGTTCGTGACCTCGCGTGATGGCGAGAGTGAAATCGTGACGGCGCTCAGACAGGGGGCAGACGACTGCATGGTGAAGCCCGTGCGGCGTATGGAATTGCTCGCCCGTCTCGAGGCGATCACGCGACGGAAAACTTTGGAGCCGTTGCCGCCCGACGTGATCGAGGTCGGTCCGCTGCGGATCGATTGCCAGACCCGCAGTGTGCGCCTCGACGATCGGTCGATTCACCTGACCGCCAAAGACTTCGATCTTTGCGTCCTGTTGCTGCGCAATGTCGGTCGGCTGCTGCCGCGCAGCCAGATACGCGAGGCGGTGTGGGGCCCGAAAGCCGTGATCAGTTCGCGCACTCTCGATACCCATGTCTGCCGCGTGCGTCAACGCGCCAAGTTATGGCCTGATCGCGGCTGGCGCCTGAGAGCTGTGTACGGCCACGGCTACTGCTTGCAGCGCACCGCTGCTGCGTCCGCAGCGGATGCAGCGCCCGCGCCCGACTCGCCTGTTGACTGCCTCTAAGCTTGGATTGCAACCAGTACAACCAGGCAGGAAGGATCTACATCCTCTGCCTCTCACGCAGTTTTTTCCTGTTGGTAATGCGATGTATCGGCGCGGATTTTCGGTCGGTATCGAATGGCATGGCGGTTGCGAAGTCATGTCCAGAGCTCGCGACTCGAGCGTGCTCGGATCACGATCGTCCGCTCGGGGCGATCCTTCCATTCGCCACCCGACCAAGAGGAGTTGATCATGAATGGGTTGAAACAGATTTCGTGGAGTTTGCTGGCAGCCATGCTGCTCGCCTTATGCGCGTGCTCGGACAATAACGGAAGTGCTGAGAAAGTCGGCCAGAAGATTGACAAGGCAACTGAATCGGCCAAGGAAAAGATCGCCGAATCGTCAGACGCGATTCGCCGCGAGGCCGCAAAGGCGGACGCTGCCATCAACGACGTTGCGCTCGCGGCCAAAGTGAAGGCAGAGATCCGCAAGGACTCTGTCCTCAAGGTCTCTGACATCTCCGTAGACAGCCAGAACGGCGTGGTCGTTCTGAGCGGCATGGTGGAGAAGCCAGAGGACGCAATCCGCGCGGTCCAGATTGCGCGAACCGTGGACGACGTCCGATCAGTGGAGAGCAAGCTGTCGGTTCGTTCCAACAGCTAGCGACTGACCACGGACAGAGCGTTGCCCGATTGTCGACCCCGCCCTTGCGGCGGGGTTGTTTCTCTGCTGCACAGCCCGCGCGAGCCATAGCGGCCGGGGACGATTCCAACATTCCGCTATCTCAACTTACCAAGGCTGACTCGAACGGCAGTTTCAGCGCGAAGCGCGAACTCGTGCGATCATCCCCGCTCGGCATGGTTCTTCGATCATTTTGCTTGGCTATACTCATCTGTAAGAATTCCACCATCCTCCAGGGCGGTTTAGCTTGTGACTGTTTGAGTACTGGACGTGTACTGACATGATTGGAACCGCCAAGCGCTTTGATGTTCGCCCCCTGTCGCCGCGCTTGGGCGCCGAGCTCATCGGCGTCGACCTCGCTGCGGGTGTGGACGACGCATTGTTTCGCGCCATTTATGACGCGTTTCTGAGTTATCGGGTGCTCCTTTTCGGTACACAGGTTCTGCCACCCGGGCGCCAGGTAGAGTTTGCCCGCCATTTTGGCGAAGTACAGGTCCACGTCATGAATCAGTATCACGCTGACGGTTTCCCGGAGCTGTACCGGCTCTCCAACCTCGACGAGCAGGGTAAGCCGAGCGGTCGCCATCCGGACCGCGGCACTCTGGCGTGGCACACGGACGGATCGTGGCAGCGACGCTCGGGGCAGGCCACGATTCTGTATGCGGAGATGGTGCCCGACCAGGGAGGTGAGACAGAATTCTGCGACATGTACGGCGCCTATGATCGGCTGAGCGCGCAGTGGAAGCAACGTATCTCTAATCTGCACGCGGTTCATAACCTGAACTTCTCGCGCACGCGTCGGCACAACGAGCAACCGATGACGGAGGCGCAGCGCAACGCGGTGCCGCCGGTGGCGCACCCGATCGTGCGCACGCATCCAGAGACCGGCCGCAAGTCGATCTTTCTCGGGGATCACGCCGAGTCAGTTGTTGGCATGGACTATGAAGACGGCCGCGATCTCATCGAGGAGCTGAACGCCCTTGCGGTACACCCTGATCTTGTCTACAGGCATCGGTGGCAGCCGGGCCAGGTGATCGCTTGGGACAACCGCTGTCTGATGCACCGGGCGATGGACTACGACCTTGGCGCTCAGCCGCGCGTGATCCGGCGCTGCACCGTGTTGGGCGAGGTTCCTCGCTGACAGCGGCAAACGGGCATCGCACTGCGCCTGCCGTGTTGCCTTCGGAGATCGGCCCACCGGCCGCGGGTGCTTCACCGAGGCGCATCGAGCGATTCGATTGAAGAAAGAGTCGTCATGTATCAGTGGTAGAGTGCGCCCTATCGACAATCGAACAACAACCCGATGCGGCAGATCGCACCTGTCATGAATCCGAAGATCATGGTCCTCAATGGACCCAACCTGAATCTGCTGGGCGTGCGTCAGCCGCACATCTATGGCTACGAGACGCTGGCCGACATAGAGAAGCGCCTGCATGCCCGAAGCAGATCCTTCGGGCTCGCGATCGACATGCGTCAGTCGAATCACGAGGGGGAGTTGGTGACCTGGGTCCAGGAGGCGCGTACCACTTGCGCCGGCATAATCATCAACCCAGCCGCTTACACGCATACCTCGGTCGCGATCCTCGATGCCTTGCTGGCGTGCGAGTTCCCGGTGATCGAGCTGCATCTATCCAACCCGCACAAGCGCGAAGAGTTCCGCCATCGCTCCTTCGTGACCCTCGCGGCCAAGGGGGTGATCGCCGGCTTTGGAGCTCATGGCTACGAGCTCGCACTGGACGCGATGGCCCAACTGATCGAGCGCCCGCGCATTCCGGCGAAAAGGGCGAAATCGGCGAACGGCGCGAAGGCAAAGGGCGTGGCCAAGAAATAGGCGCAAGCGATTACCAGTCCCCCTTCGGGGGGTGTGCCCGCAATGCCTCTTCGTTGACGTCCGTGCCCCAGCCCGGGGCGGTGGGTATGACCATGTGGCCGTTGTCGACGACGGGTTGCGCGGTGAACAGTTCGTTGTGCCAAGGCACCACGTCGGGATCGATTTCCATGATGCGAAGATTCGGCACCACGGCGGCCAGATGCGCGCTCATCATGGTGGACAGGTGTCCGTAGAAATTGTGTGGCGCTACGTTGATCTCATACGCATCCGCCATCGCCGCGATCTTGAGAGATTCCGCAAATCCGTTCCAGGGTACATCGATGATTGCCACGTCTACGGAAGCGTTTTCGAAGAACGCGCGGTAGTCGCGGCAACCGAACAGGCACTCGCAGGATGCGACCGGGATGGTAGTGCGGCCGCGAATGTAAGCAAGTGCTTTGGCGTCGCGCGTGTCGATCTCGACCCAGGACAGGGCATAGGGTTCCATGGCGTAGGCCACTTGCAGGAAACCCTCGGTCTTGAAGTTCCAGTTCAAGTCTACGAGCAGATCCACATCTCCCCCTGTCCCTTCGCGAAAGGCCGCCAGTTCCGTACGGATCGCCTCCAGCACATAGTGATCGGCGTTCAACTCGGGATACCCGTCGCCACGGCCGAAGCCGCCGTTTCGCACGCGCGGATTGCCGTCGCCGAGCAACAGGACGTTGGTCTTGAGCGCAGAATAACCAGAGCTGACCACTTCCTTGCCAAGTTTGACGAGATCGTCATAGCTGCTCACCGTGGGGATGCCCATTCTGTCGCCCCAAACCCGATACGTGCCGCAGTGAGACCAATAGAGGCGGATCCGCTCGCGAACGGGTCCGCCGAACAGCTCGAACACGGGTATCCCGAGAGCCTTTGCCTTGATGTCGATGAGTGCGTTCTCGATGGCTGCGATCGCCTGCTGTGTGATGCCGCCTTGCGAGGTGCGTCCGCGAGCGTACAGCCAGGCGGAATGGGCCGCGAACTTGCGCGGGTCCTGTCCGATGAGCAGCGGAGCGATGCTGCGTATCAACGCGGTAACCCCGCGGCCCCCAAATCCCTCGTTGTACTCGCTCCAACCCACAATACCGTCATCGGTGGTGATCTTGAGGAAGTCGAAATTACGCCAAGCTCCATCCGCGCTCATCGGTTCGATGCGTTCGATTTTCATGCTTCTCCCCTGCGTTGGTTTATTCAGCCGCGTCGATGTTAAGCGGCGCCCCCTTGCAGGTCGAGTACCCTGATCGCGAGCGCCCTTTGACGAGCGTCGTCAGCGGTGAGAAAGTAGCGTCTTTATGGCCAATGGCCCATTGCAGTTTCGGAGACAGCGGATGCCTGACGATCACCTGGAAAATATGCGAGCCATCGGCACCGCCACGGCACGCACCGCCGCGACCGCGGATCTGCCGCCCATGCCTGCGCGCCCGACCTTGGTCGATATCCTCACGCTGAGGATGCACAAACCAAGGTTCGGACTTCCGTTTGCCGCGGCGCACCACGGGGTGCAATGCGCCTCGCTCGCAATGAAGGCGGGTGCGGATGAGGAGACGGTATTGGCCTGTCTGCTGCACGACATCGCGATGGCCTTGATGCGGCCGGATCACGGCTGGTGGGGCGCTCAGCTGGTCGAGCCGTATATATCGGAGCGCGTGTCCTGGGGTATCCGCTATCACCAGGCCCTGCGCTACTACCCCGATCCGGCTGTCGGCTATGAGTACCCCGAGATGTATGTGGCAATGTTCGGCGCGGACTACCGCCCACCTCCGTACATCGAAGCGGCGTACCAGCATGCCCGCCAGCATCGTTGGTACATGACCGCGCGTCACATCACCATGTTCGACGATTACAGCTTCGATCGCAATGCGCCGTTCTCGGTGGACCCGTTCCGCGACATCATCGGACGTCATTTCCGCCAGCCGGCGGAGGGCCTAGGCAACGACAACAGTCCGTCCGCCCACATGTGGCGGACGATGATCGATCCGAGCAAGCCGCTGTAGACGAAAAGCCCGACGATCGGAGGTGGGCGCGATCGTCAGGCAGGGTGAGACGCTTAGATCCCGCGCTCCTTGAACACCTCGCGCGCGATGCGAAAGCTCTCTACTGCCGCGGGCACGCCGCAGTAGATTGCGACTTGCAGAAAAACCTCCTGGATATCCCCTTTGGTCAAGCCGTTGTTCAGCGCGCCATTGATGTGGAGCTTGAGTTCGTGCGGCTTGTTGAGCGCCGAGAGCATGGCCAGGTTGAGCATGCTTCGAGTCTTGCGCGGCAGGCCCGGGCGGTTCCATACATCGTTCCAGCAATAGGTGTTG
>Ga0335080_10007227_pt1 | contig 11500 bp, 10 predicted proteins | sample Lox_Sample_34_FD_206720 | JGI IMG/M metagenome (GOLD analysis project Ga0335080, IMG submission 206720) | Soil microbial communities from Loxahatchee National Wildlife Refuge, Florida, United States - Lox_Sample_3.4 | ecosystem: Environmental > Terrestrial > Soil > Wetlands | place: USA...
TGCGGTGGAGGCGAATGCTTTGCCGCAGGCGCATCCGAAGTCATCCGACGCCGACTTGCACGACGCGCTACTGGCCACACGCGACGAACTGCGCGCAATCTTGACCCTCCTCGGAACCCGGTGATATTCTGAGTTTTGCGTCGGGACGTAGCGCAGTCTGGTAGCGCGCACGCTTGGGGTGCGTGAGGTCGCTGGTTCAAATCCAGTCGTCCCGACCATTCTTACTCGCCTGCGCCGGCGCTCGTGAAGCACAAACCGATCGCGGCACTTCTGGTCATCGTGGCTGTTATCAGCGCCGCTTGGTATGCGTTCCTATTTTACAAGAGTATGCCGACTATTCTGCTGACCAACGATGACGGTATCTCCGCTCCCGGCCTGCGCGCGCTGCACGCGGTCATGCAGGGCCTGGGCGACATCTACGTCGCGGCGCCTGACCGCGAGCGCAGTGCCTCCGCGCAATCCATCACACTCCTCGACCCGGTGTTCTACTCGCAGGTGGCGGACCGCGAGTGGGCCGTGGCGGGCACCCCGACCGACGCGGTGATTCTGGCCATCAACCGTCTGCTTCCCGGCCGGCCGGACCTGGTGCTCTCCGGAATCAACCACGGCGGCAACCTGGGCGAGAACGTCTATTACTCCGGAACCGCTGCTGCCGCGATGGAGGGAACCATCAATGGATTCGCGGCGTGCGCGCTCTCCATGGTGGGCCGTTCCGCGCAGCCCGACTTTTCGGCCGCGGCCGCGTTTTCGCGCGGGCTCGCGGAAATCGTGCTGCAGGAAGGGCTGCCCGAGGGCGTCATGCTGAACGTGAACATCCCCGCAAAGTGGGCCGGCGGCGTCCAGTTCACGCGCCAGTCGAAGAAAATCACGCGAAACTTTCTGCAGGAGGGAGTGGACCCGCGCGGGCGCAAATTCGTATGGCTGAGCGAACAGAAGCAAATTAACGACGTGGAGCCGGATACCGATTACGCGGCCATTTTCGAGGGAAATGCCTCGATCACACCCCTGTCGCTCGACCGCACCCACACAACTTCGCTGAACCATTTGTCGCACTGGGCGGAGAAACTGCGCAGGCGGTAATCACGCCCGGGGCCGTGTCCGCCGGCGCACGTATCGCTTCCCCTTCCGGCCGTCTCCATGGCAGTTGTGCTAGCATCAAAACTCTGTCGTCTGCTCGGGGTTTGTCAGCCGTTTGTCGGTCAGGGAGCGCTTCCTCATGAGCCGGGCCGTCTACATCGCCAGCGCTGTCCGCACTCCCATCGGGAAATTTGGTGGCGGGCTGGCCGACCTGCCTGCTCCCGACCTTGGCGTGATTGCGGTGCGAGCGGCATTGGAACGCGCCTTCGGCTCGGCGCCTGCCATTAGGACTCCCGGTGACCGGAAGACCGGCGTCGTGAACGCGATGCCCTATCGCGTGGACGAACTGATCCTCGGCAATGCGCGTCCGGCGGGGGTCGGCCCCAACGTGGCGCGTCAGGTGGCCTGGCGTTCCGGGCTGGGCGACGATGTTCCCGCGTTCACCGTGAACATGGCCTGCGCTTCCGGCCTGCGCGCGATTCTGCTGGGCTGGCAGCAGATTCTGCTGGGTAACGCGAACATCATTGTCGCCGGGGGCGCGGAGAACATGAGCCGCGTGCCGTACCTGGTCGAGGCGCGCTGGGGCATGCGCATGGGGCACCAGCCCCTGGTGGACGCGATGTATCGGGACGGCTTTCTCTGCCCCATTTCTGAAATGGTGATGGGAGAAACGGCCGAACTGCTGGCGCAGGAATACGGCATCTCCCGCGAGGAGCAGGACAACTACTCGCTGGAAAGCCATCGCCGGGCGGCGCGTGCCATGGCGAGCTGCTTCTTTAGCCGGGAGATCGTTCCCGTGGAGAAAACGGACGCGAATGGCCGCACGACACGCATCGAAAAGGACGAGCATGTCCGCGCGGATGTGACCCTCGAGGCTCTGGCCAAGCTGCCGCCGGCGTTTTCAAAGACCGGCACGATCACCGCGGGAAATGCGAGCGGGCTGACCGACGCGGCGTCCGCGCTGGTGCTCGTCGGCGAGGAACAGCTTTCAGCGCTGGCCGGGCCGCCGCTGGCGCGTATTGTGGACGCCACGGTGGCGGCGGTCGAGCCGCACCGCATGGGCATTTCGCCGGTGCCGGCGAACCGCAAGCTCCAAGCGCGCACCGGATGGAAGATCGCAGACTACGATTCGCTGGAGTTGAACGAGGCGTTTGCAGCGCAGGTGCTGGCCTGCGACCGCGAGCTGCACTTCGACCGCGCGAAGCTCAACCCCAACGGCGGCGGCATCTCGCTGGGGCACCCCATCGGAGCGACCGGGGCGCGCATCGTGACCGCGTTGGTGCACGACCTGCAGCGCCGCAAGCCGGAAGGCGCTAAGCGCGGACTGGCGACATTGTGTGTTTCAGGCGGGCTGGGTGTGGCGCTCGCCGTGGAGGCGGCATAGCCATGGACCTGACAACGCCACGCAAGCGCGGAAACATTGACGTGGCCATCGCCTCGGCACGGGTCAAGAAGGAAGACTTTCACTACGTCAAGCATGCCACGGATGGCCCGCTGGCGCGGCTGACGTTGAACCGCCCGGAGCACAACCTGCTGAACGAGCCGATGCTGCGCGAGCTGGCGTCGGGCATTGAATGGGCGGGCGACGACGAAGACGTCAAACTGATCCTCATTGATTCCGCGTGCAAGACGTTTTCCGGCGGCATTGATGTGGGCGAGTATACGGCCCAGCGCGTGTTCCAGATGACCGACGCTTTTCACCGCGTCTTTCTGGCCATGGTGGACGTGGGCAAGCCCGTGATGGTGGTGGTGGACGGTCCGGCCATCGGCGGCGGCTCGGAGTTGGCGGCGTTCGGCGACATCGTCGTGGCCACTCCCAGGGCGCGATTCGCTCAACCGGAAATCACGCTCGGCGTGTTCCCGCCCCTGGCGGCCACGATCTTCCCGCAAATCGTGGGGCCGCGGCTGGCAATGGAGCTGGTGCTGACCGGCGACCCCATCTCCGCCGAACGCGCGCGCGACCTGGGGTTGGTCAGCCGCCTGGTGCCCGAGGCGGAGCTTGAGAAGATCGTGAACGCCATGATCGCCAAAATCACTGCGCAATCCGGCGCGGTGCTGCGCATGGCCAAGAAGGCGATCATCGGCGGCGTGGGCCTTTCGCTGCAGGAAGGCCTGAAGACGTCGATGGATATTTTCCTGAACGAGCTGTACAAGCTGGAGGATTCGCAGGAAGGTCTGCGCGCGCTGGTCGAGAAACGGAAGCCGCAGTGGAAGAACCGGTAAACGACGGAACATTTGAGCCCGGGAGCGACCCACAGGGCGACTCGCCTGGCGAGCCGCGCGCCGAGCCGCTGCCGGAGGCTGTGACCGAGGCGATCTCGGCTCCCCCGGTGTGGCGGCCTGCGTTCGAGCGCGAGCGGAACAGGCGGCGTGCCCTGCTGCGCCGGCTGGCCGCCTTGCTGGGCACCGGTACGGTGGCCTTTGCGTTCACCACCTGGCTGCTTCTGCAGCGTGAAAGCCGCTCGTCGCGGGGCTCTGTTTCGCTGGTGGCCGCACCAGCGGCGCCGGGCGGGAGCGACAAAGCGCAGCCAGGCGGGGAATCCGGCGAGCAGAACGCGGAAGCCCAGGCGCTGAGCGCAGCTCGCGCGCAGCTCGAAGCGCTCAACCAGGACGACATCACTGCCGCGTATTCGCATTTTTCGCCGCGCTACCGTGCGCGGGTGCCCCTCGCCACGTTTCGCCGGCTGGTTGTCGCTCACCATGACATGTTCCACACGGAAGAGCAGACCGTGAGTACGCGCAGCACTTCGGAGGACCGCGTGGTGCTCGACATCCACCTTTCCTCGGATGACGACGAAGACTACATCGCTGAGTTCACACTGGTGCGACTGCAAGGCAAGTGGTGCGTGGACGACCTGCGATGGGCGCTGGACCAGAACGACACGCACAGCTCGGCGTAGTTCCCCTTTCGCGGGAATCCAGCGCTTCGGGCCGGCGGCTGCTCGCGCGTTGACACCTCCGGCCGCTGCGCCATACACTGCCTGACGACAACTGATCGGCTCTGGTGGAGTTTCGCTCGCGCAGTCGAGCGATGCATAAAGGGAAGGCCGTGAGAATCGGCCGCGGTCCCGCCACTGTGATCGGCAGCTTTTCATACACGCCGTAAGCCAGGACACCTGCCTGAGCCGCGCGCCCCGGCGCTCTTCGCGAGAAGGAGCGATGGGGAAATTCTCTGGCCCCACGCTCGCGCGGGGCTTTTTTATTTTGGTTCGAAATCTGTGGCCAGACAAAGCGTCAATTCGAGAATCTGGGCGATGCTCTGCTGGGCGTTGCTGGCCTCGGCGGTCCTCCGCGGCCAGGCGCAGGCGCCGCCGCCCTCAACCGCCTCTGCGCAGCCGAAAGCGGCGGATGTCCCCGGCGAGATTCGAGACGAACTGGGACGCCTGGTGCGCCTGCATGGGACGCCGCAGCGAATCGTGTCGCTCGCACCGAGCCTGACGGAGACGGTTTTTGCCCTGGACCTGGGCGCGCGCGTCGCGGGCGTCACGGACTTCTGCGACTATCCGCCAGAGGCGCGTACACATGCGCACGTGGGCGGACCGACGAATCCAAACCTCGAACAGATCGCTTCGTTGCACCCGGATGTGGTGCTGGCCACGAAGGCGCTGAACCGCCTGGAAACTGTGGAGGCCATCGAACGACTGGCGATTCCCGTCTACACCACGGACGCGCGCACGGTCGAGGATGTGATCGCTTCCACACGGCACCTCGGGCGGTTGCTGGGCGCTGAGGCGCGCGCCGAAACGGTGGCCATAGAGTTGGAGCAGAGGCTTGCGGAGATTTCCCGGCGCCTTGCTGGACGCGCACCGAAACGGGTTTTCTTTGTCGTCTGGACCGACCCCATCATCTCCACAGGCCAGCACACGTTCCTGGCCGATGCCCTGCGGCGCGCCGGCGCGGAATCCGTTGTGACGGCCGGGCAGGACTGGCCGCAGATCAGCATCGAAGAAGTGCTGCGGCAGAATCCCGACTACCTCGTTTTCTCCGGGACACACCCGGAAAACCCGCAGGGCACAATCGCAGCTCTCAAGAAGCGCGCCGGCTGGAGCAGTCTGGACGCGGTGCGCGAAGGCCGCTTCGCAATTGTGAGCGACGCCCTCAGCCGGCCCGCGCCGCGCCTGGTGGACGCGATCGAAGACCTGGCGCGCCAGCTTCATCCGGAGGCCTTCCAGGCTGCGCCCGCGGCGACACCGGCAGCTGGGCGCGGAGGGTGGCTCTGATGCGCGTGCTCACACCGCGACGGTTGCTGCTCACTTGCGCGCTGCTTGCTGGCGTGTTGCTGCTCGTCGTGTTTCTGTGCCTGAAATTCGGCACCAGCCCGATTTCCTTCTACGACCTCGTGCTGATGCTCTTCCGGACGGCGACGGGCCAGAATGATCTGGTTTCTTCCGACTTCCGTCTGATCGTTCTGAACATCCGCTGGCCGCGCATCCTGCTGGCCATGATTGTGGGCGCGGCGCTGTCGGTGGCGGGAGCCAGCTTCCAGGCGCTGCTGCGGAATCCGCTGGCCGATCCTTACGTGCTCGGCGTCTCCAGCGGGGCGGCGCTGGGCTCCATCCTGTCCCTGATCTGGGCGGCCCAGCTTCCGGGGGCCACTCCTTTGGGGGCGTTCGCAGGAGCACTGGCGGCGACGGCGGCGGTGTACTTTCTCGGCCGCCGCGAAGGTGAACTCGACAGTTACGCGCTGCTGCTGGGCGGCATCATTACCGCGTCGTTTCTATCGGCGCTGATCATGTTCCTGATGACCACGGTTTCCGGCCGCGAGCTGCGGGGCATGGCCTTCTGGCTGATGGGCGACCTGTCCACGCCGACGCCCGTCTCGTCCGGCTGGCTGCTGCTGGTGCTGGTCCTCGGCGTCGCGGGCATCTATACGACTGCCGCGGATCTGAATCTTTTACTGGGCGGCGAGCAGGAAGCGATGCACCTGGGCGTCGACGTTGTGCGCGTGAAGCTCGTGGTCTACCTTGGCGCGTCCGTGCTGACCGGGCTCGCCGTGTCCGTCGCGGGCGCAATCGGCTACGTGGGCCTCATTGTGCCGCATCTGATCCGGCTGCTGTTCGGCTCGGACTACCGGCTGCTGATTCCGGCGACAGCAATCGGCGGCGCGATCGCCGTCGTGCTGGCGGATACGCTGGCGCGAACACTCGTCTCGCCGACGGAATTGCCGGTGGGCGCCATGACCGCGCTGGTTGGCGCGCCCGTGTTCATTTATCTGCTGCGGAGGCGCGCCGCGTGACGCCCGGAGAAAAAACGGCGCTGGAACAGCCGGTCGCCGCTTCGCAGGGCGCAAAGCCGCAGCGTGCGGCCGACCCGCCACGCGTCCGCGTGGAACTGGCGAGTTTCGCCTACACGCCGGAAGGCGGGGCGCCGCTCTTCACGCTCGAGGCCACTTCCTTCGACGTGCGGTCGAAGGAAGTTGTGGCCGTACTCGGCCGCAACGGGAGCGGCAAGTCTACTCTGTTGCGACTGATGGCCGGTGCGCTGAAGCCGCTCTCCGGCCGCGTGCAGCTCGAAGGATTCGAGGTCAGCCAACTGGACCTGCGCACGCGCGCGCAACGTGTGGCCATCGTGCAGCAGGAAACACCGCTGCTTTTCCCCGTGCGCGTGTGGGACTACGTGCTCCAGGGACGCTATCCCTACAGCAGCGGCCTGCGCTTCCAGACCGAAGCGGATTCCATCGTGGTGCGCCAGGCGCTCTACGAGGCCGGAGCCGACCCGCTCCGCACCCGCTGGATGCACAAGCTCTCGGGCGGAGAAAAACAGCGCGCCGTCCTCGCGCGCGCCCTGGCCCAGCAGCCGCTTCTTCTGCTGCTGGACGAGCCGACCCTGCATCTCGACATCGCGGCGCAGGTTGAATTACTGCGCCGGCTGCGGCGCATTGCGAACGACAAGGGCTACGCCGTGGTCGTGGTCACCCACGAATTGAACCTGGCGGCGGAGTTTGCCGACCGCATCGTGCTGTTGGACCGCGGCAAGACTCTCCGGGTGGGAACTCCCGCGGAGGTCTACCAGCAGGATCTGCTGCAGCAGGTCTTCGGAACGCTGCTGCACGTGGAACACAACTCGCGGGGAGTTCCGAAAGTAACCTTCTCCGGGAGGGATACGGAGTAGCACGCGCAAACCCTGCGGCGGCTCGCCCGGGCAAGTGCCGGGCCGGACGCTGCGCCGATTCACCTGCCGGCTCTTTGTACGGGAAGACGGTGAAAAGCCGTCGCCGCCGCGCGACTGTAAGGCGGACGCGGACAACGCGTCAAACAGCACGCGCGGGCCACTCTTCGATGCCCGAAGGGGAAGGCCCGCCGTCAACCGATTCGCCAAATTGGCGCATCGGGGCTGCCGCCAAGCCAGGAGACCGGAAGAGCAGGCCGCTCCGGCCCGTCCATTCGACGGGCTGGTTCGCACCTTTTTTCTCCCGCGCGAGAGGGAGAGGAGGAACCATGAAACGCCTGCTGCCTGTTTTCCTTCTTGGATTGTTGTTTTTGACCGCCCGCCTTTCCGCCCAGTCCCCCGCCGTTGCCACGATCAGCGGAACGATCCTCGATCCTTCCGGCGCAGCCGTGCCGGGGGCCAAGGTCACGCTCCAACGAAAAGGCGCTGTCGCCCACACCATGTCCGGCGCGGAAGGCCGCTACGAAATCAGCGCCGCAGCGGGCAGCTACCGGCTTCTTGTCACGCACGCGTCATTCGCCGTCTTCGAGCAGGAACTAACGGTCGCCGCCGGCGAGCATCTCGACGTGCCCGTGCGGCTCGCGTTGGACCGGGCGTCGTCGCAGGTCGTGGTGACCGCCGAACCTTTCCCCGCCCCGCGTCAGACGGTGGCCGCTCCCGTGGACATCGTCACCGAGCAGGACATTTCCCAGCGCGAGGCCAACACGGTGCCGGAAGTGCTGGGTGTTCTGCCCGGCGTCAGCTTCGGCCAGACCAGCCGGATCGGCGGGGTCACCTCCTTCTTCCTCGACGGCGGCAACTCGAACTACACGAAGGTGCTGGTGGACGGCGCGCCGATCAACGCGCCCGGCGGCGCCGTGGATTTCTCACCGTTCTCCCTGGATAACATTTCGAAGATTGAAGTGGTGCACGGCGCGGAGAGCGCGCTCTACGGCTCGGACGCGATGGCCGGTGTCGTGCAGATCTTCACCTCGCGCGGTCAAACGGCGGTGCCTCAGCTCGACCTGGTCGGCGAAGGTGGCAGCTTCCACTCCGCGCGCGGTTCCGCGACGCTCAGCGGCCTTGCCGGCCCGTTCGACTACTCCGCCGGATACGCCCGTTACGACACGGAAGGCCAGGGCGTGAACAACGACTTCCGCAACCAGTCGTTCTCGGGTAACGTCGGCTGGCAGTTTTCGCCATTGAACGCCGTGCGGCTCGCGCTGCGCGACAACACCAGCGAAGCCGGTGTGCAAGGCCAGATCCTGCTGACCCCGCCGGAGCTGAATGAATACAGCTCGCTGCACGACTTCACCAGCGCGCTCACCGGCGACTTCGCCACGGGCGAGCACTGGCGCCATCACGTAGGCGTGACGGAAACCTTCCTGCGGCAGGACTTCAACAATCCGCTCAGCTCGTACTTCCTGGACCCGGATCCGTTCGATTCCTGCACCGGGATGCCTCGCTCGCCGAAAGCTGTGCCTTCAGATTTCTGCGACTTCACTTTCTCGGCGCACAACTCATTCAATCGCGTGGATATTGACGCGCAGACCAGCTACCTGGGCCGCAATGGCTCTGTGACCGCCGGCTACTTCTATGAAATCGAAAACGGCTACTTAAGCGACATCGGCAGCCACGCCCGGCGCAACAACCAGGCGGGTTACCTGGAGGCGCGCTATCAGTTCTTCAACCGCCTGACGGCCACCGCCGGCGTGCGCGCCGAAGACAACGACAGCTTCGGCACGCGCGTGGTCCCGCGCGTCGGCCTGGCGTTCCTGGCGCGGAAGGGTGACGACACCTTCGGCGCCACGCGCCTTCGCTTCACCTACGGCCAAGGAATCAAGGAGCCAAGCCTGGACCAGTCCTTCGGAACCGACCCGTGCTTTCCCGGTAATCCCAATCTGAACCCCGAGCGTAGCAACAGCACACACGGCGGCGTTGAGCAGTCATTCTTTGCCGACCGGCTGCGCGTTTCTCTCGACGGCTTCTACAACCGCTTCCACGACATGATCAGCTTTGGTGAGGCCATGCTGCCCGGCTGCGGCTTCGCGGGCACGTACTTCAATACGGACCTGGCGCGGGCCGCTGGCGTTAACGTGAACATCGAGGCCAAGCCGGCGCGCTGGCTGCGCATCGTCGCCGGCTACGCCTACGACGACAGCCTGGTGATCAAGGCGCCGAACGCCACCGACCCCGCCACCATCGCAGGCAACCGCCTGCTGCGCCGCCCGCTCAACTCCGGCAGCATCACCGTCAACGCCGCCTACCGCCGCGTGAATTTCAACGTGGTGGGCTACTACAGCGGCTCGCGCACGGATTCGGATTTCCTGTTCCTGTTCCTCACGCCGCGCACTCCTGCGTACGCCCGCTTCGACATCGCAGGCAGTTACAACGTCGGGCACGGGGTGGAGCTCTTCGGCCGCGTGCTCAATCTCTTCGACCGCGACTACCAGCTCGCGCTCGGCTTCCCGGGCTCCGGCCGGGAATTCCGCGGCGGCATCAAGTACCGGATCGGAGGCCGGTCATGACGCCCGAACCCGTTCTTTTCTGCTGGAGTGGCGGCAAGGACAGCGCGATGGCTCTGCACGCCATGCGTACCCAGGCGGAGTATCGCGCCGCGTATTGTGTCACGGGGCTGCTGACATCCGTGACGGAAGGCTACGACCGCATCAGCATGCACGGCGTGCGGCGTGAACTGCTGGAAACGCAGGCCGGCGCGCTCGGCCTGCCCCTGCGGCAAGTGCTGATTCCGCCCGAATGCGTCAATCCTGTGTACGAGGCGCGCATGGCCGAAGCCGTCCTGGCGGAGCGTGCCCGGGGAATCCGCCGCGTAGTTTTCGGCGACATCTTCCTGGAGGATCTGCGCGCTTACCGCGAGCAGAACCTCGCCAAGGCCGGCATGTCCGGCATCTTCCCGCTCTGGAGGCAGGACACGCGCGAACTGGCCCGCCGCTTCATCGCCCAGAGCTTTCGCGCCGTGGCCGTGTGCGTGGACATGCGCGTCCTTGGCCGCCAGTTCGCCGGTCGTGAATTGGATGAGTCCTTCTTCCACGATCTGCCGCCCGGCGTCGACCCGTGCGGCGAAAACGGCGAGTTCCACACCTTTGTCTTCGACGGGCCGATTTTCCGTGCGCCCCTGGAATTCAGCGTGGGCGACCTCGTGGAGCGGGGTGCGTTCTGCTTCTGCGACCTGGTCCCCGGAGGAAAGGAGCGTGCGGCATGAGCATGCGAGAGGAAGCGAAACACCTCAGCCCGGCCCGCCTGATCGTGCTGGCGGGCATCATTCTGGCGGCAGCCGCGCTGCGGACTGCACCGCATCCGTGGAACTTCACGCCCGTCGGCGCCATGGCGCTCTTCTCCGGCGCGATGCTTCGCGACCGGCGTCTCGCCTGCGGCTTCCCGCTGGCGGCGATGTTCGCAAGCGATTTGGTGATCGGCCTTCACGCGCTGATGCCTGTCGTTTACGCAAGCTTTCTCGTGAGTGTTGGCATCGGCCGGTGGCTCGCTCCTGCGCGCACTCTGCCGCGCATTGCGGGCGCTACGCTCGCAGGCGCCCTGCAGTTCTTCCTGGTGACAAACTTCGCCATCTGGCTCGTCCCCGGCGTCGGCTCGTATCCCAAAACGCCCGCAGGCCTCATGGCGTGTTACATCGCCGGCCTTCCGTTCTTCTGGAACACTGTCGCGAGCGACGCCTTCTACGTGGCGCTGTTGTTCGGTGGTTTTGCCTTGGCCGAGCGGTGGTTCCCCGCCCTCCGCGAACCGGCGATGGCCACCTGACCTGGACCGCCCTCACGCAGGCGGGGGGACATACGCGCCGCGGCGCCGGATTTCGGCGAGCCACGCGGCGTGGGGATAGCCGGATGCAATAAGGTCGCGGCAGGCGCGCTCCACGTCGTACGGGACGCGCCGGATCGTCGCGCGGCCGTCCTCGATCAACAAATACGAAGCCCGCGGGTCGCCATCATAGGGAGAGCCGACGCTGCCGCTGTTCGCCAGCGTGAACCTGGCGATCGTGCGCACGTACGGCCGGTGAATGTGCCCGTAGACCACCACGCGCGCGCCCAGGCCGCCGTACGTCGCCACGACCTCCGCCTCCTCCGCATCCGGGCCGGGCGCGCGCCACAGGTTCCCGGGACTCGCGTGCACCACGGCGATCCCCGCCTCCTGCGAGCGCCACTCCGCCGGCAGGGCGCGCATCCACGCCACGCGTTCCGCGCCGAGCAGAACGGCAGTCGCCGCCACGTCGTCGAAAATCACGCGCAGCAGCGGGCCGAGT
>Ga0335080_10007228_pt1 | contig 11500 bp, 8 predicted proteins | sample Lox_Sample_34_FD_206720 | JGI IMG/M metagenome (GOLD analysis project Ga0335080, IMG submission 206720) | Soil microbial communities from Loxahatchee National Wildlife Refuge, Florida, United States - Lox_Sample_3.4 | ecosystem: Environmental > Terrestrial > Soil > Wetlands | place: USA: Florida...
CAATCCGGCGGTCGGGGTGCCGCTGTCTCCGGACGCCTAATCGTCGCTTTCGCTTGAGCAGGCTTCCTCGATGCGGACCAAAGCCAGCCTCGCGCTCATCCAAGCCAACCAGGTCCGCACGCTGGATTCGGTCTCGGTCACCGCACCGCCATGCGTGTGCCGGTCACGGCCTGTGAGCAATGGTCTCAGCGGAGGCGGGTGTGTTTCAGCCACATTGGCCGATGTGAGCGGCGGCCGCCCGTTGTAGCGTTGCGGGCCCCGGGCTACCCGGTCGTTTCGGGCGGGCCGGACCGACCGTTGAGACGGAGGGATCGATGAGTAGGAGTGCAAGTCAGCTGAACTCGCTCACGACGCGCGACACCCTCTATTCGAGGTCGTGCACGCTGGAGTTTGGTGCTGGGCCGCTGGCGGGATGGACCCCCCGCCTGCCCAGTTCACACCATTGTCACAACCGGCCCTTCATACAGCGAGAGGCTCTGACCCCATGACCACGAGTAGACCGAAGTTCAACACTCCTGAGCACGTGCGTCTGGAGCAGGCACGCGCGGGCGCGGTTCGGTGGAAGGCGTGGGGCCCGTATCTCAGTGAGCGCCAGTGGGGGACGGTGCGCGAGGATTACAGCGACGGGGGAGATGCGTGGGACTACTTCCCGCATGATCAGGCGCGCTCGAGGGCATATCGGTGGGGTGAGGACGGGATCGCCGGGATCTGCGACGAGCGCCAGCGTCTGTGCCTCTCGCTCGCTCTGTGGAACGGCGCCGATCCGATTCTGAAGGAGCGGATGTTCGGCCTTACCAACAGCGAGGGCAACCATGGCGAGGATGTCAAGGAGTACTGGTTCTATTTGGACAGCACGCCGACGCACTCGTATATGAAGTGCCAGTACAAGTATCCGCAGCGTGAGTTTCCCTACGACGAGCTGTTGGCGACGAACCGCAGCCGGAGTAAGCAGGAGATGGAGTACGAACTGCTCGACACGGGGATCTTCGACGATGATCGTTACTTCGATGTGGTCGTGGAGTACGCCAAGGCAGGTCCCGACGACATCTTGATGCTGGTCACGGCTTACAACCGGGGTCCGGACGCGGCGACGCTGCATGTGCTGCCGACGCTGTGGTTCCGCAACACGTGGTCGTGGGGCGGCGACGTCCCCAAGCCGACGCTGACCGCCGCCGACGGAGAGTCGGGAATCGCCGCGGCGCGCGCCTCGCACGCGGAGCTCGGCGAGTGGGTGCTCCGCGCCGACGGGTCCGCGCAGCTGCTGTTCTGTGAGAACGAGACCAATAACCAGCGTCTGTTCGGGGTTCCCAACGCTTCGCCCTATGTGAAGGATGGGATCGGCGAGTTCGTGGTGCACGGGGCTGCTGGTGCGGTCAACCCGGAGCAGACGGGGACGAAAGTCGCGGCCGATCACGTGCTCGAGGTGCCGGCGGGCGACAGCGCCTCGATTCGCCTGCGCTTGACCGCGTCGGGCGGCTCGCAGACGGACGCGCCGGGCAAGGGGAAGCCGCTGGGCGCCGACTTCGATCGCGTGTTCAAAGCTCGGCGTAAGGAGGCCGACAAGTTCTACGCGATCGTCATCCCCCCAACGCTGCGACCGGACGGCGCGATGGTCATGCGCCAGGCGCTGGCGGGGCTGTTGTGGGGCAAGCAGTACTACGAGTACAACCTGCACACGTGGCTGCGCGAGCACGGCGTCAACCCGTGGGACCCGAACGCCCCGGCTAGCTCGGTCCGGAACGTTCCCTGGCATCACATGGTCGCGGGCGATGTGATTTCGATGCCGGACAAGTGGGAGTATCCGTGGTTCGCGGCGTGGGATCTCGCGTTTCACTGTGGGCCGCTGTCGCTGGTCGACGTCGACTTCGCCAAGTCGCAGGTCGAGTTGCTGCTCAGCACCCGATATCTGCACCCCGACGGCCAGATTCCGGCCTATGAGTGGAACTTCGGCGATGTCAACCCGCCGGTGACGGCGTGGGCGGCGCTGTACGTCTACGAGCGCGAGGCCGAGATCCGGGGCGAAGGCGACCGCGAGTTCCTGGCCCGGGTGTTTACCCGGCTGCTAAGGAACTTCACCTGGTGGGTCAATCGCAAGGATCCGGACGGCCGCAACCTGTTCCAGGGTGGCTTCTTGGGCCTGGACAACATCGGGATCTTCGATCGCTCGTCGCCGCTGCCCGGTGGTGGCACGCTCGAGCAGGCGGACGGCACCGCGTGGATGGCGCTCTACTGCCAGTGGATGCTGCAGATCGCCACCGAGCTCGCCAGGCACGATCCGGTCTATGCGGACATGGCGCTTGAGTTCATCACCCATTTCGCGTGGATCTCGATCGCGATGGAGCCGCCGGACGCCGACACCGTGCTGTGGAACGATGACGATGGCTTCTACTGCGACGTGATGCGGATGCCGGACGGAACCGCGATCCAGCTGAGAGAGTTCTCGCTCGTCGGGCTGCTGCCGATGTGCGCCGCGACCGTGTTTGACCCCGACGTGATTGCGCGCTTCCCGAAGTTCACCGAACGGGTCGAACGGTTCGTCGCCGAATTCTCCGACTCCGTGCCGTCGCTGGCACACCGGCCGGGCCCCAACCCCGAGGGGCGGCGGATCATGTCGCTCGTCGACGAGGTCCGGCTGCGGCGGATCCTCGAGATCATGCTCGACGAGGACGAGTTTCTCGGCCCCCATGGCATTCGCGCGATCTCGCGCCGCCACCTCGACCATCCGTGCGTCTTTGACTGGGAAGGGCAACGGAACGAAGTCCACTACCTCCCGGCGGAGTCCGATACCGGCATGTTCGGCGGCAACTCCAACTGGCGCGGTCCCGTTTGGTTCCCGATGAACCTCGTCATCGTCCGCGCACTCGGCCAGCTGCACCGCTACTACGGCGACGAGCTCCGGGTCGAGTGCCCCACCGGCTCCGGACGGCAGATGAACCTGCTCGAGGTCGCCACCGAGATCGCCACCCGTTTGGCGACGACGTTCACCGACGACGAGACCGGACGACGGCCGGTGTTCGGCGGTATCGAGAAGTTCCAGACCGACCCGCACTGGCACGACCTGATCCCGTTCCACGAATACTTCCACGGCGACAACGGCGCCGGCATCGGCGCCAGCCACCAGACCGGCTGGACCGGCACCGTCGCACTGCTGTTCTTGCTCGGGGGCAGCCTGCACTCCGAGGTCGGAGCGACCGCGGGCGTCGCCTGAGCGACGCGCACGACATGCGTCTGCCCATGCCACTAAGCCCTCGATCGGTGCGCATCGGTGAAATCAACCCAACGGTTGCGTGTCACCGTGGAGCACGACACGAGGAAGGCGTGTGAGTGTTGATGAAGCGGCTCGCTTCGCGCCGCAACGATCCGTTGTGAGTTCGCCGAGCTCACATTCAAGGAGGCCGCCTGATGTCCGTTGAGTCCACAAGCCAAACCCTGGAGCCTGTCACCGCGGCGCCGCTGGGCGCCCGGCACGACGGCCGCGGCACGAGTTTCGCGCTGTTCTCGAGCATCGCGGATGCCGTGGAGCTGTGCCTGTTCGACGACGCGGGCCGCGAGACGCGGTTCGACCTCGAGCAGGGCGAGGGCTTCGTATGGCAGGGCTACCTGCCGGGCGTCGCGCCAGGCCGTCGCTACGGCTTCCGGGTCCACGGGCCGTGGGATCCGCCGTCGGGCGCGCGATGCAACCCGGCGAAGCTGCTGCTCGATCCGTACGCCCGCGCGATCGCCGGCGAGGTGCGGTGGGATCCGGCGGTGTACGGGCACGCGCCCGACGATCCCGATCGGGCCGACAGCAACGACTCGGCGCCGTTCGTGCCGCGGTCGGTGGTGGTGGCCGCCGATTTCGACTGGGGCGATGATCAGCGGCCGGGCTACGCGACGGCGGACTCGATCTTCTACGAGGTCCACACGGAGGGCTTCACCAAGCTGCATCCCGACGTGCCCGAGCAGATCCGCGGCACGTACGCCGGCGTCGCGCATCCGGCCGCGGTGGCGCACCTCAAGCGGCTCGGGGTGACCGCCGTGGAGCTGCTCCCGGTCCATCAGTTCGTCCACGACGCCCAGCTCGTCGCGCGGGGGTTGCGGAACTACTGGGGATATCAGTCGATAGGGTTCTTCGCGCCGCACAACGAGTACTCGTCGAGCGGGGATGGCGGTAGCCAGGTCGACGAGTTTCGCCGGATGGTCCGCGCGCTACACGCGGCCGGGCTGGAGGTGATTCTCGACGTCGTGTTCAACCACACCGCGGAAGGCAGTGAATGGGGACCGACGCTCTGTTTCCGGGGGATTGACAACGCGGCGTACTACCGGCTGCAGGAAGACGGCTCCCGCTACGTGGACGACACGGGTTGTGGCAACACCGTGGACCTATATCTTCCGCACCCGCTGCGCTTGGTGATGGACTCCCTGCGCTATTGGGTCCAGGATATGCACGTCGACGGCTTTCGCTTCGATCTCGCCGCCAGCCTCGCGCGCGCGCAGGACGATTTCTCCCCCTATTCCACGTTCCTCGAGGCAACCGGCCAGGATCCGGTGCTGTCGGAGGTGAAGCTGATCGCCGAGCCGTGGGACATCGGAGCCTACGATGTCGGACAGTTCCCGGCGGGTTGGAGCGAATGGAACGGCAAGTTCCGCGATACCGTGCGCGACTTCTGGCGCTCCACGCCGAGCACGCTCCCCGATTTCGCGACGCGCATCAGCGGCTCGCGAGACCTCTACGGCCACGGCGGACGCCGGCCCAGCGCTTCGGTGAACATCATCACCGTGCATGACGGTTTTACGCTCACGGACCTCGTCAGCTACGACAGCAAGCACAACGAGAGCAACGGCGAGGACAACCATGACGGCACCGACGACAACCGCAGCTGGAACTGCGGCGTCGAGGGCCCGACCGACGACCCCGCCGTGCTCGAGCTACGAGCGCGACAGCGGCGCAACTTCCTCGCCACGCTGCTCCTGTCCGAAGGCGTGCCGCTGCTGCTCGGCGGCGACGAGTTCGCACGGAGCCAGAGCGGCAACAACAATGCCTACTGCCAGGACAACGAGCTCACCTGGCTCGACTGGAACGCTGCCGCCCAGAACAGCGACCTGGTCGACTTCACCGCCCGCCTCTGCCGTCTGCGCGAGCAGCATCCGGTGTTCCGGCGGCGCCAGTTCTTCAGCGGCGCTCCGGCGCACGAGCACGACCGCGACGACCTCGATTGGTACCGCCCCGACGGGCAGCTGATGACGCTGGACGACTGGGGCGCGTCGTTCGCCCGCTCCGTGACGATGGCTCTGAGCGGAGCGACCGGCGACCACACCCGCCCCGACGACCCGTTTCTGATCATGCTCAACGCGTGGTGGGAGCCGCTCGATTTCACCATCCCCGAGTCGCTCCGAGGCCTCGCCTGGCAGGTGGAAGTCGACACCGCCGCGCCGACCGCCGCAGGCAGCATGGTCGACCCGGCAGCGCCCGTGCGGCTGACCGGCCGCTCGCTGACCCTGCTCCGCGGCACCCAGCCCGCGAGCTGACCCGACCCCATCCCGTCAGCGCTCACCCGTCGCCGTCGCAAGTCCTGCACACGGGCGATGCTTGCTGCGCGCCGCGGCGCCCCGGCCGTGATGGAGGCGGTCAGCGTGCTCTCAGCCTAATCGGCCGATGACCGGGCCTGATGAGGCGGTCATGATGGTTCTAATCCGATGGCGATGCGAGAGGACTCTCATGAGCGAGAAGGACACGGTGCTGGTGGCGGCGGCTGCCTAGGAGGATGTCGCGGACGCTGAGGCTGACTATGACGCCATCACGGCGCTCTATTACGACCTCGGGACCTCACACGACTTCGATGCCGCCGTGATCGCCCGCGACGAGAACGGCGACATTGCGGTCGTTAAGAAACACGAGGAGCCCTTAGGTAGACCGGATCTGAGGTCGCATAATGTGGGCCGACTTGTGCGCGGGTGCTGAATGAGTCACCCCGGCGCCTGGCCGAGATGTAGGTCGTAGCCGAAACCTCAACCGCTTCCTGACGTGGTGCGCGCCATCACGTTCGGGTCATATCCACTGCGGTTCAGCAGATTGGCTGATGTGTCCGTGCGTGCCGGGCATTACGCTGGTGTGAGAGTCGTAGGGTCGGTCGTGTGCTGAGCGCTCGATCACAACGAGCCCACCAAAAGGAGTTCGAGATGAGCACGACCGCCTATGCGCTGCGGGTGCCGATTCCAACCGCTGCTACGGAAGCTCCGGGCCTCCGGTTCGGACAACGCCATGACCGACGCGTATGTGACGATCGGGTGCGAGGCCTACATTTCGGGCCGACCGCTGGTCAATATGGGCAACCGCGTTGCCGCTTTCACCGGGCTGCCCGCACCGAGCGTGCTGGGAGTGGTCGACATCACGGTCACCTCCAAAGGGGCGGGCCGTCGCGGCCCCGTGTGTCGGCCTCATCCGTAGCGACCGACCTATAGGAGCTGGCCGACAGAAGGAGCAAGCATGAGTGGATCACGACGCCGAACGCCATGTAGCCGTTGTGGACGTGCGCCGCTATGAGAGGACTGACGACCGTTAGATTCACAGCTCGCCTGCCGATCGTCGTTGCAGCGCTCGCACTCGGCGTTGCCAGCGCTGAGCTCAGCGGCTGCGGATCTGGATCTGCGAGCAGCGCCGCGTCGAGTGCCGCGAAGGCGGCATCGGGAGCGGTTTCAAGCGTGACCGGGGAACTTACGAGCAAGACCCAATCAGCGAGCGGGACGGCCGAGACTCGGACGGCGACGAAGCCGGCCGCGACGACATCGGTCACGAAGTCGACGTCCGTGACCGCGCAGGTGACGCAGACGACTCCGGCGGCATCCGACTCCGGTGGCGGTCCGTCATGGTGGGTGTGGGTCCTGATCGCATTGGGGGTGATTGGGGTTTGCGTCGCGATATTCATCGCCGGCCAAAGCCGCGGAAAGTCGAAGCGCGCCGGTTCGCCACCAGCCCCGGACGAGCCCGAGATTTCTTCGGAGAACAGACCAACCGGAACTCGATGAGCTGCGCAGGCGGTGGCGTGAATCGCGCGTCTTGTGGGCCAGTTGGACTCAGCCGTATATCTCCCCCGCGCACATGTCGCGTCCGACCGCACAGCGGTTGAGCCCCGATCTGCGTCGACTCCCGCCGGGAGAGCCAACGTCGAATTCAGCCACTTTGGCTGATGCAACTCGGCAGTCGAGCTGCCACTGTCTCCAGTGCCGGATGAGTTGTCGGGTCTCGGCTTGGCACGACTCAGCGCGCCGAACCGTCATCAACTGGAACGGATCATTTCTGTGCCTGAAGGCTTGTCAGCTAGCGAGGTTGGTAAGGAGATCGCCGAGCATCAGGAGCACACGGCAGTGGAGCCCGGGGCCGAGCACGGTCAGCGTGACCGCTGGGTTGGGATCGCCGAGGCGGTGCTGCTATCCGTCGTGGCGCTGTTGGCCGCATGGTCGGGTTACTCGGCCGCCAAGTGGAGCACGAAATCGTCGCTTTCGCTTGCGCAGGCGTCCTCGACCCGGACCAAAGCCAGCCTCGCCCTGATCCAAGCCACCCAGATCCGCACATTGGACTCGGTCTCGTTCAACGCGGCGGAAACCGCCTACGCGGCGAACAACACCAAGCTCTACCACCTGGCGCTCCGTCGGCTACGTGCAGGCTATCGCCCGGCGGTCGAGGCATGGATCGCCCTCAAACCGCTGACGAACCTCAACGCACCGCCTGACCCGTCCTACATGCCGCAATACCGAATCCCACAACAGACACGGGGGCTGGCGCTCAGCGCGCGTGCCGACGCGTATTTCAACGAAGGCCAGGCAGCCGCGAGAACGGCGGACAAGTATGTGCGCCTAACGGTCGTGCTGGCCGCCGTCCTCTTCCTGGTTGGCATCGGCAGCCGCTTTCCCGTTCGCGGCGCGCGCTATGGGCTGGCCGGCGTTGCCGCTGTGCTTCTGGTCGTATCCATAGTGCAACTCCTCAACCTTCCCGGACCGCCGTCCTGACCCAGGTACGCCACAGCTGCCTACCCCCCCGTACCGAATCGAGCCCGAGATGACTCATGACCGTTCGCACGCGATGGACCACGTCGTTCTCGTCCTATTTGAGAATCGCTCGTTCGACAACGTTCTCGGTCATCTCTACGGCCCTGAGGACGGCAAGACGTTCGAGGGGGTGATCGGCAAGAACCTGAGTAACCCCATCCCGGACTGGGCGGAGCACGGGGCTGAGCGCAAGACGGTGCCCTACACCGTGACCGAGGACACGAGGCGCGGGATGAAGGGCCAGAAGGCGCGCCGGCCGCCGATCACCAGCCCGGCCGGGAGCAGGGTGAGCATCGCGAGCATGGCGAGCGCCACGCCCATGGCCCCGATCGGGCCGAGTCCGCTCGTGCCGTTGACTTCGGCCAGCGACAGGCAGAGCAGGGCGACGATCACGGTCGAGCCTGACGCCACCACGGCCGGTCCGGCCCGCCGCAGCGCCTGGCGCATCGCCTGCACCGATGATTCGTGGCGGCGCAGCTCCTCGCGGTAGCGGGCGACGAGCAGCAGCGCGTAATCGGTGCCGGCCCCGAACACGAGCACGGGCAGGACGCCGGCGCTCTGGCCGTTGACGGTGACGCCGGCCTCGGCGACCGCCCACCCGCAGAAGCGGGAGAAGGCCTCCGCCATCAGGACGCTGAACAGCGGGATGAACCAGAAGATGGGCGAGCGGTAGATGATGATCAGCAGCACGAACACCAGCCCGGCCGTGGCCAGGAGCAGGGTGCCGTTGATCGAGGAGAACACGTTGACCGCGTCGCGGGAGAACCCCGCTGGTCCGGAGACCTTGACGGTCAGGCCGCGTGACCGCAGCGGCGCCACCCGGCTCTCGACCTGCCCCACCGAGGATTTGAGCAGCGTCTCCTCGCCGCGGGGGTTCAAGTTGACGACCAGCAGCGCCGTGGTGCGATCGGGCGAGACCCGGAGGAGCACAGCGCGGGAGCCGGTGACCGGGGGAGCGGCGGCCAGCGAGGCGCGGACTCCCTTGATCGCGGCGAGGTCCTCGGCCCCGAGCCCGCCGTCGCGGCGGACGGCGGTCACCGCGGTAAAGCGCTCACCGGAGGGAAAGCGCGTGGCCAGGGTCAGCTCCTTGACCGACTCCGAGGAGCCGGGCAAGAACGACGATTCCTCGTTCTTCTGGATGTTCTGGAAGCGCTGTGCGAACGAGCCACCCAGGCCGCCGAATACCAGCCACAAGAGGACGATCCCGATCCGGGCGGCTCGCGAGGCGAACAGCCGCTCGAGGAATCTCATGCCGACACCAGCTCGGGGTCGCCCGCCACCGCCCGGCGGAGCGCCTCCTCGAACCCGACCGGCTCAAGGTCGAACAGCTCCATCCCCGAGGGGTCGCTGACCACCGTCGGCACCGCCAGGCCCTCGATCAACGGCCTGGCCACGCCCGCGTCCACCGGCGTGACCAGCCCGATCCAGAGGGAGGAGAGCCACGGGGTGATCAGCGGTACGGGGATCCGGGGGCGGTGGGGGAGTCCGAGGACCTCGGCCATCCGGTCGAGCATGTCGGCGTAGCTGAGCACGTCCGGGCCTCCGATCTGGACGTCCCGGCCCACCGACGCATCCACGTCGAGCGACTCGACCAGGTAGCTCAGGGTGTCGGCGATGGCGATGGGCTGGGTCGGGTTCTGGAGCCAGGCGGGCGCGATCATCGCGGGTAGCCGCTGGACTAGGTAGCGCAGCGTCCGGTAGGACTCGCTCTGCGGGCCAACGACCATCCCGGCTCGGAAATAGGTCAGTGGCGGCCCGTGCTGGCGGAGCAGCACTGCCGTCTCGTGCCGGCTGCGGAGATGCTCGGAATGGGGGCGGTCGCCGAGCCCGCCGAGGTAGATGACGCGCTCGATCCCCTCGTCCCGGGCCATCTGGGCGAAGCTCACCGCGGCGGCGCGCTCCTGGGGCGCGAAGTCGCTGGGGCCGCCGCGTCCCATGGAGTGGATCAGGTAGTAGGCGGCGTCGATTCGGCGTCCCGCCCCGCGCAAGGTGTGAGGGCGCAGCGCGTCACCCACGTGCAGCTCGAGGCCGGCGCGCTCGAGCGCCTGCGCGCGGGCGGTGGCGGCCCTTCGCACGAGGCAACGGACGTCGTAGCCGTCCGCGGCCAACTGGGCAGCGAGCATGCCGCCGATGAACCCGGTGGCGCCGGTGACGAGGACTCGGCCGCTCATGCCGCGGCGTCGACCGTTCCGGGAGCGGGTTGTGCCAGCACCTCGCGCAGCCCAGCCAGCGCGCGGTCGCCGACGCGGTTGAAGGCCAGACCGAGGAGCGGATCCGCGACCCTGAGCGGGCCCTTCAGCCTGAGGTCGGCGTCATATGTGACCCGCGTCCCCGTAGTGGTGGTCTCGAGGGTGATGCGGTCGTGCGAGACGACGGTCGTGTTCTCGCCCAGGAACGTGACCGCCGTCGGCGGCTCGTACTCGACGACCCGGTAGGTGAGGGCCGTCTTTCGCCCAAGGAACTCCGCCGCCAGGCGAAACTCGGTCCCGACCCCGGCCGCGCCGGCGCCGATGCGCTCGGCCTCCACGACGCCGGGATCCCACTCGGCGCTCGTCGAGAAATCGCTCAGGTACGCGAACGCCTCCTCAGATGTCCACCTGGTGTCGATGCTGGCTCGATATCGCGCCATGGCTTCTCCTCTAGTTGGCAGGGGTCGAACTCAGGGCCACGCACTCGGCCCACAGACGGTCCCGCTCCTCTTCGGTTTCCCGGGTTCCGGGAAGGAGGTGGGTGGGGCGGCGGCGGCGGTCGTGCCAGAACCCACCCGAGGTGTCCGCGGGCTCCGCGGCGGCTCCCAGCCAGACAATCGTGTCGGCCCCCTGATGCGGGCTGCGCAACAGCGGCCGGGTCGCGCGGTAAAAGCGGGGGAGCGAGGACCGAACTCCGGGAGTGTCGGCCCAGCCCGGGTGCATGGCGTGCACGGTGACGGCGGTGCCCGCCAGCCGCTGTGCCCACATCTCGGTCAGGACCACCTCGGCGCGCTTGGTCCGCGCGTACGCCGTGGGCCCGTCGAAGTCCTCGTGCTCGCTCTGCAGGTCATCGGCCCGGAGCTTCTGGGTGTACATCCCGCCCGAGGACACATTGACGATCCGAGACGGGGCGCTGCGCTCCAGCATGGGGATCAGCAGTTGGCTGAGCAGGAACGGCCCGATCACGTTCGTGGCCAGCGTGAGCTCGATCCCGTCCGCCGAAAGCTCCCGCTCCTGGGTGAGGACGCCCGCGTTGTTGACGAGGACGTCGAGGCGTGCCGCCTCAGCGGTGAAGCGCTCGGCGAACTGGCGCACCGAGTCCAGGCGGCTGACGTCGCACAACCCGAGGAGGACATCCGCTTCCCCCAGGTGTTCGAGAATCGTTGCCCGCGCAACCTCACCGCGTTCGCGGTTGCGGACGGCCAGCCAGACCGCGGCCCCCAGTCTGGCGAAGCCGTCCGCCGCCGCTAGCCCGAGGCCCGAAGTCGCGCCGGTGATCAACACCA
>Ga0335080_10007229_pt1 | contig 11500 bp, 10 predicted proteins | sample Lox_Sample_34_FD_206720 | JGI IMG/M metagenome (GOLD analysis project Ga0335080, IMG submission 206720) | Soil microbial communities from Loxahatchee National Wildlife Refuge, Florida, United States - Lox_Sample_3.4 | ecosystem: Environmental > Terrestrial > Soil > Wetlands | place: USA...
GGGCATCTGGGTGCGTTCCGGATCCCGCCGCGAGCCCGCGGAACTATCCGGCATCGCGCATTTCATCGAGCACATGCTGTTCAAAGGCACGGCCAGCCGCACGGCAGAAGACATCGCCCGCGAAATCGAGCGCGTCGCCGGCTATCTGGACGCCTTCACCGCCAAGGAAATGATCTGCCTGAACACGAAAGTGCTCGACGAGCACGTGCCCGTCGCTTTCGGCATCATGGCCGACATGGTCCTGCGCTCGCTCTTTGCCGAAAGCGAAGTCTCCAAGGAAAAGGGAGTGATCCTCGAAGAACTGAAGATGGAACAGGACAATCCCGAATACCTGGTGCACGAGATTTTCTCGGCGAATTTCTGGAAGAATCACCCGCTCGGCCGCCCCATCCTCGGAACGCGGCAGACCGTCAGCCGCTTCAGCAGCGGCAAGGTCCGCGCGCGGTACAGCGAATGGTTCGCGCCCGGCAACCTGCTGATCACCGCTGCTGGAAATTTGAGGCACTCCGAGATGCGCGATCTGGTCGAGCGCGAATTCGCCCGTCACGCGGCGAAGGGGCGACCCTTTCCTGCCGCCCGCGATGCGCGGCCGCGGCCCGAGGCCGGAATCACCACACGGACAAAGAAGGGCCTCGAGCAGGTGCAGCTCTGCATCGGCGTCCCTTCCTACCCCGCCGCCAGCGAGCACCGCTACGCCCTGTCCATCCTCAACTACGTCCTCGGCGGCGGCATGTCCTCCCGCCTCTTCCAGAACGTCCGCGAGAACCAGGGCCTCGCCTACTCCATCTTCAGCGACCTCAATCCCTACCACGACGCCGGAATGCTCTGCGTCTACGCCGGCACGGCGCGTGAAAAAACGGAGCGCGTCATCTCCTGCGTGATTGATGAATTCCGCAGCATGAAGGCCGAGCCCATCACCGAAGAAGAGCTCCGCCGCGCCAAGGACCACCTGAAGGGTTCCATTCTGCTCTCGCTCGAATCTTCCAGCGCGCGCATGTCCAACCTCGCCCGCCAGGAGATTTACTTCGGCCGCTTCTTCTCCACCGACGAAGTGACGGCCGCGATCGAGAAAGTGACACGCGACGAGATTCAAGCCCTCGCCCGCGAGCTGCTCCGGCCGGAAAAGATCGGTGTCGCTGTGCTGGGTAACCTGAACGGATTCAAGCTCCGCCGCTCGACGCTGGCGTGTTAGCGGAGGGCCGGACCTGCCGGCGCTACTTCGCGGTCGCCGCGCGGGGATTCGCGGTGAGGTATTGGTCGATTCCGGCTGTGACTTGCGTGATCCCCTGCTGCAGATTGTGGTTCAGCGCGGCGGCGACATTGGCGACTTCCGTGCCTGAAACCGCCTCATCCTGCTGGTAATCCACGTTCCATACCGTCTGTCCAGCCTTGGGGTCGTATAGGCTGAAGTGCAGCCAGACGCGTGTGGACACCGGGCTGCTTCCATCCACTTCTTCGAACCGCTCGACACGCCCGCGGACGATGTAATCGCCCTGCGCGTTGCTCGAAAGCAACTGCACGCTGCGATACCTCGCGCTCCTGCGCAGGCTCTGCAGCAGCATTTCCTCGACCAGCTCCGAAGGAGTCGAAGACCAGCGGTGGTTCTGGTACAGGCCCATTTCGTTCGGGCCCATGCGGTAGACGATGCGCGTATCCCGGTAGACGAGCGGCGCGCCCACGCGTCCGATCAGCAGCGACACGTCCAGACGCTGCGGGGCGGGCGTGACAGCCGGCGGGTCCAGCGAGTAGTAGTAAATCGGGTGCGTGGAGCCGCACGCCGCAACCGCCATCACCAGCGCGCCGCCAAGCACGGCGGCCAAGCTCGATGGAAGCCTCATCGGACGACCCTCTCTCACGGTTTGCCACCCCCGGGTTTGTGCTCGGGCGGCTGCGAGCTGCGAATCAGGCTGGACGGCCGCTGGTTGATCGTGTCGGTAAACTCACGAAGGTTTTCCGTGGCCAGCCGGATGTTTTCCAGCGTTTCGTCGATGTTTTCGCCGTTCGCGATCGCCGTCTTGTTCAGCTGGTTCACCAGGGCGCTCGCGTCGGACAGGGTCCGGCGCAACTGCACGATCGAAGCGTGCAGGTCCGCGCGGTTTTCGCCCAGCATGTCGTCGAGCTTCTTCAGCGTCGCGTCGGCCTGTTTGGCGGTCTCGGTGAACTGGTCCACCGTGGGCTGCAGCTTGGTGGTAAGGTCGTCAACGTTCTTCAGCGTGTTCTTCAGCCGCGGCCGGTTCTCCGCCAGCATGCCGTCCAGGTTGTTCAGGGAAGAGGCCACGTGCGCGCGGTTTGTATCGTTCAGCAGGTCGTTCGTCCGCGAAATCGTTGTCTCCAGCTCGTTCACCCGCTTGTTCAGGTTTGCCAGCAGGTCCTGCACCTGCGGCCCGATCTGGTTCAGCATGTCTGCCACGTCGCCGATGCCGAACGGCTCCTTCGACGGCAGTGTGTCTCCCGACTTTGCCAGCGCGCTCTGCGGCTTGCCCGCCTCCACTTCCAGGAAATTCTCGCCCAGCGCGGAAACAGCGGCGATCTTCGCCAGGCTGTCCGTCTTCACCGGCACTCCGGCGTCAACGCCGAATGTCAGCAGGATGCGCGCCGCATCCTTGGGATCGATGCTTACCTCTTCCACGCGGCCCACGCGAATTCCCGCGTACCGCACAATCGAGCCGGGCTCCAGACCGCCCGCGTTCCTGAATGACGTCTTGAAGTGCATCGCCGAACGGCTGGCCAGTCCGCTGATCGCAAAAATCGTCACGATCAGCAGGCCCGTGGCGATGATCACAAAGATGCCGACTAAGGCTTGTTCTTTTTTCTGTTCCATTCCTATGCGCCGGTTCCCCGTTCGGCGGGCAGCAGTGGGCCCGCTGGGACGGGGGAGTATACCAATGGCAGGCCGTTTCCGCTATGGGAAGGCTAACCTTCGCAGCGTCGCTCGTCGAGCAGCCGCCGGATCGCGCGCGCCAGTTCCTGTGCCGGATACGGCTTCTGTAACACAGGGTGTCCGGAGATGGTCTCCACCTGGTCGGAGTCCGGGTTGTAGCCCGTGCAGAAGAGCACCGGCACCGATGCGTCCAGGGCCTGAATCCGCTGGTAGGCGTCGGGGCCGCGCAGTCGCGGCATGACCACGTCCAGCACCAGCAGGTTCACTGTCGCGCCTCCCTGCCGGGCCTTCTGCCGGAAGATCTCCACCGCTTCCTCGCCGTCGCGCGCCGGCAGCACGGTGTATCCGAGCGTTGCTAGCGATTCGCACGCCAGCTCGCGCAGGCCTTCGTGATCCTCCGCCAGCAGTATCGTTTCTGTGCCGCCGCGGACCGGCTCCGTGCCGGCGGGCGCCGAGTCCTTCGCCTCGCCGGCGGCGGAAACGGGAAAGTACAAATGGAAGGCCGTGCCCTCGCCGACCGCGCTCGACACATCGATACAGCCGCCGTGCTGCTTCACCACGCCATACACCGTGGCCAGGCCCAGTCCCGTGCCGCGTCCCGGCGGTTTCGTCGTGAAAAATGGTTCAAAGATGCGGCCCAGCGTCGCCGCATCCATGCCGGTGCCCGTGTCCGCCACAGTCAGGCAGACGCACGGCCCCACGCGCATGCCCGGATGCCGGCGGCTCGCCTCCTCGTCGAAATAGACGTTGCGCGTCGCAATGCTCAGGCAGCCGCCCTGCGGCATCGCGTCGCGCGCGTTGATGCACAGGTTCATCAGCACCTGCTCGATCTGCGACGGGTCCACGTGGATGCTGGCCAGGTCGGGCGCCGGCTCCGCGTGCACTTCCACGTCCTTCCCCAGCGATTCGGCGATCAGGCTCATCACTTCGCTTACGGAATGGTTCAGGTTGATGTCCTTGCGTTCGAGCTGCTGCCGCCGGGAGAAAGCCAGGAGTTGCCGCGTCAAGGCCACTGCCCGCCCCGTGTGATGGCAGATTTTCTCCAGCCGCTCGCGCACGCGCGTGCCCTCCGGCGAATCCAGCTTCGCCAGTTCGGCCATGCCCAGGATTGCGCCTAGTACGTTGTTGAAGTCGTGCGCCACGCCGCCGGCAAGCTGGCCGATGGCTTCGAACTTCTGCGATTGGAGCAGTTGCCGTTCCAGCATCCGCCGCTCGGAGATGTCCTGCTCGATGCAGATGAACGACGTGATGGAGCCCCGCGGCCCGCGCACCGGCGTGATCGTCGCCTCCATCGGGATGATCGAGCCGTCCTTGCGCCGGTTCTCGAACTCACCGCGCCACGTCTGGCCCCCGACAATCGCTTTCCAGATGCCGCCGTAGAACGCATCGTCGTGCCGGCCGGACCGCAGCAGGTTCGTGCGGCGCCCTACGGCCTCCGCTGCCGAGTAGCCCGTCATGCTGCAGAACGCCGGGTTCACAAACCGGATGAAGCCCTCCGCGTCCGCGACGAACACCGCCTCCGCAGACTGCTCGATGGCGGTCACCAGCCGCAGCTTCTCCGCTTCCACCCGCTTGCGCTCCGTGATGTCGGTCAGCACGGCGACGACCAGCACCTCTTCACCCGATTCCGGTGCGACGCCTGCCACTTTCACCGGCGCGGCGGAGAGACTCACGTCAATCCGGGCGCCGTCCTTGCGCGTGCGCTGCGTCTCCACGCCGCTGACGCTGCCGCCCTGGCGGACCAGGTCCAGAAACACGCGATGCTCTTCTTCTCGCTCGGGGGGAACGTAGGGAAGGTCACGGCCCAGCACCTCGGCGGCCTTCCAGCCGAACATGCGCTCCGCGGCGGGGTTCCAGATGCAGGCGTTGCCCCAGTGATCCAGGGCGACAATCGCCGCGGGCGCGGCCGCGATCAGCGCGCTCAGGATGTGATTCCCATGCCGCGGGTCGTGCGCATCCAGCCCGTTCTCGACGCCTTTCTCCAGCATCGCTCCTGACGCGGGAGGCGGCCCTGGCGCTCGCACCCGTGCGTCACGCATCGGCTGGGCGCGGAACTCTCCCTGCACGTTCTATCGGCGGCTGGCGTGCTGCGCTTGAGGCGTCCCTGGGCCGCGGCCTTGCGGCGCGGGCGCAGCTAGAGCGGGCGGGGATTCTCGCCGGTGAGCATTTGCAGGTAGTCCATTTCCTCGGCGACCTCGGGTTCCGGCACGCGGTCCAGAAATTGCCGCACCCGCGGGATCTTGCAATCCTGCATCTCTTCCTTCGTGCCGAAGGCCAGGATGTTTCCCTTGTCGATCATCAGCATGCGGTCGGCGATCAGGAAGGCGCTGGCTAGTTCGTGCGTCACCACGATGATGGTCATGCGGAATGCCTTCTGCAGCTTCAGGATCAGGCTGTCGATTCCCGCGGCGATGATCGGGTCCAGCCCGGCGGACGGCTCGTCAAAGAACAGTATCTCCGGATCCATGGCCATCGCGCGGGCCACCGCGGCGCGCTTCTTCATGCCGCCGCTCAACTGCGACGGGTTATAGTTCTCAAAGCCCGCCAGGCCCACTTGTTCGAGCTTCAACCTCATGATGATCTGGATCGTTGTGTCTTCCAGTTCCGTGTGCTCCTGCAGCGGCAGCGCCACGTTCTGGCCCACCGTCATGGAGCCGAACAGCGCGCCTCCCTGGAACGACAGGCCCATCTTCTTGCGCGTCTCGTCCAGCTCCTCGTGCGAAAGCGACGAAGTTTCCCTGCCGCGAATCCAGATCTCGCCGGAACTGGGGCGCTGCAGGCCCACCAGCGTGCGCAGCAGCGTGCTCTTGCCGCAGCCCGAGCCCCCCATGATGACCAGCGTTTCCGCCTTCTTCACGTCGAAGCTGATGCCGTGCAGGATCTCGCGTTCGCCGTAGCGCACGCGCAGGTCCCGCACCGAGAGGATCACGTCGTCTGCTGGCGGCTGGCTCATCGTTGCAACATGTAGAACAGGCTGGTGAAGACCAGGTCCACTATAATCACCAGGAAGATGGACATCACCACCGCGGACGTGGTCGAACGGCCTACTTCCTCCGCGCCCGCCCCGGTCTGGAACCCTTCATAGCACCCCACCGCCGTGATCACTCCCCCGAACATCACGCTCTTGATCAGCCCGGTGATAATGTCGCGCTGGAGCAGCGCGTCCACCGTGGCCTGGATGTAGCCATGGAAAGTGAAGCTCGCGCCCGTGATCCCGAAGACGGCGCCGCCCAGCACGCCCATAAAGTCCGCCCAGGTCGTCAGGCACGGCAGCATCACGATCATGGCCAGGAATTTCGGCGTGACCAGGAACTGGATCGGGTTGATGGCCATCGTGGTCAGCGCGTCCACCTCTTCCGTCACCATCATCGTGCCGATTTCCGCGGCAAACGCCGAACCCGACCGCCCGATCACCACAATCGCCGTCATCAGCGGGCCCAGTTCGCGCGTCATGGACACGGCCACGCCGCCCGCCACGTATTGCAGCGCCCCGAACTTCCGCAGCTCGTACGCGCCCTGCAGCGCCAGAATCAGCCCCACGAAAAACGTGATCGTCGAAAGAATCGGCAGCGCTTCAATGCCTACGGCCATGGCCTGGTGCATCGCGCGGCTCATCCGCACCGGCTTCCCGCGGAACGGCCCCACCACGGTCAAATACGCCGCGCGGCCGGTCAGGCGCGCCAGTCCGCCCACGTAGGCGAAACCGCCGATCGCTCCTCGTCCGATGCTGTCGAAAAACGCCATGGTGTGCTTCCGGCCCCGCCCGCTGGCTTACGGCGCCTTGACGGCCTCCTCTTCGGTCAAGTACACCTCGAAAACCTTGATCAGCCGCGAGAGCTCCAGCACTTCGCGCGCGGCCGGGCTCAAGCCGAACAGAATGAACCGGCTCGTCAGCGTGCGCGCCACCTTCAACCCCTCCACCAGCGAAGCCACGCCCGAGCTGTCGATGTACCGCACCCCGGAAAGATTCACGATCAGCCGAGGAACCTTCTTTTCCTTCAGCTCATCGAGCACAACTTTGCGGACTTCGGGGGAGTTGTAGAGATCGATGTCTCCCTGGACGTCCACGACCGTGCTGGTCCCCTGCTTTCGGGTGGCGATGTTCATCGCTCATTCTCCTGCGCCATCGTCTTCGAGCCCTTCGCCTTGAACATGCGGAGCTCGTTTCGCCCTTCGAGGGGCGAGTACAACGTTTCGTCCATAATCTCACGGATCATGTGCAGTCCCAGGCCGCCTGGACGCACATCCTCCAGGTCCCGGCCGGCTAGCTGTTCCGGCTTCACGCCCGTGCCGTGATCGACCAGCGTTACTTCCATGCCGCCATCGCGCTCGCGCAACCGCATCTCCACCGGCTGGTCGTGCTTGTTGTGGTAGGCGTGCCGGATCACGTTGGTCAGCGCCTCGTGCACCGCCAGCGTAATCCAGCGGCAATCCTCTTCGTCGAATCCCACCAGCGCCGCAAAGCGCTCGATTGACCCGCGAATCACGCCCAGGTAGCGCGGGTCGCTCGGAAAGCTCAGCTTGATGGTGTTGTCCATCCGCCTCGACTAGAGCCAGGGAAATCGGCCGCCGCCGCTAGGAGGCGTTGTTTTCCCAAAGAGGGTTGTTTTGCCAGAGATTCGGCGTGTTTGCAATGACTTTGCGTTCCGGCCTCGCCGGCTCAGCCGCGCTGCTCCATGGCAACGTATCCCCGGCGCTGCGGCCCCAGGAACAATTGCCGCGGTCGGGCGATCTTTTGCTCGGAGTCGTCCAGCATTTCCTGCCAGTGCGCCAGCCAGCCCGCCGTGCGCGGGATCGCAAACAGAACCGGAAACATGGCCGTGGGGAAGCCCATGGCCTGGTAGATCAGTCCGGAGTAGAAGTCCACGTTGGGGTACAGCTTGCGCTTGATGAAGTACTCGTCTTCCAGCGCGATGCGCTCGATCTCCAGGGCGATGTCCAGCAGCGGGTTCCGCCCGAGCACGTCGAACACCTGGTACGCCGCCTGCTTGATGATCTTCGCGCGCGGGTCGTAGTTCTTGTATACGCGGTGCCCGAAGCCCATCAGCTTCGTTTCGCCCGTTTCCGTGCCCTTGATGAACGCCGGGACATTGGCCACGGAGCCGATCTCCGCCAGCATGCGCACCACGGCTTCGTTGGCCCCTCCGTGCAGCGGGCCGTACAGCGCTGCTGTCGCCGCGGCGGTCGCGCAGTAGGGATCCACGTGCGAACTGCCCACACCGCGCATTGCGCTCGTCGAGCAATTCTGCTCGTGGTCCGCGTGCAGGATGAACAGCAGGTCCAGCGCCCGCTCCAGCGTCGGGTTCGGCTTGAACTTCGATTCCGTGGTCTTGAACAGCATGTTCAGGAAGTTGCCGGGATAGCTCAGGTCGTTGTCGGGGTACGCGTATGGCATCCCCAGGCTGTGCCGGTAGGCGAACGCCGCCAGCGTCGGCATCTTGCCCAGCAGCCGGTACGTCTGCTTCTGCCGCGACTGCGGATTGAAGATGTCCTTCGCGTCCGGATAGAAAGTCGAAAGTGCGGCCACCGTCGAGACCAGCATCCCCATCGGGTGCGCGTCGTAGTGAAATCCGTCGAGAAACTTCTTGATGCTCTCGTGGATGAACGTGTGGTGCGTGATGTGCCACGTCCATTCCTCGACCTGCCCGCGCGTCGGCAGTTCGCCGTTCAGGATCAGGTAGGCGCATTCCAGAAACGTGCTCTTCTCCGCCAGCTCTTCGATCGGATACCCGCGGTATTCCAGGATGCCCTTGTCGCCGTCGATGTACGTGATGCGGCTGGCGCATGCCGCCGTATTCGTGAACGCCGGGTCGTACGACATCAGCCCGAAATCGTCCGGCCCCGTGCGGATCTGCCGCAGGTCGTTCGCGCGGATCGCGCCATGTTCGATGGGCAGGTTGTACTGCTTGCCGGTGCGATTGTCGGTAACGGACAACGACTGGCGGCCCTTCGCGGCGGGCGCCTCTTCCACCCCGGACTGAGGTTTGACGGGGTTCATTGTCAGGCTCCAGACTTACCAAGAATGAGCGAGGGATGCGCGTGCCGTCGGTCCCCCGCGTGCTGCCTCATTATATACAACTGCGCCGGGCAAGTCCGCGAGGGTGAGGCCGACACCGTTTGGGCGCGGTCTGGCCGTTCCGAATCTCTTCAAGCGTCCGTTCGAGCGGGCCGCCGGGTACTACTTCACGCCCTTTTCCGGGTTCCACGATCCCTGTTGCTTCCGCACATAAAGGATCTGCCCGACGTGATACGCGTTGTGCGTGGCGATGTGCTCGATGGTGGAGGCCGTTTGGGCGAGCCTCGCATCGTCCGCGGCTTCGACGGCCTTCTCCCATGCGGTCATCACTTCGTCGAGCTGCTTGACGATCGCGTCCCAATCCTTGGCCGTGAAGCTTTCGAAGGTTTCGTTGTTGTTGCCGCTGAAGGCCGCGGGCTTCTCGCCGTTGAACTGCTGGAGCGCACGCCGGTCCCAGAACAGCAGGTGCTGCGCGAGCTGCCCGATCGAGTGGTTCTCCTTGCCGTCGCGCCAGCTTGCCTGATCCGCGGTCACGCCGTCCAGCGCCACCTTGGCCGGCACGAACCATTCTTCCTTGTCGTGCGTGGTGTGCAATTCCTCGAGCAGAATGCTCCGCAGCGTTGCGGGCGGCTTCTTCGGTTGCTCCTGCGCCGCAGGCAATGGCGCGACGTTGAGCAGTCCGATGGCCAGCGCCGCCATGACCAGCGACGAGACAACCACCTTGTTCTTCATGTGTGTTCTCCCCTTTCCGGACGATGTGGGCAAGCGGATCACCGCGGTTCAGCGGGCGCCGCCGGCCGCGATGGTAGACGCATCCCCGATTGGCCCCCGGCAACCACCCCCGTTGCCCGTTCCGGTCTGGGACTTCGACGGTTCGGTGGGGGGTGCTGGTTGCCCGCTGGCATCGAAGTGAAACGCAGCGACGCGCAGGCAAGTCTATTGCCACGGCCATTGGCAGAGCGCGCTTGCCCGCCTATACTACAAAGTTTCGGGCCCGCCTCAGTTCACTCGCTGACGAGAGCTGGCAGGGAGTCTCAATGAAAGCAAAACGGAAGTCGCCGTATTCTGCAGCCGCACCCGCTCTGTGCGCCGCCTGCCTGCTCGTGGTTGGCGCTGCCGCCGCGCAACAGGGACCTGCCAACACCTCCGTGCGCGAAACGCCGGTGCGCGTGGCTGACTTCGTCTCCAAGCCTTTGGCGTTTCCCATCGAGCAGCACAAGCTTGCAAACGGCATGCGAGTTGTCTTCTCTGTGGATCACTCCGCGCCGGTCTACGCCATCTCCATCGTCTATGACGTCGGCTCGCGAAATGAGAAGGCTGGCCGCACCGGCTTCGCGCATCTGTTCGAGCACATGATGTTCCAGGGTTCGGACAACGTGGGCAAAGGCGAGCACGTCATCCTGGTGCTCAACAACGGTGGTGGCGTCAACGGTACCACCAACGAAGACCGCACCGCCTACTTCGAGCAACTGCCCGCCAACCAGCTCGATCTCGGCCTTTACATTGAAGCGGACCGCATGCGCGCACTGGCTGTGAATCAGGCCAACCTCGACAACCAGCGCAAGGCCGTGCAGGAGGAGCGCCGCCTGGGCATCGACAACCAGCCCTACGGCGCCACTGAAGAAGCCCTCTCCGACATCCTCTACGACAACTTCGCCTACAAGCACTCCGTCATCGGCTCCATGGCTGATCTGGATGCCGCGAGCATCGATGATGTGAAGGATTTCTTCCGCCTGTACTACGCGCCCAACAATGCCGTGCTCACCCTGGTCGGCGACTTCGACCCCAAGGTCGCGCTCGAGAAAATCAACAGGTACTTCGGCAGCATTCCTTCGCAGCCCACGCCGCCCCGGCCCGATCTTTCCGAGCCGCCGCAAACGGCCGAACGCCGCCGCCGCTTGGACGACACCTTTGCACAGACGCCCCGCCTCGACGAGCTCTACAAGGTCTCTGCCGGCGAGACGCAGGAATGGTTCGCCGTAGTCACCGCATCCGAAATCCTTGGCGGCGGCCAGTCGTCGCGCCTCTACCAGCGCCTCGTTAAGGAAAAAGAGCTGGCCGTGAACGTGGCCACCGACGTGGAGAACCGCCCGGGGCCGTCGCCGTTCCAGATTGAGGTCATGCTGAAGCCTGGCGGGGACTTCGCCGCCGTCGAGCAGGTGGTCCAGGAAGAGTTGGAACGCCTGCAGAAAGAGCCGGTCGCGCAGTGGGAACTGGACAAGGTCCGGCTGAGCAGCCGCCGCCAGCGGGCTCAACGCCTGCGCAGTTCGCTCGCTCGCGCCGTGGTCATTGGCGACCTCACCGCAAAGTTCGGCGACTCGAACCTCATCAATACCTACGAGACCAGCCTGAACGCCGTCACCCCGCGTGACGTGCAGAAGGCGGCCCAGAAGTACTTCACGCCTGCCCAGCGCTGCGTGATCCAGACCTATCCGAAGCCGGCCGCCGGAGGTGCGCAATGAGCGTGTTTCACACAACTGCAAAGGGTGTGCTTGCAGTGGCCCTGCTGGGCGTCCTGGTCGCTGCGAGTCCCGCCGCCGCGCAGGGCGACAAGGGCTCCTCGACGAGCAAGGTCGAGCGCCTCAAGCGCGCCCCCGTATCGA
>Ga0335080_10007231_pt1 | contig 11499 bp, 8 predicted proteins | sample Lox_Sample_34_FD_206720 | JGI IMG/M metagenome (GOLD analysis project Ga0335080, IMG submission 206720) | Soil microbial communities from Loxahatchee National Wildlife Refuge, Florida, United States - Lox_Sample_3.4 | ecosystem: Environmental > Terrestrial > Soil > Wetlands | place: USA: Florida...
GAGCTTCTCGCCCGGCTTCAGGTAGAAGGAGTGACGCTTCACTTCTTTGATGATGTCCTCCTGCTGCACCTTGCGCTTGAAGCGGCGAAGGGCGTTCTCTAGCGTTTCGCCCTCTTGAAGCTTAACTTCCGCCAAATGAAATACACCTCCCAACTAGACCTGATTTTCCCATGCGATGCTTTGGAGTTTCCGAGACCACGGATCACCCTGTAGCCAGATGGCGCGCCCGTTAAATTCCTACACTTCACACAGAAGGTACTGATATCATAGGTTTTTGAATAATAAAGTCAAGCCAATTTTTACAATCGTGTTCTGTCTTCCCGGCCAGAATACAGGAACAGGCTTTGTTTTCAGGATATTACGCTGAATGCAGAATGTCCTCGCGATCGTGCTGGCGGGGGGCGCCGGCGAGCGCCTCTATCCCCTGACCAAAGACACCGCCAAGCCAGCCGTGCCCTTTGGAGGCGCGTATCGAATTATCGACTTCACGCTCTCCAACTGCATCAATTCCGACGTGCGGCGCATTCTCATCCTAACACAGTACAAATCGCTGGACCTGATCCGCCACATTCGCGACGGCTGGAATATCCTTTCCCCGGAGCTTGGCGAGTACATCGAGGCGATTCCTCCGATGAAACGGGTTCACGGGGACTGGTACCAGGGCACCGCCGATGCGGTGTTCCAGAATTTCCAGAGCATCGAAGCCGAGGGTCCCGATCTCACCCTGATTCTGGGAAGCGATCACATCTACAAAATGGACTACGGCGAAATGATCGCCTGGCACCGCGCGCACCAGGCGGAGATCACCATCGGGACCATCCGGGTCTCGCCGTCGTTGGCCAACCGCTTCGGGATCCTCGAGATCGCCCCCGACTACCGCATCACCGGCTTCGAAGAAAAGCCGCAGCACGATTCGCCCGCGCCCTCGGTATTCGACCCGGCGATGGTCAGCGCTTCCATGGGCCTCTACGTCTTCAATACCGACGTGCTGCTCCGCGCTCTCCACGAAGATGCGCAGAACCCCGATTCCAGCCACGATTTCGGCCGCGACGTGATCCCCGGCTACATCCGGCGCTCGCGCACCGTGGCCTACGATTTTCACGACATCAACGCCGACAGGGTGCTCTACTGGCGCGACGTCGGCACGCTGGACGCCTACTACGAGGCCAATATGGACCTGGTGGACGTGACGCCGGTCTTCAATCTCTACGACAAGCGGTGGCCCATCCGCACCAGGGCCACGCAGCAGCCTCCGGCCAAGTTCGTGTTTGCACAGGAAGGCCGGCGCATGGGCGTCGCCGTCGACTCTATCGTCAGCTCCGGCTGCATCGTTTCCGGCGGCCGGGTGCTGCACAGCGTCCTTTCCCCGGGAGTCCGGGTCAACAGTTACTGCGAAGTGGAGTATTCGATTCTGATGCCAGAGGTGGAGATTGGCCGCAACAGCCGGGTCCGCAGAGCCATTCTCAACACCGGCGTCAAACTGCCCGAGTCCAGCTTGATCGGGTTCGATCCCGGCGCCGACCGGGAGCGCGGATGCCACGTCACGGAATGCGGAATTACCGTGCTGGCGTGAAAAGAAGACATCAGGCATCAGGCGTCAGGCGTCAGCCAAGGCAGCGGGGCCGGCACCGCAGGGGCTGAAGCCTGAAGCCTGACGCCTGAAGCCTTAATTTAGGAGCACTTACTTGACTAACATCGTTCGAATCATCGGAAGAGAGATTCTCGATTCCCGCGGCAATCCGACCGTGGAAGCGGATGTTTATCTGTCTGACGGAAGCATGGGGCGCGCTGCCGTCCCGTCCGGCGCCTCCACCGGCGAGCATGAAGCCGTCGAGCTGCGCGATGGCGACAAGAGCCGCTACCTCGGCAAGGGTGCCTCGAAGGCCGCCGCCCACGTCAATGGCGAGATCGCCGCGGCACTACACGGCAAGGATGCCGCCCTCCAGGCGGAGCTCGACCAGGCCATGATCGCCCTGGATGGCACGCCCAACAAGGGCCGCCTGGGCGCCAATGCGCTCCTCGCGGTCTCCATGGCGGCAGCCCGCGCCGCGGCGGTCTCCCACCGTACGCCGCTCTACCGGTATCTGGGTGGTGCCGGCGCCTGCACTTTGCCGGTTCCCATGATGAACATCATCAATGGCGGCGCTCACGCGGACAATTCCGTCGACCTGCAGGAGTTCATGATCGCTCCCTTCGGCGCGCCGAAGTTCAGCGAAGCGCTGCGCATGGGCGTCGAGGTGTTCCATACTCTGAAAAAGGTGCTTGCCAAGAAGGGCTATTCCACGGCCGTCGGCGACGAGGGCGGGTTCGCCCCGATGCTGAAGTCCAACGAGGAGGCCATCGAGAGCGTGCTGGAAGCCATCACGCAGGCCGGTTACAAGCCGGGCGAAAACATCGGCGTCTGCCTCGACCCGGCGGCCAGCGAGTTCTACCAGGACGGCAAATACGTTTTCAAGAAGTCCGACAAGAGCCAGCGCACCAGCGAGCAGATGGTCGAATACTGGGGCAACTGGGTGCGGCAGTATCCTGCAATTATCTCCATCGAAGACGGCATGGGCGAAGAAGACTGGCCGGGCTGGAAGCTGCTCACCGATACCCTCGGCGGCAAGATCCAGCTCGTCGGCGACGACATCTTCGTCACCAACCCCTCCATCTTCCAGCGCGGCATCGAGACCGGCATCGCCAATTCGATTCTGATCAAGCTGAACCAGATCGGCACCGTCACCGAAACCCTGGATTGCATGCGCATGGCGACCAAAGCCGGCTATACCGCGGTCGTCTCGCACCGCTCCGGCGAAACCGAAGATCCGTTCATCGCCGATCTCGTGGTGGCCACCAATGCAGGCCAGATCAAGACCGGCTCCGCCAGCCGCACAGATCGCATTGCCAAGTACAACCAGCTCCTGCGCATCGAAGAGAAGCTCGGCAGTGCAGCGGCATTCCCAGGCAGAAAGGCCTACAGCCGATGAAGAAGCTGGTGCTCGTGCGCCACGGCGAAAGCACGTGGAACAAGGAAAATCGCTTCACGGGGTGGACCGACGTGGATCTCTCCGACAAGGGCCGCCAGGAGGCGCTCGAAGGCGGGCAGGTGCTCCAGCGCGAAGGCTACGTCTTCGATGTGGCCTACACCAGCGTGCTCAAGCGCGCCATCCGGACCCTGTGGACCGTGCTCGACGAGATGGACCTCATGTGGATTCCGGTGTACCGCTCCTGGCGCCTCAACGAGCGCCACTACGGCGCTCTGCAGGGATTGAACAAGGCGGAGACCGCCGCCAAGTTCGGCGAGGACCAGGTAAAGATCTGGCGCCGGAGCTACGACATTCCGCCACCGGTTCTGACGCCGGACGACGCGCGCTATCCGGGCCACGATCCGCGCTATCAAGGCCTGACCAAGGACGAACTGCCGCTAACGGAGTGCCTCAAGGACACGGTGGCACGGTTCCTTCCGCTCTGGCACGAAACCATCGCGCCGGCGATTCAGAGCGGCCAGCGCGTGATCATCGCCGCCCACGGCAACAGCCTGCGGGCCCTGGTCAAATATCTCGACAACATCAGCGAGAAAGACATCGTCGAGCTGAACATCCCCACAGGCATGCCGCTGGTGTACGAGTTAGACGATGATTTGAAGCCGCTCCAACACTATTATCTGGGCGATCCCGAGAAAGTGAAAGCGGCCATGGAGGCCGTTGCGGCCCAGGGAAAAAAGAAATAGGCAGTCTTGGGGCGGACGGCCGTTTTTCGCCGTCCACCCTCCCGACCCTTGTACTACCTGACCCGCTTCATATCCGGCTCGACCTTCTTAAACCCGGCCGGAACCGCAAACTGCGCGTCGTCCACCGGCGCGTTCGAAAAACTGCTCAGCTCGGTGGTCATCTGAAGCAGCGATCCCGCACCGGCCTGGTTGTTCTGCGCGCCCGAATCCGACGGCGGTGGCGCATCGGAAGTCGAGCTCTTCTTCCGGCCGAGGCCGAATCGCCCGCCGAGCACGTTGCCGATCGACGGCTTGTCCGCCTGCTGCTGCTGTTGCTGCTGAGACTGGTTCTGCTGCGGAGCCGCGCCCGGCTGCCCCTCGCCGCCCATGCTGATGAACTGCTCCACCGGCATGCCGTCCAGCTTGGAGACCTCTTTGTACACCTCGGCCATGCCCTTGGCCGCCTCCGGGTTGGCCATGAACATGTTGCCGCCGGGCGTCCAGTTTAGCTTCTCGGCCATGCGGCGGTAGAAATCGCGGACTTCCTGGTATCCGGGAGCGGCGGGCGCAATCCACATATCCGTCGTGACCACCATGGCGCCTTTTTGACCGCTCTGCTGGTCGGTCCCTTCCATGGTCATCTTGAGGATCATCTCCTTGCAGTCCAGCGAGCCCACCTGCTTCGTCTTGCCGGTGGCATTGGCCTCCACCTTGAAGTTCATCTGGCCCTGGTCGTTCTGCTTCATGCGCTGCTGCATGTTCTCCAGCGCCTGCTTCATCTCGTCGAACGTCATCACGCTATAGGTCTTCTTCTGCAGGTCGATGCTGGTGATGGTCTGGCTCGCAAGATCGATCACGCTGGCGTGAGTTTGCGAGCGATGCACCATGCGATCGCCTTTCACCGAGATGGTCGACTGGATCGGCTCCCGCGCCTGCTTCGAAAACACCCCCGCCACTTTCATCATGCTGGCGACCATGCCGCCGGTGATCGTGCTGGTCTCGTGGTAGGTGAAATCCGCCGGCAGCGTGGCAGCCGCCGCCAACATCATGCCTCCGATCGAAACGACTCTGCGCAACATTCGAACTGCCTCCTGTTTGCTCATCCTAAAAGATAGCGGCCCGCGATACAATACACTCTTCGATAAAGAGGTACCATGAATGACTTCTCCATCCGGCCCACCGCGAAGTTCATCATGGTACGGCTGATCGCGACCGGAGTGGTGTTCGTGGCTATCGAAATCGTCTGGGCGGTGTACTGGCGCGATATCCAGGAGCTCAGGGTGCTCCCCTGGATCGCGCCCCTGGTGTTTGTCCCGGTGCTGCTGCGCGCCCTGCGCCGCCAGTTCACCACGGTGACCATCGCCGGCGACCGCCTGCGCTACGAGTCCGGCTTCTTCTCGAAATCCACTCGCACGATCCAGCTACCGAAAGTCCAGGACGTGCGCGTCGACCAGCGCCTGGGCCAGCGGATGTTCGGAGTGGGCAATCTCTCGATCGAGACCGCGGGCGAAGCCAGCCGCCTCACCATTGCCGACGTGGATAATCCGCAGGCGCTGGCCGATACCATCCTCGATCACACCGAAAAGGGCCACCCGAGCGTATGACGAAGAAACTGATCGGCCGCAACGCCGTGATTACAGGCGCCAGCAAAGGGTTGGGAGAAGCCATGGCGGTGGCGCTTGCCGCCGAGGGCGCGCGCGTGGCGCTGGTCTCGCGCGATCGCGCGAAGCTGGAATCGGTGGCCGCGAAAATCGCCGCCGCAGGAGGAGAGGCGGCGGCATTTCCGGCCGACGTAACCAGCGAAACCGGCGTGCGCGCCGCCGAGCGGGACGTCCTGGCGCGCTTCGGCAAAGTGCACATCCTGATCAACAACGCCGGCGTCAACGTTCGCAAGCCCACCGTGGAGTTCACCCTCGACGAGTGGCGGCTGGTGATGGACACCAACGTGACCGCGGCGTTTCTGATGTGCCGCTCCTTCATACCGGCGATGACAGGCAACGGCTACGGCCGCATTCTGAACCTGACGTCGATCATGAGCCACGTTTCGCTGCCCGGCCGCATCGCCTACTCGGCCAGTAAGACCGCGCTGCTCGGAATGACGCGTTCGCTGGCTCTGGAGCTGGCGCCGGACGCGATCACGGTCAACGGCATCAGCCCCGGCCCTTTCGGCACGGAGATGAACAAGCCCCTGATGGAAAACCCCGAGACCAACGCTCAATTCCTTGCGAGCATTCCGGTCGGGCGTTGGGGCAAGGTGGAGGAGATCGGCGCGCTGGCGGTGTATCTCTGCTCGGAGGAAGCCGGCTTCATCACCGGCACCGACATCCTGATCGACGGCGGCTGGTGCGCGCGGTAGTTGGCTGACACGATCGGTTGTTGTGGTCCGCGCTCTCGCCCATGGTCAACGAGATTAGGGGATAGATGACGCCGACGATTGGCGCTACGACTCGCCCTTCTTCCTGATCTTGATATCCAGCCGCTTAATCTTCTGATTCAATGTCGAGAGCGGCACGTGCAGGCTCTCTGCCGCTTCCGTCTGGCTCCAGTTGCACTTCTCCAGGCGCTCGTGAATCACGCGCCGCTCGAAATCGTTGACGATCTCGAACAGCGACGCATCGTCCGGCAGCGGAATCCCATCGCCGCGATTCAGGCGGATGCCGTTGGCCTGCAGCAGCGCGTCGGGCAGGACATGCACCGGCACGGCCGGGCCGGACGCCAGCACCACCGCGCGCTCGCACACGTTCTCCAGCTCGCGGACGTTGCCAGGCCAGTTGTGCTCCTTCAGAACCTGCATGGCATCGGCTTCGAAATGCAGGACGCTCTTGCCGCGCCCGTCGAGAAACTTGCCGTTCTCGCGGCAGTAGTAGTCGAAGAAATGCTCCACCAGCAGCGGGATGTCTTCCTTACGGTCGCGCAGCGGGGGCAGGGCGATATTGATCACGTTGAGCCGGTAATACAGGTCCTCGCGGAATTTGCCTTCCTTAACGAGTTGCGCCAGGTCGGCGTTGGTGGCCGCCACGATGCGCACATCGACCTTGATGGGGTCGGTCGCGCCCAGCGGAATGAACTCCTTCTCCTGGATCACGCGCAGCATCTTGATCTGCGTCTCCGGCCCGAGCGTGCCGATCTCGTCGAAAAAGATGGTGCCTTTGTCGGCCACCTCGAAGTAGCCCTTCTTGCTCTGCACCGCGCTGGTGAACGCGCCCTTGACGTGGCCGAAGAGGGTGGATTCCAGCAGGTCTGGTGGAAGCGAGCCGCTGTTCACCGGCACGAACATCTGGCCGGCGCGGGGCGAATTGGCGTGGATGGCCTTGGCCACCAGTTCTTTTCCGGTGCCGGTCTCGCCCGTGATCAGAATCGTCGAGCGGCTGCTGGCCACCTGTCCCACGAGGTCCAGCAGGCGCACCATGCCTTCGCTGCGGCCGATGATGTTGGGGAAGCTGTAGCGCTCCACCAGCGCGCGCTTCAGGTGCGTGTTCTCGTATTCCAGCCGCCGCCCGGCGATCATGCGGCCGATTTCGATGACCAGCTTTTCGTTGTCCCAGGGTTTGGAAAAATAGTCGTTGGCGCCGAGCTTGAGCGCGTTCACCGCGGCTTCCACGCTGCCGTAGGCGGTGATCATGAAGATCGGCGTATCGTGGTCGTGCTTGCGAACCTCCTCGAGCACCTCCATGCCGCTCTTGTCGGGCATCATCAGGTCGAGCAGCGCCAGATCATACGCAACCGAGGCGAGCTTCTGGAGTCCCTCCGTCCCGTTCTGCGCGAGATCGACGTCGTAACCCTCGCTGGTCAGGAGGAGCTCCAGGCCTTCGCGGATGTCGCTCTCGTCGTCGATGACGAGAACGCGGCCCTTGGATCTGGCTGTCTGGGGTATCGTGCTGGGAACCGTCATTTCAAGCGGCGTTCACCGGTTTCCTTACCGAGCCGGGCACGGCGGCCGGAAGCTCCACCCGGAACGTGGCGCCGCCGCCGCGCCGGTTGAAAACCTCGATGGAGCCACCATGCTCTTGAATGATACCGTACGTCACGCTGAGACCGAGTCCGGTGCCCTTTTTGGCGCCCTTGGTGGTGAAGAAGGGATCGTAGATGCGGTGCAGGTTTTCCGGTGCGATGCCATGCCCGGTGTCGGACACCTCGATGCGCACGCTGCCGCCGTCGCCGTGCGAGCTGACTTCGAGCGTCCCCCCGTTCGACATGGCGTCGCGCGCGTTCAGGAACAGATTCAGGAACACCTGCTGCAGCTTGCCGGCGTTTCCGTGAATCGCGGGAAGCGCGGAATCCAGGTGCGTCTTGATCTCCACGCCCGATTTCTGAAGCTGGTGCTCCAGCAGGCTGAGCGTTTCCTGGATGACGCGGTTTATGTTCACGGAGCCGAAGCTGGTACTCGAAGTGCGAGAGAAGTTGAGCAGCGAATTGACGATCTCACTGGCGCGGAACGTCTGTTTGGCGATCTTTTCGAGGATCAGCGATTTCTGCGAATCCTCCGACACCTGCTTGGCCAGCATCTGTGCGTAGGTCGAGATCACCGCCAGCGGGGTGTTCACCTCGTGCGCCACGCCGGCCGCCAGCAGTCCGATACTGCTGAGCTTGTCCGCCTGCACCAGGCGCTGCTCGAGCTCGGCGCGGTCGGTGACGTCGTCCAAGATGATCAGCCGGCCGATCTGCTCCAGGTTCTTGGAAACCAGCGGCGTGATGGCGATATTCAGCGTGGCCACGCTTAGCCGCGATGGCGGAGTGCCGTGGCCGTTGGTGTGGCCGTTGACGCCGGCCGCCGATGCGCGTGGCTTGATCTCGAATTTATAGATGTTGTGAATGCCGGTCTCGCCGCGGACCCGGTCGAACTGCTCCACCAGCTCCGCCGGGAACAGTTCACTCAGCCGCTTGCCGAGGGCCTGCTCGCGGGAGACGCCCGTCAACCGCTCGATCTGCGTGTTCCAGCTCTCCACGCGGTCGTCCAAGTCGGCGGCCAGTATCCCGACGTTGATCGACTCCACGATGTTCTCGCTGAACTCCTTCAGACGCTCGTACTCTTCCACCTTCCTCTCGAGCGAGCGGTACAGCGACGCGTTTTCGATGGCGATCGCCAGGTAGCCGGCGAGCGTGATCATCAACTCCAGGTCGACGCTCGAAAGGTAATCGCCATCCACCGTCCGGCTCAAGCCGATGTAGGCGATCGTGCGCCCCCGGACCTTGCACGGCAGGTAATACGTGAGGTCCAGATCGGCGATGGTCTTGCGGACCGCGGGCGGCATTGCGCGCGATACTGCGTCCAACTGGTGGCGGGTGCGCTCGAAAAAGAGATACGGCTCGGAAAGCTCCAGGTTCAGGAAGCTCAAGTCGAGCTGGGCCATATCGACGCCCGTGAGGCGGGGATTCGGGCCCATGGTCTTCTTGATCTTGAATCCGGCCTCGCCTTCGTCCGCCACGAGGAAGGCCAGGTGCTTGATCTGGAGCGTGGGCAGCAGGCGCTCCCCGATGCTCGCCAGTGTCGTGTCGAGGTCGGTCTCGCTGGTCAGCTCGCGCGCGAACTCGATCAGCGTGCGGCGATAGTCGTACCGGTCGCTGTAGAAATGGCGGTCGAGGCGCTCCTGAATCCAGGCCCGGATCGGTTGGAACAGGAAGGCGCCTCCCAGCATCACCAGCATCGAGAAGGTGTTGCCGGTGCCGGGGAGGTACTGTTTGACGATGTTGCCCAGCGAAAAGACGGCGCCGTAGAAGGCGGCCAGCACGCACAGCGTGGCCAGGGTATAGGCATAGCCGCGGCGGAAGATGATATCGACGTCCATCAGCCGGTAACGCACGATCGCGTACGCCAGCGTGAGCGGAATGATGCCCACGCTCAGAACGCTCATCTTCATGTAACCGTTGGGGACTGCGCCGAGCGCATAGGGCGCCACGTAGAACAGAGCGAATGGCAGGATGCCGCAAAACGCGCCGTTGCGCAGCCATTTGAGCTGCTGCCGGGTGATCGTGTCGTCGGTGCGCCGGTATTCGAAGTTGAGCGCCGCCCCGCCGGCCAGGTAAGGCAGGGTCCAGAGCACCATCCAGCCGCGGTCGAGCATCCAGCGCAGCTCCACCAGCGGTACCGCGATCGACATCGTGCCCGACGAGAACGCCAGGAACAGCACCAGCAGCAGCGCCGCCGGCACATACAGGAGGGCCTGCCGGAAGGGCCCGTGGATCCACGGCCGGGACTCGGGGAAGGTGAGGCAGAAGTGCAGGAACATGGTGGGAGCCAGCAGCCCCGCCACCAGGTTACCGAAATAAATGACCTTGTCGAAATTATTGAACTGGCCGGTGTAATGGAAACAGAGCGAGATGAACGAAGCCAGGCAGAAAATATAGAAATGGCGGGCCTTATGGGCGCTGCCCCGGCGGAAGTACACGAACAGCCCGATCACCAGGTAGGCAGACCCCACCATGTACTGGTAGATCAGCGCCCGATCCAGCGGCTGCTCGCCCACGATTACCGTCGCGTCCAGTTCAACGCCGCGGCTCTCCAGGTGGTATTTGGCTTTGTTCCAGGAACGGATCGCCACCAGTACCTTGGCCACGTCGGTGGCCTTCTCGATGGGCACGTTCTCGATTTCCAGCAGCCGGTCCCCTATGTGGATTCCGGCATTGGCGGCGGGACCGCCGTCGCGGACGTAGAGCGCTTCCACGTTGCGGCCCCGGTCGACCCATACTACGCTGTCCTCCGGGAGCCGGAATTTATACTGCTGCTGAAAGTTAATAAACGCGGAAACACCGGCCGCGAGCGTAAGAATCGTGAGGATCGCGGTAGAGAGCTGGAACTTGAGTTCCTGAAACATATCAGCCGCCGGCGGAGCGGTACCAGCGAGACAAAAACCCGTCCACCCAGTAGCACGTTTAGTGCCGCCCGAAAATCTGCCGCTTCAAATCCAGAATAGCCGATTTATCTGTCACTTCCAATGGTTCCCAGGATCGCGCTCCGCAATTTGGGAGATTACACTACGCGGAAGTGTATCTGGGTGTCCCAGCCGGTTCCCCTTTCGCTACATCGCGGCACCACGTGTGTGCGAGCGCCCCGGACAGGCCTGTTATCGCTGGTTATAGTCCTGGAACTGCAATGACTGAAGCGTCAAATGGGGTATACTAGCAAAATAGTCGGCCATTTCCGGCCTTGCACTGCGATGGCTTCCATCGGGGAAATCCCGGATTCGTCGACACCGTCTTACGTCATCCATACCGGCTCTCTGAGGTCCTCATGAGATCGCGTTTATCCTGGGCTTTGTTCGCGATTCTGGTTGCCCGCCTGGGGGCCGTTCCGCAGGACGCACCGAAGCCTCCCCCGGGAAAGCCTGTGCCCAAGGCGGCGGAGGGCCAGGCGGCGGACTCCAAGGATGCCAAAGAAGCCCCGGCCATGGACCCGGCCGCGGCTGGCGCTCCTAAAACCGACCCGGCGCGAATGGCGGCTCCCAAAGCAGGTTCGGCGAGAAAGCCTAACGCCGCGGCAGACGATAAGAGTTACGTGTTGGGCGCAGAAGACCAGATCGGTGTCATGGTGAACAACAGCCAGGAGTTCAACGGCACGCACCTGATCCGTCCGGACGGCAGGATCACCGTGAACCTGGTAGGCGAGGTGGAAGCCGCCGGGCTTACCCCGGAGGAGTTGACCGAGTCACTCAAACAGAAGATCAAGAAGTATGTCCTGGATCCTGACGTGACGGTTTCGGTTTTATCCATCAATAGTAAGCGGTTCTTCATACAAGGCGAGGTCAATCGTCCGGGCGAGTACAAGCTGGTGGTTCCCACCAAGATTCTGGAGGCCCTGGTAAATGCCGGCG
>Ga0335080_10007236_pt1 | contig 11497 bp, 9 predicted proteins | sample Lox_Sample_34_FD_206720 | JGI IMG/M metagenome (GOLD analysis project Ga0335080, IMG submission 206720) | Soil microbial communities from Loxahatchee National Wildlife Refuge, Florida, United States - Lox_Sample_3.4 | ecosystem: Environmental > Terrestrial > Soil > Wetlands | place: USA: Florida...
AGTAGGCGCTCGCCGGCGCCACCACCGGGAGGAACCCCTCGACCCCGTCGTGCTTTGACAGCGCCGCCTTGAAATTGGCGATGTCGCGGTCGAGCGCGGCGCGGTCGTACGTCAGAGGCCCGGTGCACACCCAGGCCACGCCCGCGCCTGCCGCCGCGGCTTCCTCGTCGGGGAGCGAGCTGGACGCGGCGGCGTTGCTTTCTCTTACTGCCGCCTCGTCGAGGGCATCGAGCGCGGCGTACGCGCCCGGAAAGGCCTGACGATCGCGGCTGGGCGGCAGCATGCTCGCGCCTTCGAGCTGGATCGGCCGCACTTCGAGGCCGCCGACCCGCTCGTACAGATAGGTGATCCAGCTGGCCTTGCCCATCTCGCCGTCGTCGACCACGTCGATTCCGGCCTCGACCTGCCGGCGGACGACGTCGTCAACCGACTCGCGCAGGCACTTCTGATAGGCCGCCTCGTCGTAGTCCTGCCCCCGCTCCTTGGCCGCGAGAAACGCCAGCAACTCGGGTGGCCGGATCAGACTCCCGGTGTGGGTCGCAAGGATTCGGTCCATGTCCACTCCTCCTCCCTGGCATGAACTGTGCTTGTGAAGTCGGGGCGATGCTAGGCCCGTCGCGCTGCCGAGGAGCAGCGCGTCCGTTTAGGTGTGCGCGCAGAAGCAACGGGCCGCGCCGGGGTGTGCGCTGAATGACAACTGGCGCTTGGGGGGATGGGTCGCTGCCTCACCGAACATAAACGGGGCGCTCATCGAAACGGCCCGCGGGCGGTAGTAGAGTGGCGTCCGGCTGCCCATATCGTCGAGGGAGAGACAGGCCGCTGCAAACGCGGTGGAGCTACGGGCGCACGATGACGTTGATGATCGACACCAACGCGGTGCCGGCACCGGACCGGGTCGAGTTCTGGGCGAAGTCGTCCTGCGACGCGTACCACCCGTTGCACATCGGCACCGACCGGGGCGACCGGTTCTGGGCGCGGATGTGGGCGGATCACCTCGGTTCGGTCGGTGTGTACCGGATCGCCGCGGGGCCGAACACGATGCGGCGAACGCCCCGCGACATCGCCGCCGGCGACCCGGAATGCCTGCACGTCTCGCTGCTCTTGAGGGGCCGGCTGTACGGCGCCCAGCAGCACCGGGCGACCGCGCTCGGCCCCGGCGACATCACGAGCTACGACACGTCCCATCCGGCCATCTTCCGCGCCGACGCGCCGTTCGACCTGCTCGTCCTGCGGCTCCCGAAAGCCACGCTGGGCAAGCACGCCGGCAAGGTCTCGCGTCTGACCGCGGTGAGGATCCCCGGCGAGGCCGGACTTCCCCGGCTGGCGGCCCGGTTCTTCTGCGAGGCCGCCAACGGCCTCGCGGACGGCAGCATCGCGAGCGGCGACACCGGGTTGGCCGAGCACGTGGTCGACCTGGTCCGCCGGTTGTACGTCGACCTCGACGCGTCGCGGGTGCCGCGCCCACGGTCGACGGCCGAGCTCCTGATCCACGCCCAGGCGTACATCGAGGCGCGGCTCGGCGACCCGAGCCTGAACCCCGAGGAGCTGGCCCGCGCGTGCTTCATCTCGACGCGCTACCTGCACCGGGTGTTCGAGGCCGAGGGGCTCCGCGTGTGCGACTTCATCCGGTCGGCGCGGCTCGATCGCTGCCGGCGCGACCTGCTCGATCCCGCATTCGCCGACCAGCCGATCTCGGCGGTCGCCAGTCGATGGGGCCTGCCGAGCGCGCCGCATTTCAGCCGGCTGTTCCGCCAGGCCTATGGGTGCTCGCCCCGCGACTTCCGCCGCGGCACCGCGCTGGCCGCCGGATCCGACGGAGCGCTCGAGGAGATGCCGTCGGTTCCGCCGGCGCGCTGGCCGCTCGAGCTCGGTGAGCCGTGGGCGCCGGGATCCTTGGCCGGACGGGGGGCGTGACGCACTACATGTGCGAGGTGGGCGGCGAGAGCGGCGCGACGCTGGATCTCGAGCAGCTGAGCGCCGGATACGACCGCGCGGCCGTCGTGCGCGGCCTGAGCCTGGTCGTGGCTCCGGGTGAGGTCGTCGCGCTGATCGGCGCCAACGGCGCCGGCAAGACGACGACGCTGCGGGCGATCTCGGGGCTGGTGAAGCCGATGGGCGGGTGCGTGCGGCTCGACGGGGCGAACCTCGCCGGCATATCCCCGACCGCGCGCGTCCGTCGAGGGGTAGTGCACGTTCCCCAGGGGCGCGGCATCTTCTTTGGGCTCACGGTGGCCGAGCATTTCCGCCTCGACGGGCTGCGCGAGGGGGCAGAATTGGATGCCGCGTTTGCGCATTTCCCGGCGCTGCGGGATCTGCGCCGCCGGCGGGCGGGGCTGCTGTCGGGTGGCGAGCAGCAGATGCTCGCGATCGCGCGGGCGTTGAGCCGGAGCCCGAGGCTGCTCCTGCTCGACGAGCTCAGCCTCGGCCTCGCGCCGGTGATCGTCGAGCGGTTGCTGCCGGTGGTCCGGGAGTTCGCGTCGACCCACGGGACCGCGGTGCTGCTGGTCGAGCAGCACGTCCACCTGGCGCTCGAGATCGCCGACCGCGGCTACGTGCTATCGCACGGGGAGTTGGTGGCCGCCGACAGCGCCGAGCGGCTGCGGTCCGACAGTGCGCTGCTGACAGCCAGCTATCTGGGCGAGCAGCGGGCGTAGGCTGGTCGGGACGGGGGGCCGGTGTCCGGGCGCAGGCTGCCTGCGTCGCGGCCCCGGTGCCCGAGTTTCGCGCCACTCGGCGAGAACCCCCGGGTGAATGGCGGTTCAATCGGCTCTGCCACGAGTTACGTCGCACTCGGCAGACGGAGTTGGCCGAGTGGCGAGATACTCGGGATCCTCGGGATCCCCGTCCGCTCGGCTGGCACCGGGTCGCATTAGCCGGTAATATAAGCGGCTGATGGAGCCCGCCGCCGACGTCGGTCGCCGCAGCAGCCAGCTCGACGAGATCGCGGAGGCGCTGCCGCAGCGCAGCGCGGCGCTGTCGCGGCTGTTCCTCACGCGGACGAGCGTGTGCGTGTCGCGCACCGAGGTCGGAGTGCTGCGCAGCCTCACCGCCGGGCCGCGGCGGATCACCGAGCTGGCGGCCGAGGAACGCGTGACGCAGCCGGCGATCACGCTGCTCGTCAACCGGCTCGAAGAGCGCGGATGGGTGAAGCGGATCGCCGACCCGAGCGACGGGCGAGCGGTGCTGGTCAGCCTCACGCCGGTCGGCGAGGCCGTGTTCGAGCAACTGCGCGCCGAGTACCGCGCGCTCCTGCACGAGGAGATGGCGATGCTTGACGACTCCGAGGTGGCGGCGCTGGCGGCTGCTGTCGACATCCTCGACAAGCTGATCGAGAGGCTGTCGCGGTGAGCGCCACGGCCGGCGCGCCAGGAGCGAACGGCGGCCCGCCGGCGGCGAACGGCGGGCCGCCGAGTACCCATCCCGACCGCTACAAGTGGATCGCGCTGTCGAACACGACGCTCGGCATCTTGATGGCGGTGATCAACCAATCGATCGTGATCATCGCCCTGCCGGCGATCTTCCGCGGGATCCATCTCAACCCGCTGATCCCGTCGAACACCAGCTACCTGCTGTGGATGCTGCTGGGGTTCATGGTGGTCATGGCGGTGCTGGTGGTGAGTCTCGGGCGGGTCGGGGACATGTTCGGCCGCGTGCGGATGTACAACCTCGGCTTCGCGATCTTCACCGCCGGCTCGATTCTGCTGTCGGTCACCTGGTTGCAGGGAAGCGCCGGAGCGATGTGGATGATCGTCATGCGCGTCGTGCAGGGGATCGGTGCGGCGTTTCTCATGGCGAACTCCTCGGCGATCCTGACCGACGCGTTCCCGGCCGAGGAGCGGGGGCTGGCGCTCGGGATCAACATGGTCGCGGCGATCGCCGGATCGTTCATCGGACTCGTGCTCGGGGGCGTGCTCGCGCCCGTCGCGTGGCGGCTGGTGTTCCTGGTGTCGGTGCCGTTCGGGCTGTTCGGCACCGTCTGGGCGTACCTGAAGCTCGAGGACCGAGGGATCCGCAGTCCGGCGAAGATCGACTGGTGGGGCAACATCACGTTCGGGCTGGGGCTGATCGCGGTGCTTGTCGGGATCACGTACGGGATCCTTCCCTACGGCGGGCACAACATGGGCTGGACCGCGCCGGGGGTGATCGGCGCGCTCGTCATCGGCATCGTGCTGTTGACCGTGTTCGTAGTGATCGAGCGGCGCGTCGCCGCGCCGATGTTCCGCCTCGATCTGTTCAGGATCCGGGCGTTCAGCGGCGGGAGCGTGGCCACGTTCCTGGCGGCGCTGTCCCGCGGCGGCCTGATGTTCATGCTGATCCTCTGGCTCCAGGGGATCTGGTTGCCGCTCCACGGCTACAGCTTCGAGGACACCCCGTTGTGGGCGGGCATCTACATGCTGCCGCTGTCGGCCGGGTTCCTGATCGCCGGGCCGATCTCCGGACGGCTCGCCGACCACTTCGGCGCGCGGCCGTTCGCGACCGGCGGCATGGTCGTATCCGCGATCGGATTCCTGCTGCTGATCGCGCTCCCGATCGACTTCACCTATTGGCAGTTCGGGCTCGTGATCTTCCTGATCGGCGCCGCGATGGGACTGTTCGCCGCTCCGAACCTGACCGGGATCATGAACAGCCTCCCTCCCGACCAGCGCGGGTCCGGCGCGGGCATGGCGGCGACGTTCCAGAACTCCGCGTCGGTGCTCTCGATCGGAGTGTTCTTCAGCCTGATCATCGTCGGTCTGTCGTCGACCCTGCCCGCCGTCCTCTACCACGGGCTCGCGTCGCACGGCGTGCCGCAGGCGGCCGCGACCTCGGTCTCGAAGCTCCCTCCGGTCGGCAGCCTGTTCGCGTCGTTCCTCGGCTACAACCCGGTGGGCACGCTGCTGGCACCGACGCTGCCGCACCTGCCACACGCGACCGCCGCCTACCTGACCGGCCACAAATTCTTTCCGACGCTGGTCTCCCACCCGTTCGCCACCGGGATCCACACGGTGTTCTACTTCGCCGCCGGGTGCTGCGTGGTCGCCGCCGTGGCGTCGTGGCTGCGCGGCGGCAAGTACTACTACAAGACGGAGGTGGCGGAGGTCGAAGAGGCGGAGCTGCTCGAGGTCGCCTGACCGGCGGCTCCCGGGTCAGCCGGCCAGCTGCGGACGAGCTCGCCGGCCAGCCAGGATGTCGCGGAGCCGCGCCCCGGTCTCTCCTGCGCACAGCGGGCAGCATCGAGCAGGTGCGGAGGCCAGCGCGCGAGCGGAGCCGACGGCGGCCGACTCCTCGCTGAGCAGGAACCGCGTGCCCGCCACGACCCCGCTGGCGCCAGCGGCCCGGGCCGCGCGGGCGTCGGCGAGCGAGCCGCACTGATGTATCGACGGTTTGGCCGTGCGGCGGACCGGCTCTCCCCAGAACGTCACCACGATGTCCGCCTCGCCCGCCACCGCCCAGTGCTCGGGGCGCGTGAACGGCAGCAGCAGGTTGACTCGCGATCGGCTTGCCGGTCAGCCCGCGCGCTCGCGCGAGCTCCTGGCGCAGGAGCTCCGGCGGCAGGATCCCGATCGTGCCGAGCCCGCCGGCCTCGGACACCGCCGCGGCCAGCTTGGCGCCCGCGACCCCGCCGCCCATCCCGGCCTGCAACACCGGACCGCTGATGCCGGGACGGTCGAGCAGACTGGTCGGGCCGGTCAGGCTACCGGGCGCCTCAGGCCGCCGGAAGCGGGGTGCTCGGCGACTGCGTGCCCGTCACCTCGATGACCGGCACCCCCAGGGCGCGGATCCTGGCGGGGAGGCCGAGGCTCCGCCAGCGCGACGTGTGTGGCGGCGGCATCGACACGATCACCTCGTCGAACCCCATGAGCTTCAGCGCGTCGCGCACCGCCGCGAGCGGGTCCTGGGCGCCCACGACGGCGACGACCTCGGATCCTGCGGCTCGGGACAGCAACGGCACCGCGGCCGCGATGCGGCGTTCGGCGTCGATATCGCGATGTGGCCGGCGGTACGCCGTGTTGGTCAACGTGCGCAGCGAAGACGGCACCAGCAGCGTGAAGTTGCACGGTCCCCGGTCCGCGCGTGTGGCGACAGCCTCGATCAACTCGGGGCTGTCGGCTGTCCGGCGCGCCAGGATCAGCACGCGGGCGGCGTGGTAGGCGGCCACGGTCACTTTGAAAGACGTGCTGCAGCGCTGATTTGTTCCCGCCGGGTCGGGGGTCTGCGGTACAACGGCAGACGGGAAGGACCCGCCACAACGTGGCGTCATCGAGTCAACTGAACGAACAGCAAGGAGATGTGACTCGTGCGCAGGACTCCGAGGTTCACACTCGTGGCAATCGCTCTGGCGCTTGGCATCAGCGCCTGCGGCGGTTCGAGCGGGAGCAGCAGTAGCAGCAGCAGTGCGGCGGCGAGTTCGTCCGCGAGCAGCACAGCCACAAGCTCGCCGGCAACATCGTCGACCACGGCTGCCCCGTCGTCGAGCAGCGCGAGCAGCTCGCTGTCGATCGCGGCGGATCCGTCGGGTGCGTTGAAATTCACCAAGAGCTCGCTGACCGCTAAGGCCGGAACGATCACGATCAGCTTCACCAACAGCTCGCCGCTGGCCCACAACCTGACCGTTCAGCAGGGCACGAGCGGGCCGGTGCTGGGCGCGACCCCGACGTTCATGGGCGGTACCAAGACGCTGAAGCTGACGCTCAAGGCCGGCACGTACACGTTCTATTGCAGCGTCCCGGGCCATCGCGCCGCCGGAATGCAGGGAACGCTGACCGTGCAATGACGTGCGCGCGGTCCGTGCCTCAGCGCTCGCGCTGATCGGCCTGCTGGTCCTGCCGGCCGTAGCGTCCGCGCACGCGCTGTTGATCTCCTCGAGCCCCCCGCCGGGCGCGGGCCTCGGCGCCTCGCCGACGGCGATCACCGCGACGTTCAGCGAGCCGCTCAACCGCCCGCTCAGCGCGCTGATGCTGACGACGTCGCGCGGACGGGCCATCCGCGCGACGGTTGCGGGCGACGGCCCGACGCGACTCGTGCTGAGGCCGGCGCAGCGGCTGGGCCGGGGGGTCTACGTGGTGCGGTGGCGTACGGTCTCGGCCGACGACGGGCACACCGCGCAGGGCTCGTACGCCTTCGGCGTGCGCGCGCAGGTGCTCGGTCCGGCCGTGGCCGCTGCGCCCGGCCCGCTTGCCGACGGGGCCTGGTTACGCGCGCTGTTGGACGCGACCTTCGACGGCGCGCTGATCCTGTTCTGCGGAGGCGTGTTCTGCAGCGCGCTGCTGGCTGTGCCCGGCTCGGGTCCGGGGGCCTGGTTGCTCCCCGACGTGAGCCGGCCCGAAGTCGGCCGCCGGCAGTGGCGGGTGACGATCGCGATCGGTGGCGTCGCCGTGCTGTTCTCGCTGCTCGCGACGCTCGTCGACGCGGCGTACGCCGGTGGCGGTATCAGCGGCCGCGCGCTGGACCACTACCTTTTTTCCGACGCCGCCGGATACATCCGTCTGGCGATGCCGGCGCTGTTGCTGGTGTCCGTCGTGATCGCCGCACGCGGGCGTTCCCGCAGCGCGAGCGCGGCGGCCGTGCTGGCGCTCGCCGCGGTCGCCGCGGGCGGCCACTCGAGCTCCGCCCGTCTCAGCGGGCTCGCGTTCACCGCCGACCTCGTTCACCTGATCGCCGCCTCGGTGTGGCTCGGGGGACTGGTCAATATCGCGATCGCCTGGGTCCCGCGGCTGCCCGGGTTGGGCGTTGCCGGCCGGCGGCGGATCGTCGAGCTCGTGCTGCCGCGGTTCGGCGTGGTCGCGCTGCCGGCGTTCTTCACGCTCGTGGTCGCGGGCGCGCTCAATGCCGCCACCGAGCTCGGATCGCCGCAGGCCCTGTGGAGCGCCGGTTATGGGCGTGTGCTGATCGCGAAGACCGCGCTCGTCGGCGTGGTGGCGCTGCTCTCGTACAGGCACGCGCTGCGGTTGCGACCCCGGCTGCTCGCCGCACGGAACTTCGACGCTCGCCTCGAACGGAGCCACTGGCGGCTACTGGCATCGGAGCCGATCGTGGGGGCCGGGGTCGTGCTCGCGGCGGCGCTGCTGCTCGCGTACGCGCCGCCGACCGACGTGGCGCGGGTCGTGGCCACCGTCCCCGTGCCGGGCGCCACCGCGCGTGACGCGTCCGCGCAGGGGTCGCAGCTGTCGGTCGCCGGGGAGGCCGGCCCGTACATCGTCAACGCGCTCGTCAGCCGCGGCGCCCGAGGGGCGAGCGTCGAGCTACGGACGCTGGATGCGCTTCAGCGGCCGGCCCGTCTCGCGGTCCGGGTGCCGGGGACGGTGAGCGGCGGTCCATGCGGGGCGGGCTGCACGCGGCTCGCGCTGTCGGGGTTCCCCGTGACGCTCGGCGTCGAGGTCGACGCGCACGATCACGTGTATCACCTCTCGCTGCCGATCCGGTACGAGCGGGGCGGCGAGGCCGTCGCGCGGCGGTTGCTGGCGCTCGTCGAACGCGGTCAGGGGGAGCTGCGTTCGGTCGCGATCCGCGAGACGCTCGGCAGTGGCGTGGGAGCGCCCGAGGTGACCGACTACAGCGTCGCGGCGCCCAATCGGTTCGCCTACCGGCTGTCCCGCGACGGGCGCCTCATCGGCACAACGACGATCGTCGGCAGGCGCGAATGGACGCGCGCGGCCGGACAGAAGCGGTGGCGGGCGAGCGTCTACGGCGGCGGCGGTCCGCCGTTCTCGGCCGCGGGCTACCTCGGCTGGTGGACGCCGTTCGCAGGCCAGCCGCAGTTGCTCGACCGCTCCCGTGCGGGCGCCGATGAGCGGGCCGACGTCGCCACCGTCAGCCGCATACCTGGCCTTGGAACCGTGTGGCTGCGAATCGCGATCGACGTCACCCATCGCCGGGTGCTTCACATCGGGATGATCACGACGGCCCACTTCATGACCCAAAGCTGGGGCGGGTTCGACGCGGTCGCGCCGATCGCGCCGCCGCCGGCGGATCTGGTTACCGCCAGCGGCTGAGACGGGTCGCGGGAAGACCACGCCGCTCGCCAAAGCCTGGCCAGGCATGACCGAATCGGCTGGGGAAGTCGTCCCGACCTCGCGGTCCGACGAGCGCCTGCGGATCGGCCTCACCGAGCGACCGCTGCGCGCAGATGTGCACGACTACCCCGTCGTGCCGGGCGCCGTCGTGCATGAGGCAAGGCTCACATCTCCGGTGCAGGATCCACCTGGGACAAGGTCGAACCCGGTGGCGCAGTCGTCGGGCTCGCGAGGCTATTAGAACCAGTTGGAACCGCATGAGCGGCGGTCAGGATGGCCGCCGCTCCGTACTCATAGGAGCTCCACGATCAGCTCGGCGGCGCGCGTGGCGCCGTCGGTTGCGACTGGCCGGTAGTCGACCTGACGCCCGATCTCGGACCCGATTGCGGCGGCGATCGCCTTCGGGGACGAACTCCGATACGCCATCCGCCGTCCCGCACCGTGGCGCTCGAGCCGGTGACGGACGTGCAGGTTCTGCTCGAAGTGGCGCTCGAGCGGAAAGTAGATGAACGGACGCCTGGTGGCGGTCAGCTCCATCGTCGTGGACAACCCGCCCTGGACGATCGCGAGGTCGCACGCCGCCAGGTGGCGGTACAGATCGGGCACGTAGGAGCGGACCTCGAGCCCGTCGGCCGCCGGCAGCGCAGCCGGATCGATCCGGGGTCCGGCGACGACGATCATCCGCAGCCCGGGGACGAGCCGCTTGGCCTCGGGGTAGCTCGCGATCACCCGCGCCAGCAGGTGCTCGCCGACGCCCGAGCCGCCGACGGTGGCGATGCACACCCGCTCGGCCTCGCCATAGCCGAGCTCAGCGCGCAGCGCTTCGCGGTCGGCGACGGTCTCCGGGTCGAACCCCGTTATGTAGCCGGTGAAGGCGAAATGCTGGTCGGTCCACTCGCGGATCGACGGCAGCCCGGTGCCGAACACGCCCGGGACGACGTCCTCCGGATCGCCCACGAACAGCGACAGGTCGCGCACGCGGGGGTAGCGGGCGATCTGCTCGATCATCTCGGCGTTGTAGTCGCGGGTCAGGGACGCCTCGCCCTCGCCACCGGCGTGCATCGGCAACCAGCCGACGAAGTCGCTGAGCCAGACGTAGGCGGCCGATTTCAGCTCCGGGTTCTCATGCAGGAAGTAATCGAGCTCCCACGCCTCGTCGCCGATCCACAGGTCGCACTGCTCGTCGCGGATCAGATCGTGGAAGACCATGAAGTTCGCGACCAGGATCTCGTCCATCCGGCGGAACGCTTGGAACACGTTCAGCTCGTGCTCGCCGACGGCTTCTGACTGGATATGAGAGGACTCGCCGGCGAGGTCCACGCTTGACGGGTGAATCCGCTCGCCGTGCGCCTCGAGCACCTCGCTGACCGGGTCCTGGGCGAGCCATTCGATCTCGAGATCCGGACGGAGCCGGCGGAGCTCCTGTGCGATCGCGAGGTCGCGACGGACATGGCCAAGGCCGATCGGCGAGGAGATGTACAGCGCCCGCCTGCGCCGGGACGGAGCGCGGGTCCAGCGGCGCGCCGGCGGTGGCGGGCTGATGAAGTCGCGCAGCAGCAGGTTCACCTTGACCGGGTCACGCGCGCTCGGAAGGTGTCCGGCGCCCTCGAGCGTCACGAGCCTGCCGGCGGTCGCCTCCGCCAGCGCCGCGCCCTGCGCGAGCGGCCGGATCTGGTCGCCGTCGCCGTGAATCACGAGCGCCGGGCACCGGACCCGCGCGCACATCGCGCGGAAGTCCTCGCCGCGCGGCACGCCGATCCCGCGGGTCGTATCCGCCAGCGTCTCGGGCGTCGTCTCGAGTGCCCAGCCGATCGAGTCCTCGATGTGCTTGGTCGAGTGCGGCTCGTTGAAGCACTTGCCGAAGAAGAACTCGAGAAAGCCGAGGTAGTCCCGCTTCCAGTAGTGGCTGTTGTACTTGGCCCACCCCTCGTCGGTGTCGAGCCGCTCGTCGAATGGGTGCATGTCGCGCTCCGGGTAGCCCGGGGCCAGGCGGACCGCGGGGCCGATGTACACGATCCCGTCGACGCGCTCGGGGTGGTTGGCGGCGAGGATCGTTCCCCAGAGGGCGCCGCAGGACAGCGCGACCAGCGTCGCGCGCTGGGTCGCCGTGGCGTCCATCACTGCGAGCGCATCGGCCGCGAACTCGTCGGTGCCGTTCGCCTCGGCGCCCGCCGGACGATCCGAGCGACCGTTGCCTCGTCCGTCGAACGTCACCACCCGGCAGCGGCGGGCGAGGTCGGGGATCTGGAACTTCCAGAATCGCGAGTGCACGATCGACCATGTCGGCAGCAGCAACACCGTCGGGCCGCCGTCGCCGTAGCGCTCCCAGAAGATCTGCACTCCGTCCCGCTCCACGTGTCCCACAGCGTCGGGATATCGGGCGCGCGACTGCTCGCCGTGAGCGCGGTCGCGGTCGCGCGTCGCATCGTCGGGCGGGGCGGAGCTGGTGGAGCGGGTCACGGTCATCCGAGCAGCTCCGCGATGCCGGCCGCCGCGCGCGCCGC
>Ga0335080_10007238_pt1 | contig 11495 bp, 4 predicted proteins | sample Lox_Sample_34_FD_206720 | JGI IMG/M metagenome (GOLD analysis project Ga0335080, IMG submission 206720) | Soil microbial communities from Loxahatchee National Wildlife Refuge, Florida, United States - Lox_Sample_3.4 | ecosystem: Environmental > Terrestrial > Soil > Wetlands | place: USA: Florida...
CCTCCGGCTGAGATTCAAGGTCCGATGTGCTGGAGAAGTGAGTTGCCAAAAATGGAACAGCATGACGTTGTTCATTTTTGGGATGGCATCAAACCTCCCTGCGTGTTGCCCGTAAGATTTTGCGTCAATTATTTGCTTGACATTCAATCGGGAAAGAGTAACTTTAGAACCCGGTAAAGTTACCGATTAAGTAAAATCGAGGCTGAGACTCGGAGTGAAGCCCTCTCCCTTCCGACTGATTCTCGTCAATCTCCTTCTCCTGATCCCTTCGACCTTGCGAAGTCAGGGCGTCGTGAGCGGATCCGTTATCGATTCAACCACCGGTGAGCGCCTTATGGGCGCTAACGTTTTTCTCGTGGGTACCAGTCTCGGCTGTTCCACCGACCGTGAAGGGACGTACCGAATGGCTGCAGTTCCGCCCGGGACGTACGTCGTTCGGATCTCGTATATCGGTTACAAGACGAAGCTGATGGACCTTCGCGTTGCGAACAGCGACACCCTGCTCAGCGTCGCGCTCGCGCCGGACGTTCTCGAAGGCCAGGAGGTTATCGTGACGGCGCAGCTTCGCGGCCAGATCGCGGCCATCAATCAGCAGGTCACCGCGAACACCATCGTCAATGTTGTGTCGGAGGAGAAGATCCAGCAACTGCCCGATGTCAACGCGGCGGAGGCGATAGGACGTTTACCCGGCGTCTCGCTCCTCCGGTCGGGAGGCGAAGCGAATAAGATCATCCTCCGGGGGATGAGCGATGCGTTCACCGTGGTCACCATCGACGGGGTGCGCGTGCCGCCGACCGACGTCGATTCGCGCGGCTTCGACCTGAGCACGCTCTCCCAGGGATCGCTTGCAGGGATCGAGCTCTACAAGGCGCTGACGCCGGACAAAGATGCCGATGCCATCGCTGGCAGCGTCAACCTCGTAACACGAAAGGCCCCTTCCGAACGGGTTCTTCGCGTCGATTCCAAGGGCGATTACAACGCGCTCATGAACTCTGCAAACCAATACGACTTCAGTCTTCGGTACGGCGAACGATTCCTTGACGATATCGCCGGCGTCCAGATCACCGGCAACCTCGAAAAGCGGATCAGGAGCAGCGAAGAGGACAACATCAATTACGCAACGCTCTATACAAACGGCGCGCCGTCGAACTACAACATCAGCGACTTCTCTCTCCAGTTCAATGACGAATTCCGGAAGCGGAATGGCGTCAGTCTTCTCCTCGATTATGACACGCCCGACAGCGGCTCGATTCGGTTCAACAACTCCTTCAGCAAAACGAGCCGGGACTACGCAACGTTCACACGAAACTTCCCGACTCCCGACGGCAACGACCGGGAGTTCTATCAATTCGAAGACCGGCAGCAAAACCTCGACACGTACAATGGATCCCTCCACGGGTCGAACAACGCGCTTGGCCTGACGGCCGATTGGAACCTTTCGTTCGCTCAATCCCTCGGCGAGATGCCGTACGATTACTACATCGACTTCGTCGAATCCCCGAGTCTCGACGCCAACGGCCAGCAGACCTCGGGAATGAAATATCCGAACGGTTTCCACACGCAAAACGACCCCGGCTCTCTTCTTCAGTATGCGTTGAATAATTTCCAGGCGGCAAGCATGGACTCCGGCATTTTTCGGTCCGAGAGGAACCTGGACAAAGAGAAGACCGCTTCGCTCGACCTCTCCAAGAAGTATACGATCCAGGATTGGGCTTCGGGAGAATTGAAGGTCGGCGGCAAGTACCGTACGAAGGATCGGTCCAAAGTGGAGAGCCGGTTGTTCACACCGTACTATCTTACATACTGGCAGCCGGACGTGCGGCTCCCGGACGGCTCGATCGTTCCGAAGGATTTCCACGGAACCTGGTTCGACCCGTTCTTCGAGCGGTATCTTTCGACGGGCAACCGGATTCCCGCCGCATCCGACTTCCTCGACCCGCTCCCTCCGTCGCGCGACCTGTTCGACCAATACAACCTCAAGCCGCTTATCGATGTCAATGCGATGAAGCTCTGGTACGACCTCAACAAGAACGGCGTCTCCGCCGACGGTCGGACGCCGGAATACAGCGTCGACAACACGGTGGACGCGAACTACTACGATATCGTGGAGCGCGTGGGGGGGACGTACGCGATGAACACCCTGAACCTGAGCGATGCGATGACATTGATGGCCGGCGTGCGGGTCGAGAGTGAGCGGAACGACTACACATCGCGGTTTGCGCCGCAATCGCTGGGCGGTTTTCCGACGCCGACGGGGTCGATCAAGGACACGAACAGCACGTACTCCGAAATCGTGTGGCTCCCGAACTACCAGTTGATTCTGCGTCCGTTCGACTTCATGAACGTGCGTGCGGCGGCTTACCGCGCCCTCGCGCGGCCCGACTTCAACATGCGGCTCGAGACCTACGTCGCAACCGGGGGCGGGGCCTCGAACGCGCTGACCGTGGGAAATGACCACCTGCGGGCTGCGAAAGCGTGGAATTACGAAGTAAACACCTCCTTTTTCGAAAAGACCATCGGACTCTTTTCGGTCTCCGCATTCTACAAGGAGATCAAGGATATGTTTCATGTGTTCAACGGCGGAGGGTTGACGAATAACAGTCTCCTGGACAGTCTCGGCGTGCACTGGAAAGAACCGTTCGGCAGCAGCTCGTATTCACTCATCGTTCCGTATAACTCCAACCTTCCGACGAAAGTCTGGGGATTTGAGGTCGAACACCAGGCGAACCTGGGATTCCTGCCCGGTATTTTTCATAATCTTGTCCTGTCGTACAACTTTTCCATCACGCGCTCGCAGACCCACCTCCTGGCAACGCAAACGGTCACGACGTACATCATGATTCCCGGTTTTCCGCCTCTGCCGCAGTACCAGAACATCATCGTCGACACCAAGCAAAAATTGGAGGGCCAGCCGGAATTCTACGGAAATGCCGCAATCGGGTACGATGTAGACGGGTTTTCCATTCGCGTTTCCGTGTTTCACCAGAGTCAGTTCATTCAGTCATACTCCGCCGACGGGCTGAACGACCCGGTGACCAACGCGTTCACCCGTTGGGACCTTTCTGTCAAACAGGAAATTGCCGATTTCATCTCGGTCCTCGTCAGCATCAACAACCTGACGAACACGGACGAGGGGACGGCGACGATCAATCGGGTCGCAAATTGGAATCTCCCGACAAGCCGGACGCGCTACGGCACGACGGGCGACGTGGGCGTACGACTCACATTCTGAAAAGTATGCAGTTGCTCGTTTCATGACTCATTCGCTTATCCCTAATCCACTCTCCAACTATCAATCTCCACTGGAGGCACGTATGGTCAAATCACGGTACTTGTTCCTGAACCTCCTTCTCCTCATTCCCGCTCTGCTGTGGGCACAGAATCTGCGGTTGGTCCCGTATGACGGGACGGCGGGTTCGTTCCTCAACGCACAGATGGTGACGGATACGACGGCAAACGGGGCGGCGCTGAGAAGCGGGGCAATCCAGCGAACGTACGTCTTGCAGCGCGGCGGGATCTATCTCGCCAACGCGACGTTCGCAAATCCCGGATGGACGCTTCGCGTGAAGGCGAACGACACGACGGGCGTTGTCAGTAAACCCATCATCTATCTCTATCCGACGGGGACCGGCGCAAATCCGGGGAACCCTCCGGGCAACTGGCTCCAGATCCAGGGAGATATCGTCCTGAAGAACCTGATCGTATCGGGTTACTTTGAACCCATCGACTCCAACCTGAACAACCTGCAGGGAGGATTGATGGACATCGCCGCAACGACTTCAGGATGGAACATCACGATCGACAGCTGCATTCTCTCCACGACGAACGGAAACCACATCCGGACGGACGGCGCTGCCAAGGCGATCAAGGTGACCAACTCGATCTTTTGCGATTTGGGATTCCTCGGTCGGTCGAATCTCGGCGCAGGAAAAGCGTTCGACATTCGCGACGTTTCGGTCGACACGCTATGGGTTGTGAACAATACGTTTGTCAACTGGCAGGACCGGATCATCCGGCACTATCCGTTGACCGGCCCGACCGGACCGCTGAAGTTCCTCCGCTTTGACCACAACACGCTGGCGAACGGAATGTCGTATCACGGCCTCCTGTCGCTCGGCGGCATGGGGCTGCGCGGCATCATCACGAACAACCTCTTTATCGACCCGTTCTCTCTCGGCAACGACACTGACGCCGTCCGGCAGGTGGAATACGCGCCGAGCGGTGAGAAGGATCCCTACGGCGGAAACCGGATGAACTGGATCCTCGACGTGCCCAACGACACAACGAAGTGGTCCATCTCAAACAATTACTACGCGATCTCGGATTCGGGCCAGGCGTTCTACAATCAGTTCGCGTCGGCGGGCGTGACGGGAGAAGGTGCGCCGCTGACCTGGCACCTCAACAGCAAGATTGCCGATTCCACCCATGCGTTCAACAAGGTGACGCTCACGCTTACGAAGATTCCGCGGCTCATGACGGTTTTGAACCGCTGGTATCGCGATCCCAACGGCGGCAACAAATCAAAGAATACGCCGACGAGCAAATGGAATCTTTCCGACGATTACGACCGGCACAAGGTCGCCTATTATCGGGATACGCTGAACTGCACCTATTCGACTTCATCCGCGGCGTATACCGGCGCGACCGGTGGATTCCCGGCCGGAGACCTGAACTGGTTCCCGACGCGGAAAACGGCCTGGTTGTCGGACCCCGCATCCGGCGTGCAGACGGCGAATGCGCCGATTCCGGAGCAGTATACGCTCAATCAGAATTATCCAAATCCATTCAACCCATCCACACTGATCACGTATTCGGTCCCGAAGGAATCGAACGTCAAGCTGGAAATCTTCGACCTCCTGGGACGGAAGATCGCAACGCTCGTCAGTGAGCGGAAGGTTGCCGGAAACTATTCGGTTGAGTTCAATGCGAGCGCGCTTGGTTCGGGGGTGTATATTTATCGACTCACGACCCCGGGCGTCGTGCTTGCAAAGAAAATGATATTGATCAAGTAACGGAGAACAAAGTTCGTTCAACGGCGGCAGGCGGTGCGACATCACCTGTCGCCGTTGAACATTTGCGCCGGAGAGGTGGAGCAGGTTGAATGTTTCGATACCGTGCCTCATATTGCGGATGGCATGAGCGCGTCTAGACCCGGTCTGGATCCGCCGGCGGCGGCCAGACAGGAACACAACGGGGACGGATCATCACCTGCGGCTGTGTTGAGGAGATCGTATAGCCGACTCGCAATGCCGTATGTTCAGTGGAGACGTCCGACCACGCGGCGTCTCATTGTCGTCGCCTTCCTGTATCTCATTTCATCCAACGCTCTCTCTGCCCAGACGATCGGGAAGATCTCCGGGGTCATCTCCGATCACGCAACGGGCGAGGCGCTCATCGGCGCCAACATCCTGGTGGTGGGGACGACGCTCGGGGCGAGTTCCGACCTGGACGGTTCGTACTTCATCCTGAACGTTCCGTCGGGGACGTACGATGTACAGGTTTCGATGGTCGGATACGCCAGGACGATTCAGAAAGGCGTGATCGTCGACGGGGGTCGGACGACCGGATTGAATGTCGCGCTCGAAGCGGCAGTGATCGAACAGCAAGTCGTAGTCGTGGAAGCAACGCGTCCCGACGTCGAGAGGGAGAAAACCTCGACGAGCGAGATCATCCGCTCATCGGACGTTGAGCACATCGCGGGCATGCGGGATGTGGGAGATGTCATCACCCTTGCCGCCGACGTGACCGACGGACATTTCCGGGGCGGTCGCGACGGCGAGGAATTCTACACACTGCAGGGGATGGGAATCGTGAATCCGCTCGACAACTCGAGCGCGTTCACCCCCATTCTGAGCGCGGTCGAAGAAGTGGAGGTCGTGACGAGCGGATTCGGCGCGCAGTACGGCAACGCACAATCCGGCGTCGTCAATGTTTCGATGAAGGAGGGGCACCCGGACAAATGGCGGACGAGCGCCGAGGTTCGCGTGCGCGCCCCCGGGCTCAAGCACTTCGGCCCGAGCGTCTACGACATCAATGCGAACCCGTACCTCCAGCTCCTTTCCGCCGACAGCACGTGGAAACAGCGGGATGCGTCGAGCGGGAGCGGCACGTCGCTCTATTATACATCCATGGCATCCGGCCTCAGCAATCTCTACGGCCTGGATACTGCCGTGCAAATCCAGGTGGCACGCGCGCTCTGGAATTTTCAGCAGCGGCGCGACCTTAATCGCAATTACGGAAACACCGTGGATTATTCGGTGGAAGGGGGGACGGGCGGGCCGCTGGGCGATCGGACGACGATGTTTCTCGCGATGCGGGCCAATGTGGAATGGCCGTTCCTTCCCACGGAGGAGCCGGACATTCATCGTCAGTTCATGGGAAATGTCGTTGCCGACCTCGGAGACGGTGCAACGCTCCGGGTGAGTGGGGCGCACGGAGACGACGACATCAATGTATTCCCCGGATTGAACGGGCTCGGGTTTTACAACTGGATCTGGGACAGGGTTCTCGACATCGAGTATCAACAAGTTTCGAATGACCAGCTCGGCCTGCGGTTCGCCCAGGCGCTCAGTCAGAGCACGTTCTATGAGCTCAAGCTAAACGTCTTGCAGACCCACCTCATCCAGGGTTCTTCACCCTCCCCAACCTCCGTTCCCGATTCCGACGTGACCGACCTTCAGAATCAAATCCAATGGGCGAAGACCCTGACCGGCACCCAGGCCGCACCCGACAAATTCAGCGTCGGCACGGGACAGGACGACTTCCGGGACGAGCTCACCCGAACGCTTTCGTTTGAGGGCTCGATGACCAGCCAGGTCTCGCGGTATCATCTTCTGACCGGCGGCGTTCAGTTCGACCAGTACCACATCAATGTCGACAGCAGGAGCAACGTGCGGGTCGCGGAAGGAGGGCCCGACGACCTATACACGTCGAAACCCCTGGAGCTCGGCGCGTACGCGCAGGACAAAATGGAATTCGAGGGAATGATCGCCAACATCGGGCTTCGTCTCGACATCTGGGACCAGCACACGACATACTATCCGGACGTGATCTCGCCGTTCCGCTCGATCGAGATTTCCCCGTCCGGCGACACGACGGTCGTGTTGAACCCGGATTCGGTCGCCAAGAAGGAAGCTCCCCTCGTGGGACGCCTCCAGCCGCGCATCGGGTTTTCGTTCCCCGTTTCGGTATCGACCGTCTTCCATCTGAACTACGGCTCGTTCATGCAGCGCCCCTCGTTCCAGTACACGATCCGCTCCCAATTCACCCCCACGTCCATCGGCCCGAACCTCCTCATCCTCGGAAACCCGGAGCTCCGCCCCCAGGTGACGAACAGCTACGATATGGGGGTGATGCAGGGGTTCGGCGAAGGATTTACGCTCGACGTGAGCGGATACTATAAAGATGTCAAGGACCTCATCGAGTCGGCATACTACACGGACTACCTCGGGAATTCCTATCAAACATACTTCAATCGTGACTACGCGGACATCCGGGGATTCCGCGTGTCCTTCAACAAGCGCAAGGGAAATCTCACCGGTTCGCTGAATTATCAATACAGCGTCGCCACCGGCAAGAGCAGCACGCCGACCAATGCCCCCGTTTCATTCACGGAGACTTCGCTGGGCGTGACGACCGTATCGCTCCAGCCGTCGGCGAAGGACATTCTCCTCGACTTCGACCGGACGCATAATCTGATCATCAACCTCGGCTACGCAACGGACGACGACTGGGGGCCGGAGATCGCGGATTCGTATCCCTTGGGCGACCTTTACTTCTCGGTCAACTCGTTCATCCGCAGCGGCCGGCCGTACACCTACGACCCGAACAGTCTCGGCCTTCTCAATAATATGCGGACGCCGATGGAGTATAATACGAACATCCGCCTCACCAAACGATTCAAGAACTTCTTCGGCACGACGGCCTCGATCTATCTCGAGGTTTTCAATTTGTTCAACAATCAGATCCTCAACTATAATTACCTGTTCGCCCAGGCGACTCCCTCGGCGACAAGCAACAATGTTTCGAACGACCTTATTAATTATTACGAAACGCTCGGGTTGAATAATCCTGCGGGAGTCCGGTACTACAACGACACGAATCGCGGCACGCCGTTCGGTGTGGACATGTCGTTCCTGCTGTATGAAAATTCGCCCCGCTCGTTCGACGTTGGCCTGGCGCTGGAGTTCTAGGATGCGCATGCGTTTGAGCCGAACAATCGTGACTGCCGTCATCTCCGCGCTCCTGCTCCCCTGCGGGACCGCGTCCGCGCAGCTGCGGGCGTACGTCATTCACTCCCGCGGCATGCTGCACGAGACGGAATACAACACGGGAGAGATCGGCCGCGCGTACGATAACGGCGGGAGCGGAGGGACGATCGGAATTCCGTCGTTCGAGTGGCCCGCGTATTCGACGATTTACATCGACCAGACGAGGACGAACAACGCCCAGTACAACTCGTTCGGCGGCGGGCTCTACATCGCTGCGCATCAGCGCGGCACGCTCTATACAATACAGTGCGGCGCCGTCACGGATCAAAACGGCAATACGAGTCAGGTGGAAAACATTTACAGCTATCCGATCTCGCTCCAGCGTACGGAGAATTATCCCGTCCGGGCCGACGGATCGCTCAACCCTTCCTACAACCCCGATGAGGCCGAAGAAATCATCGTGGCAAAATGGGCAACGCCGGTCGGTGTGACGGTCACCAGGACAAGCCGTGCCTGGAGTTTTCCCGGGTACGACAGCTTCATCATCTATGAATATGAATTGGAAAACACCGGAGACCATTCCCAGACGGGAGCGGCCGACACGCTTTCGGAACTGATCGTCGCCTGGGGATACGGCCTTGCTCCGTCGATGTTTGGATACATGCGCGAGTACAACCGATGGTCAGAGGCGGACTACCGGGCGAAGGATCAGTTCGCGCGGTACGACCTCAAGCGCTACATGATTTACAACCACGACCGGAATGGAAAACCAGACCCCGCTCACTTTCTCGACTGGGCGCCCACTGCCAAATTCGGCGGAGGGCTCACTTCCCCCCAGGCCGTAGGCATCGTTCCACTCTATTATGACTACGCGCATCTCGCCGTGAAAGGACAGACCCATGCCCAGGTGGGGTCGCCCGTCTACGACAGTGCGTATGTGTTCGATGCGAACAAGAAGTTTAAACAGCCGTACATCAATCGGTACGAGAATTCCAACCTCTACCCTTCAAAGATCGCCGGTTTTCTTGACGCCGTTTCCATCCGCAAAACGAGTCCGTTCGATGTTAGCCCCGGGGAGAACGATTCCCTTCTGTTTGGCGCATACTGGCTCGGCCGCACGAGGCCCTCGTGGACTCTCGAAACACGCCAGCCCGTATCGCACGTCTACGGCTTCGGTCCCTATGTCATGGCGCCCCACGATGTCATGCGCTTCTCAATCGCCGAAGTCGCGGGCTTCGGTCCCGGCGTATCGACGGACAGCGTCTACACAGACATGGGCGGCGGCTATGGCGGCGACCTTTCCGAGCCGTACCCGGGCGTTCATCCGGTCCCCAGTTGGTACAATCTTTTCCAGTATCCGTATGTCGGCGGAAACGGGACGATCGGTAGCACCTACCTCCGGCAGTACCCGCTCCCTGCCTACGTAAATCCGAAAGTTTTGTCGGTACGGGATGTGGCGGACCGGGCGATCCAAACCTACACCGGCTGGGCGCTCGTCAAGTACGATTCGTCGCAATTCGACCCCAACACGACGCCGTCGCAGGGCGTTTACAAGATCCCGATTCCGATTCCCGCGCCGAATTTCAGCGTTGCGGATACGCGGGCGGCGCTGAACAAGCTCACATGGGGACCCGCCGTGGAGTCGTTCGATTCGTTTCTGCGTCAGAACAATCCCTCGGCGGCCGGCCGGCTCCGGTCGGGTTTCTCTTACTACGATGTCCTGCGGACCGACCATCCGCTCAGTCCCTGGACTCGCATCGACAGCGTCGGGAGACAGGACCCGAGGTACTTCAAGGACTCGGTGTATACTCTCGTCGACCCCAACAGTTTCCTGGGCGAGTCGTACTACTACGCGATCGTTTCGGTCGACTCGCTCGGAGGGCGCAGCGGCATGACGAATATCGCTTTGCATCAGACACAGTCTCCCGCGGATGTCGCTTTGAACCGCGTCTACGTGGTGCCCAATCCCTTCATCGTCCGCTCGGGGTTCGGAGGCGCGTCGACCACGAACGACATCAACGGCAAGATCGGATTCTTCGGACTCCCCAAGCGCGCAACGATCCGAATCTTCTCGTACGTGGGCCAGCTCATTCAGACGATCGAGCACGATGCGGACCAGTATTCGACGGAGTGGTTCCAGGTGACAAGGAATAATCAGATCATCGCATCGGGTGTGTATTACTTTACGGTCGAGGACCCGGCGGGAAATCGACAGTGGGGGAAATTTGTCGTCATACATTAGTGAGAGGTTGATGAGGATGGCATTGACGGTCAGAACCTTTTTGTGCGCAGCGGCGGCGATTGCGCTTGCCGCAGGAGAATGCGCCGCGCAGAAGGTTGGAACTACTTCGATGCAGTTCCTCGAGGTGATGCCATGCGCCAGGGGGACGGCGATGGGGGATGCCTACACGGTTCTTGCGGCAGGTGCGGAAGCGGCATTCTGGAATCCCGGGGGAGTGGCCCATATCCAAAGCCAGGAATTCTCGGCAACCTACACGTCGTGGATATTTGACGCCCAGCAAGGGGGCTTCTCGTTCGCGTCTCCGCTGGGTGACGGAGGCGCGGTTGCGGCGCAGATTCAGTATGTCGATTACGGGATGTTCGATGAAGCGAGCGCGGACCCCCAGTACCTCGGTCAGGGAACCTACCCCGGCCTCACCGGGAGGCAGTTCCATGCCTTTGCATATGTCACCGGACTGACGTATTCGCGTCAGCTCACGGAAAAGTTTTCGACCGGCATCAGCGCCAAGTACGCGTACGAATCCCTGTTCGACCAGCACACGGTGACGATTGTCGGAGATGGAGGGCCCGAACAGGTCAACACGTACGCCCACGGATTTCTGTTCGATTTTGGACTTCGATACAACACCGGCTATCGGTCCATTCAGCTCGGCGCTTCCATCCAGAATTTCGGCGCGTCACTCAAGTATGCAACGGAGTCCAGCCCGGCCCCGCTGCTCTTCCGCGTCGGCATGACCGGAGAGTTGATGGGTGCGGATGGATTGCTCGTCTCGGACGTCGAAGACAATCGCGTTCTTCTTGCCGCCGACCTGTTCCAGCCGAACGACTACACGCAGCAACAGCATCTTGGAATCGAATACGAATACGCCAAAGTCTTTGCCATCCGGGCCGGATACAAATTTAACTACGATACGCAGGGCTTCACCGCCGGTATCGGGCTCCACCAACCGTTGGCAGGGATGAATGTAACGCTCGATTACAGCTACGGCGCGATTTCAATGTTTCTCGGGAATGTGCACCGCATAACCCTGGGAGCCGAACTCT
>Ga0335080_10007239_pt1 | contig 11492 bp, 6 predicted proteins | sample Lox_Sample_34_FD_206720 | JGI IMG/M metagenome (GOLD analysis project Ga0335080, IMG submission 206720) | Soil microbial communities from Loxahatchee National Wildlife Refuge, Florida, United States - Lox_Sample_3.4 | ecosystem: Environmental > Terrestrial > Soil > Wetlands | place: USA: Florida...
GAGCGATTGCTGGTCCCCATGCCGTCGATGTGAACCACGATGAACCCAAGCTCGGCCAGAGCCTGATCCCCGCCAGGCGCTGTGAAGCTCTTCGGCACAAACGATCCCTGTGGACCGGCATAAATGTTCTCGATCACCGGGTATTTCTTGTTTGGATCAAAATTGGTCGGGCGAATGATGATTCCCCAGATGTCGGTCTTGCCGTCTCGACCCTTGGCCACGAATACTTCCGGAAACTTGTAGCCGGCCGACAACAGCGCCGAGGCGTCCGCCTTTTCCAGGTCCATCACGACCTTCTGGTCTTCCGTGCGCCGGAGCTGCGACTGCGGGGCCAGGTCCACACGCGACCACGTGTCGACATAGTATTGCCGGTCGGGCGAGTAAACCACCGTGTGATTGCCATCGGCCTGCGTGAACTTCACCAGCCCGCTTCCGTCAAAGTTGATCCGATAGTAGTGAGTGAAGTAGGGGTCCTCGCCGGCATTCATGCCGCCCGACTCGAACCAGATCTGCCGCTTGTCGTCGTCCACATGATTGACGTTGCGGACCACCCATTCGCCCTTCGTAATCTGGTTCTTCACCTTGCCCGTCACCCCGTCATACAGGTACAAGTGCTCCCACCCATCGCGCTCCGACGCCCAGATGATCTCCTTTCCGTCGTTGACATCGTGCCGATACGTGCGGCCGCCGGATAGCCCTGGACCGAGCCGGTTGTAGTAGATAAACGTTTTGCTCTGCTCATCAACAAGCGCCCTCGCTTTGCCCGTTTTCGCGTCAACCTCGATCACGCGGTACACCTGGTGCCCACGCTGGTTGTACTCGAACGTGAACGCGCGGCTGTCCTTCCACCACACCGGCTCCGTGATGTTGAACGCATTCGGAAACAGCGAGTTGTCGATGTCGACCTGCTTCTTGCTGGCGATATCGAACATCGCCGGGACCGCGATATCCAGCGCGTCGCCGGGCTTGCGGTAGAGCATCGTCGAATGCTTCGGCTGCACTTGATCGGCAGGCGACGACTCAATGAAGTGGACCTCGCGGTCGTAACCCGGCCGCGTGTGATAGGCGGCGAGTTTCGTCGAATCGGGCGACCAGGCCAGCGAGCGGAACGTATAGTAGTTCCCTTCGCTGCCGTCCATGCTCAACGGCATCGCGGGTTCCTTTGAACCGGTCTGGCGCAGGAACACGTTATAGTTCTGAATAATCGCTTCCCACTTGCCGTCGAATGACGCGCATACCTGTGGCGCTTCTACCGCCTGTCCCGGATATTGGCCGATTTGCGTCGCCTGGGCGGTGCCGCGACCTCCCCGTGCGCCCCGTCCGCCGCGCCCGGTCTGCACCTCCCCTTCGGGCCGCATCGCGCATGGCCGTTGAGCGCGACCGCGTCCCGGAACGCCCTCGTCGTCCTGCTGCGGTGAAGGCGGCTGGTATTCGAGCCCGTCCACCGGGTCGCCGCCATACATTTCAGGCGCCGCGAGTTGGTCGTCTTCCGGCGCACGTCCGCCGCGGCCCGGGATGGTGGGCAGAGGCCCGCCCTTGCTGCACGAGTAGTCGGTCAATGCGCACGTCCACAGAAATCCGTCCAAGCCAAAACGAATTGAGGTCTCATTGTTCAGGAACGTCAGTTCGCCGGGATTCGGCCCGAACCCGCCGCGACCGCCGCCCGCACCGCCTCTTCCGCCTGCAGATGGCGCAAACGGCAGCGTGAGCCCGGTGTAGTGTTTGCCGGTAGCCGTCGAAATCGCTGAAGCCAACTTGTCGTGGTCAAAGGCAAGTTTCTTCGTCGCCGTATTTGCATCCGCGATCATGAACTCCGTGCCGCCGGGAACCGAGCGGTAATACCAGACATGGCCCGAGTTGCCGATCCACGTGGCCGGGCCGGGATTATGCACCACGAGTCGCCTGGTTTTAACCGCCACTTCCTGGGCGCGTTGATAATCGGCCAGTGTTCCCTGAGCTTGCATCAGGGCGGCCGCGAAAACGGCGCACAAGAGCGCTGATGCGCCGCGAGACGGAAATCGCATTGGGGGCCTCCTTAAACGTTTAGCTTAGCGATAGGACGAATATACCACCCGCGAGGTAACGCACTCACTGCGAGTTCACCGCGCCCGACGTCGTTCCGCCGCTCGCACCTGCAACTCATCCATCCCGAAATAGTGGGCCACCTCGTGCCACACCGTATCCTCCACCAACCGCGCGAGGTGCTCCGGACTCCCCGCCAGCCGCTCGTGTGGGCCCTGGAAAATCGTGATCCGGTCGGGCATGGCGAACGACTCGAAAATGCTGCGCTTCGTCAGGGGACGACCCTCGTACAGCCCCAGCAGCGTCCCACCGCGCGGGACCCGGCCGGACGCGAGTTGCCCCGCGCTCGGCTCGCGCTCCACCACCAGCGCGACATTCTTCAAACGCTTCCGAAACCGCGCCGGGATGCGCCGAAAAGCTCGCTCCACGATCTCGTCAAATTGGTCCGGACCCATCCTGCTGTTATTCTATTTCTTGGCTGAACAACCACCAAGACGCGTGGTCGTCGCGATTGACGGACCCGCCGGCGCCGGCAAAAGCACCATCGCCCGCCGGCTCGCCGATCGCCTCGGCTTCACCTATATCGACACCGGCGCGATGTATCGCGCTGTGGCGCTCTGGGCTTTGCGACAAAACATATCCTGGAGCGACATGAAGGCTATGGAGGAACTGGCCAAGGCGGCGCAGATCGAGCTCGCACCGGGGCGCATTTGGCTCAATAGCGAAGATGTCAGCGAGGCGATCCGCACGCCCGAGGTATCCAACGGCGCCTCCAAAATCGCAGTGATTCCTGGCGTGCGGCGCGCCATGGTCGCCAAGCAGCGCGAGATCGGCGAGCGCGCGAGCGTAGTGATGGAGGGTCGCGACATCGGCACAGTGGTCTTCCCCGACGCCGACGTCAAAATCTTCCTCGACGCTCAGCCACCCGAGCGAGTACGCCGCCGCATGCGCGAACTGGAGCAGAAGGGCGACTCCGTTTCCGAAGCCCGCCTTACCGCGGAAATGGCCGAGCGCGACCGTCGCGACAGCACCAGGTCCGACGCACCGCTCGCCCAGGCGCCGGACGCCACATATCTCGATTCCACTTCGCTTACCCTCGACGAAGTGGAAGAAGCCATTCTCAAGATCGTGCGATCGCGCGTAACCAACGGAAAGGTATTCCATTGAAAGACCTCCTCGTGATGAAATTCGGCGGGACCAGCGTGGGCTCCGCCGAGCGTATGCGCGTTGCCGCGCGGCTCTCGGCCGACGAGGCCCGCAAGCGTCCGGTGGCGATCGTTGTGTCCGCCATGTCCAAAATCACCGACCTGCTGCTGGATACGATGCGCCACGCTGAAGCCGGCGACCGCCCGGGTATGGAGGCAGCCCTCGGGGCGTTGCGGGCGCGGCACGAGGAAGCCTGCCGCCAACTGCTGCCCCAGTCGCGACACGACGCCGTTCTGCACCAGATCGCCGAGTTGATCGGCGAATTCGAACGTATCGTCAACGGCATGGCCCTCCTGGGCGAACGCCCCCCGCGGTCGGTCGATGAAGCCGTCGCAGTCGGCGAGCGCCTCTCCGCGCTGCTGGTCGCCGAGCACCTGTCCGTCGAGGGTGTCCCCGCCGTCGCCGTAAATGCCTGGGACGTGGTCGTCACCGACGCAGTTTTCGGCAACGCATCGCCCGTAATGGCCGCTACTCGTGAGAAAGCGCGGGCCCGCCTCCTGCCGATTCTCGAGAAGGGCGCCATGCCCGTAATCACCGGCTTCAACGGCGCGACCTCCGATGGCCGGCCCACCACACTAGGTCGCGGTGGTTCCGATTTCTCTGCCTCAATCCTCGCGGCTGCTTTGGATGCGTCCGAGCTTTGGATCTGGACCGACGTGGACGGCATCATGAGCGCCGACCCGCGCCTCGTCCCCGACGCCGCCGTACTGGACGAAATCACCTACGCCGAGGCCGCCGAACTCGCCTACAACGGCGCCAAGGTCTTGCACCCGCGCACGCTCGCACCGCTCGTGGACAAAAAAATTCCCGTGTGGAGCAAGAACAGCTTCTCGCCGCAAAAGCCCGGGACGCGCATCGTGCCGCACACCTCTATCGCAATTGGAACGCGAGCCGTCGCTTCCATGCAGAAAGTTGCGCTGGTCTCGCTGGAACCCGCCAGCCCCGAACTGAGCGGCGTCCAGGTGATGGCCCGTGCGCTCGATGCCATCGCCCGCGTCGATGTCGAAATCCTCGTGATCTCCAGCTCCAGCTACCGCCAGAATTTCTGCTTCCTCGTGCGCGAAGAAGAACTCGAGCGCACGATCCAGGCCCTGGAATCCGCCCTGGCGCTCGAACTCGCCCACGACTATGTCAAGCCGATCAGCATCGACCGCAACGTCGGTCTGCTCGCCGCCGTCGGCGAAGGCATGCAAGGCAAACCCGGACTCGCCAGCCGCATCTTCACTGCAATCGCAGCCGTGCAGGTCAACATCATCGCGATCGCACAGGGCTCCAGCGAGTTGACCATCGCCGTCGTGGTCCGCCGTGATGGCCTCGAGAAAGCCGTCCGCGCCGTCCACGCTGAATCCGGCCTGGGCGTAAAATCTCCTGCCGCCGCGACCGTGCCAGAAAGCAACTAGCAAAAAAGGCGTCCCGAATGTATCGGGACGCCTTGGCTGAATATGGCCGAATTGCAGTCCGTTATTGGTTGTAGCGATCGCCGTTCAAGATCCCGTCCTGATAACGACTCAGCGCCAGGCGCCTGCCGTTACCCTTGGGAACGCAGGTGTACGTGATCGAGGTGTTGTAATCGACCAGTCCACGAAGTTGCGCATCGGTCAGTGGGGCCTTGTTCGCTTTGTCGCGCAGGAAGACACCGCCACTGTACAGATAGCCCTCGCCGGTACTGGAGTTGAAGGCGATTACCTCGCATTCCTCCGCGGCGGCGCGCGCCAGGAACAGATTGATCCGGCTATTGGCAGCCACCACATTGTTCTGCGCCAGGGTTACCTGCTGACCCACGATCGGTGCAAAATTGGAGTCCATCGCAAAGATGAACGCCTCCAGCGCATCGCGTTCGTGGAAGCCGTTAGCGTCGAGCTTGATGCCCGACGGATTGTTGACCGGGGGGCCAATCAGCGGGGGCAGTGGCGGCTGGAACTCGCCCGTGCCGAAGTTGGGGGCGAGGAAGAAGTTCGAAAGCATATCGAGGCTTCCATCGTGCAGAAAACCGAAGCCGCGAATCTGCTCGCCTTGCTGCACACCTAATCTCGGACCGGGCAAGAGCCCAGGTGTGGCCGGCATCCCGAATTTTCCAACCTTTTGATAAGCGTTCCGCAGGTGAGGGTTCTTCAGCGTGAAAGGTCCCGCTACTTCCGAGGTCAAACTGTTGGAACCGAAGAATCCAGGCTTGGTGGTTTGGCCCGCGTTGGCATTGCGGTCAATCGTGTGGCATGTGTTGCAGTTCAGGGCCGGGCCAAATGCGTCAAAGAAGGTCGGGCGACCGTGGAACAGGTTGGAACCCTCCTGTTGCAGCGGCGTCAATGAGTTATCCAGGTTGCGAATCGGGTTGGGCGGATACATCACTTCCAGAATGAAGTTCGTAAAGGACTGCATATCCGCGTCCGCGATCTGCGACTGGCGGCCCAGCAAAGAAACAAATGCCTGGTTGAACGCTTTGAAGGCGAGTTGTTCGTTGAACGCACCGGAATTCGGCTGCGCGCTCGGTTCGGCGTAGCCGCCGGTGCGGTCGCCGCGCCAGTGCATCGGACCCATGTTATCCATACCGCGCAGGCTCTGCGTGGCCATCACACCCTTCATGGCGTCAAAGCCGAAGCGCGGTGAGATGTTCTGTTTCACGTTCGGATCATCCACGCGGGCGTTGTCGGGATTGCCCAGGTTCCAGGCAAGGTGGTCGGTGTCGCCAAAGATGTGGCAGCTGGCGCACGCCGAATCTCCGTGGCTGGAAGCGAACGAGGCATCATACAGGAATCGCCGTCCGTTCACGATCTGAGCCGGCTCGGGATTGTACATCGACGCGCTGCCGATCTCGGCTTTCGTCTGCGTGTTGATAATCTTGATCGAGTTGTCGAAGCGCGTCAGCACGTACAGACGGTTGGAGCCCTCATCCAGCGCCAGACCGGTCGGACCGCCGCCTGAGACGTGGATCTGGCTGGCTGCATTAGGAACGAACGTATCGTTCTCGAGCTGGTTGGTGTTATAGACGGCAACCTTGCTGGACCCGAGCGCCGCGACATACAGGATCTGCCCATTCCCGCTGATCTCCATACCGATCGGGAAGGCGACGCTCGTGGCATTCTCCACCGGGTTCAGCGTGCAGCAAGTGTTGTAGTCGATGTGCTTGTTGAGGTGTCGGGGCGCCACGTTACCCGCGCTATCCAGCACGGTGATCCGGCTCAACGCGATCCGTCCGCGGACCGACGGTGCAGGCTTGGTGACTGCGCCCGCAAATAAGTTGGCGCCTTCAAAGCGCTGCATATTGTTCGAGTCCAGGTTCGAAACATACACTTTTCCGTTCGACGGGTTCACGATCATGTTGAAAAGCGTGGTCCCGACATGCGAGTAGATTCCCGCGGGGCCGCTGACGGGCTTGGGGGGATTCGAGTTTGCGTCGATTGCGAAAACGTCACGGTCCGGCAGAGTGAACGTCATTTCTGAATCGCGGATCATCCCGTTTTCGTCTTTCCAGTGCGTCCCATCATATTTGACGATCACACTCGTGAGCGGCTGCGGTTCACCGAACGCGTTCACGTTCACCGGGAATGGGATGGACGGGAAGAGCTTGGAGGGGGCCAGCGGGTTGGAAAGGCCGGATTGTGTGACCACGAAAGTAGAAGCAGTGCCGTTGCCGCTGAAGAATGCGGCCGCATAGACCTTATTGCCGTCTGGTGTGACGGCGAGCGCTCGCGGTGTGTCCGCGAAAAAGGTCAGAACATTGAGGGGCGTGCCTCCCACCGACGAACCATTGCAACAGGAGTCGGCATCGAAGACCCACACGTCTGCGCGTCCCACACCAGGAGTCGTGAGCTGCGGATCAATCGGGGAGTTTTGGCCGCGATGCGCGGTCGTAATGAACGCTCGATTCTTATTGTGGCCGGCAAACACAATGTCGCGCGGCTCATCGCCAACCAGCAGTGTATATTTGATACGAGAATTCTTATCGTCCAGTTGGACCACGGTTACACTGTCGGACAAGTGATTGACTACCCAGGCCTCGTTGTTGTTTCGAACTGCCACTGAAACGGGTTCCAGGCCCACTGGAACCGAGATGCGACGATCAAGACCATTATTTTGAATCTTAAAGATTTCAAGTTTAGCGTCTGGGGTGTTGACCGCCAGCAGGAATTTCTTATCTGGCGTGATAGCGAGTGGTCGCACCTGGCCGCTCTCGAACGCCGTGAAAACCTGGCTGTACGGATTGGTGTCCGCGAAAGCGGTCGCCGCACAGGCTAACATCAGGCTTGTAGTGAGCGCGCGGACTGCGAGATCCGCGGCGCCGGTAGCTGCTCTTTGCTGCTTCATTTCTCTCCTCGGTGTGAATCAATTTCAGAGCGCAAAATTGAAACAGGGTCCCGACACGTATCGCCGGCTGATTCCTGTGAGAACGGGTGGCGGAGTTTACCGGGGACATGCAGTTCCCGGATTGCGGAATCATCACGCTCGGGTTCGAATTCGAACCGGGCGGCTCCCGCGATTTGAATTCTCCGCGTTTTCTAAGTTCGTTCCATCCCCGTCAAACTTAACTGCGGAATCCCTAATTCAAATTGATCACGGGAATTCTTTTGTCACCGGAGGCAGTACTAGGGGGATTTCACGAGGAGCAAAGGAGAATCCTGATTGAGTAACGAACAAAATGTTTCGGCGCAGTTCCCGAATCGTCCGGCGCGCCGTATTGCGGTGTCTAACTCTCAGATGATTTCGAACACTCGCAAGCCTGCCGTCATCTCGTTGGCATTGCTGATGCTTACCGGCATGTGCATTGCCGCCCTGTTTTCGTTCAACCCCAGGTTCGGTGTCTTGCTACTGGCCGCATCGTGGAAGACAACACCCGGTGGAATCGGTATTCCAGGCCTGACGAAGACATATGAAGCGGCTCTGACGAACCGAAGCATTCTGCCAGTTCGCGTATCAGTATGTGACTACGTGACGGACGACTTCGGACACGGAAGAAATGTACTCCACTCAGTCGAGCGGTGGGACCAGCGTAGCCGGGAATGGAGATTCTTCTGGGGAATCCCCTCCCACGATTTCTGCAAACCGTATCCCTTGGGCATTACGTCGGATTCAAGGATTCGGACCGTGTGGTTGTGGCCGGGACAGAGCCTCTACACCGATTTCGTCGCAATCCAGGCATGTGATGGCCTTGAACTGGGTGATCGACTGCGGTTCACGATTACGCCGTTTCTGAACCACGCAGAGATCACGGTAGCCGCATCGCCATTCGCGATCGATGAGCGCCCAACCGAGTCCGACGTGGGCTTTCGAATTCGCCATTGAAGCGGAAGAAGTGCACGCCTTGCCCGAAACCGTGTTCAGCTTCTGCGGGACTCCCCCAAGATGCGCAGCATACACCAACGACCGGCTCGCTCTCCGTAATTCACTTCGCGCCCTGGTGTACACTAGTCCCTTCGATGGAGATTCAGACCAACGAAATCGACCCCAGCACCGTCGCCGTGACCGTCGCCGGTAAGGTCATGATGGGAACAAACAGCGAGCAGATTGAAAACCTCGTGGATCAGCTTCTCCGCGAAGGCAAACGCACCATCATCTTCGACCTCAGCGGCGTCACTACGCTCGACAGCACCGGCATCGGCCGCTTCATCTCCAGTTTCAACAAGATCATGGCTGCGGGCGGGCAGATGAAAATGGCCGCAGCCACCGGGCACATCTTCCAGACTTTCCACGTGAGCATGCTGGATACGGTGTTTCCGTTCTATCCCACCGTCGAAGAAGCCGCCGCGGCGAACTAATCCGCTTATTCGTACCGCAACGCTCGGATCGGATCGATCTTCATCGCGCGCCGCGCAGGCAGGTAGATGGCCAGCGCGGCGGTGGCCATCAGCACCGCGGGGATGCCCAGAAACGTTGCAGGATCTGTAGCAGTCACACCAAACAGGAGCGACGTCATCAGCCTGGCCAGTTCACACGACAATGCCAGTCCAACCGCCAGTCCCGTGAACGTCGTCAACAGACCGCGCCGAAATACCATTTTCAGCACCGACGCCTTCGGAGCGCCCAACGCGATCCGCACTCCGATTTCGTGCGTCTGGTGCGAAACCAGGTAAGCCATCACGCCATACACGCCCACGGCCGCCAAGATCAGCGACAACACGCCAAACACCGCCATCATCGTGGCGACATACGCCAACCCGAGCCCGTTCCGGTGGCGAAGCGTGTCCCTCGTGCACAGGTCCGTGATCGGCTGTTCCGGATCCAGCGACCGGATTGCAGCGGTCACCGCCTGCGCCACACGCAGTGGATCGCCAGCCGTGCGAATCCCAATGTCCATCCACAATCTCGGCGCCTGCACATACGGGACGTAGAGTACCGCCATCGGTTCACGTTCGAAAAAGTTATGCGGAACGTCCCCGACCACGCCGACGATTGTAAGCCATGGGCTGTCGTCCGCCGTGCTGCCGATCTGGATGCGCTTTCCGATTGGCAAGGGCTCGCGTGGCCACCATTCCCGCGCCAATTGCTGGCTGATCACAGTGACGGCGGGCGAGTCCGGACCATCCGAATTCGCCAGCAGGCGCCCCGCAATCAGGGGCACGTGCAGCGCCTGGAAATAGTTCGGGCTCACCAGTTGATACATCGCACCGGGCAGGTGGCCCCGGTCCTCCACCGGTTTGCCCTCGATCCGGAAGTTCTCTCCGTTCGAATGGTCGCTGTAAGGCATGGCTGTGACCGCGAATGATGCGTGCACTCCCGGAATCGCCGCGGTTCTCGCCAGCAGTTCGCGATAGAATGCCGCGCGTTGATATTCCTTCGGATACTTCTGCCGCGTGAGCGTCATGCGCAGGGTCAACAGGGTCGAGGGTTCGAATCGCGACCCGCCCGCCAGGATGGTCTGAAATCCCCGAACCATCAGGCCCGCGCCCACCAACAACACCGCCGCCAATGCGACCTCGGCGCCTACCAACAGCCCGCGCAGCCGATGCCGCGCCCGGCTAGCGGTCGATCCACGCCCGCCCTCTTTGAGGCAATCGTACAGGTTGGTGCGCGAGCTTTGCCACGCCGGCGCGACCCCGGAGACAATCCCGCTGCCTATCGCGGCCAACAATGTAAATAAGAGCGCGCGCCCGTCGAGCCGGATGTTCTTCCAGCCCACCACGTACTTTTCAACTTCGGGCGGCATGTATGTGCGAATCAGGTCGATGCCCCACGTTGCGACCACCAGGCCCAGCGCAGCGCCGCACAACGCCAGCATCACGCTTTCAGTCAACAGTTGCACGATCACACGGCGCCGTCCCGCGCCCAGCGCGCTGCGGACCGCGATCTCGCGCGATCTTCCCGTCGCACGCGCAAGTTGCAGATTGGCCACGTTCACACACGCGATCATCAACACGAACAGCACCGCATAGAACAACAGCATGACGTAGTCGTGGTTGTACGGGCCAACCAGGAATTGATGTAGTGGAATAGTTGCGAACCGGCGATTCTTGTTGGTGTCCGGATATTCCCTCGACAGCCTCGCGCTGATTGCATCGATCTCCGCGCCTGCCTGATCCACTGTGGCGCCCGGCTTCAACCGGGCCATCATGGCAACGTGGTAGTCGGTGCGCGTATTGCGCTGCGTCGGCTTCAATGCCAACGGCGTCCATATTTCCGCTGCCTTCGGAAACGCGAAGTGCGCAGGCATGACGCCGGCCACCACGTAGTCTTCGTCATCCAGGCGGATCGAGCGGCCAATCACCTGCGGATCCGCCCCGAACATCCGCCGCCAGAGCGAATCGCTCAACACCACGACGCGCTCCCGCCCCAGCTCGTCCTCGCCCTGCTGAAATCCGCGCCCCAGAACCGGGTGCACACCCACAACATCGAAGAAGTTTGCAGACACCAGATATTGATCGACGCGCGCCGGCTCGGCATCCGCCCCCACGATATTGGCCATGCCGTCGTCCCATTCGGCAATTTCCGAGAATGAGGCCGCCTGCCGGCGAATATCCAACGCGTCGCCCGTACTATCCCAATTCCACTCGCGCGACTCATTGGGAATGCGCTCCATCACCATCACCAGCTGATCTAGTCCGGGCAGAGGCACGGGCTTCCACAACATGCCATCGGCGACGCTGTAGACCGCTGTCGTCGCGCCGATCCCGAGCGCCATTGTAATGACGGAAGTAACCGCAAACCCCGGCGAATGTCGCAGGGTCCGGACCCCAAATCGGATATCACGCCAGAAAGCCATGGCCCTTACCGAGCACGCGCGTGCCCACATGTGGGGCAGGCTGGCAGCCTGCCGGCCGATTGGTAATCGGCCG
>Ga0335080_10007240_pt1 | contig 11491 bp, 6 predicted proteins | sample Lox_Sample_34_FD_206720 | JGI IMG/M metagenome (GOLD analysis project Ga0335080, IMG submission 206720) | Soil microbial communities from Loxahatchee National Wildlife Refuge, Florida, United States - Lox_Sample_3.4 | ecosystem: Environmental > Terrestrial > Soil > Wetlands | place: USA: Florida...
TGACCGGCCAGGAAGACTCGCCCGTGTATGGCATTAAGTTCGCGGCGATTCATCCCGACTATGCGTTTCTGATGTACCCGGCGCGATGGTTCCCGGTCAGCGGCTACACCAGCGATCGTTTCGCAGCGGTCATGCGAATCACGGTGCCGATGGGGTATTCCGTGGTCGGGAGCGGTCTCGACAGCAAGGACGTCAAGGGCGATAAGAACGCTTACGAGATCAAGTTCGAGCGTGCCAGTTTTCCAGGTTCGATCGCCATCGTCAAGGGCCAGCCCGCGAAGGTAGCCAGCGAGGGTGTGACGACCACACTGTATTTTCGCGACACGGAAGCGTCGATGGCGCAGCCTTACGGAGATCAGGTCGGAAAGCTGGTGTCGTATTTCACGGGGCTTTACGGGCTGCCGCCTTACGCCAACCTTACGGTGATCGAGACCGAGGACGGCGCGCCAAACGGGTACGCGGCGCCTGGATTGATCTTCCTCGCGCCCAAGGCGATCGGCAAACAGCCGAATTCCAGCCTGCTGGCGAACCAGATCTCGCGGCAGTGGTTCGAAGAGCTGGTGTCGCCCGCCACGCGCAATCACCTCTGGCTGACGAATGGGCTGGCCGCCTACAGCGAACTGATCTGGGCCGAGCATGAGAAGGGCCCGGCCGCCATGGACTCCCAGCTTCACAACGTGATGGTGGAGAGTCTGACGGTGGACACCGTCCCGGTGATCCAATCCGCGCGACTCGACGACTATTCGCCGGAGCTCTGGGCGCTCACCGGCAGCAAGGGCGCCGCCGTGCTGAGCATGCTGCGCTATGTAGTGGGCGACGACAACTTCTTCAAGGCGCTCAAGGCCTACGCGCAGGAATATCCGTGGAAGAGCGCGAATACCGACGATTTCCGCAAGGTCTTCGAGAAGGTTGCGGGACAGGACCTGGGCTATTTCTTTATCCAGTGGATCGAATCCAGCGGCGCGCCCGAATTCAAGCTCGAATACACGATTTACCGCACCCAAAAAGGTTTCCGCGTGATGGGGAAAATCGCGCAGGACCTGGATACGTTCCGCATGCCGGTCAATCTCAAGATCGAGACGGAAGGCAATCCCGAGGAGAAGCGGGTCGAAGTCGTGGGCACGTCGAGCGAATTCAGCGTCGACACTTTTGGCAAGCCCAAGAACGTGATCATCGATCCGGGAAACAAGGTCCTCCGCTATTCCAGCCAGGTGCGGGTCGCGGTCGCCATCCGGCGCGGCGAGCAGTACATGGAGCTAAGCGAATTCAGCGAAGCACTGAAGGAATACCAGAAGGCGCTGGAGAGCAATCGCATGAGCTCGCTGGCGCACTACCGGATCGCGGAGGTCTACTTCCTGCAAAACAACTATCAGATGGCCGCCAATTCCTTCCGCGACGCCATCTCCGGCGATCTCGACCCGAAGTGGACCGAAGTCTGGAGCCACATCAATCTAGGCCACATCTTCGACATCACCGGCCAGCGCGAGCGCGCCGTCAACGAGTACAACCTGGCCCTGCGCACCAAGGACGATACCCAGGGCGCCCAGGAAGAAGCCGGAAAATACCTCAAAACCCCGTACGAGCGACAGAAGCGGGCGGAACAGTAGTCCAAGGCCCCTCCTTTCCGAACTGCGGGTGTCCGCCAATAGGCGGACCATTACTAACCAAAGTAAGCCCGTACGAATAGGCCGCCAAAATTCTCATATTCGTTGACGTCTCGCATAGCCCCTCATGATGATGGTTTTAGGGCATTTGTGCCCTGCGGTACGATCGACGGAGAAAGATGCGAAGCAGTCTCAAGTACTGTGCAGGTCTGGTTCTTACTCTGACCTCAGTACTTCTCGTCCGGGCTCAGTTGGCCGGTGATGGTGTAAACGCGTGGACGAAGGTCGCGGATCTGTCGGCTCCGCGGGCCGCTGCCTGTGCGGCGAGAATCCCGGACGGCCGCGTTGTGGTGGCCGGCGGAATGTCGCAGTACGGCGCCGTAAAGGCGGTCGATGTCTACGCAACCGACGGCAGTGTTGCCCCCGCGGCGCCGATGCTGGAGGCGCGTGCCAGCGCGGCGTGTGTCGTCCTGGGCGACGGCCGGGTGCTGGCGATAGGGGGTAGCGACGGAACTGGGGCCCTCTCATCGGCGGAGATCTACGATCCGCAGTCGGACAGTTGGACCGCCGCCTCTTCCATGGCAATCCCTCGCGCCGGGCACACGGCCACGGTCTCCCCGTGGGGTGCGATTATCGTCGCCGGCGGGGAACCCTCCGGGACAGTGGAGATGTACCTCACCAACGGCGTCTTCACCACTCTTGGGAAACTCGCCTCCGGCCGGACCGGTTACGCGGTAGCGGCCGTCCCCGGACACAAGATCCTGTTTATCGGCGGCTCCGAAGGCGCGGCGCCGACGGCATCCATCGAGATGGTCGATGCCGATAGGAATCAGCTTGCGCCGATCGGCACGATGCTGGCGCCTCGCCAGAACCTCGCTGCCAGCGTGCTCTACGACGGGACGGTGCTGATCACGGGCGGCATCGACGCCGAAGGCAAATACCTGGCCAGCACGGAGATCTTCGATCCGTCGTCCGGGCGCTCGACGCCGGGCCCGGCGATGGCGACGGCCCGCGCGAACCACCAGTCTATCGTGCTGCCCAACAACGGACAGGTTCTGCTCGCCGGCGGCGAGAATTCCGATGGCGCGCTGGCTTCCAGCGAAATCTACGCGCCGTGGAACGGCAAGATCTCCGGCGCCGCCGGCATGCAGAGTCCGCGCAGCTCTATGACGGCCTCTCAGTTTCACCGCGGCAGCGTGCTCGTCGCCGGCGGCAAGTCAGGCAATGGGTATCTTTCGGGCGCGGAGCAGTATCGGTTCGCTACCGTGGAATCCGGCAAGTCCGATTACCATCCGGGCGAAGTTGCCGGTTTCACCGGGACGGGTTGGAAGCCTGGAGAACAGGTGCTTGTCGTCGTACAGGCCTTTCCGCTAGATCAGCACAACATCGAGTTCAACGCGTCCACGCTTGCCGGCAGCAACGGGCAGATCGACCTCAGCGGGTTCACCATAGACCGGAGCCACATCGGCAAGACATTTCTGACGACAGCCACGGGCAGCCAGTCCCAGGCGCAAACCATCTTCACCGATGCAGCCAACGCAACGGTGACTACGCTTAACGCACCAGCTCCAAACGCGAACATTACTTACGGGGGACTGAGCGTGACCGGGACGGTGGCCAATACCGACTTCCCCGCGACCGGGGTCACGGCGGGCGCAGTGACCCTCAGTATCGATGGCGTAGCGGTGAGTCCGAGCGCCACGTTCGGCGCGCCGCTGGCCACCTTCTCCTGGAGCGATTCTCTGTGTGCCCTACCCCTCACATGCGTGAACGGGCACCTGAGCGCGATTCCCAAGTCACACACGGTCGCCGCCACGTACACCTGCACGGGTTCCTGCCTGGGACAGTACCAAAACAGCAGCAGCGGAACCATCGGGTTCAACGTCGTGGACACGGTTACCATCACCAACGTTCACCCTGTTTCCCCGGGCGATAACACCTCTGTCGGCGGCACCGTGCCGTTCACGGCGACCGTGACCGGCGATAACGGGTTCGGCGACCTGTCGGCCTACGGCGCGAGCGCCGGCAGCGTGACTTTCACGGAGACGGGCACATCGCCGGTCACCGCCCCGATCCCGTTCGGACCGGTCCCGGTGGGGGCGGCACAATCCACCAACTCTCTGGCGGCCAATATCTACACGACATCGGTGACGTTCTCGCCATCCACCGGACCGACGGGTTCGGGATTCCAGTCGAAGACGACCTCTCCCGGAACGGTCGCGGTTGGAAAAGCGTCCACCACTACAAGCGTCACCTCCACGCCGCTGTCCCCGGTGAACTGGGGCCAGGCATTCACGTTCACCAGCACTACGACGACGAGCGCCACTACATCGCTGACCATCATCGGAGCGGTGACCATCCAGGATGGCGGCGCGGCTATCCCGGGCTGCACCGGCATCGGGGCTGTGAGCGGCGTCATGACGTGCACGCCCACGCTGCCGTTCGCGCCCGGAGCCCACAGCATCACAGCGGTCTTCGATCCTACCGGCGCCACAGATCCGAATTTCGCCACGTCGGCATCGAGCACTTACACCTTCACCGTCAATCCGACGCCGACCAGTGTTACGCTCACCGCTTCGGCCTCGCCGGTCAATCTGGGACAATCGATCACCTACACCGCGCACATCACGCTGGCCAACAGTTCCGGCAGCGTGCCGCCGCTGCCGGGCTCGGTGGCGTTCACCGATGGCAGCCTGGCCGGGCCCAACCTGTGCACGGTTCCTTCAGGTTCGATCGCCCCGGTGGATTCCACTCACTTCACTGCCGCCTGCCTGGCGTTGTATGACGGCAGCAACGCGGCGCACGCGACCGGTCCGCATTCGATCTTCGTCAAGTACGCGGGTGGGCCGGTGGTGGTGGGCGGGGTCACCGGCGCCATCGCGGCCAGCGATAATTCGGCCGCACCGCTGGGCGTGACCGTCAACCCGGACACCATCGCCTTCGGAGCAATAGCGCCGAGTGCCGCCAGCGTCATATACGCCACTGGAGGCGCGACCCTTTCCGTGCCTTACGCACTGGGCGGAACGGTGGCCGTCACTCCCAGCCAGAATTTTCAGGTGCTCGACGGCCCGACCGTGTTGAGTCCAACGCTTCCGCCCGCAGCCAGCCCGCTGAGCTACAGCTTGAACCCCGTGGACAAGGCCGTTGGCTCGCACAGTCTCACTGTGAAGTACCCTGCAGGCGACCCGAACTTTGCGCCGGCGACATCCGCTCCGGCGGCGACCTTCACCGTCACGCAGGCGACCCCGGCCTTCAGCAGCTTCAATTTCAGCAACAACGTCCCCTTCGGGGGCACGGTCAGCTTCGCGGCATCGGTGGGCACGGGGAATGCGGGGGCGGACAGCCCCGCGGCCCCGACCGGCACTCTCACGTTCAAAGCGGGCGCGGCCACTTTGGCATCCTGCACGCTGACGGCCGGCGCCTGCAACGGCAGCTACACCGGCAGTGCGCTGCCCGCAGGCACGAATGCCATCACGACGGTCTATGGCGGCGACACCAACTACACCACGCTGAGCGATGCGACGCACTCCGTCACGATAGTCAGGAATTCGCTCAATGGGACCCTGTCCACGAACCCGCCGAACTCGGCGCCCGCCGGCACGACCGTCGGCATCACGAGCGTACTCACTCCGGCCGGAGGCGGCACGGGGACTCCTACCGGCGTGGTCACCTTCTACGACGGGAGCACGGCCATCGGCACGGCGGCGTTGAGCTCGGGCGCGGCATCGATGAATATCGGAACGCTCAGCGCCGGCACCCACACGCTGACGATTTCCTATCCAGGGGATAGCAATTTCCTGCCGATTGCCCAGGGCATCGTCATCACGACGATCACGATCACTAATTCCGGCGGGAACGTCAACAACTTTTCCGTGACGCTGGCCAGCAGTCCGACGGCGCCGACCATCGCTCAACCGATCACGCTCGCCGTTTCCGTCACGACCACGGCATCCACGCCGCCCAAGGGCACGGTGCAGTTCTTCGATGGCACGATCCTTCTGGGAACCGTCACGCTCACCGGAGGGCAGGCGTCCCTCACCGTGACCCTCTCAGGCGGCGGGCACAATCTCATCGCCGTGCTCACGACCGACAGCGGCATCCAGGCGTCCTCTCTACCGTACGGCCTCTACGTGTACCGGCTGCCCTGCACCATCGCGGCGTCGGCCAGCCAGCCCATCGTCGTGTACGGGCAGGCGGCGACTTTCGGGGCGCAGTTATCCGCGCAGCCGCCGACCGGCTTCGGCGCTCCGACGGGACAGGTGCAGTTCTTCGATGGCTCCACGGTGATTGGCGCGGGCACGGTAGCCGGCGGCGCCGTCGCGATCAACGCGCCCGCGCTGGATGTGGGCGTGCACCAGATCTCGGCGTATTACCCCGGCGACAACACGTGGAACACCTGCAAGTCGCCGGCAGCGACTTACACGGTCAAACAGGCTTCGACGGTAGTAACCGCCACCGCGCTGCCCGATGTGTCGGCAGTCCAGGCTACCCTGACCTTGACGGCAAACGTGGGCGTCGTGCTTCCCGGCGGCGGCGTCCCCGGCGGCACGGTGCAGTTTGTGGACCCCGCGTCGAACGCCGTTCTCGCGAACGCTCCGGTAACGGGCGGTATCGCGACCGCGATCCTCACGCAGCCGAATGTCGCTCGCCAGGTAGTGGCGACGTACTCCGGCAATGTCGATTACATTGGCGCTACGTCTCCAGCGGCAACGGAAATCACCATCACTAACGCGGCGTCCTTTGCCTCTCCGGTGGCCGCAGCCGATGCGATCCTGTCGATCTTCGGGTTCAATCTCGCGGACGCCGCGGCGTCGGCCGCGGCAACGCCGCTACCCGATTCCCTTGGCGGGTCAACGGTGAACATCAAGGACAGCTCCGGCGCGGTCCTCCCGGCGCAACTCTTCTATGCTTCACCCACGCAGATCAACCTGCTGGTGCCATCCGGCACGGCTGCCGGACCAGCGACCGCTACCGTGACGAACTCGAAGGGTGTGAGCGCTTCGATTGTCACGACCGTCGGAATCATCACGCCGGGAATCTTCGCCGCCGACTTCACCGGAAAAGGAGTTGCCGCGGCGCAGATCGTCCGTGTGCACGCGGACGGCTCGCAGGTCCTGGAGCCGGTCGCGGTCTACGATCCGAGCACGCAGAAAGCCACGCCGGTTGCGATCGACCTGAGCAAGGCGGGCGATACGCTGTACCTGGTTCTTTATGGGACCGGTCTGCGGCACGGTCCGGGCGTGAGCGGAACCACGGTGACGGTCAACGGCCAGGTTCTGCCGGTGACTTACGCCGGTGCGCAGCCCGTATTCTTCGGCCTCGACCAGGTGAACGTGGGTCCTCTGCCCGCGTCCTTCGCGGGTGCGGGAACGGTGGATGTCCAGGCGACGGTGAGCGGGCAGGCGGCGAATACGGTGACGGTGATGTTCAAGTAGTTCGGCCGCTCAAAATCTCTCGCGCAGTTCCTCGAACCGCTCCAGCACGAGCAGCCTGCCATCGCCCGGGACGATCTCCTGCTTTTCCAGCACCCAGGTGTGCTGGTGCGGCACGAATACTGCGTTCAAACCCGCTTCCAGCGCAGGGTTCACGTCCGATTTCGGACTGTTGCCGATCATCCACGTCCGCGCAGGATCCATCCCGCGATCGCGCACCAGCTCGCGATAAGCACCGGCGTGCTTCTCTTTCACGATGGCCGTGTGCGCGAAGTACCCGCCCAAACCCGAGCGGTCGATCTTCAGTTTCTGCTCTTCCGGATGTCCCTTGGTGAAGAGCGTCAGGTCGTGCCGCGGCGCGAGGTACTCCAACGTTTCCGCCACGCCCGCGATCACCTCCATCGGGCGCTCCAGAATCCGCCTGGCGAATCCCATCACGGTCGCCAGATCCTCCTCGCGAATCTCGCGCTCGGTCAGGTGCTCGTAGCACTGCCGCAGATTGCGGCCGAAGTTCAGCGAGCCATAGCCGTGGATCTGGTTGTTTGTACGCTCGATCTCGTCCAGCACGTCGCGCACTTCGCGCGGAGAGAGCCTCGAATGGTCCAGGAAATCGACGAATTCCTCGAAGGCGCTCTCGAAGTAGATGTTGTTCTCCCAAAGCGTGTCGTCGGCGTCAATGATCAGGAACTGGCGCGTCATTTCGTGACGCGCGGGGCCAGGTGGAAGGGAATCTCGAAGACGGCGTCCACCTCCACCGGCCGTCCGTTGCGTTGCGCAGGCTCGAACACCCATTGCCCGAGCGCTTCCGTCGCGCTCCGGTCGAGGCGCGCGTCCACGTGATGAATCAGGGCGATCCCATCGACGTGCCCGTCGCGGCGGATCACGCCGAACAGTCGCACCTTGCCTTCGATGCGCTCGGCGGCCGCCGCAGCAATATACTTCGGGTCCACTTTGTGCAGCGGCACGGGCGCTTTCATCTCCATCGGCGGCGCTCCCGGCACGGGCTCGTGCTCGGCAAACCACACCAGCCAGCTTCCGGAAAAGCTGGTCACGTTCGGCATCTGAATGGCCACCGCGTACACCACCCGGCCCGCCAGACGCGGGTCGGGCGCCTCGGCGATCCGCGGCGTGCTCGCTTCGGGTGGAGGCTTCGGCGCCGCCGCCGTAGCGGGCGTCACGCTGCGCGCGGCCGCGATCAGGTTTTCGGCCGACCTCGGCGCCATCAGGTTGACCGCGGCGAGCGTCGATTGCGCGTCGTTGGCGCCGCCGCGCACCAACAGCCCGGGAACTCCCAGCAGCGCGGCGCCTCCGGCCGATCCCATCCCGCCGGTCTGCCGGGACACCGGCTCGGGCCCCGCCGAAAAGCCGGCCATGCGCGAGCCCGGCGGCGGTGGCACCTCTGTCATGTTTGCCGGGTTCAGGCCCACGATGGCCAGCTCCGCGTTGCCGATGGCGCTCGCCGGTCCGCTCAGCGACGGCGCGTCCGCCGAAATGGCCGGAGCTGCGCCGCCTGCCGCGGGACGGCTGGGTGGCGCTGTGAAAGTCTTAGGTACGCCCTTCAGACCGACGGCTCCCACGCCCGCAGCGGAACTAACCTCTGGAGCGTTCGGCAGGGCGGCCGGGGCGTCGTTCATCTGCCGCGTTCCTCCCGAGGAAGGCGGCACATAGGCGCGCCTTTGGGGCCGGGGACCGGTGCCTTCGAATGGCAGGGCATTCGGTTCCACCATGGTCGCTGTCAACGGAGCGTCCGGCAATGGTATGGCAGCCTGACGCTGCATACGCACATCCGGCGGCGGGATGAAGGCCAGCGGTTTCGGCTTCGCCCCGGTAGCTTCGATGGGCAGGGGCGCCGCAGCGACGGTCTGGGAATCGGTCTTCGGAGCGTCGGGCAGCGCCTGTAAAGGTTTCGGCGCCGATGCCTTCTCGGGCGGCGCGGTAAACGGCAGCGGCTTCGGCTTTGCGCCCGCGGCCTGCACCGGCAGCGGCTTGTCCTGGAGCACCTCGGCCGGTTTCGGCGCCTCCGGCACGGCCGGATCGGGCTTTGGCGGCTGGATGATATCCGGCGGCGTCTCAAAAGGCCGGGTCACCTTCGGCGGCGCCACCGCGATCACATTGGGCAGCGGCAGGGGCTTCGGCGTCGCGACCTCCGGCGCCGGCATCCAGATTCTCTGCGTCGCGTCCGGATCGTCCTTCGGCCCCGAGACAATGGTTTGTTTCGCACGGTACTTCGCGCGCGGCGGTAGCGAGTCCGGAGGAATATCCGTGGGTGAAATGTCCGGCAGCTTCTCCTTCAGGCTGTACCAGACGATCTTCTTCTCGTTGGGCTGGATCTCCTGCGCGTAAAGCGTCTTCCGCGGCTCGGGCACATCGAGCGGCGGGCCCAGAATCGCCCAGGCGAGCAGCACGCCGTGCAGACAGAGAGAGATGCCGAACGACGCCAAGCGCCGCAGCATTCCCCTCCCGCTGCGCACCAGAATCGTCATGCGCTACAGCCCCGCCGGCTTCTGCCCGAACCCATTGGTCGGCGCCAGTTCCTTCATGCGTTCGATCGCCTTCTGCTTCGGAAGATATCCGGATAAATACTCGTTCAACTCTTTGAGCCGGTCCGGCTCCGATCGCTGCTTCAGCAGCACGCACAGAAAGTCCAGGTCCGGCACCGCCTGCGCCAGTTGAAAGCTGAGCTGGGGATCCTCCATATCCGGCTCGCCGTGATTGCGTGCCGTGCCCAGTTCACTCAACGCCCGGTAATTGCGAATCGCCCGTTCGCGCTCCTCCTTCGGCGTCGGCGAGGCGTCTTCGTCGTCGAAGAACGTGACCTGGGCGCGGAGATAGTCCTTCTCCTCGTTCAGCTCTTCGATCTCGAAGCGCCGCTGGCCGCGGGTCATCACATCCATCCGGCCATCGGGATACATCTCGATTACCTTTTCCACCTTGACCGTGCAGCCGGCGTTCACGATTCCATCCTTGCGCGCCAGAACGATGCCGAATTCGCTCTCGTCGCGGATGGCTTCGCCGACCATTTCCTTGTATCGTTCCTCGAAAATATGCAAGGGAAGGCGCGTGCGCGGGAAGACCACGAGCTGCAGCGGAAATAACGGGAGCAGCCTCCTCGCCATGCTACTATTATGACGTTTCCACGCCCTCACATGCGACTCGAATCATGCGTACTGAAGGCAAGGTTGTCCTGATAACCGGAGGTAGCGAGGGCGTGGGCGCGGCCTGTGCCGCCGAGTTCGCCCGCTCCGGCGCGCGTGTCTCTCTTGTCGCCCGAAACGAGGCGGGATTGCGCCGCGCCGGCGGCCCCGATGCGCTCATCACAGCCGGCGATATCACCCTCGAGGACACCCGCCGCCGCGCGGTCACGGCCACGCTCGAGCGTTACGGCGCCATCGACATCCTGATCAACAACGCTGCCGTGGGGCTTTACCAGCCATCCTGGGAAATGCCTGTGGAAGAGGCGCGCTATCTCATGGAGCTGAACCTTTTCGCGCCGCTCGCGCTTACGCAGCTGGTCATCCCGCACATGCGCGAACGGCGGTCGGGCATGATCGTCAACGTCGGCTCCATCGCCGGCAAAGTTGTGCTGCCGTGGCTCACGTTTTACAGCGTCACGAAGTTCGCGCTCGGGGCGCTCACCGAAGGACAGCGCATGGAGCTCCGCCGCGACGGCATCCAGACCATGCTCGTCTGCCCGGGCTACGTCAAGACGAATTTTCAGAAAAATGTCCGGGCCGGCCAGGCTCCCGAGAAGGTTCTGCAGTCCCGGGCATACGCCATCACGCCCGAGCAGTGCGCGGCTGCCATCCGGCGCGGCGTCGAACGCGACGCGCGCACCGTGGTCACCCCGCGCGCCGGGTGGCTCATCGTCCTTGCGATGCGGCTCTTTCCCGCGTTCGTGGAGTCCCGCATGGCGGGCCTCAACGGCACCGCATGAAGGCGATTTTCGTCGTCGGGTTCATGGGCGCGGGGAAGAGCACCGTCGGCCGCGCACTTGCCCGCCGTCTCGGCTGGGACTACTTCGACGTCGATGAAGAGATCGAAGCCGCGGAACGCTCCGCCATCAGCGACATCTTCGCGGCCCGTGGCGAGGCCGAGTTCCGCCGCATCGAGACCGAGACCCTGCGTCGCCTGCTGGAGCCCGGCAAACCGGCGGTGCTCGCGCTCGGCGGGGGCGCATTCGCCGAACCCGCCAATCGCGACCTGCTTCGCGGGCGCGGTCTCACGATCTGGCTGGATTGTCCCTTCGAAACGGTTCAGCGCCGGGTCGGCCAAGCCACGCATCGCCCGCTGGCCCGCGACCCCGAGCGTTTCGCCGAACTCTACCGTGCGCGCCGCGAGCACTATTCCGCTGCCGATGTCCGCATCGCCATCGAATCGGACGATCCGGAAGCGACAGTGGATGCAATCCTGGAAAAGGCGGGGCTTCCATGAGGGCCGCGGCCATGCGCCGCCACA
>Ga0335080_10007241_pt1 | contig 11491 bp, 9 predicted proteins | sample Lox_Sample_34_FD_206720 | JGI IMG/M metagenome (GOLD analysis project Ga0335080, IMG submission 206720) | Soil microbial communities from Loxahatchee National Wildlife Refuge, Florida, United States - Lox_Sample_3.4 | ecosystem: Environmental > Terrestrial > Soil > Wetlands | place: USA: Florida...
ACTGATCGGCGAGGCGGGTTCGGAGTTCTACCAGCGCGGCTATATCTCGGCCTACGATGCCGAGACCGGCAAGCTCGACTGGCGCTGGTTCATCGTTCCCGGCAACCCCAAAGACGGCTTCGAGAATAAGCAGATGGAGCTGGCCGCGAAGACCTGGGGCGGTGAGTGGTGGAAGACCGGAGGCGGCGGCAGTCCCTGGGATGCGATCACCTACGATCCCGCGACCGACCTGGTGCTCGTGGGTACGGGCAATGGTGCCCCCTGGCCCGCCGAGATCCGCAGTCCCGGCAATAACGACAATCTCTATCTCTCCTCGATCGTCGCGCTGCGCCTGTCGACCGGTGAATACGTCTGGCACTACCAGGCGACGCCTCACGACAGCTACGACTTCGACAATACGCAGCAGATCGTGCTGGCGGATCTCACCCTCGGCGGCCGACTGCGCCACGTCGCGATGCAGGCCTCCAAGAATGGCTTCTTCTACGTGCTCGATGCAGGCACGGGTGAGTTGCTGTCGGCGACCGGCTTCGTCCCGGGCATCAACTGGGCGAGCGGCGTGGACTTAAAGAGCGGGCGGCCCAATTTCAACCCACAGGCGCGCTACGACGCCACCGGCAAGGGATTCATTCTCATTCCCTCGCCCTTCGGCGCCCACAGCTGGCATCCCATGTCGTTCAACCCGCAGACCGGCCTGGTGTACATCCCGGCGATGCGCGTGAGCTACGGCATGGTCGCGACGCGCGAAGACGACAATCCCATGGGGCAGAAACTCTCGATCAGCCTGTCCAAGGGCTTTGCACTCCTCGCTCGCCCTGGTGCCCAGCGCATCAACGAGAACTACCTCCTCGCCTGGGACCCGGTGAAGGCAAAGGAAGTGTGGCGTGTCTCATTCGGCGAGGCGCGCGGCGGCGGCACGCTCTCGACCGCGGGCGGTCTGGTGTTCCAGGGCAATGCGCAGAAGCTGGAGTTCGCCGCGTACCGCGCCGACACCGGTGAGGCGTTGTGGCACATGGGCGTCAACACGGGCATCGTGGCTGGGCCTTCGACGTTTGAGGTCGACGGGACGCAGTACGTCGCTGTGGTTGCGGGAGCCGGCCTTCCGGGCAACTACTACGCGCCCAACTACTCGCGCGTACTGGTCTTCAAGCTCGGCGGCCAGGCGCAGCTGCCCCCGCCCGTCGAGCCGCCCAAGCTGGTCCTGAATCCTCCGCCCGCCTTTGGAAGCGCCAAGGTGCTCACGCTCGGCGAGGACAAGTACAACCGCTTCTGCGGCACCTGCCACGGCACGGACGGGCAGAGCCGCGGCCTGTTCCCTGACCTGCGCTACAGCGCCGCCCTCGGCAGTCGCGACGTGTTCAACACCATTGTGCTCGATGGCGCACTGAGCTCGAATGGCATGGTGTCGTTCCGCAAGGCGCTCCAGCCCGATGAGGCCGAGGCCGTGCGTGCCTATCTCGTCGGCCGTGCACACTATGCTCAGGTGCACGGACCGGGCGGATTTGGCGCACCACCCCCGCCAACCCCGGCGCCGCGCTGACCCGCATGCGCATTCTGCTCGGCAGTGAGATCGATGAGCTGGTGGCTCGCGCGCAGACGAGCCCGCGCCGCCGTGCCCACTTCAACGTGCATGCCGACGCCGCGGATCCGGTGCAGCGCTTCTTCGTCGCCGCGCAGCGCGATTCCTACTTCCGGCCACACCGCCATGCCGTCAAGTCGGAGATGGCGCTGGTCCTGCGCGGCAGATTTGACGTCTTGATGTTCGATGACACTGGCGTACTGAACGCGCGCGATAGCGCGGGTCAGGGCTCGAGTGGCATTGGCTGGGAGGTGCCGGTTCTCACCTGGCACACACTCCTGCCGCTCGAAGACGGATCGGTGTTTCTGGAAGTGAAGGCCGGACCCTACGATGCAGCCACGGCCTCTGAATCAGCTCCCTGGGCGCCGGCCGAATCGGATGCGGCAGCCGCGGCCTTCCTCGAACGCCTGCGCACACTGCGCCCGGGCGAGCGGGTCACTGCCGGTTAGGCTTCCGCTCGGCTAGTTCCGGCACTCGAAATTCGCGGCCTGCTCGGAATCCCCGGTGCCCTTGTAGTGAGCGTGCTGAGGATACGGACACAGCGGCCGGCTGCGTCCCGGAAATGCGCGGCCCGTCGCGATGACAGAGTCGGGTGCCGTGCCCTTCTCGACCCAGTCAACGAGTGCCGTCAGCATGTCGAAGCGGTCGAGCGCGGCGGGACCGCCGCCGCAGTGACTCATGCCGGGCACCAGGAACAACCGGCTCCAGTGGTGTACTTCATCTGCGCCGCCATTGTCCGCGACGAGCCGATCGTAGTACTGCACCGTATCCATCGCCGAGAACCAGGGATCGCTCACGCCGTGATAGAAGAGGAGCTTGCCGTCGTGCGCGGTGAATGAGCTCAGATTCGTCCAAGAATTGCTGTCGCCTGCGATCGCAATCGCGTTGCTCGCGGCGCTCTCCTCGCGATCGACATCCATGCTCGCGGCGCCTCCCACCCGATCGACCGGACCGGAAGGTGCCAGCAGCAGGCCCGGGATCGGGCCCTGCCCGTTCGCGATTCCGGTGTCGTAGTAGAAGCCCGGATAAACCTGCCGCCCCATCGAGTCCCTGGGCCCCGCAAATCCCTTCTTCAAGGCGCCGACCTGCTCAGCCGAGAGGCATGAGTCGCTCTTCGCGCCACTGCACTGAAGGCTCGCCGGATCGAAACCACAGGCCGTCGGATTGAAGATCATGCCGTCCTCAAGGCCATCGGCCGCATCGCAGGCCTTGAGTATTCCATTCACGATCAGTTTGCGATCGGTGTCCGACAGCGCGCGCGCGCCCTGCAGTTTGCCGCTCGCATCCCTGGGCGCGATGGCATTCAGCGCAATCGTCACCCAGCGGTCGCCCAGATTGGAAAAGCTGGTGCGCATCGCCGGAGCGCCGGCCACGATGCCGTCGAAAAACCTCGGGAAGCGCTGCGACATCATCATCGCCTCGCGCCCGCCGGTGGAGCAGCCCACGAAGTAGGAGTGCGCGGCGGCGTGACCGTAGTAACGGCTCACGATCTGCTTGGCAACGACCGTGACCTTGGCCACGGCCTGGTAGAGAAAGTCGAGCGCGGCCTGCTGATCCTCGAAGAAACGCGCATCGAACACCGCGTTGCTGTGATGACCGCTGTCGGTCGATACCACGGCGAAGCCGCGTGCCAGCCCCGGCGAGTCTCCCGCCGCCTGCGCACCGAACGGCGCCCCGATGTTGCCATTCAATCCGCCGCCGCCCTGGAACATGAAGCGGCCGTTCCAGACTTTCGGCAGCGCGATGGCGAATCCGATCGCGTAGGACTGACCGTTGCGCCCCGTCCGGGAGTCGATGATGCCGTCGGCGCGGCAGTATTCAGGCAGCGTCCCGGTCGCTGGTGGACCGAAGGGCGCCGCCGGAATCGGCCCTGCGGGCACCGTCCGGGCCTGAGTGATTGCAACGGTCGAGTCCGACAGATGCAGCTTCGTCAGCTGCGCGCAGCTCATCGGGGTAGCGGCGTGTACGGGTGCGAAGGCCGCCACGGCGGCAGCGGCGAGCGTGAGGCGAGTGCGCACGTGTATCCCCCCGGTGATCAAACGCGACGGCGATCATACCCGATCGGCCGCGTGCCTCCCCGTTGAAAACGGCGCGGCTGTGCCTGTAACCTTCTGTGATCATGAAGCGAGTGCTTGCGGTAGCCGTGCTGCTGGCGGTGAGCGGCGGATGCGCTGGCCCCGAGCCTGCTGCCGCCAATCGCTGCAACCGCGCCTGCCTGCGCGCACTGACCGATACTTATCTGGCGGCGCTCGTCGCCCACGATCCGGCGCGCGTGCCGATCGCGCCCGGCGCAAAGTTCGTTGAGAACACCGTGCCGATGCGACCCGGCGAGGGTTTATGGAAGAGCGCCACTTCCCTGCCCTCGAGCTTCGCGATCTACGTGCCGGATGCGCAGTCTCAGCAGGCGGGATTTCTGGGTGTGATGCAGGAGAACGGCAAGCCGATCGAGCTCGCATTGCGTCTGAAGGTTGTCAACGGCCAGATCACCGAGATGGAACATCTCATCGCGCGCGAATTGCGCGACGCCGGGCTCAAGAATCTACAGACGCCGCGCCCTGGCCTGATCACCACTGTACCGGTCGGGGAGCGCAGCCCGCATGACAAGCTGCTCGAGATCGGGCGCTCCTATTACGACGCGCTCGTCGACAGCAAGGGGAGCGAGGCGCCGTTCGCCAGGGACTGCGTGCGCCGTGAGAACGGTCTGCAGACCACGGGCAATCCGCCGCCCGAGCATCCCGGACGCGCCACCATGGGCGCGATGGGCTGCGCGGCGCAGCTCGATACGCGCGTCATGAGCTACATCAAGCGCATCGAGCCGCGTCGCGTATGGATCGCCGATGAGCAGAGCGGGCTGGTGTTTGGATTGTCGCAGTTCCGTCACCCGATGCAGGAGAAGCAGCTGACGATCGTCGGCGTGCCGGATGTGGATCACGTGGACATGAGCGCATACAAGCCCTTCGATCTGCCTGCCGCGCATGTCTTCAAGGTGAGCGGCGGCAAGATCCACGAGATCGAAGCCATGGGCTTCACCCTGCCCTACAACTCCCGCACCGGCTGGGAGTGATGCGCTAGAACCTGCGTTCGGCGGGCGGCGGCGGCGTGTATTGGTAGAGCCAGGTCTCGGTGAGCGGCTCGCCGTCGAGCGCGAGATACATCCGTAGATTGATCGGCTCGATGCTGTCATCGGGTGGCACCAGATCGAACATCGCGCGCCACTGCCCGAGCGGGATCAGCGGCCGGGCCGAGGTGATTTCGACACGCCCGCGCGAAGCGGTGATCACGGGCACGACTGCCGCGTGCTCCGCCAGCGACGTAAGCGCGCCGCCGCCGAAGTCCACCACAAAGCGCCGCGAGAAATGCGTGCGCTTGCGGCCGACGATGCCGCCGATGCCTGAGCGCGTGGCGCGCGTGGTCGCGAGCTGCACCGGAAGCGGATTGTCGCGGCACCAGGTGAGCCGGTACGCGTACAGCAGCTCCTGGCCGCGCTGCGGCTTGTCTGCGGGGTTCCAGAACGCGACGATATTGTCCGAGGTCTCATCCCGCGTCGGAATCTCCACCAGCATCACGGCGCCCCGGCCCCAGTGCCCGCGCGGCTCGATCCAGGCACTGGGCCGTCTGTCGTAGAACACGCCATCATCCTGGTACTGCGTGAAGTCGCGCTCGCGCTGCATGAGTCCGAAGCCGCGCGGATTGTCATCGACGTAGGAATTGACGCGCACTGCGGCCGGATTGACCAGCGGCCGCCAGATCCACTCGCCACTGCCGGTGAAGAGCTGCAAGCCGTCCGAGTCGTGGATCTCGGGCCGCCAGTCCTCGGACACGCTCCTATCGTTCTTGCCGACGAAGAACATGCTGGTGCCGACCGCGATCCCCATGCGGTTGATCTCGCGCCTCGGGTATAACGCCGCATCGACGTCCATGACGGCCGACTCGCCGATGTCGATGAGAAAACGATAAGCGCCCGTGACACTCGGGGAGTCGAGCAATCCGTAGACCGTAATCTGGTTGGAGTCGCGCGCGGGACGCTCGATGTAGTAGGCGATGAAGTCCGGAAACTCCTCCGGGGTCGGCAGTCCGCAGTCGATGGCGAGGCCCCGCTGCGACATACCGAACTGCATGCCGGAGTCGACCGCGCGAAAATAGGACGCGCCCTGAAAGGCCGCCCGGTCGCGCGCGAAGTCGGTATGGAAGTGCAGCCGGAAGCCGCCGAATCCGAGATTCGCGGGCAGCGCTCCCGGGCGCAGCCCTGCATTCTGGTAGTCGAACATTGCCGGATCGTAGGCCAGTTCCTGCGCGCGGCCCTGCTCCACGACGTACATGCGCACGGCCTTGTCCAGGCGAAAACCCAGGTGCGCGAACCGCACGCCGAAGCGCAGACCTTCCCCGGCCCAGAGCGTGTGCTCCTCGCGGAAGCGGATCGCCTGCCAGTGGTCCCAGTCCAGCCGCGCAACGGCTTCCGGCAGCGGCCGTTTGGTCGCGACGTAGGGCGATCCCGACAGCGTGCGGGCGAGCCCCTTCAGGCGGGCGTAGTCGAAGGGTTCGGCGCTGCCGAGAAGCTTCGGGCGCATGGGGTCGGCGCCTTGCGCCGGCAGCCAGGGCACGGCTGCCGCGGGCAGCGTCGCAAGTGCAGTCTTCAGAAATCTTCGGCGCAGCATCCGGTGCATTGTGCCGACACTACCGCGCCGGTCAATTCATGTCATGATTCGACGCTGATGCAGTACGTCTACGGCTCGGATGCGCCCGTCTGGATTGATCTGCTCGAGCCCACGAGCGAGGAGATCGCTCGCATCTCCTCGCAGTTCGGTGTGCGGTTGCCTTCACGCGCGCAGCTGGAGGAAATCGAGTCCTCGAGCCGTCTGCGCGCAGTAGAGAAGACCCTGATCATGAGCATGCCGCTCAGTACCGAGCTCGAGCCTGCTCTTCCCGCACCGGTGCCCCTGGGATTCATTCTCACGCCCCAGGTGCTCATCACGGTGCGCTACTCCGACGTGCACGCGATAGCGGGTCTGAGGACCCAGCTCGAGAAGGGTACCGGGCTGCAGAGCGCCGCCGCGGTCTTCGCAACCCTTCTCGAGGGGATGGTTGATTTTGGGGCCGACATGCTCGAGAAGCTGAGCGCGGATCTTGCGACGATCTCGCAGCAGGTGTTTGGCACGCGGGGCCGCCCGCGGCGGCACGGAGCGGTCGCCAATCGCAACCTGCGCGCACTCCTCACCGCGATCGGACTGGCGGGTGAACGGCTCTCTCACATCAGCGAGAGCGTGCTGGGACTGCAGCGCATCTGCATCTTCAGCGCCGAGACCGAGGGCGACTGTCTGCCGGCCGACATCCGCGCGCGGCTGCAGACGGTGCGGCGCGATCTCGCCTCACTGGCTGACTTCGAGACGCATTTATCGGACAAGAGCCAGTTCCTGCTCGATGCGGTGCTGGGCTTCATCAATACCGCGCAGAACGACACCTTCCGCGTGCTGACCATCGTCTCCGTCGTCGGCATTCCACCGACGCTCATCGCCAGCATGTATGGCATGAATTTCCACAACATGCCGGAGTACACCTGGCACTGGGGCTATCAGTACGTGCTGGTGGTGATCGCGCTCAGCATCATCGTGCCGATCGCCTGGTTCAAATGGCGCGGCTGGTGGTAGCTCGGCCCGGGGCTTTGGGCGGGAGGTCAGCCCTCCGCGGCTTTCGCTCGCTGCGCGGCCGGGCGGGCGAAGCAGCGCGCCACATAGCCATCCAGCAGAGGCTCCGGGTCGATGAGCTTGAACACGGTGAGAAAGAAGAGCGCCGAGCCGAGCAGCACGTCGGCGGCGCTGAAGCGCTCCCCGAGGATCCAGGGCCCGCGCTCGAGCCCCGCACGCAGCGTCGACATCATCGAATCGAAACTGCCCCAGCCGTGTGCACGCTGATTCGGCGCGATCTTGGCCATCTTCTCGATCATGGCCGGCTCGATCGAGGTGTTGGTGAACAGCACCCATTGCAGATAGGCGCCGCGATCCGGGTGACCGATCGCGGGTGCGAGCTGCATCTGCGGATAAGCGTCGGCGATGTAGAGGCAGATGGCGCCGGAATCATTCAGGCGCACCGGACCGTCTTCGATCGCCGGCACCTTGCCTAAGGGGCTCGCGCGGCGAAAATCCGGATTTGCTCGCGAGCTCTCATCGGTCAAGTTGATCTGCACGCGCTCGTAAGCGACCCCCGCTTCCTCGAGCATCCACATCGCGCGGATGGCGCGCGTGCGCGGCGCCCAGTACAGCTTGATCATGGCCGCTCTCCTTGCACCGGCCGCGTTGTGCCGTCGATCAGCGTCGTGCGGCGATATCCTGCGGCGTCAGATTCGGCGCATGTCCGCCGAGGGTCTGAGCTGTGTAGTTCACGACCGCGGCGACATCCGTATCGGAAAGCTTACCAAAGGACGGCATGGTGATGCGGCCGTTGGCGGTCTCGAGCGTCTCCCCGTGCAGCACGATCTGCGTAAGGTTGATCGCCTCCGGATCGCCGACCGTGCGGGAGCCGCGCAGCATTTCGTAGTCGCTCTGGGTGCCGCTGCCATCGCGATGGTGGCAGTTGGCGCATTCGCGTGCGTACACCTGTCGCCCGTACTCCATATTGGCATCGGGACTGGCGCTGGACGCTGATGCAACCACCGGCACGGCCGCCGCTTTCGGCTCGAGGCTGCGAACGTACGTCGCAATCGCGTGCACATCATCCGCCGTGAGATGGCGCAGGCTGTTCGAGATCGCCTCGGCCATCGGACCCGAGGCAGGCCCGTGGCCGGCCGCGAATCCCGTCGTCAGATAGGACACGAGCGCATCGTCGGTCCAGTTGCCGATGCCGGTGTCCTTGTCGGAAGTGATGTTGTAGGCCTTCCAGCCCTGAGTCACCGCACCCGCATATTCCTTGGAGCTCGAGCGCGCCTGCAGGAAATTGCGGCTGGTGTGGCACTCGCCGCAATGCGCGAGTCCGTCGACCAGATACTTGCCGCGATTCCAGGCCGCGGACTGGCTCGCATCCGCAGCGAAGCGCTTATTGGAGTCAAACAGCCAGCTCCAGTACGCCATCAGGGCGCGCTGGTTGTACGGGAACTTCATCGCATCCGCGGGCGGCTCGTTCTTCACGGGCGCGAGACTGAACAGGTAGGCCTTGATCGCCAGCACATCGTCGTCCGAGAGAATCGTGAACGATGCGTACGGGAATGCGGGGTACAGGTGCTCGCCACCCTTGCCGATACCGAGCTGCAGCGCCGAGCGAAAGTCATCGTCGCTCCAGCTGCCGATGCCGGTGTCCTTGTCGGGAGTGATGTTCGGCGAATACAGCGTGCCCATGCCGCCGAGATCGAATTCGCGGCCGCCTGAGAACGCAGCCTTGCCGGGAGCGGTGTGGCAGCTGATGCAGTCGCCTGCCTGAACGAGGTACTCGCCGCGCTTGACCATCTCCGGGGTCGCCGCGACATCAGGCCGGTGCTCGACGTGCAGCGAGAAGGCTCGCCAGCTGATGACGACGACGATCAGCACGATTACCGCGAGAATCCAGATCCAGCGCTTCATGTATCCCCCAGGTGACCGGCGCGTGCACGAACGTGCGTTAGGTTTTGTCCGATATAGCGCACACGCTGATCGAGAGGTGCAGTGTAGCCGCGCACCTCCTTAAATTGAAGGCGCAGCGCAGCCTCACTCGCTGTGACCGTAGACCGGAACCGGCGGCGGATTGAGCGCGGGGAAATTGCGCTGGTGCCAGTAGGGGTAGATGGGCCGCACTTCGCTGGCCCGGTCCAGCCGGGCCATCTGCTCGCCGTCCAGGCGGAAAGCGACGGCGGCGAGGTTCTGCCGCAATTGTTCCTCGTTGCGCGCCCCGATGATGACGCTCGCAACGCTCGGCCGCTGCAGCACCCAGTTGATCGCAATCTGCGCAATGCTGCGGCCGGTCTCGCCGGCGAGGGCCGCGAGCACATCCAGCGTGTCGTACAAGCGCTCGGAGCGCGCGCCCGCCAGAAAATCAGCCGACGCGAGCCGGCTGCCGGCAGGCGCCTCGCCGCCGCGGCGCAGCTTGCCGGTGAGCGCACCGCCCGCGAGCGCGCTCCAGACCACGGTCCCCACGTGTTGATCGAGCGCAAGCGGCATGAGCTCCCACTCGAACTCGCGCGAGGCCAGCGAGTAGTAGCTCTGTTGCGCCACGTAACGTGCCCAGCCGTGCCGCTCCGAGAGCGACAGTGCCTTCATCAGGTGCCAGCCGGAGAAATTCGAGCAGCCGATGTAACGGATCTTGCCGGCACGAATCAGGTCATCGAGCGCCCGCAACGTCTCCTCGAGCGGCGTCGTCGCATCGAATCCGTGCATGTAATACAGATCGATGTAATCGGTCGCCAGGCGCCGCAGACTCTCCTCGCAGGCCCACGTCAATGCCCGGCGCGATGCACCGCTTTCGTGCGCGCCCGTGCCCATCGGGAACGTCGCTTTTGTCGAAATGAGCAGGCGATTGCGCCGCCCCGCCGCCGCCTCGCCGAGCACTTCCTCGGCTCGGCCGCTCGAGTAGACATTGGCCGTGTCGAAGAGCGTCACGCCGTGCTCGAGGCAGATGTCCAGCAACCGGCGCGCTTCCGCGCCTTCGGTGCGGCCCCAGTCCCGGAAGAAATCTCCCACGCCGCCGAACGTCGCGGTGCCGAAGCTCAGCACCGGCACCTTCAAATCGGAATTTCCGAGCTGTCGCAATTCCACGCCCTTCTCCTTATAGCCGCCGCACCGGACACGGCGGTACGATCGTCCCGCATCATGGCCACCATTCACTGCGCCGTAAATGGCAAGGCGGTCTCACTCGAGGCCGAACCCGAGATGCCACTGCTTTACGCCCTGCGCGGCGAGCTCGGCTTGTCCAATCCACACTTCGGTTGCGGTCTCGCTCAGTGCGGCGCCTGCACGGTGCATCTGGACGGCGCGGCACTGCGCTCCTGCGTCACACCAGTCTCGGCGGTCGAAGGCCGCTCGGTGACCACGATTCAGGGACTGGGCACGCCCGAGCAGCCGCATCCCCTGCAGCAGGCTTACATCGATGAGCAGGTGCCGCAGTGCGGATACTGCGTGAATGGCTGGATCATGACGGCGGCCGCGCTGCTCGCGAGCAACCGCCACGCGAGCGAGGCGCAGATCCGCGAAGCGCTCGCCGGCATCAAATGCCGCTGCGGCACCCACATGTCGATCCTGCGCGCCATTCAGCGGGCGCAGGCGCAGATGAAATAGTCCGCGATGAGCGCTGTGCCCGAAAGTCCGCCGCTCTCGCGCCGCGAATTCCTGCGCCTCTCCGGCGCGCTCGTCGTCATCATTGGCGCAGGCGCGGCGGACGTGGCGCCGGCGCTGGCTCAGGCTGTGCCCGCCCTGTCAGGGCCGCCCCCCGGTCAACTCGACTCCTGGCTCGCCGTCCTGCCTGACGGCAGTGTCGAAGCCTTCTTCGGCAAGATGGACATGGGCCACGGCCTGGAGATTGCCATTGCGCAGGTCGTGGCGGAGGAACTCGACGTCGATGTGGAGCGCGTGCGCATCCGCATGGGCGACACGCAGACCACCTGCAACCAGGGTGGCGCCTCCGGCAGCACGGGCGTGTCACTGGGCGCGCGGCCGCTGCGCAATGCCGCCGCCGAAGCGCGGCGGCTGCTGGTCGTAAGCGCGGCCCAGCATCTGTCTCAGCCGGCCGAACGGCTCACTGTCGAGCACGGCGTGATCATCTCCAAGGACGATGCCAGCCGGCGCGTGAGCTATGCCGAGCTCATCGGCGGGCGGCGCTTCGATGCAGCCGTCGAGTGGAACAGGAGCGTCGGCAACTTCATGGACGTGAAGGGTCAGGCGAAGCCGAAGTCGCCGGGCGAGTACCGCGTGGTCGGTGCCTCGGTCGCACGCCGCGATGTGGCAGGCAAGGTATTCGGCA
>Ga0335080_10007242_pt1 | contig 11491 bp, 6 predicted proteins | sample Lox_Sample_34_FD_206720 | JGI IMG/M metagenome (GOLD analysis project Ga0335080, IMG submission 206720) | Soil microbial communities from Loxahatchee National Wildlife Refuge, Florida, United States - Lox_Sample_3.4 | ecosystem: Environmental > Terrestrial > Soil > Wetlands | place: USA: Florida...
GATATAGATCACCAACAGCTTCACGTCATCGAAACGCCGGCTGAGCAGCGCTTCCACTTCAGCTTCTGAGGCTTCGATGGTCGCCCGGCTCACGGCCGAGCGCGACACTCCCGCCGTTTCCGCCATCGCGGGGATCACGGCCTTGTAGTTGCGCGTGGAAACGCCATGCAGCAGGATGTCCAGCATCCGCGCTCCCATTTGTTCCTGGTTCTGCATGGCGGCATAGGCGGGAACTTCAACTTCCTGGCTCCTTCGCCCTTTGCTGCGCAAGCGGGGCCGCTCCACTTCCAACTTGCGATCGCTCAGAAACACCTGGCCCGCTTGACGGCCGTAGAAAACCACGTCTCCCGAGCGCCGCTTGCCCTGTTGCTGCGGACCTCCGGCGGCCTCCATGGCGGACAGCTGCAACACCGCCTGAATGGCCGCTCGTCCAGTAACGTCGATCAGTTCGTTGCAGGCAACCTGGCACTGCTCGATCAGATCCACCATGGGCAGAAGTCCCTGCCCGTTCTTGACCAGAAAGCTGGCCAGTTCCTGTTCGTTGACTTTCCCTTGCTTGCGGATGGTACAGTAAGCTCTTTTCACGGCGGTTCTCCTTGAAAAAGGTTGGCAACCCGATTCTTCCAGAACCGGGCCGAACCGCCGCTCAACTTTCAACTACAGCCGAGACATCCTCGAGGAACGGCAAGATTGCAGTCCCCCCGCAGATTGAATCAGCGTTCAATTGGGGTTTGTCTCCCCGATGGCTCGGAACGAGCGATCATCCTTTATGGTTCGAGCCAGGACAAGATCCAACTCCGTTCTACCTCCACGGGCCAAACGCGAGATCTGGTTGTAAAAGGATGGAATGGTTTAATTGGCGTTAATTGGTCCGCCGATGGGAAGCGGCTCCTGGTGTCCTGGCACAACTTTGAGCGGGACAGCGCCTTGTTGAATGTCTCGTTGGATGGCAGAGCTACTGTCCTGCTCAAGTCCAGCAATCCTGAAATCTGGCGTGCAATTCCGTCACCGAATGGGCGAATGCTGGCGATAGCTGAAGCCGGCGGGCCCAAAAATGTGTGGCAAATTGAGAACTTCTGATGTGCGCACCCGAACCTACCAGCCGGTTAAGCTTTCCTCACTACCCCGACATCCACCCTACCAACTACCATTGAAACAATGACCGAACATCCCCATGGCCGGCGCAGAAGCCGAGTGAGTGTGTGGCTGGCCCTGTCGGCCGTGGCGATCATCGTGGCGCTGCTCTTCGTGCCGCCCTTCATCAGCGTGCAGCGCTACAAGAACCGCATCACCCAGGTGATCTCGGCCTCCGTCGGCCGCCCGGTCCGGCTCTCTTCGGTCGAACTCCGCATCCTGCCCCGCCCCAGCTTCGTGATTACCGACCTGGTCGTAGAGGAAGACCCCGCCTACAGCGCCGAGCCAGTGCTCCATGCCAATACCGTGACGGCGTCCATCCGGTTGCTTCCGCTGTGGTGGCGCGCCCGGCTCGAGATCAGCCGCATCAGCGTGGACGAGGCCAGCCTCAACCTGGTACGCACCAGCGCGGGCCGATGGAATTTCGAGTCTTTCTTCCGGACCGCTGCAGCCCGCGCACAATCCACCGGTGGCAACAGCCAGGCCGTGCCCTTCCCCTACCTCGAAGCCACCGACTCCCGGGTGAACATCAAGGATGGCGTGGAAAAGCTTCCCTTCTCGCTATTAGGCGCAGACGTCTCGTTCTGGCAGGAGAGCTCCGAAGAGTGGCGCGTGCGCCTGAAAGGCCAGCCTGCGCGAACCGACGTGAGCCTGGACCTGGGCGACACCGGCATTGTGCGCATGGAGGGCCGGCTGCGCCGGGCGCCCGACATGCGCCACGTTCCGATTCACCTTGACGTGGACTGGCGCGAAGCGCAACTCGGGCAGTTGTCGCGTCTGGTTCTGGGAAACGATGAAGGATGGCGCGGCGATCTCACCGGAGAGATCCACCTGGACGGGACCGCCGACGCGGCGCGGGTGACCACTCGCCTGCGTGCGTCAGGCGTCCACCGAGCGGAATTTGCCCCCGCCTCTCCCGTCGATTTCGACGCCACGTGCAACTTCACTTGGCATTACTCTTATCGCGCGCTGGAGAACATCCTTTGCGACTCCCCAATCGGGGAAGGCCGTGCTCGCCTCACGGGCGATATGCCGGGTCGCGGGTCGGAGCCGCGGCTCATGCTGGAACTGGATCGTGTGCCCGCCCAGGTTGCGCTCGACTCTTTGAGGACGGTGCGCAACGGCATCGACCCCAGCCTGCAAGCGGCCGGATCCATCAGCGGCAGAATGATCTATGCGCCTGTGTTTCTGCCCACTGGCGTCTCTCCTGCGGCGGCCGCGGGCAGGCCCGGCGGGAAGACGGCAAAAACTCACGCCCCTGCGCCGGGACCGCTCTCGGGGACCATCAACCTCGTCGGGCTGCGTATCAGCGGAGACAGCCTCAGCAAACCCATCTTTCTGCCCAAAGTAACCGTGGAACCGGCGCCTGGGCAGCCGCCCACCCTATCAGCCACGGTAGCGGTCTCGGCAGGCGCGCCGGCGCCGCTGAACCTCTCCGCAAGGTTCACCCTGACCTCCTACCAGGTGGGCATACACGGAGGAGCAGCGTTGACGCGTCTTGGCGAGTTGGCCCGCGTCGCCGGTCTTTCCCCTGCTCTCGATCTGGATAAACTCGACGGCCCCCCTGCCACCCTTGATCTGAATGCAGACGGTCCATGGCTGCGGTCGCCGCCCAAAGTGGAGGGCACTGCAACCGCCACATCCGTCACGATTGCTCCCGCCCCGGTGCTGGTGGGCGAAGTGTCCGACCACATCAGCGGCACCATTACGTTGCACGGCGCCACGTGGAAACCCGATTTCCTCGACAATCCGGTGGAGCTTTCGAATGCGGTCCTGCGCGTCGACGAATCCGGCGGCCACTGGGATCCCGTCGCGTTTTCCTATGGACCCGTGCGTGGCGCCGCAACTCTGGAGTTTCCCGCCGGCTGCGCGGCGGCCGGCCCTTGCGCACCCCGGTTCACAATTGAATTCGGCTCGCTCGATGTGGCCGCGCTGCAGGCAGCCATCCTGGGAGCTCGCAAGCCGGGCACTCTCCTGTCTAGCCTTCTGGAGCGGATCAGCCCCGGCTCAACCCCCGATTGGCCGCAGCTCGAAGGCGCCGTGCGCGCCACCACCATGGTTCTCGGCCCCGTGACCATGAACAATGCCTCGGCCTCCCTCGTCATCCAGCCCAAAGGCGCCGAGGTCCGGTCATTCGACGCAGGCTTGTTCGGCGGACGTATTCACGCCGAAGGCACCGTGCTTCCCGGCGAGAAGCCCGACTACAAACTTAAAGGCGAGTTCGACAAGTTGAACGCCACGGACGTCGGGCGCCTGCTGGGGATGAACTGGTCAGGGAATCCCATCGGCGGCTCGGGCGAGGTAGAACTCGCGGGATTCACAGATCTCGACCTTGCGGCTTCCGCAAAAGGCTCCCTACATTTCGACTGGCGCCACGGCTCGGTTGCAGAACAGGCCGACATGGAGACCCCCCCGATACTGGCCCACTTTGATCGATGGAGTGCCGATGCCGAGATCGCCAATGGCGCCATCACGCTGAAGCAAAACCAGGTACAGCGCGGGGCGCGCAAGGCTGCGATCGATGTCTCCGCCGCCTTCGGAGATCCTCCCCGTGTGAGCTTCGGCCAGCAGCAGGGCGCCCGCGCTGCCAACCAGTGAGGATCGCAAATCGGCGACCAGAGGCTTGCCGCATTTCAATGACGCCAGTGATCACCAACGACCCCGGAGATCGCGCGCAGCCCGGAAACACGTCCCAGCGCTTGCTCTTTGCCACATCCGTCCTCCTGTTCTCTACCGGCCTTACAGCCGGCGCGATGCACACCGCACCGTCGATCGCAGTGTCCCTGCGCTGGCTCGGCTTCGCTGTTTTCGCCGCCGTCCCCTTTCGTCGCCGGTCCCTTCTGCTGTGGACCTTCTATGCGATGCTAGCCGGAGCGGAACTCGGCGTGGATGCTCCGGACTTCGCCGCGCAGACGCACTTCATCGGCGACATCTTCCTGCGCCTCATTCGCATGATCGTGGCGCCGCTCATCTTCGGCGGCATCGTCACCGGCATCGCGGGCCACGGCGAGTTGCGCGGTGTGGGCCGCGTGGCCGTGAAGTCCATCATCTACTTCGAAATCGTCACCACCCTCGGACTGATCATCGGCCTGCTGGCGATGAACATCTCCCACGCGGGTGCCGGCATCACTCTGCCGGTCATCACCGCGCAGGAGCAAGTCTCGGCCACCGGCCAGCCAGTTGGCCCATCGCACCGGGAAAGCTGGCAGCAGCTTATCGTCAACATCTTCCCCGAAAACATCGCCCAGGCAGTTGTCCAGAATCAGATCCTGCAGGTGGCCGTGTTCGCGCTCCTCTTCGGCATTGCGCTTGCCATGATGGCCGAACCGAGACGCGCTCCGCTCGTCAGCGTTCTGCAGTCGCTCACCGAGGCCATGTTCAAGCTGACGCGGATCATCATGTACATCGCGCCGCTCGCGGCGGGCGCGGCGATGGCATTCACGGTGGGAAGCATGGGCCTGAGCACTCTGCTGCCTCTGCTCAAGCTCGTCGTCACGTACTACGGCGCGCTCATCGCGTTCCTGCTGCTGGCCGTAGTGCCCAGCCTGCTTTGGGCACGCTTGCCGTTGCGCGGATTTGCCGCCGCGATCGGGGAACCGGCGGCCCTCGGTTTCGCGACCACCAGTTCTGAAGCTGCCCTACCCCTGGCGATGGAGCGCATGGAGGAGTTCGGCGTCCCGCGCTGGGTCGTCTCCTTCGTCATTCCCCTCGGCTACAGCTTCAACATGACCGGCGGCAGCGTGTATCTCTCCATGGCCGCCCTCTTTGCCGCACAAGCCGCCGGCATTCACTTGTCGGTCGGCGAGCAATTCGTCATGGTGGCCACGCTTATGCTTACCAGCAAAGGCGTCGCCGGTGTCCCGCGGGCGTCGCTCGTGGTGCTTATGGCCTCGGCCGCCGCATTGCACCTGCCCGCCGCCGCGGTCCTCATCATCCTCGGCGTCGACACGCTCATGGACATGGGCCGCACCGCCATGAATGTCATCGGCAACTGCCTCGCCGCAGTGGTCGTGGCGCGCTGGGACGGGGTGATGCGGCCTGCCAGCGAGCCGGCGTCAACCCGCTAGCCCTTGTGCATCAGCACGCCCATCAGGTCCATCCCCATCAGGAGAAAGAACGCGACTCCAAGCGTCCAGTTGAGCCATTTGGCCCCCGGGCGATTGACCCAGTAACACAGTAGTGCCGAAAACAGGACAGCCTGCGGAACAACCTCGAGCCAGCCGCGCATCTGCAAAAGAATCGGAACGGGCGTATACACCATTCCCTCCACCGACCCCGAGGCCGGCCCGAAGGTTGACAGGATCCCCAGCGCAATCAGCATCCACGCCATCAGCAGCCATCCGCCTCTCCGGCCGAAGAAGCACGACCGCAGCATCCAGAACACCGAGGCAAAGATAATGCCCCGGACGGGCTGAAACAACGGCCCCCCGATGACGAGTGCGCTGGTAATCGGGCGCATGCCGGAATCGGGGGCCGACAGCAACGCGGCGTAATTGAGGAAGTGCGCCGCCAGCGCACCCATGATGAAGTACGTGATCGAATGCGAAACGATCGTCTTGGCGGCGACAAGCAGAAAGCGTGGTTCCGAATCAGGCACGACAAATCCTTTCCGTTCGGTGCTTCGGTTCATCAGACAAGAGCTTCAAAACTCGGGGTGCAATGTTTATGGCCCACTCCTTCCCCGTCAAGCACGATAGTACGAAGGTGTGTTGCGTCCTGTTCGGTAGGTCACAACGATGCGTGACGAATTACCCGTGTGCTCGCCGCACAAACAAGGAAGGCTCGGCGAAACGCCTAAGATGGAAGCTGACCATGCCATTGCTCAATCCCATTCCGTCGCCGGTTGCAAACGCCGACTATACCGCTCTCGAATGGGAATCGCTGCTGGCTCTGGTGGCTGGCTTTGCCGCCTCCCCCGTCGGCCGCGCAGCCATTCATTCTTTCTGGCCTTCCACAGACGCGGACTGGATCACGCATCAGCATCAGCTCACCGGCGAGGTCCGGCTCCTGATCGAGGAACAGATCTCGATCGCCCTTGGCGGCCTGTTCGATCCAACCGAGCTCGCCGACAAGGCCCGCATCCCCGACGTGGCCCTCGAAGCCGCGGAGTTACAGGCCATCGCGCGGCTGGCGCACGACATCGCGTCCTGGCAGTCGCTGCTGCGTGAACCTCCTGCGCGCATCGTGGGCCGCCTGCCGAGATTGTCCGCTCTCTCTGCAGGTCTCTCCGGCAGCCTGCGCCCACTGGCCGAGACTATCGAGCGCAAAATACTCCCCGACGGCTCGATGGCCGACGACGCCTCGCCCGAGCTGGGCCGAATCCGCCGCGAACAGGACCGGCAGCGTCGCGTCATCGAGGAGTCCCTGCGCGCCGCCCTGCGCAAGCTTTCCGGCGAAGGCTCCACGCAGGAAGACGTCATCACCATTCGCGGCGACCGATTTGTGATCCCCGTGCGCAGCGAACTGAAGCGGCGCGTGGGCGGGGTGGTGCACGGCGTCAGTTCGTCCGGCCAGACCGTGTACGTCGAACCGCTCGAAACCATCGAGCAGAACAACGAACTCGTGCGCCTATTCGACGAAGAGCAGGCGGAAATCCACCGCATCTTTGTCGCACTCACGCGTCAGGTGGCCATGCACGCCGCTTCGATAGTGGAAGGCGCGCGCGTCCTTGCGCTGGTCGATACCCTGCTGGCCCGCGCCCGCTTCGCCCGGGATTATGATGGCTCGGCGCCGGCCATCGCCGCGGATCTGCTCCGCCTCGAAGGCGCTCGCCACCCGCTCCTCGAGAAACGCCTGCGCGCAACGGGCGCGAAGCCTAATACCGCCGTCGTTCCGCTCACGCTCGAGCTCACGAACGAAAAGCGCCAGCTCGTCATCAGCGGTCCCAACACCGGCGGCAAGACGGTCACGCTGAAGACCGTAGGCCTGCTGGCGATGATGGCCCAGGCCGGACTGCCCGTTCCCGCAACGGCCGCCAACTTCCCGGTGTTCGATGCGTTTCTCGCTGACATCGGAGATGCCCAATCAATCGAGGCGGCGCTGTCCACCTTCTCGGCGCACATCACGAATCTCGAGCGGCTTTCGGAACTCGCCGGGCCGAATTCACTGATGCTCCTCGACGAGCTCGGCTCCTCCACGGATCCCGAAGAGGGCGCCGCCCTGGCTGTTGCCGTTGCCGACTACTTCCTCACGGCCGGCGCCTGGACGCTCATCTCCACCCATCACACGTCGCTCAAGATATACGCAGCCAACACGCCGGGCGTACTCAATGCAGCAGCCGGCGTCGACGAAGATACTCTCGTGCCCAATTACAAGTTGCGCCTCGGCGTCCCCGGCGCCTCGGCCGGCATCGCCACCGCCGAACGCCTCGGACTGAGCAAGACCATCGTTGCGGGAGCGCGCCAGCGGCTCGGTTCGCAGCAGGTCGACATCGCGCGTTTCCTCGATGGCCTGCACAAGGAACTGACGCAGCTCGAAGAGGACCGCAAAGCCGCCCGCATGGAACAGTACGCCCTCAATGAAGAGAGAAAAAGGCTCGCCCGCGAAGGCGATGTGGAATTGCGCAATCGCACGCGCGAGCTTGAACAGAAACTTGCCTCGCTGATGAAGGAATTCGAGTTCCAGATGCGGGAGAACGTCCGCGCCATCGAGGATCGCGCGGCGCAACAAAAATTGTCAAAGGAAGCCGAACGCCGCATCAATCGCCTGCGCCGCGAATTCCAGGAGAGCTTCAACCAGGCCGTGGTGGCGCATCGCACCGGCTCGGATCTGGGAGATGCCAACGCGCAGCCGCACATCGTGCGCCACGTTGCAGCGGGCGACCAGGTCCGGTTGAAGTCCATGGGCGGCAAGATCGGTGTTGTGCAGCGCGAGGTGGAAAAGGACGTATTCGAAGTCGCGCTCGGCCCCATCAAGATGCGCGTCAAGCGCGACGACTTTGCCGAAGTGGTGAAGTCCGCCGCGCCGCAATCCGCCGAGCGGGCCGATCCGCTGGCCGCCGCCCGGCGCCAGAAAGGCGTGCATGTCTCCGTAACCCCAGCGAACACCGACGAGATGCGCATGGAAATCAACCTCATCGGCCGCACCGTTGACGAGGCCACTGAAGAGTTGGAGAAATACCTTGACCGCGCCTTCCTCGCCGGCCTCCCGCGGGTCCGCGTCATTCACGGCCACGGCGCCGGCATTCTCCGCCGCGGCGTGCGCGACTTCCTCAAGAGTCATCCCCACGTGGCCTCCATCGCCGAAGCCCCGCAGAATGAAGGCGGGCAGGGAGCGACGGTAGTGGAGCTACGGCAATAGCTGGATCCGCCGGATCAGCCGGTCTGCAACAGCCGGCCGGCGCTCCGTGACATTTTTCTGACAATCCTGCCGGGGCCTCCCCGTATTATCGACCTGCAACCTGACATCGAAGGAGCTTCCCCGTGCGCAAATTCTTTCTGACGCTCTCCCTCTCGATCGCTGCCGCCATGGCAGCTTCCCAGGCCCACAGCATCTACGACTTCACCATGAAGTCCATCGACGGGCAGCAGGTCAGCCTGAAGGACTACAGCGGAAAGGTGGTCATGCTGGTCAACGTGGCCAGCAAATGCGGCTTCACGCCCCAGTACGCGGGCCTGGAAAAGCTCTACGAGAAGTACAAGGATCGCGGCTTTGTCATCGTCGGCGTGCCCGCCAACAACTTCGCCCAGCAGGAGCCGGGCACCAACGAGGAAATCAAGAAATTCTGCAGCAACAAGTACAACGTCACGTTCCCCATGATGGCTAAGGTCTCCGTGCTGGGCGAGGACGAAACGCCGCTCTACCGCTTCCTTACCGACAAGTCCGCGAACCCGCAGGTGGGCGGCGACATCAAGTGGAACTTCACCAAGTTCCTCTTCGACCGCAACGGCCAGCCTGTGGCGCGCTTCGAACCGGCCACCACACCGGACTCCCCCGAGGTGCAGTCCGCCATCGAATCCGCGCTCGCCAAGTAGAAACACCTTTGGCTGGACCGGACCGTCTACGGCTCCAGTACGGCAAAGTGCTCGGCGTGGTCGATGAAGACGCGGCGGAACAGCCCCAGCGTCAGAATGCCGTCGAACCCCTTGGCGCGGGGATCCTTCTGGGTCCCAGGGAGGCTGACGAAGGTGACCCCGCTCAATTCGACCGAGCCGATTTTTACGTCTTGCGGCGGCAAAACCGAAAACATCCGTTGTCTTCCGTCTGCGCTGGCCCCCTGTAAATGGCCGGTTCGCGGAACCGCGAGGTATCCCGACGTGTTGTACAGGATGGCGCCGTTCGCGCCCGAGTCGAGCAGCAGGTGAACCGGCCGCGTCGCATCGGACAACCGAGCCTCCACGACGATCAGGTTCGACAGCCCGAAGCCGTCCGCGAGCTTCGGTGGAGTCGCCAGTGCGGTGTGCGGTCCGCGTACCTCGGCGCGCATCGCGCCCGAGTCGTCGAGACAGAGCAGGTTGTGAACGTTGTCGATCAGCACGTCGAAGTGTTCAAGGATATCCTCGCCCAGGACGCCCTGAACATGGAGCTTCTGCAGGTCATACACGAATACCTTTGGATCCGCGACGGCATGGGAACCGGCTTCGAGAAGATCCAGCTGCCCGATCGAAACAGATTGGCTGAATCCAGCGCCCGCGACCGCCGCCGTGCCTTGAGGCTGCAAATGAAGTTCGTTGGCCAGGGAAAGGTCAACCGCCGTGACCTGCATTCCGGTATCCAGGAGGAAGTCGTAGGGCCCCGAATGATTCACGGAGACGGCAACAATCATTTGGTGGCGATTTACGAGGCGGAAGGGTAAACTGGCGACGTTTCCCGGGCAGCGGGTTTCTGCGTTCAGCGCCGAAACCATGGACGTTGCAAGAACCAGCGCAGCAAACCACTTGTAACTTGTCATCGAGAGAGCTCCTCAGCCGGATTGGCTGAGGTCACTCTGGGCGCATGGCTCTACTTGGTCTTTATGGGCTGCTTATGAGTTTCCCGATGCGAGTCATGAATTTATTTGGGTGGATTAAGAAGTTATTATGGCCAGTAAGTCCTTTGTTTTCCGCTTTGACGACGTGGAGGTTCGCGAGCGCGAGTTCACCCTCACGAAAGCAGGCAAGGTGTTGGCCGTCGAGCCGAAGGCGTTTCGGGCCCTCCTGTTCCTCCTGCGCAATCCCCAGAAAGTGATCTCGAAGGAAGAACTGCTCCATGCCGTATGGGGCGATATCGCCGTGGCGGATGGCTCCCTGACGCGCTGTATCTGGCTTCTGCGCCGCGTGCTTGGAGACGACATCAACCAGCCGCATTACATCGCCACGTTGGCCACGGTTGGTTACCGGTTCGTCTGTCACGTGGAGGTGGAAGAAGACTCCCCGGCCACACTGGAGCCCGCGAAAGCGGAAGAAAACGGCAAAGAGACACCCCTGGCTACTGGGAAATGGACACTCCCAGCCCCGGTGGTTGCCCCGGTTTCCGCTGCGCATTCGCGTTGGCCGTGGGCGATTGCGGCGGGCGGGATGATCGTCGCCGGCGCGGCGCTCCTCATTGAATGGTGGCGCACGCCTCCGCCGAGCCCGGTTGTAGAAGCGGTTATGCAACTGACCGACGACGGACAAATCAAGGGCAGTGCAATGTCGAATGACGTCAGGACTGGGCGATTGGTGACCGACGGCTCACGAATCTTCTTCAACGAAGGGCCGCCACTGACCCAGAGGATTGGGCAGGTGTCCACCATGGGCGGGCCCACCGCACGGGTCGAAACCAGGCTAGTTAACCCTACCATTGCGGGCGTGATGCGAGATGGGTCCGAGCTCATCGTCCTGGCTGGCAGGGGCGCCAACGTTGCTGATCCACTTTGGGCAATCCCTCTCCCGGCGGGCGAGCCACGCCGCCTCGGCAGCTCGGAAGTCGATGCGGCCGGAATTCTACCGGACGGCCGCGTGACCTTCGCTGCGGGCAGAGACCTCTTCATCGCCGACCAAGACGGCTCCAACCCGCGCAAGCTTGTCTCACTTCCCGGACGAGTTGCGACTGTCGAGCCGTCACCTAACGGTAAGCGAATTCTTGTCCAATTGGACATTAGGGGTGACATCACCTTCGACACGTTTGAAGTGGCCGCGGACGGCACCGGAGTCCGGGAGATCCGCAACGCCAGCCCGAATGAATGTTGCTTTCATTGGAGTTGGGACGGAAATTATCTGCTGTACTCCGTCAAAGCCGGGAATCGCTGGGACATTTGGGCTCTTCCTGTGCAAACAGGGCCTTTCAGAAGGTCAACAAAGCCCATTCGGCTCACAACCGGGCCTTTGTCGTTCGCGAGTGGCGCCATTCCGAGTCGAGACGGGAAACAGGTCTTTGCGGTGGCTTCAAAGCAGCATGG
>Ga0335080_10007243_pt1 | contig 11490 bp, 12 predicted proteins | sample Lox_Sample_34_FD_206720 | JGI IMG/M metagenome (GOLD analysis project Ga0335080, IMG submission 206720) | Soil microbial communities from Loxahatchee National Wildlife Refuge, Florida, United States - Lox_Sample_3.4 | ecosystem: Environmental > Terrestrial > Soil > Wetlands | place: USA...
CGCCGACTGAGAGATCGTTTTGAGGCCCAGACGCTGGGCGTCATCTCCGCGAATTTCGATGGCAAAAGTGTCATTGAAACCTAGCGGAGCACCGACGTTGAGATTGAACCGTCTCCGATATTCATCTTTTACACGGCCGTACACGTCCGCGCCGTTGCCCCGTGGATCCTCTTTCAGAATGGCGGTCAGCGCCGTTCCGGTGTACTCCGGATACAGGTCAATTCGCCCGGACAATATCGCCTGCTGGCAGATATACGTCCCCGCCAGATAAAAGCGGCGCTCAACCGGCAGGTGAGTCTTACTTTCGATCTGCTGCGCGAACATCTCCCCCAAAATAAGTTGTTCGGTGAAATTCTTCGAGCCGATGACAATGCGATTCTCGCGTGCTGGACCGCAACCCGTGCAGAGACCGGCAAGCGGCAGGGTCGAAAGCCACACGATTGTCGATCTCATCCGTCGAAAGTTGTCGAAGGCCATGGACTTTTGCCAGGGTTTCTCAGTGGGGGCTGAGTCTCTTCTCCAGCCAGCCCAAACCCACGTCGGCCAGAAGGGCCATCGCCGCTGCAGGAATGGCTCCCGCTAGAATCACCGCATTGTTCACCATGGCGACCCCACGAAAAATGTATTCGCCCAGTCCTCCTGCGCCGATGGCTGCGGCAATTGTTGCCAGGCCGACCGAAATCACAGTTGCCACTCGGACTCCCGCAATGATCACCCCAAGGGCCAGCGGCAACTCGACGTGAAACAGTAATTGACCATCCGTCAGGCCCATGCCTCGTCCCGCTTCAACTACCGCCGGATCGACCCCTCTTATACCCGCGTAAGTGTTACGAATGAGGGGCAAAAACGCGTAGAGCATGAGAGCGAGAATGGCTAGGCGATCGGCGCGGGCTCCGATCCAGGGCGCGGGAAGCAGAAAGCCGAAAAGCGCCAGGCTGGGAATCGTTTGAATAATATTTGCGCTCCCCAGAACCGGTTTATTGAGCCTAGGCCAGCGCGTGATCAGGATGCCCAGGGGAATTCCCATCAGCAAGGCAAGAAACGTCGATGCTCCGACCAGCCAGAGATGCTCGAGCACAAGTTCGACTATCTCGCTGCGATTCTGCAGCATGAATTGCCACACATTCATGGGCACCTCTCTAGGCTCGACCCGGTATCGAAGGCTTCCCGGTAGGCAACGATCAATGGTTCGCGGGAGTTGAGAAATCCGTGTTTGTCCTGGATCGTCACCAGACGGCCGGCTTCCATCAGCGCGATGCGTGTACCAAAAAGCAGCGCTTCGCGGACATCGTGGGTTACAAACACTACGGTCTTCCTCAACCGCTTCTGCAGGGCCAGGAACTCGCGCTGCAGTTCGCTTCGCGTGAGCGGGTCAAGCGCTCCGAACGGTTCATCCATAAGCAGGAACGGTGGATCGGCCGCCAGCGCCCTGGCCACACCTACACGTTGCCTTTGGCCGCCGGAAAGTTCTCGCGGATATCGCTTGGCCAGTTCAGGCTCCAGCGCCACCAGTTGCATCAATTCCCTGACGCGGGCCTGAATCTTCACCGCCGGCCACTTCTCGATCTTCGGTATCAGGGAGATGTTCTGTTCGACGGTGAAGTGGGGGAACAGTCCTGTTTCCTGGATCACATAACCGATCCTCCGCCGCAGACCGATGACTTCCCATTGCGATCCCGAACGGCCATCGACCCAAACCTCGCCTGCGCTGGGGGTCAACAGCCGATTGATGAGCTTTAACGTCGTGGTCTTACCGGAGCCGCTTTTTCCCAGCAGCACTAGCGTCTCTCCCCGGCGAACTTCAAGATTCAGATTGTGCAGCAGAGCGCTGCCGTTGCCGAGGAAGTAGGAAACATTGCGAAATTCGATTGCTGGCCGATCTTCGGACGCATTGTCCATGGTGCGAGCCAGGAAGAAAAGCAGATCCTCACTGCGCAGCGTACGCGGCCGGTGGCAGGCCGGTGATCCGGATTCCCGAATGCCCCTTGTTACGGATATTCAGCCCCACCAGCAGCGCCGTTATGTGCTCCAGAATGCGCGCATTCTCCAGCCTGCCGCCATCGACGGAGCGCGCTCCGGGAATCTTCTCGGCTAACCCGCGCACCAGCTGTATCGCGGAGGCGTCATCACTGCAGACGATCACGTCGCAATCTACTGGTCCTGGCATATGCAACATCTCCGAGCCCAGGTTCTGGAACGCCGCGACTACCGATACATTCTTGGGTACAAGCTCGGCAGTCTCCTGCGCCGCGGAGCCTTGCCACAGACCGAGAACTCGAGTGGCGCGTCCGCCCACACTCGCTGCCAATGCCACCGTCGTATCCACCACAACCGTACCGGGACGAAAGGCGGGTTTAAGCTGCTTGAGCAACGCCGTGTGACTTTCGAACGGAACGGTTATCACCAGCAAGTCGGATGCCGCGCAAGCTGTCAGGTTGTCTGCCCCGGAGACCTGAGCGTTCGCCGCGCATTGCGCTTTGATTTTCTCCGCTGCTTCCTGGGCGCGCGCGGTGTCCCGCGAGCCAATGATCACAGTTTCTCCTGCCTGGGCCCAGCGCAAGGCAAGACCTGAGCCCTCCGGGCCTGTGCCGCCCAGAATCGCGATCGGACGGCTCACGCAAACTCCTCTTGCAGAAGCTCCTCAGTCACAAGCTCCTGCGGCTGTTGTCTGAGATGAATCCGCGTGTACACCGTGTTGCGCTCGGCCGGAATCCTGCCCGCCTGCCGGATCAGAAACTGGAAGTCCTCGGGACTGGTATATTGCCCGGCCGTAGCGCCCGCCTCGCGCGAAATGTTTTCTTCCATCAGGGTGCCGCCGTAGTCGTTGGCGCCGGCGTGCAGGCAGAGTTGTGACAAGTCCCGGTTCAGCTTGACCCATGAGACCTGGATGTTGTGAATGGCCCCGGCTAGCAGTACCCGCCCCAGGGCATGAATCTTCAGGTGTTCCGCCAGACTTGGCCCCGGCCGCGATAGCCCCTGCTGATAGAGCAGTGTATGGTGATGCACGAAGCCCAGGGGCACGAATTCCGTGAAGCCCCCCGTTTCCCGTTGCAGGTCGCGCAGCAACAGAATCTGATTTACCCAATGCTCCGGTCTCTCGACGTGCCCATACATCAGCGTCGATGTGCTGCGAATCCCGCAGCCATGGGCCGTGCGGATTACCTGCTTCCACTGCTCCGTCGAAAGCTTGTTCCGCGAAAGCACGAACCTGACCTCATCGTCGAGAATCTCCGCCGCCGTTCCCGGCAATGTATCCAGGCCGCTGTCGCGCAACATGCAAAGGTAATCGGCAAGCGGCATTCCCGTCAGCTCGACGCCGTAAACGACTTCCATCGGCGAAAACGCGTGGACGTGCATCTCTGGCGTTGCCCGCTTCACTGCCCTCACGATGTCGCGATAATAAAACGGCGGCAATCCGTGGGGGAGGCCGCCTTGGATGCAGACCTCCGTGGCGCCCAGACTCTGGGCTTCAATCGCTTTTTGCGCCACCTGGTCCGGGGTCAGGAAATACGTGTCCGCTTCTCGTGGCCCGCGGCTGAAGGCGCAGAATTTGCAGCCCACAAAGCACACGTTGGTGAAGTTAATATTGCGGTTGACGACGTAAGTTACCAGGTTCCCGGCCAATTCCCTGCGCAGATCGTTGGCGGCGACCAGCAACCCCAGTAGGTCGTCTCCTTCTGCGTACGCCAGCCTCAGGCTCTGCTCGCGACTCAAAGCGCTGCCCTCGAGCGTCTCCAGAACCAGTTCGAGAGCCGCCCGAAGATCACGATTCATTCGCGGCGCGATTTCCTGCCATTGCAGCGAAGGAAAGCTCTCAAGCTCGGATTGCGCTATCGGTCGAGCCACCACTCCTCCTGCGGACTTAGCGGAACAAATCGGTAGCCGCCGGCCGGATCAGGTCTTTGGCGCGCCCAAGCCCCGTCCGGTAACAGAATCCTCGAACTACGCACGCCGGTGTTCGAGCCAGCTTGCCGCAGACCAGACCCGCGGCGCAAGCCAGTTCGTCGGCGACCGCTTCGATGCTGACCCGTAAAGGATAGCCATAGGGATCACGGCGGCCGCGATAGTCGTGCAATGCCTTCATCCCCGCGATGCCGATCGCGGCCTCGGTCAGCCCTTCCCGCCACGGCCGCCCGAAGCTGTCGGTAATGATCACCGGAATCGACAATTTTAGCTGCTTCTTCAATATCCGATGCAACTGCCTCGCCGATCGGTCTGGATTCACCGGGAGCAGCAGAGCGTGCTTCCCGCCATCGACGTTGGATACGTCCACGCCGCTATTGGCGCAGATCAGTCCCTGCCGCGTCTCGGTGATCAGCACTCCGCGTTTCTGCCTTAGCGTCCGCCTGCTCTCGGCCAGGGCCAGCTCGGTGACGCGCGCGTCCAACCCATAGCGCTTTGCCCAGGCGCGCGACTTCGCCGACGTCTTTACTCGCGCCAGATCGATCAGCCGGCCTTCGGCCTTGGACACGACTTTGTGCTTCACCAGCAAAATGTCACCTTTGGCGAGTTTAATCTTGGCCCGCCGAAATGCCTGCAATATCGCCTCCGCAAGAACATCACCCGGCCGGATTTCCTGCGGCAAGCGCACGGGAATGATCTCCAGTCCTGAGATGCGGCGGCTCACCTCATTACTCGTTTGCCGCCACAGCAATATCCGCCAGGTCCCACTGGCGTGCCATAAGTTGAGAACGGCTTTCACCCGGCGCCTCCGCCAGTTGCCGCAAGTCGGAGGGACTGTCGATATCCAGACCAATCCCAGGCAAACTCAGCACCACGCACGACTTGCCGGAAGCGCGAGCCGCGGCAAGGTGAGGCTTGAAACTGTCATTTCCAAAACGAAGCGGGAACAGCCCGGCAGGCCGGCGCAGGGCGGCATTTGTGCCCCGGCCGTCGCGCGCTGGAACTAGCACCGAGCCTTCGTCAGGCGCAGCTCCCATAACCCGCTCCAGTTCATCCGCCCGCAGCAGCGGAATGTCCCCGGGTATCACCAGTGTGCTTCCCACTCCGCGGCCGCGGCAGACCTCCGTCGCCATCTCGATCGCGTCGGTCTCGCTCCGATTGGCTTCATCGGGGATGACTTCGAATCCTAACCTCCGGCTTAAATCCATCGCGAAGAAATCGCTGGTTACCACCCCAACCTCGGGGCGGCCCCTCCACCCGGCGACCGCCTCGAGCACATCCGTCAGCATGGCCTGAGCCAGCTCCGTCCGTGTCGATTGATCAAGCACAGCCGCCAGTCGCTGCTTCGCATAGGCCAGCTTTTTGACGGGAATCAGAATCATGAGAGATCCGATGCGGCTCGGGCTGCGCCCTCCGCGCTCAGCACCGCGAGTAGCGTCCGGGCTAACTTAGCTTTGTCTTCCCCTGTCCGCATGATTGTATTGGTGCAATGCACCCGAAGGCCCGGCCGTTCCAATTTCTTGACGGCCTCGATGTCACGCAGGTCAGCCAGCAGGATGTCAAGAAAGTCCTCGTACGCCTCGGCCACCCCTGCGATCGAAACCGGCAGGCCGTGCGCCGCCATCAGCACGCCGGCTGGACCTGAGACCGCGTTACCCCCAACAATTGGACTGACGGCTGCGACTTTGGCAGGGGTTTCGCGCAGGGCCTCCCGAACGCCAGGCACGGCCAGGATCGCTCCAATGCTGGTAATCGGGTTACTGGGCGCCACAATCACCGCGCTCGCCGCGAGAATCGCCTCCACCACCCCCGGCGCCGGCGCTGCTTTTTCGGCTCCCGCGAAGCGTACTGACTTCACCGGATCCTGGTACCAGCGCTGGACGAAGTATTCCTGAAAATGCAGCTCTCCCAGGGGCGTATCGACACGGGTCTCCACCGGGAAATCGCTCATTGGCAGAATTCTCGCCTGCACACCCAGCCGCCCACAGATCGTGGCGGTTGCCTCGGAGAGAGTCTTTCCCTCTGCCAACAACTTGGTACGGACCAGGTGGACTGCAAGGTCGCGGTCTCCCACGTGAAACCAGATCGGTTCGTCCAGCTCTCCCATGGCCTGCAGGCAGAAAAAGGTGTCCCCTTTCACCCCCCAGCCACGCTCCCGGCTGAGCAGGCCGGCTAAAGCGTAAGTAATAGAATCCAAATCCGGCGAGACATGCAGGCCCCACCACTCCAGGTCATCCCCGGTGTTGACAATGAAGGTGAGTTGCTCGGCGGAAGCCACCTGGCGCAGCCCATCCACGAACTTCGCTCCGCCCGTACCCCCGGTGAGTACCACGATCATGCCACTCCTCGTGCGTAGCCCTCTTCGTCTGCCAGTTTTCTTACCTTGTCCGCCAGCAGACTATTGTGATTCAAGAACGGCGCCACAAATTGCGGGTAAACCGGGAGGCGCCGGCGCAGACGGTATCCCTTGCCCTCGGTTCGCGCCCTCAGCTCCACCAGATGAGGCCAGGGCCGTTCGGGATTGATGAAATCCGGCGTCAACGGTGAAATTCCGCCCCAATCGTTCATGCCGGCATCGAGCAGCTCTTCATACGAGGGCGCGGAGAGGTTCGGGGGCGCCTGCAGATTCATCTCGGGCATGAGCAGGCGCGCCACCGCCAGAGTGCGCTGCATCATGCCCATGGTTGGTTCGGGCCAGGCATGCATGGGAATGCCAGGCTTGGCGCGGAAATTCTGGATGATTACTTCCTGAATATTGCCGTAACGGCGTTGCATCTCGCGAATCGCCAGCAGGGTATCGACACGGTCTTCAGGAGTTTCGCCGATCCCGATCAGCAATCCGGTGGTGAAAGGAACACTGCGTTTGCCAGCCTCCTCGAGAGTGCGCAGCCTCCTGCCAGGATGCTTATCCGGGGCCTTGTCATGCGCGGCACCCGGGCCAAGGAGCGAAGCGTTTGTGGTTTCCAGCATCAGCCCCATGCTCGGCGCGACCTGGGCCAGGCGCGCAATCCACTCGCCGCTCAACAAACCGGCATTGGGATGTGGCAGCAGGTTCGTCTCGCGCAGCACCAGATCGCACATCGCCTCCAGGTAGTGCAGAGTCGATCGATATCCGAGGCGCTGTAGGCTCTGCCGCATCTCCGGAAAAACCAGCTCCGGCTTGTCGCCCAGGCTGAAAAGTGCCTCGGTGCAGGCTAACCCCTCGCCGGCCCGCGCCACCGCGAGCACCTCATCCGGCGTCATAGTATGCGCGCCAGGCTGGCCGGGGTCGCGGCGGAAGGTGCAATAACCGCAATAGTCCCGGCACAGATTGGTCAAAGGGATGAAGACCTTGCGGGAATAAGAGACGGTTCGGGACTTGTATCGGTCTCTCAGCTCTCGCGCCGCGGAAAGGAGCGACGGAAGCCGCCCGTCCTCCACGCGAATGAGCCTGCAGGCTGCGTCGCGTGAAATCGGCAAATCGCGGCAAAGCTCATCCGTCGAAAGGCATGATAAAGATGAGCCTGGCCATTCTGTCTGTGTCGTTCCCAACTTCCGACCTCAGTTCCGTCTGTCGCTGCGCTGAAGCCACTCACGCGCCCTGCGGTTTTGATGCCAAAGCGGTTTGCTCCGTCAGATACTGCGATCACGGGAATGATACATGAGGAAATTGGTTTCAGAAGAATGGAGGCCGCGATGCAAGTCCAAACGCTCCTCGCATGCCCAGTTCGCAGCCTGGCGCATCATACAGTAAAATCAAACGGCCTCGTTTTCCTATGAGCGTCAGTCAGGCAGATTTTCGCAGGGCACTGGGCAGTTTTGCCACCGGGGTGACCGTGATCACCGTCGATTACGAGGGCGAAGTGCACGGCATGACCGCCAATGCGTTCACCTCGGTCTCCCTCGACCCTTTATTGATATTGGTGTGCGTCGATCATAAGGCGCGAACCCATGCTCATCTGCATGCCAAGAAGCGCTTCGGTATAAATGTCCTCGGAGCCGGCCAGCGGGGCATCTCCGAATACTACGCGCTGCCCACCGAAACCCACCGCCAGGCGGAGCAGCGCGCCGACGCGCGCTTCGACCGCACGCCTCACGGTACCCCGGTGTTGCATGGCGCGGTGGCTTACCTGGAATGTCGTCTGCACACCGTTCAGGAAGCCGGTGACCATACCATTTTTGTCGCGGAAGTGGAAGACGTCGTAGTGCGCGATGGCGATCCTCTGCTGTTCTTTCGCGGCCGCTATCGTGAGCTGGGCCCTGCGACGGGTTGAGGGTTTGTGCATTCCAGCGGCGTGAGGAAGGTGAATGTATCCCCGGGCATTTCACTATCACAGGGCGAGTTCCCTGAAAGAAGCGGCGCAGATGATGTCCGAGCTCGGCGATGAGGCCAGGCTCCTCGCTGGCGGGCAGAGCCTGATTCCGTTGATGAAACTTCGCTTCGCCAACCCCAGCCATCTTGTGGACCTCAACTTCATCGCCGGAACCTCTTACATCCGCCAGGACGGCGCTGTCCTCCGCTTTGGGCCGCTGACTCGTCACGCCGAGATCGAAGCCTCCCCGCTGGCAGCGCAGATTCCGGTCCTTCACGATTGCGCCTCCGGAATTGCCGACCCTCAGGTGCGCAATCGTGGAACCATTGGCGGGTCGCTGGCCGAGGCTGATCCCAGCGGCGATTGGGCGGTGGCGCTTATGACTCTCTCGACCCAGGTCAGGTGTTTTGGGAAGGATGGGCAACGCATGGTCCCCCTTTCCGAGTTCATCCGTGACGCTTACACCACCGCACTTGCCCCCGGCGAACTGGTCGAAGAAGTTGAGGTGAAAATTCCCGCGAACGCGAGCGCGGGGGCATATCTTGCCTTCAAACGAGCCGCTCCGGTCTATCCCACTGCCAGCGCCGCGGTCCAGTTGACCTTGGAAGGCGATATCTGCCGCGACGCCGCCATCGCCCTGGGATGTATGGGCCTGACAGCGATTAGGGCGCTGGACGCCGAGGTCGCGTTGCGCGGCCAGCCGATCTCAGAGGCCACTATGAACAAAGCTGCCGAGGCGGCGCGGGAGGCGGCTGATCCTCAATCTGACGTTCGCGGTTCGCTTGAATACAAGCGCATGCTGGTCGGCACGCTGGTAAAGCGCGCTCTTGAAACTGCAGCGCGTCGCGCCCGCGGGCAACTCGTCGAAGGCGGCCATCTCTATGCCTGATTCGATCGAAAAAGTCGCCGTATCCCTGCGCGTCAACGGCAAGCAGTATAGCCGGGAGGTTGAGCCGCGCATGCTGCTGGTGGAATTTCTTCGCGAGGAGCTGGACTTGACCGGTACCCACGTGGGCTGCGACACAACTTATTGCGGCGCCTGCACGGTGCTGATGAATGGTGCCGCCCTGAAGTCGTGCACCACGTTTGCAGTTCAGGCAGACGGATCCGAGATCACAACCGTTGAGGGTCTGGAACAAGACACAAAGCTGCATCCCATCCAGAAGGCGTTTGGCGATTCCTATGCCCTGCAGTGCGGTTACTGTACGCCCGGGCTGATGCTTTCCGCCGCGCAATTGCTCTCCCGGAATCGGCGGCCGACTGACGAAGACATTCGCCACGCCATTGCCGGGAATGTCTGCCGCTGCACCGGTTATCAGAACATCTTCAAAGCCATTCGCCTCGCCGCTCAAGACCTGGGGGGAGCCTGACGTGGCGATCAAGTTTGCCGGTGACTTCGAAGTGCCGCGCCCTCCAGAAGAGGTTTACGACTTCCTCACCGATCCCAATCGCTTTGCTCCGCTCTTGCCCGGGTTCCTGGAGATGTCATCGCAGAACGGTAATCGATTTATGGTAAAAGTCAACGTGGGCGTCTCCTACATTAAAGGGGCGGCAGATGTGAAGATGGAGCTCTCGGAATCCGAACGCCCCAGGCGCGCTCTCTATAAGGGCCAGGGCAGCATGGCGGGCGGCGGCCTTGCACTCACCGCTGGATTCGATCTCTCTCCCACGCCAGGCGGCACAAAAGTTGCCTGGCAGGGCGAAACCCAGGTGTTTGGGCGATTAGCTTCGCTCGCGGGCGGCCTGCTCGAGCCCTTGGGAAAAAAGAACGCGCAAAAACTGATTGACGGCCTTCAGGCGGCCCTGACTTCGGCCGCCGCCGTGCCCGCCACACAGCTCTCGTCTGCCGCGGAGGGCCCAACTCCAGGCTCTGCGCCCGCCCCGGCTGCCGAAATACCTGAATCAGCTGAGCACCGGGATCCGGGGAGTGTCTCTTGAGTTCGGGATCGGACCACAAGCCTTGGGTCGGCCAGCCTCTTCCCCGTAAAGAGGAGAACCGGCTCCTGCGCGGGCGCGGCAAGTTCAGCGACGATATCAAGCTGCGCGAGATGCTGTATCTGCGCTTCGTTCGTTCCCCGTACGCCCACGCCAACATCGCCCATCTTGACGTGTCCGCCGCGGCAGACGTCCCCGGCCTGGTTTGCACCTTGACCGGGACGGAAATCGCCTCACAGACGCAGCCCTTCATTGAAATCGGACCAGAGCCATTCGCCCGTATCCGGGACTATCCCCTGGCGGTGTCCAAGGTCCGGTATCAGGGCGAGCCGGTTGCCGCCGTGGTGGCCACTACCGCGGCGGTTGCTGATGACGCCGCGGAACTTGTTCAGGTCGAATATGAGACGCTGGAGCCGGTCGTGGACGCCGAAGTCGCACTGGAGGACAAGAGCATCCTTCACCCCGAGGCGGGAACTAACCGCGTGTGGAACGGAGTCTTCGAATACGGGGATGTCGAGCGTGCTTTTCGTGAGGCCGCTTGGGTGGTCAATATTGACCGCATGCACTTCCACCGTTTTTCCAGCACTCCCCTGGAAAACAACGTCGTGATTGCGGAATGGAACCCGAAGGACGACCGCATCTATTACTCCTGCAACAACTCCTTCCCGTCGTTCGCCATTCAGTTCCTCGCCGCACACCTCGGCATTCCCATCGATCGCATCCGGGTCGAGACATCCGACATTGGCGGCAGCTTTGGCATCAAGATCACCAGTTATCCGCAGATGGCGATTTGCGCCTTGGCGTCGAAAAAAGCCGGCGGCCGTCCGGTCAAGTGGGCGGAAACCCGCTCCGAGCACATTACCTCGAGCGCCCATGGAAACGAACGAACCTTCCGCGACACCCGCGTTGCCCTCGACAAAGATGGCGTCATCACCGCCGTGGTCTCGCGCCACATCGACGATTGTGGTGCCTATCCCCGCTACGAGCCGCTGGGCTGTGTCATCTGGTCACAGGTGTTTCCCGGGGTCTACCGCTTCAGGAATTCCCGCATCGACTTCTCCCAGGCAGTCACCAACAAGTGTCCGGTCGGCCCCAACCGCGGCTACTCCCGCATGCAGCATCTCTGGTTTCTGGAGCGTGTGGTGGATGTCTGTGCCCATGAATTAGGCATCCCGCCCGATGAAATGCGCCTGCGCAACTATATACGTCCTGAGGAATTTCCTTACACCACGCCGAACGGTTGCGTATACGATTCGGGGAACTATCCCGGCATGCTCAAGCTTGCCCGGGAACGGATCGGGTGGGATGCGTGGAAAAAGAAACAGGCCGAGGCCCGGAAACAGGGCCGCCTGATCGGCAT
>Ga0335080_10007248_pt1 | contig 11485 bp, 9 predicted proteins | sample Lox_Sample_34_FD_206720 | JGI IMG/M metagenome (GOLD analysis project Ga0335080, IMG submission 206720) | Soil microbial communities from Loxahatchee National Wildlife Refuge, Florida, United States - Lox_Sample_3.4 | ecosystem: Environmental > Terrestrial > Soil > Wetlands | place: USA: Florida...
CGGCGGTCGGCTGCCCGGTCCCGGGCAGCGCCGCCCGCCTGTTCCTGCCCGACCGGCTGTTCACCCATTTCGAGCGGGAGGAAGACCTGGCCGCGATGAGCGGAAAGCTGGAGGACGACCTGATCAGGATCGGGGAGATCCTGCGGGCGGCCACCCCGGCCAGCATCGTGATCCTGAACGAGATCCTCACCTCCACCACCGTGCACGACGCCCGGTTCCTCGGAACGAAGCTGCTGACGAAGGTCATGCGGCTGGACGCCCTGTGCGTTTACGTCACCTTCGTCGACGGACTGGCCTCACTCGGGGACCAGATCGTCTCCATGATGAGCACGATCGTCCCCGGCAACCCGGCCGAGCGCACCTACAAGGTGGTCAGGAAACCCGCTGACGGGCTGGCCTACGCGCTGGCCCTCGCGAGAAATACGACCTCACCTACCAGCGGCTGCGCGACAGGCTCACGCCATGAAGGCCCGCCTTCTCCACCCCGGCCGGGACTTCGACTTCACCGCCGGGCTGCCCGCCGGCCACCAGGACCTGATCCAGGACCTGGAACTGGCCACGCTGCTGCGGGCGATGGCCGCCGGGGACAAGTTCCTGTACGAGGTGTCCGCGAAGGTCCTGCTCGCCAGCCTCGACGACCCGGACGCGATCCGCTACCGCCAGCAGGTGCTGGCCGACTGCCTCGCCCGCCCTGAGGTCATCCGCCAGATGTACGCGGTGGCGGCCGGCGCGCTGGAAGACAAGCGGCACCTGTGGCTGGGAGGTTACGGCGGCAGCTACCAGAACGCGTCATCCAATCTCTCCGGCGCGGTCAGCCACCTGGAAGCCTTCGTGGGCCGCCTGCGGCAGCTCCGGCAGATCGCCGACGACCACGCCGGGACATTCCGATCCGACGGGCTGAGGACGCTGTTCGCCGCCTTGCAGCGCGACCTGGACGACGCCTATCTCGAGGAGATCAGCGACCACCTCAAGCAGCTGCGGTTCCGCGCCGGGGTGCTGATCAGCGCCGAGCTCGACCGGGACAACAGCGGGACCGGCTTTGCGCTGCGAGCCCCCGGGCAGGCCCGGCGGCGGTGGGCCGAGCGGCTGGGGATCGGGCCGCGTACTGCCTACTCCTTCACCATCTCGCCCCGCGACGAGGCCGGCGGCCAGATCTTCGCCGACCTCACCAGCCGGGGCATCAACCTCGTCGCCAACGCGGCCGCCCAGTCCGCCGACCACCTCGGCAGCTACTTCACCATGCTGCGGGCCGAACTCGGCTTCTACGTCGGCTGCCTCAACCTCGCCGACGGGCTCGCGGCCAAGGGGGTACCGGTCGCGGTCCCGGACCCGGTGCCGCCGTCATCGCTCAGGTTCTCGTGCACCGACCTGCGCGATACCTGCCTGGAGCTGGCCTCACCAGACCCGGTCACCGGCAACGACGTGCGCGGCGACGGGAAATCGCTGGTCATCATCACCGGCGCCAACTCCGGAGGAAAATCCACGTTCTTGCGCAGCGCCGGCGTGGCCCAGCTCATGATGCAATGCGGGCTGTTCGTCACCGCCCAGGCCTACCAGGCCAACGTGACCCGCGGGATCTTCACCCACTTCATCCGGGAAGAGGACACCGGCATGACCAGCGGGCGGCTGGACGACGAGCTGCGGCGCATGAGCGCCATCGCCGGCCAGATCACGCCGGGTTGCCTCATGCTGTTCAACGAGTCCTTCGCCGGCACCAACGAGCGCGAAGGATCAGAGATCGCCAGCCAGATCGTCCGCGCCCTGCTCGACGCGCAGATCACGGTATTCTTCGTCACCCACCGGTTCGGCTTCGCCGACCGCTTCCGCCGCCAGCACGCACCCGCTACCCTCTTCCTGCGAGCCGAACGCCAGCCCGACGGGAGCCGGAACTACAAGCTCACCGTCAAAGACCCGCTCCCCACCAGCTTCGGAGAAGACCTCTACTACCGGCTCGGCGGCTGGCTGGAGGAAGACCAAGCCCTCACCCCGGCTACCGCAGCGGCTACCCCCGACGGTGAGGTTGACCTGATCAGCCGGGTCCAGCTGGCGAGTGAGATCGCAGCCGGCTCAGCGGACCCGCCGAGAACCAGATGAGCCGCCCTGTACCGCAACGGGAACCACTCGAGTACCCCTAGCCCGCGGCATGGTAGCCCGGCGCCTCACGCGATCGCGCTCAGCAGGCTGCCTTGGTCAGCGGCTTGTCCTGCCGATATCACGGGGCAGGTCCAGGCCAAGGATGCGGTCGGCATAGACGAAGGCCTCAAACTTGGCGCCCGCCTGCACATCGGCGTCAAGGATCAGGTCGCGCAGCAAGCCGAGCGCTGACACCGTATCGAGATTGCCGAAGGCGGACCCTGCCGCCTGTGAGATCCGCGCCGGCATCGGCCTGGATGGCGACTCCGCCCAGTGGGCCACCTGATGCCGCCAGTGCGCGACTGTCTCATCCGCGCTGGCCAGAACGTCCTCGGTGAGATCGGCCGGCTGATGGTAGGGGAAGGACATCAGCGCGAGCCGGACCGCGAGCGGGTCTCTGGGCCCGGCTAGCACGTCGTCCGCCGCCGCGTCGTGATCGCCCTCGCCCCGGATCTGGGCGGTGCCCACGCGGGTGACCAGCCCGCCCTGGCCACCGTCCGCGTCGGCGCCCTGGCTGATCACGTGGACGTCCATCGGGCCGCCCGGCGATGCGTGGGCCTCGGGCAAGCTAGTGCGCGCGGCGGGCGGGTGGATGCCGAGCGCATCGGCAGCGCGCTCGAACGTTTCCATCTGCGCATCAGACTGCCCGGCGAACGCCAGGACGGTGAGCACCTGCATGTCGTGCAACTCCGCCGCCCGGAACAGGAGGTCAGCGATCAAGGGCACACGCAGCCGCGTGATATCCGTCGCCCCGGCGGTTCCCGGCACATGCACGCAGACCCGCAGCAGGCCGCGGCGGGCCGGCTTGACCTCGGCGTACGAGCCGCTACGAGCATCGAGCAGGCGAACCATAGGGCTGAGGCTAGTGCAGAAGCCCATAGCGGCGAGCGACGGATACCGCGAGGGATGCCGCCTGGCGGCGGGCAGCATCGTCTCCCGCTGGACTCGGCGTGTTGCCCAGTCGTATCGTCAGGTAGTGGCGTGTGCCACCCGGTGATGGATCCCGCCGGGGTCGTGCCCGTTCGCGGGTGCGCTCGTTTGCCGCATGGCCGATGGGTCCTGCTGACCTAGCTTGCGATAGGCAGGAGGCCCGGTCGTGGTACCTGATGTGCTGGCACCAGCAGCGCCGGTCTGCGTCGCCTGGCGGTCTCGCTCCATAGGGGCGGGCCATGCATGGTGATGGCGACCGGATGATCCGGGCTGCCGGCGGGGTGTTGTGGAGATCGCCGGCCGACGGGGCTGTCGAGGTGGCGCTGGTGCACCGGCCGGAATACGACGACTGGTCGCTGCCGAAGGGCAAGCTTCGCCGCGGCGAGCATCCGCTGGTCACCGCGTGCCGGGAAGTCGCCGAGGAGACCGGGGTCCGGGCGATTGCCGGGAAGCGGCTGGAGGTCGAGCACTACGACACGGCCCGCGGCCCCAAGGCCGTGGAGTACTGGGCGATGCACGGCCCAGACGCCCCCTTCAGGCCGACGCGGGAAGTGGACCACCTGGTGTGGGTGCCCATGGCGGACGCCGGGCGGCTTGACTACCCGGGCGACGCCTACGCGATCGACGCGCTAGGGACACTGCCCGGCAGCGTCCGCTCCGGCTCTGCGGTCCTGCTGGTGCGCAACGCCCGCGCCGTACCTGCCGGGCTATGGCGCGGCGCCGGGAGTGACCGCCTGCTGGACGTCCAGGGATTGGAACAGGCCGAGGACTTGCGCCGGACGCTTCCGGCCTTCGGGCCGTCCCGGCTGCTGTCGGCATCCGAGGCCCGTTTCGTGGACACCATGCGGCCGCTAGGCGCGGAACTAGGGCTGGCGGTCGAAACCGAGCCGGTCTTCGGCGAAGAGGAGTATGCCGCACGTCCCAGCCGTGGCGTGGCCCGGATCCTTGAACTCGCGACCGCCGGCGGTACCTCGGCCGTGTGCGCGCCCGGCGCTGTGATCCGGCACCTGCTCGTCATCCTCGCCGAGGACGCGGGCCTGGACGTGGGGGACTATCCGGCGGTCAAGGGCAGCGTGTGGGCGTTGTTCTTCTCCGGCGGCCGGCTCGCCGCGGCGGACTACTACCCGGCTCTCACCAGCCCGCTGCCGTGATATGGAGGATGGCGCGGGCCGGAAGGTGGTGGCTGCTCGCGCAGGTCGGCTCGGAGCCAGTCCGCCGGCTGGCTTCGACGGCCGCGTATGCCAGGCGTCAGCAAACGCATGGCCGACAGAGGCGGCCCGGCCTGCGCGGGCTCGCTGCGGCGCTCAGAGCCGGCGGTCATGATCTCACCGGTCTCCGCATCGGTTCCTGGCCCGTCCCGGGCGGGACAGTGGTCTCAGGGACCGTCAGCGGCGCACCGCGGTGAAGGCGAGCCCCATCGCCGCCCTCTCATTATCCTCCCGGCGTGGCGGTCTGCAGGCTCGCGGGCCAGGTCACGCTCTGCGCTATAGCCTGCGGCGAGGCCGGTCAGATGACCCCGGCCAGTCTCTCCGCCACGGCCGCGGGCGGGACCCACAGGCCCGGACGTCCCCGGCAGGGGATGACAGGGCCAACGGGTGAGGGATACTCGAACACCCAGTGGTACCACCCAGCGATGGCCCACGGGCTGGGCGAGTCGCTCAGGACGTCCGCCAGGTGGACGACGCCGATGATCGCTTCCCGCGCCTGCCATGCCGCTCGCGGCTGCCCGAAGGCTTCGGGATCGGCCATCGTCCACAGCAGCCGGGAGGAAGCCTCAGGATCGGGGTCGGCATTCTGGCCGGCATGAATCAGCAGCGGGCCGCGGTACGCAGTTCTCCACCGGCGGTTCTCGACGTCCTTGCCGCCGTAGATGGCGGCCCAGGCCCACGGCTGCCGGATGGTCAGCGCCTTCACAGCCGGAAGCCGGCCACTGACCTGGGCGTCACCCGCCGGCTTGCGGACAGTGCTTCGCGCTCTGCCCACCGGTCACCTCCCAGGGCACATACCCGGCCCCGCCGGATCACGACGAGGCCACGCCCTGCCCGCGGCGTCGCTGCCGGGCATTCATGGGCGTTCCTTCCTTGTCGGCCAGCTCGCCGCATCAGTCCGGGGCGGTCAGCCGCAGCCATCCCTCGGCGAACAGCCAGCCCGCGACCACGTCCGCGGGCCAGTGCACGCCCAGGTAGACGCGGCTGGTGCCGACCGCGGCAGCGGCCAGGGCCGGTGCCGCCCGCGCGGCGGCGCCGCGGCCGCCGAGGGCGCGCACGCACGCCCCCGCGGCCAGCGCGGCGAGGGCGGTGTGCTTCGACGGCAGGCTGAAGCCCTCCGGCTCGATCAGCCAGGCCTCTGCCGGGGGCCGCTGCCTGGCGATCACCCGTGACAGGCGGCGCCTGGCCGCCGCCCCGCTCGCCACGGCCAGGCACGGCCCGCACGCACCGCGCCAGCCGTCCCGGCGCGCGGCACCAGCGGCGGCAAGGAGCGGGTAGACCACGCCCGGCTCGGCCAGCACGCTGACCGCCCGCGCTACCGCTGTCCCCGCCGGGCAGCGGCGCGCCAGCACCGCCCGGAAACCCGCCTGGTCCGCGCTGGCCACCCAGCCACGGCCGACGGCGGCCGCCAAGACCGCCGGGGCGGCGAACGCCATGATCGCCGCGCGGACCGGCCGGGGCCCGGTCACCGCCATGCGCTGTCGGCGCTGCGGGCCGCCTCCCGCGCCAGCCGGGGCATCACGGCCACGAGCACCTCTTCCGCCCGGCCGTGGGCGCTGGTGCCGACCCACAGCCGGTAGGTTTCCGGTTGCCGTGAGCGGTCCCGCAGCCGGTAACCCGGCAGGTGCGCGGGGGCCGCGTACCCGGGCACCCCGGCGTCCGCGAGCGCGCGGAGCACATCCCGCACGATGTGCTCGCTGATCTCCAGGACCGGTGCCCACGCGGCATCGTCCAGGCCGTTCCCGAATCCGCCTGCCGGCAGCCACGACAAGCGGCCAGGGCGCGCGGACTGCTCGGCGGGTCGTGATATCGGTGCCGTCATGCCGTCCTACCTCCCGCGTACGGAGAGCAGGACCCATCGGCCATCCGGCGATTCCGCGCGGCTGGAGTGCTTCGCGCGGACGCGGCGGGGTCCACCACCGGGTGGATCGAACCACCAGCACCTATTCTACGGCACCGCTCCCGCGCCCCCGCGCGGGCAACCGGCCCGTGCAACGGGATCACATCCCGGAGCGGACGGAAACGCCTGATGTGGCGTGACGATCCCGTCATCGACACGGCAGGCACAGACGCTCAGCGGCCCGGCACCGAACCTGTCCCCGCACGTCAGGTACGTACCACCCGGGGCGAAGCAGCACGCCAGCGCGGTCACCGCAGGCTCCCCGAGCCGGGAGCGGATCACATCAGCAACCTCAAGCATCAGCACGCCGGCCTCCGGCGACCGGAACCATCACCGCTCATGCGGCAGGTGCGGGCTGCTGTTGCGCACCGGTTCCGCACCATGACATGCTCTCCCGGGTCTTGCGGGATACCCACCCGCCCGGGTACCTGCGGCTGCTCGGCATGATGTTCTCGCGCCTGGTCATCGAGCCAAAGACCGCAGGCGGCCATGGGCTTGCCCGGACGTACTGTGCGGCTGAGTAAGTCACGGGTTGCGGGTGCGCTGGGAGGAGGCGGGCGGGCCGGTAGCCGATGCGGTGCAGTCCGCCGAAGACGCCGGCGTCGCTGCAGCCTGCAAGGGAAAGCATCGACGGGACCGTCCGGTTTCACTCGGTAGCGGGATCGGGTGGACGTCATCGAGATAGCCGCGGGCCTGGGGGCGGAGGGCACCGGTTCGCTGCTGGCTTCATCTCCTACCGGGACATACCGGGCACGATGACGCTGCTGCGCGAAGCGCTCGGGGTATGGGAACGCCGCACCCTGGCCCAGTTCGCCGCCATTCACCCGCCAGGCGCCGGGGGCTCTTCACGCGCCATCGGCTCGGCCGGAGCTGCTCTGGGCGTCACCGTCTGGTCTCGGCGGCGGCCGCCGGCGCTGGTCCGGCAGTGCCGAAGATGCGACGGTAGGAGTCTTCGCCGTAGCTGGTCGGCAGCGGCTCGCCCTTGGTCAGCCGGAAGGTCCGCCGTCCGTCTGGCTGCCGTTCGGCGCGCAGGAACACGGCGTGGCCGGGCTGTCTGGCGTAGAAGCTGTGCGCGAGGTCGTACATGTGGGTGACGAAGAAGACCTTGATCTGTTTGCGGAGCATCGCCCGCACGATCTGCCGGGCGATCTCCGAGCCTTCGCGTTCGTTGGTCGAGGCGAACGACTCGTTGCACAGCAGGATGGAATGGCGCGTGATCTGGCCGGCGATCGTGCTCATCCTGCTGAGTTCCTCATCCAGCTTGCCGCGTTCCATCGTGGCGTCCTCTTCGCGCTTGTAGTGGGTGAAGACGCCGTTGCACACGTCGGCGCGGAACGACTGGGCACCGGTGAACATGCCTGCCTGCATCATCAGGTGGGCCAGGCCGAGGCTGCGCAGCAGGGTCGACTTGCCGCCCTGGTTGGCGCCGGTGATCATCACCAGCGATTTGCCATCGGCATTGACGTCGTTGCCGATAACCCGGTTTTGGAGGTGGAGGGTCAGGCAGACGTCGTAGATCCCCTGCGCGGTGAGGGTGAGCTGGCTGGCGGCGAGCGGTTCGGGGAAGCAGACCGGCTCGCCTTTCCCGGCGAGCTTGTCGTGCAGGTTGAGGCAGCCGAGGTAGAAGGCCAGCTCGAGCCGCAGCATGGCGAAGAAGCTCTTGACGTGGTCTGCCGATTGCGCGACCGAGTCCGCGACCCGGTTGATTCCCCGCCCGCGGATCTGCTCCAGCGACTTGAAGCCGTTCTCGTCGCGGGGCGGGATCGTGAAGCTGTAGCTCTCTGCACGGTTTCCGAACGGGAGCCGTTCGGTCCAGCTTTGCTCGCGTGGCGTCCGGATGATGTAGCGGCGCCCTTTGAAGCCCTTGGCGAGTTCGGCGCTTTCGACTACGCCGCGCTTGAACTCCAGCTCGCGCAGATGCTGCTCGACTGCCTGCAGGTAGTCCTCTGCGAGCTCCTCGGCGAGCATGGCGAAGAACCGCGTGAAGCCTTCGGAACGGAAATCCGCGGCCTGCTGTACGGCGATCTGCCGCAGCCGTCTGAGCACGCCGGCCTGGAGTTCCAGTACGCGGACCGAGCGGCTGAGGATCTGGTCGGGACTGACGAGGGCGAACAGGCCGCCGGTCGTCCGCTCGTTTTCGAGCGCTTCGACCGCGAGCTGATAGAGCTGGCGGATGACCTCGGGGTGCTCGATGCAGTCCGCGAGGACCTGTTGCCGGTAGACGATCGCGTCCGGGTCGGTCAGGCCCGAGAGGATGGCCCGCTTGGCCGTCTCGAACAAGAACTCGTCGCCGGCCGCCATCGCGTTCCACAGCGTGCCGAGTTCGAGGTCTTGGGTCAGCACCGCGTCGTTTCCCGTCGGTGCGAGCGGCCTGGGCTTTTTCTGCCGCTGGCGGTCCCGTCTGACGTTGGCGATCGCGAACAGGTCGCCGCTCAGCATCGCGTCGAAGATCGCGTCGCGCAGCTCCGGCCTGACGGCGAAGTCCTGGTCTCGGTGGAGCAGGTAAACCTTCATCATCCGATCCGTTCCAGCAGGCGCTCGTAGGTGAGGCTGTACTTCTCGGCGATCGCCCAGGCGTAGGCGAGCCCCTCGGCTGGCTTGCGCAGCACCTTGAAGGTCCGCTCGGCCGGGTTCCCGGCCGCGATCTGGCTGACCATGCTCACTGTCGCCTCGCTGAGGGAGGCGATCTCGTCGACGAAGGTGACGTAGACGCCCAGGCAGCCGAGGTCGAGGATCCGGCGCATCACCTCGGTTCCGATGAACAGCGCGTCGTTCAGCGTGGTCGAGTTGAAGCTCTCGTTCATCACGATGATGCTGTCCGCGGTCGCCTGCTGGAGGATCTCGTGCACCCGGACGAGTTCGTCCTCGAACTTGCCCCGGAGCGTCTCGATGTCCTCCTCCTTCTCGAAATGCGTGTAGATCCGGTCAGGCAGGAACAGCCGCGCGCTGCGGCCCGGGACGGGCAGGCCGAGGCTCGCCAGATGGTGCAGCTGGCCGAAGGTGCGCGCGAAGGTCGTCTTGCCGCCGTTGTTCGGGCCGCTGACTACGAACATCCGCTCCGGCCCTGCCAGGTGGAAGTCGTTGGTGATGACCGTGCCGCCGGCGGGCACCAGCTTGTTCGCCAGCGCGATGTCGAAGGTGTCCTCGGCGGCGATGTCCTTGGAGCGGGCCGAGACGCGCGGGTAGCAGAACGGCAGGCCGGCCGCCTTATAGCGGCTGATCAGCTCCAGGTAGGCGAGGTAGAGCTGCACCTCGCGGTCGAACCGGCCGATGGTCGGGTCGAGGTAGTCACGATGGCGAGTGCAGTAGCGGTCCAGCGTCCCGGACACGTCCGGGTGCAGCTTGGCCACCAGGCCGGCGATCTGGGCTTCGACGTGGTCCATCTCCGCGTACTCGGGGAGCTTCACCAGGTAGCTCTTCACCGCGCCCTGCTTGAATTTCGCGAACGTCTCCTCCACCTCGGCGCCGTAGTCTGGCTCATCTTCGTAGCGGCTGACCGTGACCCGCGATCCGTGGATCCGGATCGCGTACCGGATCTGCGCGAGCGCGTCTTTGAGCGCCTGTGTCTCCGCGGCCAGCGAGGTGAAGCGCTCGGAACCGGCGTACTGGGCGAGGTAGCGGCGGAACCCGCGGAAGCCGCGCGAGGTCACGTCGCGTGCTGCGAGCTCCTCGGCCAGCGCGCGCACCGCCGTGCAGTAGATCTCGACCGCATCCAGGAACCAGGCCTGCTTCTGCAGCTGGTAGTGGAGCTTCCGCACCTGCTCGAGGTGCTGGCGCATCTGCCGCATCGTCTCCGCGAACCTGTTGACCGACTCGAGCACCTCGCGCTTTTCAAGATCGCGCAAAACCTCATGCCGGTACCCGACGGCGCCGGCCTCGCGCAGCGGCGTGTAAAAGAGCGGTTTCAGCTCGTACTGCTGGCGCCCCGCGGTCATCGACTCCAGCACCTGATCCAGATTCAGGTCGGCGAAGAAGTCCGGCTGCTCCGGCCCGGCGACGCCGGAGCCCGCCCCGGGCCGCTCGAAGAGGATGCTCTCGAAACGCGTCGCAGACGCTTCCGGGCGCGGCCCCACGTCGGCAGACGCGCCATCTGCACAGGGGGGCGAGCCGGGTTCAGGCAGGTCGGGAGTCATCATCAGCTTCCACCGGTAGTAACACGGTAGAAGCCGTCAGCCATTGCGGCATTTCAGGCGGGCTTCATCGCCTACCACAATCATACCGTGAGCCAGTGGCCTGCGTCATTGCCAGACCTGCCCGGCCAGGCTGGCACGCCGAGATGGAACAATGTGGCGTGGCGGCTGTCCCGGGCGTTCTGGATATACCTCGGGGGCGCGGCGGGCTTCGCCGACTTCCGTGCACGATGGGTGGTGTCGATCTCGGGCCGTGTCGCATGCAAGTTCGCCATAGCAGGCGTGGTCAGAGCCGTGCTGGCGGTCGAGGGCGTGGTCGGGGTCGAGGAGCGGTCCGGCTTCGACGTCGATGACCGATACCTCATCATGCCGGCCAGCTTCTCACGTAAGCCTCGGCCGGCGCCCCGGCCTGACCCTGCCGAGTAGTCGCCGCAGGCGATATCATGCCGGTTACTCGCCGCCGAACTTCCTGATTTCCTCGGCTTCGGCCTCGGTGAGCTCGCGGGGCACCTCGCCGTGGGCGGCCTTCTCCGCTTGCACGCGGTGCCGGATCTGCTCCACCACCTCCGGGTTGGCCAGCGTGGAGACGTCGCCGACGTCGGCGAAGTTAGAGACGGACGCGATGACCCGGCGCATGATCTTGCCGGACCGGGTCTTGGGCATGTCGGCGACGATCCACACGTTCCTCGGCCGGGCGATCTTGCCGATCACAGTCTCGATCGTCTTGCTGACCTTGGCCGCCGTCTCCTTGCTCGGCTCGTAGCCCGGCTTGAGGGAGACGTACAGCTCGACGACCCGGCCGCGGATGTCGTCGACGACCGGCACCGCGGCCGCCTCGGCGACCTCCGGCACGGTCAGCGCCGCCGACTCGATCTCCTTGGTGCCCAGCCGGTGCCCGGCGACGTTGATCACGTCGTCGACCCGGCCCAGGATCCGGAAGTACCCGTCGGCCGACTGCATCGCGCCGTCGTTGCAGAAGTACGGCCAGTCGCGCCAGTCCTTGCTGTCCGGGTTCTTGTTGTACTTCCGGTAGTAGGTGTCGAGGTACCGCTCCGGATCGCCCCAGACCCCCTGGAAGATGCCGGGCCAGGGGTTGCGGATGCAGATGTTGCCCGCCTTGCCCGCCGGGACCTCGTCGCCGTTCTCGTCGTAGATCACCGGGTAGATGCCGAGCACGCCGGGGC
>Ga0335080_10007249_pt1 | contig 11485 bp, 8 predicted proteins | sample Lox_Sample_34_FD_206720 | JGI IMG/M metagenome (GOLD analysis project Ga0335080, IMG submission 206720) | Soil microbial communities from Loxahatchee National Wildlife Refuge, Florida, United States - Lox_Sample_3.4 | ecosystem: Environmental > Terrestrial > Soil > Wetlands | place: USA: Florida...
TGATCGTTACGCTCGCGCTATTGGTCGCAGTGCCGTCGCTCACCGTAAGCATGATCACGAAATTTCCCTCAACGTCCGCAGTGAAGGTCGGGTTGACGCTTTGCGAACCGATGACCATGGCGCGACTGCCAGACGGTCGCGAAGTAAACACCCAGTTGTAAGTAAGCCGTGCGGTACTGGTGGCATCCGTCGAGCCGCTGGCGTCCAACTTCACCTGAGTTCCGACGCTGACCGTCTGGTTGGGGCCCGGGTTAGCCAGCGGTCCTGGCGGAATCACAAAAGTCCATTGCAGATTCGAAAAGCTGAAAGGCTGAGCGTTATCGACAGTGAGGGTAAACGTATTAGCGCTGGTGACCTGGCCGTTTCGGGGAATAAAGGGAAACGTCAGTGTGGATTGTCCTGGGACGGGCCGCGCGCTGAAGGGGTTCAGCGTAGTTACCGTTGCAGTCAATGAGGGCAGCGGCACGCCGGGATTCACAACATCGGCGCGATAGGTAATAATGGACTGCGTCCCCGAACCGGGCAGTTGGCCTACCACTTGATAGTTCGTGATGTACAGGCCCTGCGAAAACCCCGCGGCCGGGATGAAGATTGAGGCGGCCACCGCCGTGATCAGAGAATAATGTCGCATAATAGATTCGCTTTAACGCGCTAATCTCAGCGAAAACCAGTTTCGCTACTAGTACACAAAGGCTGCAGCAGGAAAATACCATTACTGGAGCCTTAGTACAATTCTCCGAACGGCATAGTCAGGAAGACTAGACGAAATCCGGCTAGCATTTCCGGCCTCGCTAAGACGCCTTTTTGCCTGCTCCAGCGCCCGGCTATGGCTTCGCGGCATAATGGAAGAATGCGACTCCGGATTGCAGCACTTTGTCTTTCCGCAGCCTTGACGCTCGCTGCGCAAACTCCACAACCTAGCAAGACCGGTGCCAACGCCAAGCCTTCATCGGCGGACGCATGGAAAACGTCTGAAACCCTGGGCAACGTCGATATATCCGATCTGACGCCGATTCAAAAAAAGGCCGTGCTGAAGATGGTCCGTGAACAGGACTGTTCGTGCCAATGCGGCATGAAGACGGCCGAATGCATTATGAAGGATCCAAACTGTTCCTACAGCCGCACGATCGCGAAAATCGCGATTCAAGGCGTCAAGGACGGGAAGAGTTTGGTGGAGATCAGCAAGCTGATGGATGCCTCGCCGAAGGCTCATCGCCCGAAGACGCTGGAAGATCCCGTTACCATCGATGTCGCGGGAGCGCCGGTAAAGGGTCCGGACAATGCTCGCATCACGCTGGTGGAGTTTTCCGATTTCGAATGCCCGTTTTGCTCGGCTGCCGTAACACAGGTTGATAGCATCATGGCGGCGTATCCCAAGGACATCAAGCTGATCTATAAGCAGTTCCCGCTCTCTATGCACCCGCATGCGCAGATGGCCGCCATGGCATCGCTGGCCGCCCGGGAGCAAGGGAAATTCTGGGAGATGTACGAGGTGTTGTTCAAGAACTACCGTCGGCTCACTTCCGATAACATCGTGATGTTCGCTCGGGATTTGGGACTCGACATCGACAAATTCAAAGCCGCCATGACCTCCGGCAAATATCAGGCCGTGATCGATAAGGATTTAAAAGATGGCGAAGCGGCGGGCGTTTACGGAACGCCATCTTTTTACATCAATGGCAAACAGTACAACGGAGAGGTAACTTTGGCGTCTCTGAAGCCGATTCTCGAAGCCGAGCTGAAGGGCGGCGCCAAGAAGGACACCGATGCAAAGAAATAAGCGCGGTCGTTTTACAGGTTGCCGCGCAAAGCTTGCTCGCGCTCGATCGCCTCAAACAATGCCTTGAAGTTGCCCTTTCCGAAGCTGCGACTGCCTTTTCGCTGGATCACTTCATAGAACAACGTCGGACGATCTTCGACAGGCTTGGTAAAGATCTGCAGCATATAACCTTCGTCGTCGCGATCTACTAAGATCCCTAAATCGGCGAGTTGATCCACTGGCTCGTCGATCTTGCCGCAACGTTCTTCGAGGTCCTGATAGTAAGTTGTCGGAACGCGCAGGAACTCGACGCCCTGCGCGCGCAACTTCGAAACCGTGCCGATGATGTCGTCAGTCGCCATCGCGATGTGCTGCACGCCGGGACCGTGGTAGAACTCCAAATACTCTTCGATCTGCGATTTCTTTTTGCCCACCGCCGGTTCATTGATCGGAAACTTCACGCGCCCGTTTCCATTCGACATGACTTTCGACATCAAGGCGGAATATTCCGTGCTGATGTCCTTGTCGTCGAAATGCTGGTAAAGCTGGAAACCCATAATCTCCCGGTAGAAACCAACCCAGGCGTCCATTTGGCCCCAGCCGACATTGCCGACCATGTGATCGATGTATTTCAGGCCCACCGGCCGTGCGACCGGGTCTTGTGCGATCGCGCGAAATCCGGGGAGAAAAGCGCCTCGATAATCCTTGCGCTCGACAAACGCGTGGACCGTATCTCCGTAAGCTGCAATGGCTGATATTCGAATTTTTCCGTTCTCGTCTTCGCGCGTAATGGGCTCTTGTACGCCCCGAGCGCCGCGCCGGGTCGTTTCCACATACGCCGACTCGGCGTCGTCCACCCATAGCGCGATTTCACGAACGCCGTCTCCGTGCAGTTTAACGTGCTCGGCAATCAGACCTTCCGGCTGAAGCGGCGCTGTGAATACAAAGCGGATCTTGTCCTGCTGCAGAACGTAGGAAACGCGGTCTCGCGTTCCCGTCTCGGGCCCGCGGTAGGCGATCCATTTCATACCGAACGCGGCGCGGTAATAGTAGGCGGCCTGTTTAGCGTTGCCCACGTAGAATTCGACATAGTCGGTGCCGTTCAAAGGCAGGAAGTCGGCTTGCTTCTGCGCTGGCTTTTCGGCTAATTCCTGCATGCTGAAGTTACCTCTAATTTCTGCACGGCTTCGACGCAGCGTTGATTGTCATCGTCGGTGCCGGTGGATATGCGAACGCAATGCGGCAATCCGAAGCTCCTTAACGGGCGAACGATAATGCCCTGCATCAGCAATTCGTGAGTAAGTTGGTCAGCCAATTCCGCGGTGGGCAAGACGAGCATGACAAAGTTGGCGTCGGAAGCGACCATCGTCAGTCCCAGTTCACTGAAGGCGGACGTAAAGAGCCTCAGGCCGCGGGCGTTTAATTCCAGCGAGCGGTGCACGAATTCCCGGTCGGCTAGCGCGCCTATACCCGCCGTCTGGGCGAGCGTGCTGGGCTCGAAGGGAAGTTTCACCTTGAGAAGATTCGCGATCAGACTCTCGTGCGCGAACCCGTAGCCGATCCGGACTCCGGCGAGCCCGTAGATTTTCGAAAACGTTCGCAACGTAATCACGTTGTCGTAGCGATAGTGCATCGAGTCGGGATAGCGCGGGTTGTCTTTCGCATATTCGAAGTAGGCTTCATCCAGGATGATCAGTACCCGCTCGGGCACATGGCGATAGAAGTCGTCGAATTCGTGCTTGGAGAAAATCGTGCCGGTCGGATTATTGGGATTTGCCAGATAAATAATCTTGGTGCGTTCATTGATTTCGCGCGCGAGCGCTGTCAGGTCGTAGTACCAGTTGGAATACGGCACGGTCCGATACGCCACGCCGCGCGATTTCGCGAGCACCTGAAATCCAATGAAGGCGGCCTCGGTGGTGAGTACTTCGTCCTCATCGCATAAGAATGTGCGAATGATGTTGGACATGATTCCTTCCGAGCCGCTGCCCGCAATGACGTTCTCGATCTTCAGCTCGAATTTTTCCGCGAGGACACGCCGGAGATCCAGACCACCATTGGGATAGCGGTTCAGCCCGCTCATCACGCGGGACATCGCCTCGACCGCCATGGCCGACGCGCCGAGAGGATTTTCGTTCGACGCCAGCTTACTGACGCGGGTCAGGCTATATTGACGCTGCACCTCTTCGATGCTTCGTCCGGCTTGGTAGGGCCGCAACGATTCGATATACGGCGGAACCAGCGGCATCCACTTTCAGTGTGCCACAGTAAAATAGCATTTGAACCTAACGAACCTGTTCGATCTTTCCTTGATAGGCCGCCGCGACGCAGTGGGCCTTGAGCTTGAAGGCGCGGCGTATACGTTCGGCGACATCGATGCCCGCAGCAATCGATTGGCGCAGTTGCTGGCGCGGCGCGGCCTCAAGACGGGCGACCGCTTGTGCGTTTACCTGGCCAACTGCCTTGAGATGATCGATCTCTATCTGGCGGCTGTGAAGCTGGGCGTGATCTTCGTGCCGATCAACATCCTGTATCGCGAGCGCGAGTTGGCGCACATCCTGCATGACGCCGAACCGAATGCGGTCGTTTCCGCCACCGATTTCGCCAGCCCCGTGCCGATCTGGAAGCCGGCCGACCTCACGCGCGAAGCCGCCAGTATGCCCAATGAGCGCCCGGCCGTGACATTGGATGGCGATGCACCGGCGGGGATCATCTACACGTCGGGCACAACGGGAACCTCGAAAGGCGCTGTGCTTACGCACAATAACTTCGCCTCCAACGCGGCGAATTTGATCACCTGCTGGCAGATTTCGAGCGCCGACCGTTTTATCCTGGCGCTGCCGTTGTTTCACGTACACGGTCTGGGAAACGGCCTGCACTGCTGGCTGGCCATGGGCTGCCGCATGCGCCTGCTCGAACGTTTCGAGCATCAAAAGGCCGCGGCTGAGTTTCTCGATTTTCGCCCGACCTTGTTCTTCGGCGTGCCAGCGATGTATGTCCGGCTGCTCGATATTCCGCGCGAACAGGCCCGCGAAATCGGCGGCTTCATGCGGCTGTTCGTCTCCGGCTCCGCACCGCTTCCCGCTCAAACCTTCGAGGAGTTTCGCGAACGGTTTGGTCACGCGCCGCTGGAACGCTACGGAATGAGCGAAACCCTCATGAATATCAGTAATCCCTACGTGGGCGAACGACGGCCCGGGAGCGTAGGGCTTCCGCTGCCAGGAATTTCCGTTCGCTTGCTTGACGCGGAAGGCCGGCCGGTTGCGGATGGCGAAACCGGCGAGGTATATCTCAGGGGCCCAAACATCTTTGCAGGTTATTGGAGACGCGAGGAAGCAACCAAAGCGTCCTTCCTCGGCGACTATTTCCGGACCGGTGATCTCGCTGTTCGCTCAGCCGATGGCTACTATACGCTCAGCGGTCGAAAGAGCGACTTGATCATCTCGGGCGGCTTCAACATTTATCCTCGCGAGATTGAGGAGTTCCTGGAGGAGCAGGATGGCGTGCGCGAGGCGGCGGTTGCCGCGGTCCAGGATCGTGTCCGCGGCGAAGTTCCCGTGGCCTACCTGGTGACCGAAGAATCCATCGATCTGGCGGCATTGGAGACCCGCTGCCGCGAAAAGCTCGCTTCGTTCAAAGTTCCGCGCTCGTTCGTTGTTGTCGACAAACTGCCGCGCAACGCGCTGGGTAAAATACAAAAACACTTGCTGGCGGCCCAAACGAAGGCGTAGCCGCTAAGGCGAGATCTCTTCCAGTGCGAGTTCGCGGGTTTCCGTAGCCCCTACTGTGACTCCGGCCCCCGCCAGCGAAATAACGCCAAACATCAAAAACACGCCCGCGATCCCATATGCGCCTATCGTGAATCCGACAATCGCCGGACCGAAAGCCGAAGCGACGCGCAACCAGGCGCTGGCGGCTCCGGTTCCCAATGCGCGCAGGCGTGTCGGGTAGATCTCCGGCGTGTACAAATACACCAGCATCGAATTCGATGTCACGAAAAAGAAGCTCAGCGAGGCCAGCACCAGAACCTGGACCGGTGTTTTCGCGCCCAATCCCCAGAGGACAAATAATGGCACGCTGGAGAGCAGGAAAGCCCAGAGAAACCAAGACCGCCGTCCTACATAATCCACCGCCAGCGCGCAGACCAGCGCACCGAGCACGCCGGCGATATTAGTGATCACGCCGTTCCAGAGCGCTTCCGGGACCGTGAGCTTATAGTAGGTTCGGTAGATCGTCGGGAGCCACGTGTTGAGAGCGTAATTCACAAAGTAGACGCAAACCCAGAGACCCCAGACCACGAATGTGCGGCGCCGGTATATGCCCTGGAACAACTCGCTCCACGAAGTTGCCCGCGTGCCAACGGTGCGACCGGGAATGGGCTCTGGGACGACGACGGAGTCGATGCCACCGTGCGCGGCCGCTGCGGTCTCCATCCGCGCGATAACCCGCTCAGCGTCCCCAAAGCGTCCCTTCGAGATCAGCCAGCGAGGCGATTCCGGCAGGATTCGCTGCACGAACAAAGCCAGCAGGGCCGGTACGCCGCCGATCACAAACATCACTTGCCATCCCAGGCGCGGCACCAGCCAATATCCCAGGATCGACGCGCCTACCAGCCCAATGGGGAACATCATTTCGTACAAAAGGAAAAATCGTCCACGGCCCTTGGCGCGCACGATTTCGTTCACGTAGGCGGCCGCAATCGGAACTTCTCCGCCGAGCCCGATGCCCTGGATCAAACGAAATATCAGCAGGGCGCTCAGATTCCAGGAGAGGGCGCAAACAAAGCTCATAACAGAGAACAGCGCCATGGCATACGTGGCTGCGCGCAACCTGCCAATGCGTTCCGCCAGGGCGCCAAAGAATAGCGCGCCGAAAATCTGGCCGGCGAACCCGGATGAGATCAGGATTCCAATTTGCTGCGGCGACAACTTCCAGACGCCCACCAGCACCGGTAATACATAAGCAATGGCCAGCACATCGAATGCGTCGAAGAAGGTCGCGGTACCCATAATCAGACAGGCTTTGATGTGCCAGGGAGAGATGTGCAGCCGCTCGATTCGCGCCAACAATTGGGCCGCTTGATCTGGTCGCGCTGCTTTCATAGGCAGGCTTTATATTACTGCTATCGTAGCGCCTGGTGTTCCTGAGCCCGGCATGTTAACTCACCGCCCCAACGGGCCGGGTATAATCCATAGAGTTAATGCTCGAGGCGTTTGGGTTATCCGATCCTGGTTGCGTGCGGCAGAACAACGAGGACTTTTATTTGCTGTCGCCGAAGACTGGTTTGTACGTTGTCGCCGACGGAATGGGCGGCGCTCAAGCGGGCGAGCATGCTTCTAAGCTGGCGGTCGATACGGTGGCGGCCTTCGTCGAGAAGAGTGGCCGCGCGGACGCCGATACACTGGGGCAGGCCTTTCAAGAAGCCAACAGCCAGGTGATGAACGCGGCTGCTCAGGACGCGACCCTGGAAGGCATGGGCACCACTTTGGTTGCGGCCCTGGAGTGCGGTCCGGAACTCGCGATCGCCAGTGTCGGCGACAGCCGCGCTTATGTCTACGAACAGGGCGAGCTGACTGGAATTACTGAGGATCAGACCTGGGTGCACGAAGTGGGCCGGCGCTTGGGCATGGATGCATTCGCTCTGCGCACTCACCCGATGCGGCACGTTTTGACGATGGCCATCGGCGTAAGCCCCGAGCTGAGGGTCCATTCCTACGCGGTCCGGCCGCAGCCCGGCGCGCTGATCCTGCTATCGAGCGACGGCCTGCACGGCGTGCTGGACTCGCGCGACATCGCCGATGTGCTTTCAGGCAACGGCACGCTGGAATCGAAGTGCCGGCGCCTGATCGAGACCGCCAAGCAAGCAGGCGGGCCCGATAACATCACTGCCGTGCTTCTGCGCGCTCAGTGAGCAAGGCCAGGTCTTGATTAAACGCGTCCACGATCTTCTGGCCGCGATTCTTGCCGCGCTCCTGCTGGCCTGCATCATCGGAGCGTACCTGACCGCGGTTGGAGACCAATCGCAAGACGCTCAGAAGAATGCCAGCTCGCCGGTTGATCAGGGTTTGTATGAGCGGGCGCAGCAACTGGACGCGATTGCCGATACGGTCCCGGAGCGCGCGCTGGCGAGCGAGGCTCTCCGCCTGTCGGATCACGAACTCGATCAAGCCTTCGCTTCGCTGCTGCGTCAAGCTGCGCAATCCAACGTCGCTGTGAAGGGCCCTCTGAAGCAACTGAACGATCGCATCGATAGCTTAAGAACAAAAATCAACGCCGATCAGGACCGAATTGCGAGTCTGGCAAAACAGGAGGGTTCGGATCAGTTGGAGCTGGCCAAAGCGCAACTGGCGCTCGACCAGGACGACCTGGAGGACGCCCAACAAGACCTGTCCCGTCAGGGCGGCGACCAGCGCGCAGCCATTCAGCGCGCCATCGATGAGCATGAGAACGCGCAGAAGACCGCTCCGCCACCAAAGAGCCCAGAGCCGCCGCGGTTGGATACTCTCAGCCAACAGGTTCTCGTTTGGTTTTCTCTAAAGGACCGCCAGCATCAACTGGGGCTCGCGCAAGAGCAAGCGACGACAAACGCGGCATCCTTGGGGAAAGAGCACGATTCGCTGGAGAAGTCGCTCGCGACGCAGACAGGCGCGCAAGCCACGCTGGTACAATTGCGCCAACTCTCCGCTGGGCGCAAGCAGTTGGCGGACCTGGACAAGCGGATTCAAGACAGCCAACAGCTCGCCAGAGTTTACGCCCGATGGAAAGACACGGTTGCCGCCAGAAGAACTCAAGTATTGCATCTCTTGCTCCGGTCGTTCACGGCCGTCTTTGCGATTCTACTCGCGATGATGTTGATCACTCGCGCCATTCACGGCGCGTTTAGCCGCCAGACCGACCCCAGGCGCCTCCATCAACTTCGCGTCATGAGCACGGTGGCCGTTCAGGTGGTTGCAGTCCTGCTGATCTTGCTGATCGTGCTCGGACCACCGAACCAAATAACGACCATCCTCGGATTCGCGACGGCCGCCCTCACGCTCGCGCTGAAAGACTTCATTCTTGCGTTTTTGGGCTGGTTTGCCTTGATGGGCCGGAATGGCATCCGGATCGGAGATTGGGTGGAGATTCGCGGAGTCGGCGGCGAGGTGATCGAGATAGGACTTTTAAAAACAACCCTCCTCGAAATGGGGAACTGGACGAGCACGGGACATCCAACCGGCCGGCGTGTCTCGTTCGTGAACAGTTTTGCGCTGGAGGGCCACTATTTCAATTTCTCCACCGGCGGACAGTGGTTGTGGGACGAACTGCAGGTCTCGCTGCCGGCCAGCGGCGATCCATACCAGCTCGCACAGCAGATCCGGGAAACCGTGGAGCGCGCCACCCAGACGGATGCTCAGGAAGCGGAAAAAGATTGGGAGCGCGTTACGCATCAGTACGGCGTGCGGCCGTTTTCCGCAAAGCCCGCAGTCGATCTCAAGCCCTCGGTTTACGGTTTAGAGGCCAACGTGCGCTACATCACTCGCGCTCCGCAGCGCTACGAAGTGAAGTCGCGGTTGTTTGAAGCAATCGTGGATCTCTTACACAAGTCAGGCATAACCGGGGCCGAAATGTCGCGGCCGACGTCGAACTCGGTCTAAAGACCGATTGCGATACGCGGCTCGGAAACGGCTTCCTGTGTTTGCCAGACAGGACTGAGCCGCGACCAAAGGGAGCGGTTTCCCCTAATGCCGGAAATGCCGAATGCCGGTGAACACCATCGCGAGGCCCAGCTTATTGGCAGCTTCGGTCACCAAGTCGTCGCGCACTGAACCGCCGGGCTGAATCACCGCCGTAATGCCGTGCTTGGCGGCCTCTTCAATCCCGTCGGGGAACGGAAAGAAGGCGTCGGAAGCGAGCACCGTGCCCTGTAAAGGCAGGACAGCCTTCATGGCGCCTACCTTCACCGAATCGACGCGGCTCATCTGCCCTGCCCCGACGCTCACCGATTGGCCGGGCCGCGCGTAGACGATGGCGTTCGACTTCACGTGCTTGCACACTCTCCATCCGAACTCGAGCGCACGCCATTCTTCTTCGTTCGGCGCCCTCTCGGTCTTCACCTGGCATTCGGCGCGGTCGAGCCGATGCAGGTCGGCCGTCTGAATCAGGAATCCCCCGCTAATCGATTTCACGACCAGTTCGCCCGGCGGCGTGGGGCCAACCTTCAACAACCGTAAGTTCTTCTTTCCGCCTAAGACAATGCGGGCGCCAGCGTCGTAATCGGGCGCGGCAATGGCCTCCATGAAGGTCTTGGCCGCTTCTCGAGCCGTCTCTTCATCGAGCGTCCGGTTGAACGCCAAAACACCGCCAAAAGCCGATACCGGATCCGCTTCAAATGCGCGCCGGTAGGCGTCAGCGAGCGTGGCCTGCTCGGCGCAGCCGCAGGGATTGGTGTGCTTGATAATCGCCGAAGCCGGTTGATCGAACTCTTGAATCAACTGCCACGCCGCGTCCAGATCCACCAGATTGTTGTAGGACAGTTCCTTGCCCTGCAACTGCTCGGCTCCCGCGATGCCTCCTTGGCGCCGGGAATAAAGCGCGGCCTTTTGATGAGGATTCTCGCCGTAGCGCAAATCGAGTGCGCGCGGCGCGCGAATATCCAGGAACGCCGGCAAGCCCCATTCCTCTTCTGTTCCCACGCGCGCCAGTCTTGTCGATATTGCGCGATCGTAAGCCGCCGTCAGGTTGAACGCTCTTTGCGCGAGACGCCACAAAGTCGGTTCGGAAAGTTCTCCGTGGCATTCGTGCAGCTCCTGCAAGACCGCAGGATAGTCCTCCGGAGAAACGACGACGGCGACATCCTGATAATTTTTGGCCGCGGCGCGAATCAAGGTTGGACCGCCGATATCTATGTTCTCGATGAGCTCGGCCATGGGGACGTCTTTTTTTGCCGCCACTTTCTCGAAGGCGTAGAGATTCACAACCACCATGTCGATCGGCGGGATGCTGTGCTCCTTCAATGCCTGCATGTGCTCGGGATGGCTGCGCATCGCCAGGACGCCGCCGGCGATCCGTGGATTGATCGTCTTTAAGCGGCCGTCGAGCATCTCGGGGAAGCCGGTGACCTCCGACACTTCACGCACGGCGACTCCGCCCTCTTGGATAGCGCGCGCAGTGCCTCCGGTCGAGATAATCTCCACACCCAGGTCTTTGAGTCCCTGCGCCAAGTCAATGATTCCTGTTTTATCGGTGACGCTGATGAGTGCACGCTTAATTTGAGCCATTCTCTACAATGGTAAACGTGTCTCATCCCGTAACGTTAATTCCAGGTGATGGCATCGGCCCGGAAGTCGCCGACGCCACCGTACGCGCCGTCAATGCAACCGGTGTTTCCATCGATTGGCAGCGAGCCGATTTGAATTCCAGCATCATTACGAAATCGGGGCAGGTATTGCCGCCGCATATCGTTGAGTCGCTCGAGCGAACCCATGTGGGCCTGAAAGGACCCGTCACAACACCGGTCGCCGGCGGATTTCAGAGCGTGAACGTCGCGCTCCGCAAACAGTTCGATCTTTACGCCAACGTGCGGCCGGTTCACTCGCTTCCCGGCTTAAAGACTCGTTTCGACGACGTCAAGATCGACATGGTGATCTTTCGTGAGAACACCGAAGATCTTTATTCCGGCTTGGAGCACGAGGTAGTCAAGGACGTCGTCACCAGTCTCAAAGTGATCACGCGCACGGCGTCGATTCG
>Ga0335080_10007250_pt1 | contig 11484 bp, 10 predicted proteins | sample Lox_Sample_34_FD_206720 | JGI IMG/M metagenome (GOLD analysis project Ga0335080, IMG submission 206720) | Soil microbial communities from Loxahatchee National Wildlife Refuge, Florida, United States - Lox_Sample_3.4 | ecosystem: Environmental > Terrestrial > Soil > Wetlands | place: USA...
GTCCATTGGTCGGTGTCGAAGGGCAAGGTGCCGGTGAGGAGGACGTAGAGGATGACGCCGAGGGAGTAGACGTCGGTACGCGTGTCGACGTCGGTCATGCCGGCGGCTTGCTCGGGGCTCATGAAGCCCGGAGTGCCAACGAGTGCGCCGGCTTGTGTAAAGAGCGTGAGATCGGGAGTGGTCTGGGAAGTGACGGCTTTGGCGATGCCGAAGTCAATGATGCGGGGAACCGGCTTGCCATCGAGTTCAGCGATAAGGACGTTGGAAGGTTTCAGGTCGCGATGGATGATGGCTTTCTGATGGGCGTGCTGAACGCCTTCGCAGACTTGAATGAACAGGGCGAGGCGTTCACGAATCTTGAGCTTTTTGTTGTCGCAATAGCGGGTGATGGCCGGGCCGTCAACGTACTCCATGACGAAGTACGGCTGGCCATCGGGAGTGGTGCCGGCGTCGAAGACTTTGGCGATGGCCGGATGATTCATCACGGCGAGGGATTGTTGTTCGGAATGGAAGCGCTGGAGGACGGAGTCGTCGTAGAGGCCGCTGCGAATGAGCTTGAGAGCTACGTTGCGGCGGACGGGGGCGGTTTGTTCGGCGAGCCAGACGAGGCCCATGCCGCCTTCGCCGAGTTTTTTCAGGAGACGATAGGGGCCGATAGTTTTGCCTTGGAGAGGCGAAGCAGCGCTGGAAGACGAGGCAGGTGTGACAGGGTCGAGCGTCGCGTCGGACTCGGGCTTCGCGGGTACGGGATCGTCCAAAGGCAACTCCTGCAGGCTGGGCAGGGTGAGCGGAGTCTATCATCAAACGGGGAGCCCGAAGAATGGGAAGCCCACGGCGTCGGAGATCGGAAGCGAGGGGACGAGCGCAGAGAAGACGCGGAAGGCGAGACGTGACAGGAGAGACAGAAAAGCGAGGCGGGGCTGGGAGCGGCGAGAGTTGTTCTTTGTTTTTACTGAGCGGCGGTGGTGGCGGCTACGCCTAGTTCTTTGAGGCGGGCGCGGGCTTTCTTTTCTTCGTCAGTGCCGGGGTAGCGGCGAATGACTTCGCGAAGGTCGCGGACGCCGGAGGTTTTTTGGCCGAGTTCGATTTCGGCGAGGCCGCGGCGATAGCGAGCAGTGGCAAGTTTAAAGCTTTTGGGATAGTTGTTGATGACTTTGTCGTATTCGTCGACGGCTTGCTGATACTGCTTTTGCGCGAAGGCGATTTCGCCGAGATAGAACTGCGCGTTCGAAGCGAGGTCGGTGTCGCCGTAGAAGTGAAGATAGTCGTGAAATTCCTGGCTGGCGAGGTCGTATTTGCCGCCGGTGATGTCGCGGAGACCGTTCGAATAGAGTAGATCGGCGGAGGGCGGAGGACCGGACGGGGAAGAGGAAGCGGTGGGAACGCCGTTCGTCGAAGTCATGGCGCCGCCGGCAGTTGGCGTCGCAGTCGGATTCGCGGTACCGCCGGCGGGAGCGGAGCCGGAGACTTTGGAGTCGAGGCTCTGGACGGCGCTTTGTAGATCCACGAGTTGCTGATTGAGTTTGCCGAGGCGGGATTTGATTTCCTCGAGGTTGTCGGAGAGGCCCTGCACCTGTGTGGACATGGTGTCCAGACGCGCGCCGGAATTGGCCTGCACGTCCTGAACGGACTTCTGGACGCTCTGCATGGTGTTGGTGAGCTTGTTGATGTTGTCCACGTCCTGCCCGACGAGGGTCTTGAGCACGGTGTGATCCGTGGTCATCTGTGTGGACATATCCTTTTGCCCTTGCAGCAGCGAGGTGACGTCGCGCTGCAGGTCGATGATTTCACGAGCCACGGCTTCCGCGGGGTGCGGGCCAAGCAAACTGCCCCCGAGCGCGCCGGCAAACATGGCGGCGCCGAACAGCAGGATGGAGCGGATTCGCATTGCAACAACCTCCTCAGGAACGTCCTACAGTTAGATGTAAATCAGGCCAGGGAAGAAAGCACTGCTAGTTCCTAAAACACGCTCTTGGATACTTTAGTTTTGCACCAAGAAAGGCGATCGGAGACCACAAACCCTCGCCGGAAGGCGCAATGAATTGCGCCACTACAAAGATCCGGTGCGGTCTCGACTGACTCTCTCTCACTTTAATGGCAGAGCCGCGCGCGAGCAAGAGAATGCTCGACAGCGCGGCTCTGGAAGTTACCAAGAGTTAGCGTAGCGACAGCGGCCTAGTTGGTTTTCACCGGGTGGCCGTTGCGGTTCTGCTGCCAGCAGGACTCGTTTTCTTCCTGGCAGATGGGCTTTTCTTTGCCGTAGCTGACGGTGTTGATGCGGTCAGCGGAGATGCCGAGCTGCACCAGGTAGTTCTTGACGGCGCTGGCGCGGCGGTCGCCGAGGACGAGGTTGTATTCGGTGGAACCGCGGCTGTCGCAGTTGCCCTCGATGGTGAGCTTGATTTCGGGATTCTGCTTGAGGAATTCGGCAGAGTGGGCCAAGCCGTCGCGCTGATCGGCGCGAATGTCGGCTTTGTTGAAGTCAAAGTAGACGGTGTGGACGTTCTCCGTAAACTCTCTGCCCAAATCGCGAGTCGGGGTAGGCGGAGGCGGAGCGGGCTGATTGACGGTGACGCGGACGCTGGAATCGGCGGAACCGCCGGGACCGCTGGCAGTGACAGTGTAGGTCGTCGAGTTGGCCGGCGAAACCTGCGTCGAGCCCTGGGCGTTGACGGAACCGACGTCCGGAGAAACGGTGAGCTGCGTGGCGTTGGTGGAGGTCCAACTCAATGTGGAGGAACCACCCTTGTCAATGGTTGTGGGATTCGCCTGGATGGAGACGGTCGGCTTCGGCTGTTCAGGCGGCGGAGGGGGCGGCGGAGGCGGGGTCTTAATCTCTTTCTTCTTGCAGCCCACCACCAGCACAAGCAGCAGCATCGCAGTGAGACAGGCCCCGCGATACACAAAGCTAGAAACCCGATTCATTCGAATCCTCCTAACTTGCTCAAAAACTCAGAATCCTTGCTGACCCACCAGGCGTGCATCGTACCACTAGCGGGCTGGGTAATGTAAATACATCGTATCACGATATATTCGTAAGCGTACACAAGAAATATGCTCGGACGCCGAAAAGGGCAACCAGTAAACAGGCCCGAGAACCTTCAGCCAAAAACTCAGATGCATGGCAGGCCGGCGAAATTTCGAGAATGTGAAAGGGTACGCGTGCGGGACGAGTTGCGGGCGGTTGAAGTGTAGCTGGGATGCTTCGCTCCGCTCAACATGACACGTGTGCGCTGCGGATGGGGGGCGAGCAGAGCAAAATAGCGGATAACCGGCTTCGTTAGTGGTGGGAGTAATCTGAGGATGTTGGGTGACACCACGAGGTCCGCAGTTCGTCGGAGCACCCTTCGATGCTCCGGGTAAGCAGGCTGAAGCCTAGGCCACATAGAAGCTGAAGCCTACGCCACGATAAGGCGGCAGCGGTCATCCTCGGAAGGATGACCCTACAAAACCGCGGCCAGCCGGTTCTACTTGGAGGACCAGTTGGGTGATTCGTTGTGGCCGGTGGAGGTGAGCTGGCGGGCTTGCGAGCCGTCGGCCAGCATGGACCAGATCTGGCGGGTGCCGCTGCGGGTGGATTCGAAGACAATGTGGCGTCCGTCGGGCGCCCAACTGGGGCGCTCGTTGCGCGAGCCGGCATCGGGGGTCAGGTTGATAATCTGCATAGTGGTAGGCTCCATGACGTAGATGTCATAGTTGCCATCGGGGCGGCGCCAACTGAAGGCAAGGATTTGGCCATTGGGCGACCAGGCGGGGTCGATGACGTAGCCTTTGTCCGGTAAGTCGAGAATGCTCGTGTTAGTGCCGTCGGCGTTCATCATGTAGAGCTTGGGGATGCCGCCGCGATCACTGACGAAGACGACGGTCTGGCCGGTCTTGGGATTCCAGGTGGGAGAGGTAGCGCCGCCGACGCCGGAAAAAGTGAGGCGCTTGGGGCGGCCGCCGTTGATGTCGGTGACATAGAGATCGGGCGTGCCCTGCATGGAAGAAGAGAACATGATTTGCGAGCCGTCGGGCGACCAAGCGGGGGCGCTGTTGGTGCCAGGGAAGCGAGGGAAGGAGACGACTTTGCCGGCGTCCATGGAGTACATGCAGATTTGCGCGCTGACGAGCTTGTTGTACGGCTGGTAGCAAGTGAAGGCGATGCGGGAGGCGTCGGGCGACCAGCGAGGCATAAGAGAGATAGTGCCGAGATGCGTGAGTTGGTGCTGGTTGGCGCCGTCGTAATCCATGACCCAGACTTCCTTTTTGCCGTTGCGGGAACTAATGAAGGCGATTTGCGTGGAAGCGATTCCATTCGTGCCACCGGAAAGTTTCATAATGATTTCATCCGCGAATTGATGGGCGAATTTGCGGACTTGGTCGTCAGTGGCGGGGCCGCGGTAGATTTTGCCGACCACGGATTGCGAAGAGGGATTGTTGACGTCGTAGAGCCAGGCGGGGATCGCGACTTCGTTATTGGTTTCGGTGAGATTGCCGAAGGCGACGTAATTGGCTTTGACATTCGGATCGCTCCAGGCGGGGTATTGCAGTTCGGAAGGCTGAGTGAGCGGTGTGGTTGGGTAGAAGCTGGGGCTGACAAGATCGATGACACCGCTGAAGGCCAGATCGTCGCGGACGATTTGCGTGAACTGCTGCGAGTGGGTTTTGGCGTTGTCGGTGCGGGGGCCGAAGTCGGCAACGGCGACGCGCACCTTTTCGATACCGAGTCCCGTGCCGGTACGAAACCAGGCTTCTTTCTGCGCGCTGGCCGGCAAGCCAAAACACGCAAGAATCGCCACAGCGAAGAGACAACGACGGATCACGCTGAGATTCAGTGGCACCATAGCCTCCGGGTTCTTTGCATCGCGCTGGGAGCGAACAAAGTTTACATTAGAACGCGTTTCGTAAAATGGGTGCGGACCGGAAAAATCAGTTCCTCAGGGGCTAAAGCCCTTTTTCTTCGGCCCGTCTTGTGTCGGAGCTAAAGCTCCGACCCCCAAAAACCCACCCAAGACAAAAAGATTTTAGTGCGTCAAACTCAAATCAAAATCGAAGGTGACGTCGACGTAGGCGCCAGCGTAATCGTTGGGCAACGGGCCGAACTGAATGCCGGTCAGAGCGCGCACCGCGGAGTTGTCCATGGACAGGTTACCGCTGCTTTGCGAAAGCTTGACGTTGCGGATGGAGCCGTCACGGTTGATAGTGAAGGTCATGACCGCGTGAGCCGCGTGTGCTGCGCGAACGCCAGGATCGATCGAGGACTGAACCCAGTTCTGGCTGATGCGGCGTCGAACGGCCTCGATGTACCAGGCGTATCTCGATGCAAACTCGCCGGCACCCTGCCCCTGCACGCTGACCGGTCCGGCGCCGCCGCCGGTAGGTTGCGTGGAGTAATTTGTGGGCATTTTGGGAGGCGCGCCGTGGCCAAGGACGGCATTGGGTGGAGGGGGTTCTTTAGGTTTATCAGTTTTGGAGCGTTTTGTCGGCGGAAGCGGTTTTTCGTTCTTGAATGGGGCGATTTTGTCAGCGGGCTTCGTCGGCTGGCGATCGGGAACAGGAATCGGCTTCGGAGTCGGCTGCTCGGCGAAGAGATCGTTGCTGGGGTCAGCGGTTTTGCTTTCGTCGACGGAGCGCGTGGGCGGTAGTGGGATTCCCGGCGCTGCACCGGTCAGCTTGACGTCCACGCTGCCTTCCTGGCCGCCAATGCCCCCCCATTCTTCGCCGGGGAATTTGACGTAGATGGAGAGAACGATCGAGAGAACCAAGAGGCCGTGCAGAATTCCGGAGTAAATGAGGAAGCGTTTGAGGGTGACTTGTTCGCCGGGGGCGACCGCGAGCGGATCGATCGGATTGGCGGCAGCGGCGTTCATGGCTAGTGGATGCGGTTGCGGTCTGAGATCGGCTCCGTAACAACGCTAATGTTGCTGATGCCCGAGACGCGCAGCGTGTCGATGACTTTGGCGAAAGTGCCAAAGGAGATGCTTTCATCGGCGCGGAGAAAAACGGACTGGTCGGGCTTCTTCATTTGCTTTTTCAATTCGTTGCCGAGGTTGTGGATGTTGACGGGCGTGTCGCCGATGTAGACGAGGCTGTTTTTGTCCACGGTGACGACGAGTTTGCGCTCGTTGATTTCCTTGGCGAAGGTCGTTTTGGGGAGATCCACTTCGATGCCGGATTGGAGGATGGGGGCGGTGATCATGAAGATGATGAGGAGGACGAGGACGACGTCGATGAACGGCACCATGTTGATGTCGGCGAGGGTGCTTTGGGTGGAGCGGGAGAGTTGGGGCATAGCTAAAAAGAAGTCGAAAGTCGAAAGTTGAAAGTCGAACGCGTGCTTACGGCGAACGACCGGTAGTTAACACTCGACAGCTTTAGAACGGAGATCGCGGCAGAACTTGCAGACTTGTCGCGCGCCACCGCAACCGCAACTAGGTTTGCCGAATTGGGTGCGTTGCTCATCGTTTTGACGAACTGCGTTACGTAAATGTCTTTTCGATCTGGGCGCCGACTTCGAGCGCGAACGTGTCAAGGCGCTGGCCGAGTTCGCGAATGTTCTGGAGAAACTGGTTGTAAAAAATGACCGCGGGAATGGCGACGAAAAGGCCAGCGGCGGTGGTGATGAGTGCTTCGGCGATACCAGGAGCTACGGCACGAAGGCTGGCCGCGCCAGCGTTGCCAAGGCCGGAGAAAGCGTCAATGATGCCCCAGACGGTGCCGAAGAGACCGATGAAGGGAGTGACGGAACCGGTGGTGGCGAGCCAGGACATGCCCTTTTCGACGCGGCGCACTTCTTCGGCAGAAGCGAGCTGCATATTGACAGTGATCGCTTGGAGGCTTTTGACTTTGCCGGTCGGCTGCGGATTGCCGGTGCCGGTCTGGCTGAGGAGTTCGCGGTAGCCGGCAGCATAAACTGCGGCGAACGGTGAGCCAGCGGAAGCGATGGCTTGCGGATTGGCGACGCCGCGCGTGGCGCGGAAGATGCGGAGAAATTGGTCGCTCTGCCGGCGAATGCGGCCGAAAAGACCAATTTTCTGGAAAATCATCGCCCAGGAGACGACGGAGAAAACGCCCAGCAGAATCAAAATGCCGCGGGCGACGAAGCCCGTTTGTGCAAGTATGTTACCCAGATCGGCGATCAACAGCGCGGCGAACAGGAAAATGATGCAACCCCTCAGTTAGGAATAAACAGCCGAACCCCACACGAATAGCAGGAACGCTGAAAAAATTCTCTACGTAAGAAACCGTAGCACACGCCTACAGGGCGGTCAAAACAAATCAGATGCAGAAAATAAAGGAGATGCTGCCTTTTTGGAAACGCGAAAAGCGCGCGCTATGGCGGTCGAAGTGCATTCTGCGATTTACGGGCGGTGGGCCGCTTACAAAGAAAGAGCTGAACCGAGACGTTTAGCCGTGACAAAGGTCACTGCTTGCGGCTAGTAAACTCAGTCGGAAGGAGAGTCCCAGAATCCATGCTCTTGCACAGGCACGCCGAAGTAGCCGGGCAGCGTTATGTCGTCTTCGTGGATGGGTCTCGCCGATACACCGACTGCACAGACGGGGTGTGCGAACTGTTGGGCTATTCGAGAGACGAAGTGTTGCAGAAGAAGATCGACGAGATCAGCTACCAACCAAATGTGACCGGTTTGTTTGCGGAGTATCTGCGGACGGGAACGCAGGAAGGCGACTACATTCTGCAGCATAAGGACCGAACGCCCGTTCCGGTGCGCTATCGCGCTTTCCAGTTCAGCGATGGCTGCAAAGCCGCGATATTCGAACCGCTCGAAGACTGGCGGCGCCAATACTACGCGGCGTTGCTGGAAACAGATAGAAGCCGTTTGCCGACAAAGATCGCTGCTGCACTGCAAGCGATGGAGAGAGAAGACCGTTCGGACGTGACGAAACAGCGGACGATGGACAACGCTGCAGTGCGACTGAGGGCGTTGGCGCGCGGCAGCGGGGCATAAGATGTGCCGGCGGCGCCGTGTTTTGTTTACGAAAGTTCGTGCGCAAGGGATTCGGTCAGAACGACCGGGACGCCTTTGCGAAGCGTGTTCTGGATTTCGGCGACGGTGTCTGTGTGCTTCAGTAATTCGAGAATTTGGGCCTGCGGCGCGTTGGCCTTCACGGATGCGTGATAACTGATGTTTCGGGCGGGCTCTCCTTCGGCGCCGAATTCACCACTCACTTCTACTTCAACGGACTGGACCGCGATATTGCGCTTGCGCGCTTCGCGATAAATGTCGTTGCAATAGCAGGTGGCCAGCGCGAGGAAGAGCAACTCGCCGCCGTTGGCGCTGGAGCCGAAGCCGTCGGGTCGCGGAGAAATGGTCAAGGCGTGCTCTCGTCCCGCGGTCCGCAGGAGCACCTGGTGGTCTCCTTGGCGGTTGGTGAGTTGCGCAGAAATTTTCATGGGGTTCCTTTTCAACGGACCGACGCGCGATCCAACGTGGCTGCGACCGATATGCTAAACTGCGAGCCAGCGATGGGCAAAACGTTCGATGTCGGGCTGGAGCGATTGATGGGTGGAGCGTCGTCCGTAGCAGACGATTCCTTTGAAAACGCGCCGGTAACGAATGGCATCGGCGGGACGTTTTTCCTGGAGACGTTCGGCTGCCAGATGAATGACCATGACTCGGAGAAGGTGGCGGGCGTGCTGCTTTCGCGGGGCTATCGCCAGGTGGAGTCGGCGGAAGCGGCGTCGTTAATCCTTTACAACACATGCAGCATTCGCGAGAAGGCGGCGCAGAAAGTATTTTCGCGGTTGGGCGAGTATCGCGAAAAGCAGCGCGAGGGGCGCGTGATTGGTGTGCTCGGTTGCGTGGCGCAGCAGGAAGGCGAAGATATTTTTGAACGCGCGCCGTGGGTGAGTTTGGTGTGCGGGTCGGCGAGTTACCGGAAATTACCGGAGTTGCTGGCGCAGGTGGAGGCGGGGAATCAACGCGTCACCGGGCTGGATAACGATACCGACGAAACGTTCGAGACGCCGATGACGCGGCGGGACAATCCGTGGCGCGCGTATCTGACGATCATCGAGGGTTGCGATAAGGCATGTTCGTATTGCGTGGTGCCGTACACGCGTGGACCGGAGCGAAGCCGAGCGAGCGATTCGATTTTGGCAGAGGTGCGGCAACTGGCGGAGTTGGGTTATTCCGAGGTGCAGTTGCTGGGGCAGACGGTGAATTCTTATGCCGATCCCACGGCGCGGAAGATGAAATTTTCGGAGTTGCTGCTGGCGGTTGCGGACGTGGCAGGAATTCGAAGAGTGCGGTTTACGACGTCGCATCCGCGGGATTTCTCGCAGGACATCGTGGACGCGATTGCAGGCGAACCAAAGCTGTGCAATCACGTGCATTTGCCAGTGCAGTCGGGGTCGACGCGAGTGCTGCGCGCGATGCAGCGGACGTACACGCGCGAAGAGTACCTTGAGAAGATTGCGATGATTCGTGGGGCGCAGCGGCCGATCAGTATTACGACGGACATTATTGTGGGCTTTCCGGGCGAGAGGGAAGAGGATTTGGGCGAGACTCTCAGCCTGCTAGACGAAGTGCAATACGACAGCTTGTTTTCGTTCAAGTATTCGCCGCGGCCGCATACACCTTCGCTGGCGATGCCGGATGCCATTCCGGAGGAAGAAAAGAGCCGGCGGCTGGCAGTGTTACAGGAAAAACAAAGGGAAATTCAGGTGCGAAAGAATTCCGGCATTGTGGGTGGTACGGTCGAAGTGATGGTAAGCGGCAAGTCGAAGCGCGAAAACCAGTGGAGCGGGCACACGACGTGCCACAGGGTGGTCAATTTCACGGCGACGGCGCCGGGGCTTTTGGGGCGGTACGTACACGTGAAAGTGACGAGCGCGACGCCAAACAGTTTGATCGGCGAGTGTGTCGGCTAGTTGCTCAGCGAGAATGCGCAGCAATACCGATTGACATTGAGGATTGCGGCGCAGAGACTGGGGCGAGTTAGCTGGAGCGTAGTTGGTTTTTTTGGTGCGCGCAGGTGAAAGTGCTCTTGGGAGTTCCGGACATCCAGTCCAACGGGAGGCCAGCATGGAAGTCGAGATGAAGATTCGCGGCCTGATGATGGATCCCGTCACAAATATGCCGATTGTGGTGTTGAAGGATGTGCAGGGGCAGGCAATTTTGCCGATTTGGGTGGGTGTGTACGAAGCAAACGCGATTGCGCTGGAAATTGAGAAGGTGCAGACGCCGCGACCGATGACGCACGATTTGCTGAAGAATGTGCTGCTCGGGCTGGACGTCCAGGTGCAGAAGATTGTGGTGAACGACTTGAAGGATGACACGTTTTACGCGCTGATCTGGGTGGAGCGCGACGGGCAGATGATGACGATTGATTCGCGGCCGAGCGATGCGTTGGCGCTGGCGCTGCGAGTGGATTGCCCGATTTTTGTAGATGAGCAGGTTTTGAAGAGTTCCAAGGTGTCTAGCGCGATCACTGATCGCACGACGAACGAGCAGTTGCGCACGTGGCTGGAAGGACTCTCGGACGAGGACCTCGGCCGATACAAGATGTAGTTGTAGTTCTACTCTCATCACCGTTTTTCCTGACGCGTAATCTGACAGATATCGGGCCGAACGCGATCTTGCTGTAGCACCACTCCGAAGCTTGTCGGCGCACAGGCTGAGTTTGTTCCACGGAGAGCGTGGAAAACCGTCCTAGGCGCGGTGGGCGAAGGCGTGGGCGGCGGCTTGGGGTGATGGTGCGGCGAGGGCGTGGACGCGTTTGCGCCAGACGAAGAGCAGGACGATTCCGATCAGGATAAGCGCGAGGCTTAGGCCGGACCAAAGGCCGAGGGCGCCCCAGTTGCGACGGAAGCAGAGCCAGGCGCCAAGCGGAAGACCGATCACCCAATAGGCAGTGAAGTGGCAGAGCATAGGCGTGTGAGTGTCGCCGATGCCGCGGAGCGCGCCGGTGGCCACGGTTTGGAAACCGTCGAAGAGTTGGAAGGCGGCGCCAGCAGCGAGCAAGTAGATCGTGCTGCGGATGATCGTCTGGTCCGGTGTGTAGATGTGGGCGATCTGACGAGGGAAGATAAGAAGGGCCACGCTCATCAGCGTCATAAACGCGGCGCCGAGAAAGATGGCGGTGTCGCCGGCGTCCGCTGCTCCGGCGGGATCTCTGCGGCCGATAGCTTGGCCGACGCGGACGGCAGCAGCGGAGGCGATGCCCAGAGGGACCATGTAGGTGAAAGCTACCGTGTTGAGGGCGATCTGGTGGGCGGCAAGCGGCACGGCGCCGAGGCGCGCGATGAGCGCGGTGGTGAGAGCGAACACGCCGCTTTCGAAGGTGAACTGCATCGCAGCAGGAAAGCCCAGCGTGATGAGATGGCGTATGCGGCGCAGGTCAGGTTCGATGGGTGTTTTGAGCAATCGCGTGCGGTGGCGCTGGTCGTACCAGAAGACGTAACTCACGAGCACAGCGGCCATATAGAGGCGCGAGATGGAAGTGGACCAGCCGGAGCCGACGGCGCCCATGGCGTGTACG
>Ga0335080_10007251_pt1 | contig 11484 bp, 7 predicted proteins | sample Lox_Sample_34_FD_206720 | JGI IMG/M metagenome (GOLD analysis project Ga0335080, IMG submission 206720) | Soil microbial communities from Loxahatchee National Wildlife Refuge, Florida, United States - Lox_Sample_3.4 | ecosystem: Environmental > Terrestrial > Soil > Wetlands | place: USA: Florida...
CAGATTCTGGAGTTCGAACTGGGCCGTCCTGTGGTGAACCGGACCGGCCTTTCGGGTCCGTACGCCGTCAGGTTGCAGTGGGCGTCGGAACGCGCTCCTGCGGCGAATCGCGCGGAAGACGCATCTCTGCCGTCGCTGTTCACCGCCCTTCCGGAGCAACTCGGACTCAAGCTGGAATCCGCCAGTGCTTCAGTAGACGTTTTCGTGATCGACAAGGTCGAAATGCCCTCCGGGAACTGAATGAGGGCGGGGGAGCGGGAAGCCCTGTCAAACCTTCCATGGGTCCGCGGCGTCTAACCAGCAACCCCATATGGCACTCGGAGTTCGCCTCTTGACGAAGATCGTAGTGTTTACCTTGCTGGCTGCAACCTTCGGAGCCGCGCAGGAAACCCGGCAACCCAAATTCGACCTCGCGGACGTCCACACCAGCAAGACCGCGCCTGGATTCGTACAGAATTTTGGCGGCGTCCTGCGCGCTGGACGCTACGTGAACCGCGACGTCACCCTCCTCGATCTCATCCAGGCGGCCTACAGCGCGACGGAGGACACCATCTCCGGCGGCCCGGGCTGGCTGGGCTCCGACCTGTTCGACGTGATCGCCAAGGTGCCCGACCACACCAACATGGCCACTGCGAACCTCATGCTGCGATCGCTCCTCGAGGAGCGGTTCCACCTCGTGGTGCGCAACGATACGCGCCCGGTGCCCCGCTATGTCCTCATCGTCGGCAAGCCGGGGTCGAAGCTGAAAGTGGCCGCGGGTTCCGGAAGTGCGCGTTGCGATCCCATCCAACAGGGCGGCGGCGGCCCGGGCGGGCCAGGCGGGCGCGGACCCGTCGACCTGGCGTCTGTACCCAACATCAAAGTTGCCTGCCGCAATTTGACGGCGCCGGATATCGCCGACAATCTGCGGCAGATGGCGGGCGGCTATCTCGACCACGACGTGGTGGATTCCACCGGGCTCGAAGGCTCGTTCGATTTCGATATCGAGTGGACCCCGCGCGCCGCGCTGGAGGCCAAAGGTTCCGATGGTATCTCGATTTTCAACGCCGTGGAGAAGCAACTGGGACTGAAACTCGAGAAGAAAGACGTACCCCTGCCCACGCTGGCCATCGAGAGCGTGAATCGCAAGCCGACCCCCAACCCGCCGGAGGTTGCCACGGTACTGGCATTGTCCCCGGCGCGCTTTGAAGAAGCTTCCATTAAACCCGCGGATCCCGATAAGCCTCCGTTCCAGGGCCTGCTCTACACCGGCGGCAGCCAGATGAGAGCCGGCGGCACCCTTCGGTTTATGATCGCCCTGTCGCTCCAGATCCCGCCCAACCTCGCGAACGACATGGTGGTGGGCGTTCCCAAATCCGCGGACACCCAGCGATGGGAGATCAATGCCAAGGTCCCCATGACCGGTGAGGGCGCTCCGAACGTGGTGAAAGGAAGGCCGCAGCCGCCGCCCTTCAGCGTCGGACTGGAAATGCTGCAAGGCCTGCTCCTCGATCAGTTCGGCCTCAAGACTCACACCGAAGATCGCGAGGTCACGGTGTACGCCCTCACCCTCGGCGGCGGCAAACACAAACTGACCCAGGCCGCCGATTCCGACCGCGTCGGCTGCCGGCCCGATAACACCGCCCCCAAGCCGGTTTCCAACATGGGGCCGATGATCGCCTGCAAGAACACCAGCATGGCCGAACTCGCGCAGAACCTCGAGCGGATGGCCAACGCGTATATCGATCACCCCATCATCGACGCCACCGGCCTGCAAGGGGGATGGAACTTCCTGATCGGCTGGACGCCGCGCGGCATGCTGACGCCCTCGCCCGCCGCGGATACGAATCAGGGGGAAGCCTCCGATCCCAATGGAATCTCGCTTTTCGAAGCGGTGGAAAAAGAACTCGGGTTGAAGCTGGTGAAGCAGAAGCACTCCGTCCCGGTGACCGTCGTGGATCACGTGAACGAAAAGCCCGTCGAGTAATTCGTGCAGACAGTCGGGCTGCGGCCTACACGAAGATCATCTTTTGAGGACCCGGCTCAGTAACTTTATTGCGGCGTCATAAAAGCCCGGAGTCGTTGCGGTACTGGGAAAGCCGGTACAATCTGCTCCATCTGACCGCCGTACGATCGTTGTCCACCCGTGGTTTCCGCTCCAGGACGGGTATCTCCCACTTTGAAACCGGTCCTCGGTTATGAGACGTACTTGACGTTCCCCAAAACAGTACGTACGGAACACGTATTTACTCCAGGATCAAGCCGGGTTATACATCGAAAGGAAACAGTTGAATGCAATCGCTGGATAGCCCCGATCGATTAACCAATGCGGAATCCCGAAAAGGGGAAGGGATTCCGGGGCAAAGAGTGCATCGGCTGGAGATCAGACTGGAAAGGACATCCTCAGTGGAGGACAGAGAACAAATGTTTGCAGCGGCTAATTGCGATTTTACCGGTTGCCCAAAGCATTCCATCCCGGGCGGGATGCGCGGGCCGAAGACTGCGGAGAAGCGTGTCACAGTCCAGCCCGCACGGAAACGGGCCGGCCAAGAGCGCGGCGCGTCGTTTGTCGAGTTCACCCTGATCATGCCGGTCCTGCTTCTCGTCGCGACCGGCATGACGGCTTTCGGGGTCGCCCTGCACAACGACCTGGTGCTCACGAATGCCGTAAACGGCGGCGCCCAACTGGTTTCATTCAGCCGGGGACAGACCACGGACCCGTGCGCTACGGCCTACACGGCGATCAGCAACGCGGCCCCTGGTCTGACCTCCGGTCTGTCGCTCACCTACGTCATTGACGGGTCCACCTATACCACGAACTCATGCCCGGCGGGAGCAGCGAATATGGTGCAAGGCGCAACCCTGCAGGTAACCGGGAGTTACCCTTACTCCCTTGTGATTGTCGGGGAGGAGTTGGGTACCCACAGCTTCAAGGCGCAAGTGTCGGAGGTGATCCAATGAACCGGCACGGCGGCGTTTTCCTGAACCCGGCGCATAAAGCGCGGCGTGGGCAGAGCCTCATCTTCCTTACGTTGTGGCTCCCCATATTCTTCGGAATGGCTGCGTTGGTCGTCGATATCGGCACGATGTATCTTTACCAGAGCGAACTCGACGCTTCCACCCAGGCAGCCGCGCTGGCGGGCGCGGAGGCCATGTCCCAGTCCGGGGCCACCTCCGCCAGCGTCACCACCGCCGTCACGGCGTACAGCAGCGCCAGCGGGAACAAGAACGCCTACAACAATCTTTCGGGCGCCACGATCCTCACGGGCTACCCGAAGTTCAAGTGCCTGAGCACGCTCACCACCGCATTTGGACTCCAGTGTTACGGCCCTTCGGGCTCGAACGCCATCGTGGTGGCGCAACATGTGAAGATGCCGCTGTTCTTTTTCCCGCTGTTTGGCGGCCAATCGATGGTCCTCAGCTCCACGGCGACAGCGGCGATGAAGGGGGCAGGGCCGGGTCCGTACAATGTGGCGATCGTCGTGGACTCGACCGCGTCGATGAACAGCACGGACTCCGACAGCAACTGTCACAGCACCAGAATCTCCTGCGCGCTGGCCGGTGTCCAGATCCTGCTGCAGGGTCTTTCGCCCTGCCAGCCGACGCAATCGAGCTGCGGCATGCCTACCAATGGTAATGTAGCCAACTCGGTCGATCGAGTTTCCCTTTTGACGTTTCCGCCGGTGACCACCGCCACCGTGGCGAATGATTACAACTGCAGCTCCTCCAGTCCTACAATCGTCGGTTACGCGACTCCGTTCCCGGCCACCTCGACTTACCAGGTCGTCAATTTCTCGAGCGATTTCCGCACTTCCGACAGGGCTACCTCGCTGAGTTCCAGCTCCAGCCTGGTGGCTGCCGCCGGCGGAAAAAGCGGCTGCCCCGGCCTGAAAGCCATAGGCGGCGCTGGAACTTACTACGCGCAGGTGATTTACGCGGCGCAAGCCTATCTGGCCGCCGAGCAGCTCTTGTATCCGTCCGCCAGGAACGTCATGATTCTGCTCAGCGATGGCAACGCCAATTCCTCGAACATGCCAGGCGCCTCCACCACATCCGGTGTGTACATGTCTACGCGGCAGCAGTGCCACCAGGCGATCACGGCGGCGCAGGCCGCCGCCGCCGCCGGTACCCTGGTATATTCGGTTGCCTACGGCGCCACGTCGTCGGGGTGCTCTACCGATACCAATCCGTCCATCACTCCCTGTCAGACGATGCAGCAGATCGCTTCCGCGCCGTCGTACTTCTTTTCCGACTACACGGCCACCGGCGGCAGCAGCAGTTGCGTATCCGCCTCACAGCCGATCACCGGCCTGAGCCAGATCTTCCAGACCATCGTGACCGATCTCAGTACCGTCAAGTTGATACCCAACAACACGATATGATCACGGCGTGGCGGCGCAGTCGCGCACGGCGCCGCCGTTGTAACACACGTGATACACGGCCAGCGTTCCGTAGAACGGACTCGGTATCGTGGCCACCAGCGTCGCGTGGAGGCTGGCGAAGGCATTGGCTTGCTCGCGCAGCTCCTGGAAGTCGTCGATCCCGCGTCCGGAGCCATGCATCATGACACGGTCGTTGAGGATCAGGTAGTCCGGCTGGAGCGCGGGAAGGGCGTAATCGAACGGCGCCCGGTCATAGGCGAAGTATCGGCGGTCGTGGAGCGCCAGCCAGAAGGTGGTGAGCCCGTAAGCCGACTTGCCCGGAGGAATGGCGGCCCGCAGTTGCTCGCTGACCGTGCGGTAATCGGCGTTGCGGAAGGAATACAGCAGCAGTGCGTTGCCGGCGAGCTGGCTGACCAGCACAATGGCTACGGCCCAGCCGGCGGCGCGTTTCCACTTCGTCTTGTGCATCAGCGCTACGGCCGCGAGCGCGATCACCAGCGCAAACATCGGCGTGCACAGCGAGAGGTAGCGCGCGGTCTTGTTGATCTGAAACGTCAGCCACAAGAGAGTGACCAGGACCGAAACCGCAAGATCGATGGTGGCGGTCCGGTCGAAACGCCAGAGGATCAAGAAGGCCGCGGCAATCGCCAGGGCGATGTGGCCGCGTAACGGAATGTTCACCGGCAAGGGAGTGCGCTGATTGCTGAATCCCACAAAGTCCATGTAGCGCGAAACCTCGCCTTGCAGTTTCTCGCTGAGGGGCGCCGTTCCCCGTTCGACGTAAAGGGCGCGGTAGGCGGCGATGTGGTCCTGGTCGGAGTGGATCCAAAGGGCGAAGGCGCCAATGGCCGCGAGAACGGTTAGGGCGTAGCACCAGGCGCGGGCGCTCTTCCATACCGAGAACCGCAATTCGATCAGCAGCAGAACCCCCAATGCGAGCACCGCGCCAAAACCAATGACGTGAAACGCCATGGCCGCGGTGGCCGCCAGGGAAGCCAGAAACGTATAGAGCAGCGACTTACGCTCGCGGGCCTGATGATAGAGCCACAACGTGAGGACAAACAGGCAGGTCACAAGGGCCTCCGGACGCACCGTCCGGCTGGCGACAAACAGGTAGTTATCACTGAGTAAGAGCGCCGCGGCCAGCACTCCGGCCAGCAGGCCGGCATAACGGACGCCCAGCAGGAAAATCAGCAGAATGGCTCCCGTACGGGCGAGATAAGACGGCAGGCGCGCCTGCCACAGGCCGACGCCGAAGAGTTTGAACGACAGCGCCAGGGCCCAGCTCATGGCGGGCGGCCGCGTGTCCGCGTGGTTGAAGGTGTCCCGGGGCGGAAACGACGCCAGGCGCAGGCGGCCTTCTTCCAGGAAGGTCTTGCCGGCATCGCCGTACCAGCCCTCATCTTCCACCCAGCGGGTGTTGCGCAGGGGAATCTGGTCGGCCAGCGAGAACAGCAGGGTGGCCGCGAAAACGATCCGCAGAACCGTCTTGCTCATCGGGATGTTCCCGTGACACGAGGGTGAGCCGGGCGGCGAAGCACTACCGCGCGGGTCACGGGTTGGCAATCGGCGATGTTCAAGGTTCGGTCCACGACGTACAGGGGCCGCATCTTGGACTCCTCGAAGATCCTGCCGACATAGTCCCCCACCAGCCCCAGCACGAACAGTGTGACTCCCGAAAAGAGGCACTGCAGCACCACCACCGAAGCCCAGCCCTGCACGGCGTGGCCCCGGAAATAAACCACCCAGAGAGTGTAAATGAGATAGGCAATTCCGACCAGGGAGAACAGGATGCCCAGGGCCATGCTGAGCCGCAGGGGAAGCGCCGAGAAGGAAGAAATGGCCGTCCAGGAGAACTTCAACATCTTCACCAGCGGGTACTTGGTTTCGCCGGCGACGCGCGATTTGCGTTCGAACGGCACGATGGCTTCCTTCAGCCCCAGCCAGGCCACCAATCCGCGCATGAAACGGTGCTGTTCGCGGAAGGCGCGGATGGCCGTGAGCGCGGGCCGGCTGAAAAGACGGAAATCACCCACCTCGGGCACCAGGCGCCGGTCTACCATGGTGCGCATGATCCAGTAAAAGCAACCGGCGGTGAAGCGCTTGAAAAACGTGTCGGAGGTGCGGTCGGCGCGCTGCGCCGAAACCACGTCGTAACCCTCTTCGTAGCGGGCCACCATGGCCAGCAGGACTTCCGGCGGGTCCTGCAGGTCGGCATCCATCACCGCGATGGCATCGCCCGAGGCGAAGTCGAGGCCGGCGGTAATCGCGGCCTGATGTCCGAAATTGCGCGAGAAGGAGAGCACTTTGATGGACGGGTCGGCGGCCGCCTCCTCCAGCAGCGCCAGCGAACCGTCGCGGCTGCCGTCGTTGACGAAGATGATTTCGTGATCGCACGTCATTCCCGCCAGAACTTGGCGCAAGGCCGGGAGCAAAAGTGGAAAGGCCTCTTCTTCGTTATAGATGGGAATGACGAGCGAAAGCAGCATAGGGGGCGGTCCAGGCTCTGGACCACTCCCAATCTTAACGTAGATCCCGGCCGCCAATCCCGCACCGATAACTTAGCTTCGGTTAATAGCTATTAGCCGGAAAAAAGACGTGTGAGACTACACCATCCGCAGGCGCAGCATTATATAGATGGAAGTTATCAGGCCCACACAAAGTCCCAACGACCAGCCCTGCCAGTTGGTGCCCCGCACCGGTATAGCTTCGTCTCCGCCAGCCAGGGAAATCACCGCGCCGGACATACCCAGGAGAAGGAAGAAGGGAAGGCCGTAAGTGCAGGACAGGAAGTAGGAGGTGAACAGAAACCCGCCAAGCGATATCTTCAAGGCCGTGGCCCACCGCGCTAAGTCCAGGTTTTGTTCGCCCTGCAGCTTGGAGACCCGGTTCAGTTGGATCATGGTAACTACCACCGCGCTCATCCACAGGAAGAAACCGATCATTCCCAGTTCGGAAGCACACAACAGGTAAGAGTTGTGGGCCGTCCAGTCTTCCCGTTCCACAAAGCCGTTAAAGCCGATTCCCCACAGAGGCGAGCTCTTGAAAAATGACATTCCATCGGACCAGATCGCCAGGCGGTCGAGCCCCCCCGCCATCGATACCGTCCTGCTGGTGCCCACGTTGATCAGCAACAGAGACAAAGGCACAATCACCGCCGCGAATACTTTTCCGGCTTCCTTGAAGCGGGCGATCAAATAAAGCGCGATGACTACCGCAAACCCGGTCTCCGCGCCTCGCGATCCGCTGAGAAATACACCGGCGATGAACAGGGCCGATATCGCTATGGCAAACAGATACCCCTTGGCGCCGAGTCCGGTCTTCTTTTTGGCGACGAACAGGAACGGCAGAATCATCAGCAGGAGCTGTCCGTACATGTTCGGATCGTTCAACATGCCGAGGCCCCGAATGCGCACTTCGATGTTGTCTTCGAACCCGCTGGCCAGCACGTAAGGCGTCGAGTCGGCCGTGGCGCGTGCGATCGGGATCTCCAGCCAGGCATTGGCCAGCACAAACAGCGCCACCGCTACCAGCGCGGCGCGGATCATGCGCAACCGTCCGGGACTGCGGAAGTGCACTACGCCCAGGTAGTACGCGATCACGGTCGTGGACACGTCGAGAAAGGCATCTAGGTTGGCGCGCAGGCCGCCGTGCGGAAACCATGAACAGGATACAAACCCGAAGAACAGCGTCACCAGCAGGAACTGGGTGCGCAGCTTACCGATCTCCGGCTTCTCCAGGCGCGCAATTACGGTCAGCGGAACCGTCAGCGCGGCCAGAACCACCAGGGGACGATACGCGGCCAGTTCCGGAAACAGGTCTCCCGGCGACAACAGGAAAAACACGATGTATGCCAAGGCCAGCGCAACGCCCATGATTCGGTTGGTATCCTTACGCCAAGGTCACTGGCCCCGGAATAACGATCGGGTCCTCACAAGGATGATCCAATCACAACCGCCAGCGCGCCCAGGCCGACCACCCGGCTCGCTGCGTCCCCGAACGCAAAGACAATCGGGTCGTCATGCATGTCACCCCGGTTGGCAATCATGATGGCGCGGCTGATCCAGTAAGCTAATATCGGCAGCAACAGCCACATGACCTTGGGGTGCCGGTAGAGTACCACCACTTCCGGGCTGTTCAAATACAGCGCCAGAACCAGCACCGCGACATAACCGCTGCTCGAGGCAAGCGAGGTCAGCGACGCCAGGTCGGTCGGAGAATAGGCCCGCCCGGGCAGACGCCGGTCATCCGGTACACCGCCCGCCCGCAGCTCCGACAGCCTCTTGCAGATCGCCAGGCTGGTGAACATGAAAATCGAAAACGCCAGCGTCCAGGGCGATATGACCACGGCCGTGGCCACGCTGCCCATCAACATCCGCAGGGTATACAAGCCCGCCAGCGTAATTACATCCAGAAACAGCATTCTCTTCAAGTAACTGCTGTATGACAGGCTGGTGACTACATACACGGCAATTACTGCCTTGGCCAGGGGCGGCATGAACAGAGTGCAGGCCCCCGCCAGCGTGAACAGGACCGCTGCCAGGACTATCCCTTCGACGACACTCAGGCGGGCGGCCGCGAACGGCCGGAAGCGCTTGCGGGGGTGTTGCCGGTCGGAATCGAGATCCAGCAGGTCGTTCACGATGTAAATGGCGGATGCCGCCATCGAGAAGCCTAAAAAGGCCTCCGCGGCGAGCAGCAGCTTGGGCACCTGAAAGATCGTGTGAGACAGAAAAATGGGGAGAAAGACCAGCAGATTCTTGGCCCATTGGTAGAGCCGCATGGCGCGCAGCACATCGGCAAAACTACCGCTGCTGTGAAACTCTTTCGTAACCGAGACGCCGGAGCGGCTCAACGCCCGCCGGATGGAGCGCGTGGGATTGACGAGAATGGCAGCCGAGGCCGCCTCCCAGACGGGTATGTCGGCGGTAGAGTCACCGGCATATTCGAAAGGCTCGGATTTCGTGAATTCCCGGATACGGGCGGCCTTGACGCTCGCCTTGAGATTGACCGAGCCTTCGGTGGCCAGAACCGCCTCGAAGATCCCCAGATGCCGGGCGACCCCTTCGGCTATGCTCCGGTCGGCGGCCGTCACCAGGACAATCTGCCGGCCCTTCCTGGCCTCTTCCCGCAAGTGAGCCACGAGTTCCTCGCGGTAGGGCAGCAAGTCCGGACGGAAGGCCGCCCGCAGAGATACCGCCCTTTTGAAAGCGGCAATTCCATGCAGCAGCTCGACCAGCGCCGCCAGGAAACCCAGCGGGTTCGTCTTCAACAGAATCAGAACCTGCTCGTGAAGCGTGTCCGTGCGAACCAGAGTGCCATCAAGATCCACACACAAAACCGGCGTTTGTGCGGCGAGTTCGGAACCAGAAGACGTCACTACCTGAGCAGTGTACAACAGATTCGCATATCCTTACTGCTCCATTTGGGAATGGGACGAATGGGACGCACCAGGATTGATTCGGCCGCTCGCGATGCCGCATAATCAAAAGTTTGACGGCGCCCCAAACCGCGGAATTACGCTCCACCGAACGTCCTGTACTCAGGATGATAGCGGTGTTTCTGTTACTTACGGCCGGATTTACTCTTGCCCAGGTTACCGTGCACCACCTCCGGCAAGATATGACCAATCGTTTCCTCCCCTATGTCGACGAGGAGGAGCACTTCATGACCGGCCTCATGATCCATGACTACCTGGTACAGGATCTGCCCCACAACCCCATCCGCTTCGCTAAGTTATATTACCTGCATTATCCAAAGGTGGCCTTCGGCTCCTGGCCGCCTCTGCTGCATTTCGGCCTGGCTTTGTGGATGTTTCCCTTCCCGGCGAACCGTGCTTCGGCGATTCTCTACATCGACGTGGTGATGTGCGCGCTGGCGGTGGCGGCCATACTGAGCGCGCGCCGCCGCGTTCCTTGGGCCATCGCCCTTGCGGTAGGGATCGGCGTCTGGTGGGCGCCCCTGACACAGTCTCTCGACCGCTTCGTCGGCGCGGACATGCAGTACTCGCTCTTTTCACTGACTTGCGTCTACCTTTTCGCCCTCTATCTGGAGCGCCCAAAGGCTTCGCGCGCCTTCTGGTTCGGTGCCGCATTGCTGGCTTCGGTGATGTCCAAGAACAACGGCCTCTTTCTGGGGGTCAGCGTTCCCTTGATGATCCTGCTCACGCGCTCCTGGAGCGTTCTCCGCCGTCGCGATCTCTGGCTGTCAATCGTTCCGGGCGTGGTGTTCGTGGGCGTCTGGCAGTATCTGACCCTGCCCTTCAACATCGGCAACATGAAGGGATTCACGGAAGAGAGCATCCCCGGAGCAGTGATTCTGATTTTTGTGAAGCAACTGGTCGGCCTGGTATGGATCGGCCTGCTGCCGCTGATTTTATGGTCGGTCTACGCGCGCATCTTGCGGCCTCTGTTCCAGCGCCGGCCGGTGAACATCATGGACGCCGCCACCTTCGCCCTCCTGGCCGGCCCGATGCTGTTCCACTCGATGCTGCCCCACGACGCCAACCAGCGATACCTGCTGCCCAGCCTGGCGGCGCTGCTCCTGTTCGCCGGCCAGGCGCTGCTCGATCTGTTTTCGCTCGCGGCCTTCACCCGCATTCCGCAACCTCTGAAACTGGCGGTGATCGCCGTGGTCCTGGTGTTGTCCAGGTCCACGATGCAGTTTCCTCCAACCGCGCAATGCGGCTATGCCGACCTCGCAACGGAACTGTTGGCCCGGTACCCCGCCGCCGACAATCCCTCGATCCTGATCTCGGCGTCGTTTGGGGGAGAAGAGCTGTTCGTCTCCGAAGTTGCCATTCACGAACAGCGGCTGGGACATTGGCTGCTGCGCGGCAGCAAGATTTTCCGGCGCAGGACCGGCATCCTGAACAATCGCGAGACCGAATTGACCAGGGACCCTCCCGAGAAAATACTCGAGTACCTGGATGAACTTCCGGTCAGTCTCCTGGTGCTGGCGGATGACGGCGATTCCGAGCATGCTGCGGAGCACGACCTGGTCGCCAGCCTCATCCACGATTACCCGGACCGCTGGACTCAGGTCATGACCGGTACTGTAGGCGGCGAATGCCGGGATGCGCCGTGCACCATCGAAGTCTACCGCCTGAACAGCACCATCGGCA
>Ga0335080_10007253_pt1 | contig 11482 bp, 8 predicted proteins | sample Lox_Sample_34_FD_206720 | JGI IMG/M metagenome (GOLD analysis project Ga0335080, IMG submission 206720) | Soil microbial communities from Loxahatchee National Wildlife Refuge, Florida, United States - Lox_Sample_3.4 | ecosystem: Environmental > Terrestrial > Soil > Wetlands | place: USA: Florida...
TGGACTGGCGTCCGCCCGGCTTCGCGGATGGCTTTGAGCATGTCCGCTTCGGTTTGCAATTGCGGCGAGGTGGCGCCCGCCATGTGGAAGATGTGTTCCTCGATTATCGTCCCGTGCAAATCATCCGCGCCGTAGCTCAATGCCACTTGCGCCAGCTTCAATCCAAGGCCAACCCAATATGCGGTGATATGATCAAAATTGTCGAGGTAGATGCGGCTGACAGCGATGGTGCGCAACGAATCGAAACCGGTCGGCGGATTTTCCACCGGGATGTCATTGTCCACCGGCTGATATGCCAGCGGCACGAACCCGACAAACCCGTGCGTCTCGTCCTGCAACGCGCGCAATTGCCGCAGATGGTCCACGCGGTCGGCAAGGCTTTCGACGTGGCCGTAAAGCATCGTGCAGGTGCTGCGCCCGCCCATGCGATGCCACGTGCGGTGCACGTCCAGGTATTCCTCGGCCGATTCCTTGCCCCTGGCGATGGCCGAACGGACTTCCTTGCGGAAAATTTCCGCGCCGCCGCCGGTGAGCGAATCCAGCCCGGCGGCCTTCAATTCGCGCAACGTTTCCTCGACGGATTTTTTTGCCAGCCAGGCCAGATGCAGAATTTCAATGGCAGTGAAGCACTTTAAATGCAGTTTTTGCGTAGGAGCCGAGGTGACGAGGCTCTGACTATCCCGGCTTTCGGAGTTCGGATTTCGAATTTCAGTTTGAGCCTCCTCACGTCGGCTGCTACCAGAATCGAGCGCCCGTAGCGCCCTGAGCATGTCAGTGTAATAGCTAAACGGCAGCGACGGATGCAGTCCGCCGACGATGTGCAGTTCCGTGATGCCCAGTTTCAACGCCTCGCGCGCCTTTTCGACGATTTCCTCGGTGGAAAACTGGAAGCCGTCGGCGTCGCGCTTCTTGCGCGCAAACGAGCAGAACTGGCACGACAGGATGCAATAGTTCGAGTAGTTGATGTAGCGGTTGATGATGTAGCTGGCGCGGTCGCCGACTTTTTTCCGGCGCGCGAAATCGGCGATGGCGCCGACGGCGTTGAGGTCCTTGGATTCGAACAGCCGCAGCGCGTCGGCGTCGGAAATGCGTTCGCCGGCGGCGACCTTGTCGTAAATGTCGCGCAACTCGCTGCGTTGAATGAAAAAATTCATTCTGCATATTAAAGCAGCTTTCACGAGACAAAGCAAACGCCCCAGCAGTGTGTTATTGTCCGAATTTGAAAAGTGGCAGGGCGGACAGTCCCTTGCCCGCCGCAGAATTCGGACGGGCGGCGCGCTCGGAGAGCCCGCTCTACCCGAATGCACACACTACCGTGCCTGGCATTACGCCTTGCTGGTGCGAAGACGTTTGCGGGCAACAAAGAGAGTGAGCAGCGCCAGGATTGTGAATTGAGGCAGAGGCATCGTCAGCAACATCCTCAGGCCGGTGTAACTCAGGTTTTGATGATACAGGACCGGATAAAGCCAGTTGGCAAGTACCCAGACGGAACCGGCCCCGAAAATGACGCCGCAAGCGAACAAAACGAGCGTCAACGCCCATGGCCGCAACAGCAACCTGCTAAAAATTGAGCGCAGCTTCTCCCTCGGACGGGTGCAAAACCGCCAGGCAATCACGAGCCCAACCGCCGTCGTCAACGGAGACGCGAGCAGGGCAACCGTGACTTGAATGAAGGAATCCGAAAATTGCCGGAGCCCCAAACCGGGGAGCAATCCGTTGATGTTCATGGCCAAAACGGCAGCGGCCACCGTCGCGAACACCGAAGCGCTGGAAATAATTCTCCAGACCTGAAAGGCAATCAGAATCCACAAAAAACGGTCAAGCCACACTGCCGATTGGTTCACCTTGCCGAACTCGGCCGCCAACACACCATCCGCGCCAATGCGCCGCGTGGCAATCAGGAGCGCTTCGTCCGCCGACAGGCCACGGTTCTGCAGGGTCGCGACGGAATCGCGCAGGTGCGACTCCAATTCATCGAGGTTCTCGCCGCGAAAGGACGGCGAGGCCGCCAGATTTTCGCGCCACTGTTCAATCCGCCGGTTCAGGTCAAATGAGGCTGCATTTTCCATAATCTGGTCAGGGTTTCGTGGACGGTCATCCACTTTTGTTTTTCCTCGCGCAGCGCTTTGCGGCCTTCCCGGCAAAGCCGGTAATACTTCCGCTTCCGGCCGGTCTCGGCCTCACGCCATTCCGACTCGATCAGGCCCTCGTCCTCCATCCAGTGCAACACGGGATAAAGCATTCCTTCAGTCCACTCAATTTTGCCGCCGGACAATTCCCGAATTCGCTGGATCAGCGCATAGCCGTAGGTTTCGCCATCGGTCAGCACGGACAGCACCAGCGGCACGGTCGAGGCGGCGACGAGTTCTTTCGTAAGCATGGCACTACTATGCCTAGCAACGCAATGCTTGTCAAGTGGAAATTTGAGGCTGGTGCGGCCCACAGTCAACCTATTGAAACCGCGACGGTTGCGGCACATGCCCTACGCTGAAAACGCCCCGAATAATGCGCGCATTTCCTCGTCCACGTCGGCGGCATCGGCCAGCGTTTGCGCAATCTCGTCGCGCAACAGCGCGCGATACCGCTTCCGCAGCCGATGCACCGCCACGCGGACGGCGGTTTCGTCCATCCCGAGCTTTTGCGCCGCTGCGGCATGAGACAATTCGCCCTTTCCTGCTGTGAGGAAAATCTTCAACTGCTCGAACTGGTTCGCCTTTCCCTCCGCAGCGCATTCCGCCTGCAACCGTTCGACGACTTTGGCGAGCAGGGTTACGGCCCATTCGCGGTCGAATGCCCTGTCGGGACTCGGCTCGTTCGCGGCGACTTGAAATTTTGTGTCGGCGGTCTGCCAGTCGAGCGACAAGGGCGCGACCCCGCCGCCGCGTTTCTGACGCCGGGATTTGTCCCATTCGTTGGCCAGAAAATGTTTCAACGAGGCGAGGAGAAACGCGCGGAACCGCCCGCGCTCAGCGCTCAAGCCGGCGAGATAATTTCTGGCCAGGAAGCGCGTGAAAAATGCCTGGGTCAAATCCTCGGCATCCTCCCGCGTGTGGCCGCGGCGGCGGACATAGGCGTAGAGCGGAAACCAGTAGGTCCGGCAGAGTTCCTCGAGCGCGCGGTCGGATTGCGGCGTGGACCGCTGGCCTGCCGCGAGCACGACCGTCCAGTGCGTCGTGGCGAACACGTCGCCCGGCGCGGACGATGATTGGCTGGACGGTTCGGGGGTCAAATCAGTTTAATTACCCTGCAATACAACATCTTTCCACTCCATCATGCGGATGGGACGCGTGCCGATGATGAACTTTGCCACGTTTGCCAGCGGCTCGGCGAACTCGAAATTCTCCACGCGTACGCCGGACCCGACGTTGCCGCCGCGCTCTGAACCGGTGGGCTGGATTTCTCGCCCGTCTCTCATCAAAGCAAAAACGCCAAATTGCCGCGACATCATCCTCCCGGCATCCACCGCGATGGCGACAAAAGCCTTGCCTTGCGCATTCTGGCCCAGGCCATTGAGCTGGCTGTTACCTTCCAGCGACATCGAGCCGCTGTAATCCGGTGCCACCTCCCGCGTTTTTTCCAGCGGGCCGATTGTGTAACGCAATCGCACCGTCACGCGCGACAGAATGTTCGTGCCTTCACCCGGACTTAAAGTCCAATAAATCCAGCCTTGGTTGCCATTCCCCTCATCCGCCTCCTTTGTTCCTCCCGCCACGGAAGCCTCCCCGCCCAATTTGACTGGATTCCCTTCGGCGTCCAATAGGGAAACTTCACTGAAACTGGTGCTGGTAAACAGCGGGTCCGAAAACCATAGATGCAGAAAGCGCGGCTCGGGGTTGAGTTTGAGCGCGCTCACATCCAGCCAGCCTGGAGATACTGCGCGCAGCCAGCCTCGTTCCACCTCATTGGTCACCAGCGTGCCGTACGGATGCCGCGCCGCGCCGGGCTGGTTGGTTTGCCATTCGTCTTGCCAAGCGACAAAGCGTAAAATGGGCGGAGGATTTAAAATCTCGTCAGGCGGGATCGAGGTTATCTCAACATTGGTGCCATCCAGGATCATCCATTGGTGATTGCCAATGTCCGTGATCAAACGGCTGGCTGTTATGATTGAGTCTTTATTGGTTATAACGATTCTGCCGTTTTGAAATGTGTATTTCATTACCGGTGCGCCAGCCGCGTTCTCTCCGGCCGAGATTGCGGACGTTGCCATGACCTTTCCTACCGCATCCACCACCTCAACTTGAGTATGCCGTCCTGGTTGCAGCGAGACGTTGTCGAATTCCACCCAGTGATATTTGCGTTTCTGCAACCGCAATTCCTTGATGCGGGCAAATTCGTTGGACGAAATCAGCAACGCGCCGCCAGTCTGGCTGGTATTAATCCGCGAGCCATTCTCCGGAATCGGGGCAATTCCACCGTCGTCATTCACGCAAACCATGCGTGTCTCCCAATCTTCGTTTCGGGAATAGATGCAGTTGACGGCCACGTCTCCCTGGTTGCCGACCACGGAATTGTAAGACGCATTCCAGTCACCTTCCGCGCCGGCCGAACCCGGGCTGCCGTCGGAACGGACCAGGGTGACGGCGGTTTCCCAGGAACCACTCACGATGCCCAGTGAAACATTCATTGCCATCGCGTTGGTCGGGCAGGTTATGATTTGGAAGAACAACCCGTCGGGCGATCGCGCATCCGGCGCCTGCCAGGCCGTGCTTGCCGGCTGAACACCCGATTCGTTGTTGACGCGGCAGACCGGGCGAGAGATGCCGGTGGAACTTTCGTCACGAACTCGAAACGCGATTTTTTTCACCTCCATATTCGCCGCCCATTGGTCCATGCTCCCGTTCATGGCGGGAAACGGCGCTTCCGAAATCGTCCCGTCCGCTTGCCAGCAGATGTTGTTTGTCCAAGGCTTGGAGGTAAGCACTACCAGTTCCACTGTGCCTCCCGGATAATTGGCTACGAATGGTGCCGTAGCGCGCGATGAATCAGGCGTGGGCTCGACGATTTGCGAGAACTTGGCTCCAGCCCCGGCCGGCTCCTGGCCAAGCCCCGTCATTGGCCGCACCTGCCAGGCGTAGAAATTGTCCACCGCCAGCACGAGCGCGGCGGAAACAATGGTTGCCACGGCAAGGACAAGAATCGAACGCGTCCGCCGATAACCTGGCCAGAACGCCCAGGCCAAGCCGCCCAGCGTCGCAGCTCCCAAAACCATGAGCCATAACTCCTCGGTGGATTCCTTCCATTTCCAGTGCGCTGATGCCTGTAGCAGCGCTTCAAAAAGCACAAGGTGCGCAATGACCAGCAGCAGCAGCCGCAGGCCCGCGTCTTGAAAGACGCCCCGGGCAGAATCGGCCATCATTCCCTCCGGCGCCATGCGCCGGGCGAGAAATTCGACAAAGAAGGCCAAGCCGACCAACCCGAAAAAGCCGGAGAACCCGGATAGCCCGAAGCAACGCTCCATGCCCGGAAATGGCAAATAACCCAGAAAGGCCAGGCATCCGAAAAATCCGAGGGCGGAAAGGTTGACCAGGGTTTGGGCCGCGGGAGACATGAATGTGACACCGAATAGAACCTCGACCAGACGCACCATTCGCGATTTTGTCGGTTCAGAACCAGAAGCGCCCGCCGGTCGGATGAGATAACCGATGGCCTTCCACTCGCCACCGGCTTGCCTGGCAAACGTCACCGTTTCAGTCGCCGCCAACAGGCTGTCGAAAGCGGTTTCGTATTTCACTTGCAACCGTGTTCCAGCGACGGCGAATTTCGTACTCGCTAATTTGCGCGAAAGCACTTTGCCGAGCGGCTGACGGACTTTTTGCAGACGGGAAATCCACTCGTCCCGAGCGATGGCGCGCTGGAAATATGGCGCGGCGGATTCCCAGCTATGCGCGTAATCCCTGGTGTCCATCAACGCCAGCCAGGATTTGATCGCATCCAAGCGCGCCGGATCCGGGTTTGTGCGGCGAAGTTGCAGCAGGGCAAGTCCGCCAAAAATCACCGTCCCCAAAGCACCCAGCAGCCGGATGAGCGTGACATTCAGGGTGGTGATCCGGGATGGGCCGAAAGACAGGACTTTTCCGTGGGCAGCGAGCACCAAAATCAATGACAGCAGCGCAATCAGCGCGAATCCAACGCCGACCACGATTCTGGGCGCGCGGCGAGGCGACCGCGCCGGCTGCCCATCCTCGGCGGCAAACTTGCCGGTCCCGGAAGCTATTGTTTCCACCTGCGTCTTGAGCACGCTGACCTGCTGATAGCGACGTTCCGGTTCTTTTTCCAATGCGCGCAAAACGACTTCATCCAAACGCACGTCAATTTGCATCCCGCGCATGCGGGACGATGGCGGCTCGATTTTCTGGCCGGGTAGTTCACCGGTGAGCATCTGGTAAAACACTACGCCCAGCGCGTAAATGTCCGCGCGATGATCCACGGCGTCGGGATGTTCTTTCTGCTCCGGCGCCATGTATTGCGGCGTGCCCATGACTTTGCCGGCGGCGGTGAGTCCTTCTATGGCAGGGGCCTGTGACCGTCGCCGACTTTCTTCATCCGGGTCCCGGCGGTCATAGACCGCCGCGACAATCTTCGCCAATCCGAAATCCGCCACCTTTACGCGGCCGCGGCGGTCGAGCAAAATGTTCTCCGGTTTGATATCGCGATGCACGATGCCCTGGTCGTGGGCGAATTGCAGCGCGTCGCAAATCTGTGGCACGATGGCAAGCGCTTCGCGCGGCGAAACGCGACCGGCACTCAGCAATTGCCGCAAATTCACGCCGTCCACGAATTCCATGAGGAAGAAGTAAAGCCCGTCTGCCTTGCCAAAATCGTAAATCGTCACGATGCCGGGATGATTGAGCTTCGCCAGCGCCCGGGCCTCGCGGGAGAAACGTTCAGCGAACGCCGGGTCGTCACCAATGCCGGGCGGAAGAATTTTGAGCGCGACGATACGGTCCAGTTCCTTTTGCCGCGCTTTATAGACCGCACCCATGCCGCCTTTGCCGATGAGTTCCATGACTTCGAGTTGCGGGAATTTTCCGGCGAGTTCGGGGACGGCTGGCGGCTGGAAGGGCGGATGTTTTGCGTCGGTCACGGTATCCGCCGCCGCACCCTGTTTGAGCAGGCACGCGGGACAAAGCCCGGCCACCGCGCCGGCATTCAGCGGCGTGCCGCACTGCGGACATTTGTTTCCGTCAGGCATGGGCTGCTGTAATTTTACCGTGTCCACACCTGCTTCAGAAGCAAAACCGGGAAGACGTTACCGGGAAATCGAAAGACAACACCTAACGTTCAAAATTTACCGCAACCGGAACCCGCCCTGGAAAATCACCTCTGCAGCGACGACGACGAGAAAAACCGCGCTGACCAGCGCGTTCAGGCGGAAGAAGGCGACGTTGATCCAGTTCAGACTGCGGCGGCGGGCAATCCAGTGTTCCAGCACGAGGCAGCCGACGATGAGGAACCAACCGAGGAGAAAAGCGATGCCAAACCGGCAAAGCAACCCAAACGCAAGCAACAACCCGCACATCACCATGTGCGCGAGAAACGCGGCGGCCAGCGCATTTTTAGGTCCCCACGCCACCACCAGCGAATGCAGGCCGTGCGTCCGATCAAACTCGTAATCCTGCAATGCGTAAATGATGTCGAACCCGACCAGCCACAAAACCACGGCCAGTGCGAGTGCCGCCATCTGCAAAATTTCCAGAACCGAAACATTTGCGCCCTTCACCGCCAGCCAGGCCCCGACCGGCGCCAGCGCCAGTGAAAGGCCGAGAAAAACGTGCGTGTAATCCGTAAACCGTTTGGTGAGAGAATAAAAACAAACCACCAGCAGCGCAATCGGCGAGAGGCAAAAGCACAATGTGTTCAAAAAAAAACTGGCGACCACGAAGCCGGCAGCGGACAGGAGCCAGAGGGCGACGGCGCTGGCCGGCGAAATCTGGCCGGTGGGCAGGTGGCGGCCGGCTGTGCGTGGATTCAGCGCATCGAATTTCCGGTCAACGATCCGATTGAACGCCATCGCGCAGGTCCGGGCGCAAACCATCGCGGCGAGAATCAGTCCCAAAATCCTCCAGCCCGGCCAGCCGCGGTTGTCACGCGCGGCGACCAGCATGGCCGCCAGCGCAAACGGCAGCGCGAAAACCGTATGCGAAAACCGGACGAACGAAGCCCATTTTTTTATGAAGGAAAACATCGAACAATGAACATCGAACGCCGAACATTGAAGTTTCAGCCGGCGTCGCCTGAAGGATAGCGGCTCCAGACCGACGCGCTTGGCTGCTTCCTTGCATTCTGTTGCGCGGTTCTGATGCTCGACACGAAAATCCGGATCAATTCCTCGGATTCGTTCAACACAAACAGTAACGTCGTATCACCGTCAACCCAATGCTTGCGCTCAATCAGTCTCGCCCAGCGGCGCGTTTCGCGAAGCTCTTTCAAACAAACTTTGAGCTTGTGAATGAAATCTCCTCGCGATTCGGCAGATTCTGCTTCGCCGTGGTTTGAATAGGGAGAGGTCCCGGATCGCAAAATCTGCCCGGCCACATGGTTTCCGGCTCGTGAAGGCGGAAGTTTCTCCGACAAGTCAATTACCGCCGAGGCGAAACCTAATAGCCGTTCTTCCAGATTAAACTTCCGTCGGGTTGTTTCGCCTTCACGGAACATTCCGTTATCGCCGTTTGCCTCGTTCAGAGTTCGATGTTCGATGTTCGACGTTCGGCGTCTATTTCGTCTCATTTCATTCCTTTTCTTCGCTCCAGCGAGGGACGAGCTTCTGCGGCAGGCCCAGATGGTCCAACACGCGCGCGACCACCGTGTCCACGACTTCCTGAACGGTTTTCGGATTTGCATAAAAGCCCGGGTTTGCCGGCAGAATCGTTGCGCCGGCTTGCAGCAACAGTTCCATGTTTTTGACGTGGACCAGACTCAATGGCGTTTCGCGGGGGACCAGAATCAATCTTTTGCGCTCTTTCAAGACCACGTCGGCGGCGCGGAGCAGCACGTCTTCGCTGTAGCCATGTGCGATGCGGCCCATGGTGCCCATGGTGCAGGGGATGACGACCATGGCGTCGGGCGGATTCGAGCCACTGGCAAATGGCGCGTTCATGCTTTTGAGATTGTGCGTCTTGACTCCCGCCGGCAGGCGCAGGCCGCCGGGCAATTCCTCGGCAATGACCTGCTGCGCGTAGTTGCTCATCACGACGTGCAGTTCGTGCTGGTGCGGGTCGAGATTGTCGAGCAGGCGCTGCGCGTATAGCGCGCCACTGGCCCCGGTGATAGCGATGAGGATTTTCAAATGCTTCCTGCGTTTGACCAATTATCACCGAATGCTTTCAGACGAGCAAGGCTGCACAACTCTTTGCAAGCCTGATCGTAATCTTAATCATAATCTTCGGATTAAGAGCAGGATTACGATTAAGAGTGAGATTCATTGGAAACAGCTTGAGTCCGATTTCTCCTTCCGCACAATGGCCGCGTGTTAAAACCGGCTGGCATCTTTGTTATCGCGGTGTTTCTCCTCGCGGGCTGCACGACCGAGTCGTATCGCGCGACGAACGAGGCGGTGCCGCCCAACTGGTCGGCGACCAACGAGGTTCAAAACCCGCCAATCCCGCCACTGCCCCGTCCCGTTCCATTGGTGGTCAAAACAAATTTGTCCCCGGTCGTTCACCCGACAAATGTCATCCATCCGGCGCCGGTCATAACGTGGGCCCCGCTCAACCGCTGGGCCGCCGATCACAAAATCGGCGCGCCGCATCTGCTGTCCGGTCTGCCGGTGGCGACGTATGCGATCGGCTCGACCAACGGCGTAATGGTCCTGGAAATCGGCAGCCGTGAGGCCATCTGGAACGGCATCGAAATCAATCTGGGCTTCGAACCACAGCTCATTAATAACCAGGTTTTCCTGCACGTGCTCGATCTGCAGCGGAACCTGGAACCGCTCTTGTGCGACCCGCCGCTTCGATTCCCCACCAACCGCGTCATCGTGATTGACCCGGGCCATGGCGGGTCGAACACCGGCGCGCGTTGCGTTCTTGACGGCCGGCTCGAAAAGGAATTCACGCTCGACTGGGGCAAACGGCTGGCGGCGTTGCTGGCGACCAACGGCTGGCAGGTTTTTCTCACGCGCACGGATGACGTGTATGTGGCCAATCCCGACCGGGCCGTGTTCGCGGAAGCACATCACGCGGATTTGTTCATCAGCCTGCACTTCAATTCCGGAGGCCCGGACGAAAGGGCCCACGGCCTGGAAACCTATTGCCTCACGCCCACAGGTATGTCCTCGACGCTGGTGCGCGGCTACAACGATTTCTGGTCGGAGAATTTTTCCAACAACGCGTTCGACGCGGAAAACTTGCAGCTCGCCGTCCGCCTGCATGCAGCGGTGTTGCGCGCGACGGCCATGGAAGACCGCGGCGTGGCGCGGGCGCGATTTATCGAAGTGTTGCGCGGACAAAAATGTCCGGCGATTCTGGTTGAAGGCGGGTACCTGTCCAATCCACACGAGGCAAAATTGATTGAATCCCCGGAGTTCCGGCAGAAACTGGCGGAAGCCGTTGCAGGCGCTCTAAAATGAAAAACGCGAAACACATCCTGGTCACGGGAGGGGCTGGTTTTATCGGCTCGCATCTGATCGAGTGCCTGTTGGCCGAAGGCAAACGTGTTGTCGTCATTGATGATCTCTCGACCGGCCGACTGGAAAATCTGCGCGCGGTCCAAAATCATCCCCGCCTGCGCGTGATTGAATCCAAAATTTCCGCCTGCCGAGAATTGCCAAGGCTAGCGGCAAACGCGGAATTTATCTTTCACCTGGCGGCGACTGTCGGGGTTGAACTCGTCGTCAAATCAGCATTGCACGTTCTGGAAGCGAGCTTTCACGAAACGCAGATTTTGTTGCGCGCCGCCGCCGTAAACCGCACGCCGCTCCTGCTGACCTCGACCTCGGAAGTTTATGGCAAGAGCGCCAAGCCGGCGTTCGGCGAGGACGACGATTTGCTTATCGGCCCGCCCGGCCAGTCCCGCTGGAGCTACGCCTGCTCGAAACTCACGGACGAATTCCTCGCGCTGGCCTACGCGCGAGAGAAAAATCTGCCGGTCATTATTACCCGACTGTTCAATACCGTCGGCCCGCGCCAGACCGGACGTTACGGCATGGTCCTGCCGCGTTTCATCGCCGCGGCAAAAAAAGGCGAGCCGCTGAAAGCGTTTGGCAACGGCAAACAGACGCGATGTTTCTGTCATGTCGGCGACGTCGTGGAAGCGCTGGTACGTCTGCAAAAAAGTGGTTGCGACGCCCTCGTCGCAAAAAAGCTCGGCGTCGAGGCGTCGCCACCACCTTTCGGCGAAATTTTCAACATCGGCGGCACAGAAGAAATCAGCATCCTCGGCCTGGCGCGTTTGGTGGTCAAAACGCTCGGCTCGAAATCGAAAGTTAAAATCGTGCCGTATGAAAAAGCGTATCCGGTTTCGGCCACGGGCTACGGCATGACCG
>Ga0335080_10007256_pt1 | contig 11480 bp, 9 predicted proteins | sample Lox_Sample_34_FD_206720 | JGI IMG/M metagenome (GOLD analysis project Ga0335080, IMG submission 206720) | Soil microbial communities from Loxahatchee National Wildlife Refuge, Florida, United States - Lox_Sample_3.4 | ecosystem: Environmental > Terrestrial > Soil > Wetlands | place: USA: Florida...
CAGCCCGCGGCGGATGAGTGAGCGCGGGTCCGCGAGTGACAAAGCCGACACCGGCTGAAATCAGCAGAATTCCCAGCCAGCGCAGCAGGCTGCCTCATTGTCAACGGTGATTGACGTAACGTTGCGGCCGGACTCCTCAACCCGCAGGCGGCATCAAAAGATGGTTACGTGGTGGCATAATCCGCATGCACGCGCTGCGCTCCTGGCGAGCGCGTGCATCGGGGTTTTACTTCACGGAACCGGAACTGGAACGGCGGATGAGCTGACCTTGGTCAATAACCACCGTCCGCGGATCTTTCTGGCTTCACCGCTCAGGTTTACGTGGCTCTTGGCTGTCCAAGACGGCAGGCCGGTGGCTGGATCCAATGACACGTCGAAGTAATGGCATTCGAAATACACCGATGATTTCCACTGGCCGTCCTCATCCCTTACAGGGACATACTTCGTCTTGTATGCCGGGGAAAGCGACACGAATTTATTAGCTTGCTGCAAGCCGCCGGAAACGTACTTGAAGAACGTGCACAGCGTCCCCTGTTGACCGGTGGGAGACGTGTCGCCCGAGGGGAGAGGGCAGCTTGCGGGATCGTCCGGATCGCCGTTGCCGACGTAATTTCCTGCTGAGGCCGCAGTGCTGACAACCGTGAGTTGGGCGTCTTTAGCCCAGATGGAGAGTGCTTGGCGGATTCGCTGCGTGATCACGTCCGGCGAATCGCCATTTATTGGATCGTGCACGCTAACTGCCGCGTGAAAGGTCACGTGAATTTGCTGTTCCAGTTCAGCCACTTGGACGAGTTGATCGTCATTCTGCCGCCAGCCACCTGCATGGGCGGCTCCTATCGCCGCGATAATTCCCACAGCGAGCAAGGCCACAGAACGAAGGTACTTCTTCTTGAACGTCGATTTCATGTCCGTCTCTCCTTGGGGCGCGATTGTCGTTCTCACCGCGCCTGTTTGTTTGCCTTCACTCCATATAGCGAAAATCGCAGCGGAAACCTGTAAGCCGAACCTTCCCTGGGAGACCCGGCCCGTCGAGCTGCACCAAACGGTTCCAGCTGCGGGAGCGAATCCTGACCTATCTGGCCCGACGACGCAATGACTGTGCGAATGAATTAAGATGAAGAAAAGTGAAGCTGTAAGTTGATGATTTGACACGACATTATCCCTTTTTTCGCCTCAATGATATGATTCTCGGCCAATTGTTGAAGTGTCGTGGCTACGTCCTACAAGTTCGGCGCTTATGAACTGGATATCTCCCGCCTTGAATTGCGTTACCACGATCGCCTGCTGAAGCTCGAACGCATTCCCACTCAACTGCTCATCCTGCTGCTGGAAAAAAAGGGGCAAGTGGTGAGCCGTGGGGAGATCATCGAGCGCCTGTGGGGTAAGGACGTTTTCCTTGATACCGAGCATGGAATCAATACTTCCGTTCGCAAGATTCGGATGGCGCTTAAAGAAGATGTGGAGCGGCCGCGATTCATACAGACCGTTTCGGGCAAGGGCTACAGGTTTGTACCGGACGAGGTAATCACGAACGCGAAGGGAACTGCAGCGTCCGCGAAAATCTCGGTTGCAGCGGATGAAGTCTTAACGCCAGCGAGCATCGAACGAAGCCCGAACAGGACCAATGACCGTTGGATATCACGGAAGTGGCTCTGGGCGGCGGTGGCTTTGCTTCTTGTGGCAGGAGTGACTTTTGCGTTCAATGTCGCAGGCGTGCGCGATTTGATTGTTGCGAAAAACAAGATTGGGCAAATTCACTCTGTCGCCGTGCTTCCGTTGGCGAATATGTCGGGCGATCCCTCGCAGGATTACTACGCCGATGGCATGACCGATGAACTAATCACGGCGCTGGCGCGCAACCGGTCGTTGCGAGTCGTCTCCCGCACTTCGGCAATGCAATACAAGGGCGTAAACAGACCTCTGCGCGAGATCGCGCAAGCTCTGGGAGTGGATGGAATTCTTGAAGGTTCGGTGAACCGCTCGGCGGATCACGTGCACATGAACCTGCAGCTGATCTATGCGCCGACGGACACGAACGTTTGGGCGGAAAGCTATGATCGCGATCTAAGCACCGCCATGTCGCTGCCGGATGAGCTCTCGCAAACCATTGCCGGCGTGGCAAAAACTCCGTCCACTCCGATCCTGCCGCGACACAACTTGAATCCTGCCGCTCACGACGCCTACCTCATGGGCCATTATCTCTGGATGAACGGAAACAATGAGGCAAGCCGGAAATATTTTGAGGAAGCAATCCGTCTGCAGCCCGATTATGCCGCGGCCTGGAGCGGCGTTGCGGACAGTCTTATTCAATCCGGCGATGGGGCCGTACCGAACAGTGAGCTGGTGGAGCAGGCTGAACCTGCCGCCCGCAAAGCCTTAGAACTGGATGACTCCTCACCCGAAGCTCATCACACAATGGCGTTCGTCTATGTATTCGGCAAGTGGGATTGGAATCGCGCCGACGCGGAATCGCACCGCGCCTTCGAACTCGACCCGAACTTCTCCGAAGATCACCACCTGCACTCCTATATTCTTTTGGCGCTGAACCGCCCGCAGGAGGCGTTGCAGGAACAAAAGCGCGCGACCGAGATCGATCCGTTCTTGCGTCCCTGGGCACTCGGTAGGTTTTACATCTGGTTGCGGCAGTACGATGCCGCCATCGAAGAACTTCGCATGCGTGCTCAAGCCGATACGTCTGCGCCCTGGGTGCATAACTTGCTTGCCCGAGCCTATGAGTTCAAAGGCATGGATAAAGAGTTCGCGCAAGAGACTGAGCAGAACGCCCGCATCAATTTCGGCGAAAAAGCCGCAACTGAAGTCCACCAGGCTTATGAGCGTGGCGGCAAGAAAGCCGTTCTGCAATTGCAGTTGAATGATCTTCAAATACGCCAGCGGCAACACTACGTTTCGCCGTGGGACCTGGCCGTGGCCTACGCCGCGCTCGGGATGAAGGACGCAACACTGGAATCGCTCGATGAAGCGTATCGCCAGCACACTATGTGGCTCATCTTTCTGCAGTGGGAGCCGGCCTTCGACTTCCTGCACGCTGAGCCGCGCTATCGCGCGTTGGTGAAGAAGATGGAAATGCCGCCCGCATATTGAGGAAGTCGTGACTGCATCGTTGTACGAGTTCGGCGAATTCCGGCCAAGGCGTGGCTGATGGGCGAACTGAGCGAAAATAAATCCGATGAAGCCTGAGCGATGGAGCAAAATCGAAAGCATTGTTCACAAGGCTCTCGAGGCAAACGAAAGCCAGCGCGGCTCTGTGATTGAAGAATCATGCGCTGGCGATGCAGAACTACGCCAACGGGCAAATACATTGAGGTTACTTTGACTCATCATTCGCTAAGGGTGAATCGTGACGACGAACAAAGTATGTTCGGCTGGGAGAATACAGGGCTGCGCTGTGCAGCTTTGGCCGCGGGTGTCGTTCTCACCGCGCCAGTTTGTTTGCCTTCACTCCATGTAGCGAAAATCGAACGGGAACCTGGTTGAATATCACCGATGGTAAATGGGCTCTGGTCGCGACGTTTAATGGTTTGAGTGTCAGTTCGGGTTCGGATTGGGTTGAGAATCTTCTCTCGATTACCCCCGATGGGCGAGTCGCGATGATGAGCGACACCGGCGTCGTGCAAATCTATTCTCTGCATTGGCCGCGGTAGCGTCTCCGGTCAGCAGGTGGTTAATATCCAGGAGGTTTTCTCTACGGTCGAGCAGTGCTGCGGCTACGCCCCGTCGGGCTGGGTGAGGGTGCGTCCCATCACATGCTACCCGGCCAGCAGGACCACTCCCGCCGCCACCAGCAGGGCCGCGGTCCAGCGGCGGTGGTCCACGCGTTCGTGCAGAAAGATTCTGGCGGCGATTGCGTTGGCTACGAAGGTGAGTGAGGCCGAGGCCGGCGCCACCAGGCTTACATCCGCCCAGGAAAGCGCGAACAGCAGGCTGAAGAACGCGGTGGCCATGGCCAGCAATCCAAGCAGGAAGTCGGGATTGCTCACCACCCGCCAGATCACCCGCAACAATCCCGCTTCACGCAGCAGCCTGCCCACGTCTCCCACCTGCTTCATGGCGCGTGAGACCAGCACATCTCCGGTGGTAGAAGCCAGAACGATGGCGGCGATGGCGCCCCAGGTATAAACGTGCCTCATGACCGGACTCCGCTCGCCTCCGGTTCGGGCACGCACTCTTCAGACTGCGGCGGATGAGTCAGCGCCGGCCCGCGAGTAACGAATCCCACCCCCGCCGAGATCAGCAGAATCCCCAGCCAGCGCAGCAGACTGATCTGCTCGTGCAGCAGAAAGCGCGCCATCAGCGCCAGCAGAACGTATCCCAAAGAACTCGCGGGAAGCACATAGGTAAGATCGGCCCAGGATAGGGCCATGGTGTAGGAAGCAAAAAAGCCGAGCAGGAAAAGGATGCCAAGGACGATGAAGGGATCGAAAATCGCGGAAAAGAGGCCGGACAGGTGGGCGAGCGAAAGAGGCCCAACCTCTTTCATTCCCCGGGACAGCAGGCAGTCACCAACCGATCCGAATACCGCCACACCCGCTAACACCAGCCACTTACGAAAGCTCACACAGGTATTTCCTCAGCTTTGGGAGGCTGGACCGGAGCAGAAGAGCCGTGCTGTTTGCGTTGCTCCTTGACCTGCCGGTTCCGTGAAGCCCGCAACTTGAGAAAGCTCTTGGCTTCCTTGTAGAGGCGTCTGCGGTCGTCACCGTTAAAGGCCGCCTTCTTGAGGATGCGAAACACCGCCTTCGGCCGGAAGTAGTATTCGTCGTAAAACCGGTGGACCGCCGACATGATCTCTTCTGCCGGCAGGCCGGGATACTGGATTTGCGCAAGTTGGTGGCCGCCTTCATCCACCATTTTGGTTTCGGCGACCATGAATCCGTTCTTTACCGCGTAATCGTAGAGTTCGGTTCCGGGATACGCGTGGGCCACGGAAACCTGAATCGTCTCCACGTCGAGTTCCTTGGCGAAGTCAATGGTGCGGCGGATGGTTTCGTGAGTTTCACCCGGCAGGCCCATGATGAAGTCGCCGTGCACCACCAGGCCGAGCTTGTGGCAGTCCTTGGTGAACTGGCGCGCCCGCTCGATGGTTGCGCCCTTCTTGATGTTCTTGAGAATTTGCTGATCGCCGGATTCGTAGCCCACAATCAGCAGGCGGCATCCGGCTTCTTTCATCGCCTTCAGGGTTTCGTAGTCGGTGGTGACGCGCGAAGTGCACGACCAGGTGAGGCCGAGCGGCTTCAGCTTGGCGCACAGTTCGACCGTACGCGCCTTCTGGATGTTGAAGGTATCGTCGTCGAAGAAGAATTCCTTGACGTTCGGCCAGTATTCTTTAGCCTTGGCCATCTCGCGGGCCACGTCGTCAGTGGAGCGCTTGCGCCAGGGATGCCCGCTGGTAGTCTGCGGCCACAGGCAGAACGTACACTGCGCCGGACAGCCGCGCGTGGTGTAAAGCGAAACGTAGGGATGCAGCAGGAACGGCACGTTATAGCGAGTTACGTCCAGATCTCGTTTATAGACGTCGGTGACGTGGGGCAGGGAATCGAGGTCCTGGAGTTGGGGTCGGTCCGGCGTATGCTCCACGCCGCCATTCTTGCGGTAGGAGATGCCCAGAATTTCCTCCAGCGGCTTGCCCTGGGCGAACTCAACCACGGCGTGATCAAATTCCTTGCGGCAGACGAAATCCACGGCCGTGGCGTCACGCAACGACTTTTCCGGCAGCACGGTGACGTGCGGCCCCACGAAGGCGACCTTGATGTTGGGGTTCGCGTCCTTGATCCTTCGCGCCAGGCGAATATCGCCGGGAAAGCCCGGGGTGCTGGTGTAGAGCACCAGGAACTCGTATTCGCGGGCGATCTGGATGGTTTCCTCCGCCGAAACGTAATGCGGAGGGGCATCGAGCAAGCGGGCGCCCTCAAGCATGCCGGCCGGATAGGCCAGCCATACCGGATACCAATAAGACTCAATCTCTCGGGTCGCCGGCCAGCGTGAACCAGCGCCGCCATCGAAATTCTCAAACGATGGCGGATTGAGGAACAGGGTTTTTAGGGGCATAGGGAATCCAGTTATTTTAACACCTCCGAGGCATTTTCCTCAGGGTCACCAGGGGTGTACAGGGCAACACCCGGCGAACGGCCCACTGCTTGAGATGCAGTCTAAGGCTTTTGAGATGAATTATTTAGCAACGCCTACCCAGCTTTCCAGCTGGCCGGTGGCGCGCAGCAGGGCGATCCGCGCCCGCTCCAACTGGAAATTGGCGTCCTGCAAAGCGTCATAACGCTCGTCGGCCTGGGTGCGGGCGTCGTCCAGGTCGTGGATGGTCACTGCCCCGGAGTTCATTCGCACCTGCGCTGTTTCCACGTTGGCGTGAGCGACCTGGTATTCCAGGTCGGCAACCTCCTGCGCGGCCGCCAGTTGCTCCACCGAGCGCTGCAGTTTCAAAGTCTCCTGCGAGACCTGGTTCCTGGCGGCTTGCGCGTCTTTCTTTGCCCGCAGCGCGGTGGCGTCGGCGGCCTGCGCGCGGGCGTGCTGCGATGGGTTCAGGAAAGGAAAGCGAATGGCCACGCCGACGGTGGCGTTGTTGCGTTCGAATGTCTGGTAGAACTCGTCGTAGTTGTTGTAGCGCGAAAGTATGGCGTACTGGGCGGCGAAGTCCACGCTGGGCAGAAGGGCGCGGTGTTCACCGCGGGCGCGCAGGCTCTCGGCGTCAGCGCGGGTGTCGGCGGCTTGCACCACGGGACTCGACTGCACCGCTTTTGCGGCAAGGTCATCTTCCGTGTTCGAGACGGGTAGAGCCGGAATCGATTCCGCCGCGATTTCAATTCCAGTGGCCGGCAAACCGGTCAACTGCGCCAGGTGCTCCCGTAGAACTTCGATCGATCCAGTGGCCTCGGTGAGGCGAAGCCGCGCCCGTGCTGCGGAGAGCCTTGCCTGCGTGCCCGCATTCGCGTTATCGACGCCAGCCTGAATCCGCTGGTTGACGATCTCTTCCATCTTGCGCGCATCCTCCTGCGCCTGTTGCAAATGCCCGAGAAGGTCCTGCCACTTCGCTAGTTCCACGTAGGTGAGCGTCGCGTCCTGTACGATCTGTGCCCGCTGGTCTTTCGTCTGCAACAAACTGGCCTGCCACTCGCCTTTGGCGGCGCGCACAAAATCGCGCAGCGAGGGATTGATCAACGCCGATTGCGCGTTGACGTTCATCAGTGACGGCGCCGAGCCCTCCAGGCTGAGCGGAAATCCCCAGGAAGCGCCCAGTCCCGCGCCCACAATCACCTGGGGAAGATACTGATTGCGCGCCTCATGATAGGAGGCGAAGGCGCGCTGCTCGTCGGCCTCCAAGGCTCCGGCCGCGGTGCTGTGGCTCAGGGCCAGTTCCACTGCGTGCTTAAGAGTCAGCGCTTCGGCCGCCACCTGAGGCGGCGCCGCGAGCAGGGGCGCTGCCAGCAAAAGAATGCAAAAAGATGGTTTCCTCGCTGCACGCCTAGCCGGCGGAACGCCGGCGCTACGCAAGCAGAAGAGCACGCGATGCACGGTAACTTTCATCGGTTCACCTTCACGAATTAAGTTGAAGCGGCGCGGCAAGGCGATTGTAAACGAGCAGGTACGGCAGGGAGTGGTTACAGGCTCAGTCCCAGCCTTGGATCGAGAGGTCGCGTTGGCAAAGAGCCGTTTTGCCACCCCTTGTCTTTACCGACCCTCTGCAACCTGTCATCCCGAGCGAAGCGAGGGATCTGGGTTCTTGCCTCTGTCAGCAAGACCCCGGATTCCTCGCTGCGCTCGGAATGACAAGGGAAAAATGAGAATGACAAAAAAGGAAAGTGACAATGAGAGCAGGCAATGACAGCAAGACTACGACAGCAAGACTACGCCAGCCCAGGTGCTGCGCGGGACCAACTGCTGGGCGGGCCAACTACCGGCTCACCTGGCTGAGCGCCTCCTGGGCGCGTGAATAATTTCGTGCCAGCGCCAGCGCGGCGGTGTATTCCTTCACTGCGCCCTGCTTGTTGCCTTCTTTCTCCAGCGCCGTTCCCAGCAGGTAGTGGGCCTTGAAGGCGGGAGCCTCTTCCACTTTGTCGTCGGAGGCAAGATAACGCCGCAGCAGGTCGGCGGCTGCCTGGTAGCTGCGCCCGGCGCGGATCAGAATCTCTGCCGATTCGACCATAACCTCCGGAGAATCCATAGGCGCGGCCACCGCGTGCTTCACCGCTTCTTCCATCTGGTCATATTCCTGGTGGTGGCGGTAAAAAAGCGCGAGATTGAACCAGGTGAGCGCACTGCCGTGAGTTGCCTCAATCGCCGCGCGGTATTCGCGTTCGGCGGCGGCGCGATCTTTCTTCTTTTCGTCGATACGGCCGCGGATGTAGTGGGCCTTTGCCGGATCCAGCCGGTCGAGAATCTGCGCCTGGGCCTCGGCCTTGTCGCGGCCGCCGCCGACGATGCCGGGCGCCTCCAGATAAAACTCCGCGAGATCGGAGTGCGCGTCAGCGCTCTCAGGGCTCAGCCGGACGGCCGCTTCGAATTCAGTGCGGACCTTCCCCACTAGCCCCGCCGCCGTGAAAAACCCGGAGGCATCCGCCTTCTCGCCGTAAATGCGGCCCAGCCAGAGATGATAGCGGCCGTTGTTGGGATCGAGCTGCGTGGCCTTCTCGCAGTTGGGAATTCCGCGGTCCCACTGGCCCATGGAGAAGTAGGCGCGGCACAGTAGATTGTAAGATTCAGCGTCGTTGGGCGCTGCGCTGGTCTTCTGTTGCAGCGCGGCGATGGCTTCATCCACCCGGCCCTGCGCCAGCAGTTTTTCCGGGGGGGCGTCGGCAAACGCCAACACGGTAAGCACGAAAGGCAACAGCCAGCCTGAAATTCTCCTCACCCACGCCATAGATGATTGGATGCTCTTGGTTATTCGATGATGGATTTTTCGACGATGGATTATTCCGTAGCTGGTTATTGGATGATCTTCACCGACAATCCGGTGTGGAGAGGTTTGGAGTTCGTGGAACCCAAGGCAACAATGGCGTGCTCCTCGATTCCGCCGGTAACCTCCACCCGGGTGAGCGTGGCGATGGAGATTTGAATGTTGCGCCGCTCCAGTTCGTGGTTGCGATTGATCTCATAAACGAAAACTTTCCCATCGTCCTGGCGGATGGCCTCGCGCGGCACCGTCAGCACGCCGCGATGCTCCCCGGTCACGATGGTGACGCTCACATTCACGTTGGGCAGAAGCTTGAGGTCGCTGTTGTCCACGGTGCAGGTGACTTCGCCCACGTTGCGGGTGCCCCGCACCTTTACTTCGGCAGGCACCGTGGTGACTTCGCCGTTCCATATGCGCCCGGGAATGGCGTCCCAGGAGAGTTCGATCTTCTGGCCTGGGGCCAGCCGCGCCACGTCGGGCTCGTCAACGAAGGTGCGCACCAGCACGTGCGAGAGGTCGGCTTCCTGCAGCACCAGGTCCCCGGGATTCACATACGCGCCCAGCCGCACCGGCAGGGCATAGACTACGCCATCAAAAGGCGCCACGATGTTCATCTGGCGCAGCACATCCTGGGTTGCGGCATAGGCAGCTTCGGCCTGATGTTGTTGGGCTTCTACACTCGCGATTTCGGGAGCGGCGTAGCGTGCCGTCCGTTTTTGCTCGAGCAGTTCTACCTGCGCGTTGGCGTCCGCCAGTTGATTTTGTGCCTGCTTCACCTCGCCGGGAGTGGCTGCTCCCTTCGGCAAAAGCGACTGCAGCGCATCCAGGTTTCGCTGCGCCGTATCCCGCGCCCCTTTGGCCTTTACCAGCTCCGCGTCCATGGTGAGCAGTTCTTCGCGGGTTCCGCCTTTCTGCACCGCGCTGATTTCCGCCTGGGCCGCCCGCACCTGGGCCAACGCGCGCGCCCCCTGGCTCCGCGCTTCCGCATCATCCAGCTCGACCAGAAGCTGGCCCTTTTTGACGCGGTCGCCTTCCTTTACCAGCAATCGCTTGACCGTAGTGCCCACAGGGGCGTGGGCCTGGAAATCACTAATCGGTTCGATCTTTCCGTTGGTGGAAATCGTACTGCGGACCATGCCCCGGTCCACCGAGGCCGCGCGCACCGGCACACTGTCATCGCGCGACATGAACGAAGCCAGCAGCACCACGGCGAGAATCAGCCCCGCCGTCCACACCAGCACGCGGTGCCCCGCATAGAACCCGCCATTGTGGGTCGCTGCCATATTGGAGTTTGGTCGCAATTAATGTATCACCCGGCGCACGCTCCAGGGCCGGTCCGTACCTAATGGGTTAGATGCAGCAGGGCCGCAAAAATCGGCAATTCCTGGGAGGGAATCGTGGTTGGTCGTTCGTCGTTGGCCACTGCGCCCGGCGCCGCGCGATGTTAGCCGACGACCAACGATCAACGACCAAAGACGAACGACCAACGACCAGCTTCGCTACAATGTCTCATGCCGAAATCGCCGCGCTACACCCCCGCGCACGCCCGCGCCGGACTCAACGCCGAGTTCCCCGAGATCGAAACCTGGCCCAACCAATTCCCCGGCTACGAAATCGTGGTGGACGATCCTGAGTTTACTTCCGTCTGCCCCAAGACCGGCCTGCCCGATTTCGGAGTGATTACCATCCGCTATATGCCGCGCGCGCGCTGCCTGGAATTGAAATCTCTCAAAGAGTATCTGCATTCGTACCGCAATCTGGGAATTTTTCAGGAGAACATCGTCAACCGCGTGCTTGAGGATGTGGTGCGCTGGGCGCGCCCGGTGTGGGCCGAAGTGAAGGGCGACTTCCGCCCCCGCGGCGGCCTAACCACGGTAGTAGTAGCGAAGTGGCCGCGGCCAGCTTCAGCATCCCGCCGCCGAAAGTAGAGTAGCGCCGGCGTCCCGCCGGCAATTCCACGTTCGAATCGACACGCACCGCGGCACAAGCGTCGTCGGGAAAAATAAAGTCACTCGCGAGTGCCATACCTCACTCCATCGCCAACCCGTCAACGGTCAGACTCCCGCCGCGATGGTGCAGTTGCCGGCGGGACGCCGGCGCTACCAGACACCGCCGCGGGCGTCGCCCTCCCGCCGCCACCTCATGGTATATTCCCCGCTGAGTGACCTCCATCAAGCTCTATCCCCGCACCGCGCTGGCCCTGCTCACGGCGCTCAACCTGTTCAACTACATCGACCGCTCCGTGCTGTTCGCGGTGCAGGACCTGGTGAAGAAAGAATTTCCCCGCAGCGACGCCGACTTCGGCCTGCTGACCAGCGTTTTCTTCATCTTCTATATGTGCGCCGCACCCTTCATGGGCCCGCTTTCGGTGCGCTTCTCGCGTAAAGCAGTCATCATCGGCGGCGCCCTGGTCTGGAGCGGCGCCACCTTGCTCACCGCCTTTACTCACAATTTCACCGAACTGCTCATTCGTCACACATTGGTGGGAATCGGCGAGGCGAGTTTTGTGATCCTCTCCCCGATTTTTGTGGCCGATATGTTTCCCGAAAATCAGCGCGGC
>Ga0335080_10007258_pt1 | contig 11479 bp, 15 predicted proteins | sample Lox_Sample_34_FD_206720 | JGI IMG/M metagenome (GOLD analysis project Ga0335080, IMG submission 206720) | Soil microbial communities from Loxahatchee National Wildlife Refuge, Florida, United States - Lox_Sample_3.4 | ecosystem: Environmental > Terrestrial > Soil > Wetlands | place: USA...
ATTTGCCCGTGTAGCCGATACCTCCTTCGTTCTCTCCTCCACCCGCGGAGACACCATTTTCTATCGCAGTGGGGGGGGCGGGGTCTTAAGGAATAGAGAGACCTTCACACCAATGGGCACTGACTCGTGGTCTCTCAGGTGCCGGTCATTGGTTGACACCACTGAAACCGTGATGCCAGAGATTGATGCAATCCTTTCTGTGACCTGGAGAGCCGGTACGGATTCAGCAATAGTGCGCGAAAGATGCCCTTGGAGCTCTAGCGGCAAATGGGCAGAGGTATCCTCAAGGAGTTCGCAGTGACTGTCGCACTCAAAGAGCTTTACGCGCAAACTGATACTCCCCCTGCAGCCTCTCGCCCGGTAAGGCCTGGGTTCGGCTTGATGAGCTTCAGAAGGCGCATAACCGACCGCGAGAAGGCAGAATTCTGCACCCAACTTTCAGTGATGCTAAAGGCGAGGGTATCTCTCCTCTACGCCCTCGAGGTGATCATAAGGCAAACCGCCAGGAAACCAATGCGAGACGTTGTCACCAGGGTAGCTTCTCAGGTCAAGGCTGGCCACTCCCTGGACAAGGCTCTCGCAGAACATACTCAAGTCTTCGACCAGCTCTTTGTCGTTACGGCGGAGGTCGGCCAGGAAAGCGGACGGCTTCCCGAAGTCCTCACTCACCTGGCCGCTCATCTTGAGAAGATCAATGTCTTGAAGCGGAAGGTCGTTCAAGCCCTGGCATATCCCGCCCTTGTTATGACAGTGGCCACTGTTGCAGTGACCTTCTTGCTCCTATTCATCGTGCCTACATTCTCCGAGATGTTCAAGTCATTCCAGGTGGAGCTCCCGTTTTCGACCAGACTCGTCATGGGCTTGAGTGGGATTGTCTCCAGGTACGGCTTGTGGGCGGTCGGCCTCTGTATTGCGGCAGTTTTCGTATTCAGCTCCAACCTGAGACAACCAGCCGCTAGAGCCAGACTTGAGCGGGGTTTTCTCAAGATCCCCCTGGTCGGAGATGTGATGATGAAAAATCATGTCGCAAGGTTCTGCAGAACACTGGGCACGCTTCTCCAGGCTCAGGTGTCGCTGGTCGATGCCCTCTCCGTGACACAGAGGATCGCCACCAATGATGCCATACGAAAGCAGATCGGCTCCATCATGCAGCATGTCCGTCGAGGACATAGTGTGACAAAGCCACTTGAAGGCTCGTCCGTGTTCCCGCCGATGGTGGTCCAGATGATCGCGGTAGGAGAGGAGACCAGCGAGTTGGACGAAATGCTGCTCAAGGTCGCGGACTATTATGAGGCGGAGATCGACGGGAAGGTCGAGATGCTCTCCTCCGTTATGGAGCCGGTGCTTGTCGTGTTCCTCGGGATCGTTGTCGGGGCGATTCTGATTTCGATGTATCTGCCGATGTTTGACCTTGTCAATGTCGTGGGAGGAGCTGGTTAGTGCTGGTAGCCAAAGTTTACCCGGCTCATTCAACGCTTATTCCAACCCACGATCTAGATAACATGCGTTTTCATTGTTGGAGATTATTCTTGAGAACACGTTCAACCAGAGCAATTATCATGAATCGGAGGCAGTATGATGAATCCTGTTGAGTTAGGAAGGATTGGAGAAAATGCGGTCGCAAACCTTTTGCGCGCTGAAGGTTGGACCATTAACGAGCAGAACACTCAAGGGGCAGGTTCAACGGACATCGACGCTTCAAAGGATGGCAAACGCATCCTTGTTCAAGTTAAGACTTCGGTCGCTCCTAATCAGCCTGGTACACTGGATAGCCAGGAGCTTCGAAACATCAAATCCCGGGCTGCGCGAACCGGCGCCACTGCTTACTTGGGCCAGGTGCAGCTTGATCCCCCGAGGGCTCCAAGCATACGAATGATTCCGGTACAGTGAAATCAGGTACGATCCCAAATCGAGTGGTCTCGTCTGGAGGCTCCAATTCGCCTTTTCTTGTTTTTAGTCCATTCGTCTTGTTCAACGGGTTCACCTGACCACCCAATTAATCGAGGGAAGAGTTGGGCGGGATTGTCTGGATTTTCATGGGCAAGAGAGTCGATCAAGGAGAATCAAAATGGTGAAACCAACGGTCACGCATAAGGTGATCCCCTCGGAAAATAAACGCGCGCACCTTGAGATGATCCAAGCAGTTATTAACCGGATTGCAGGAAACTCGTTCCTGATTAAGGGCTGGGGAATCACCTTGGTCGTGGGCCTGTTCGTGTTATCTCAAAAAGACAGCAACGTGGTATATGTGTTTCTAGCGTTCTTCCCGGCCGTGGTGTTTTGGTCACTGGACGGTTACTACTTGTGGCAAGAAAAGCTTTATCGAGATTTGTTCGACAGAGTACGCGCTACATCGGAAAGAGATGTTGATTTCAGCATGAATCCCAAGGGTGTGGCTGAGCAGGCAGGGTCGATTTGGAAAGCAACCTTTTCTCACACAATCGTTCTCTTCCATGGAGCAATCCTCATTACAATTCTAGTTGTAATGGCACTTTCACTCACGTGATCAGATAGGATTTTGCATGGCACGCCGTGTATTCTTCAGTTTTCACTTTGACGAAGACATCTGACGAGTAAACCAGGTGAGAAACTCTTGGGTTACTAAGGATTGGGAAGAGAACACCCCCGTGGACCATGCTTCGTGGGAGGCACTCAAGCGCAAAGGCGATGACGCGGTGAAACAGTGGATTGACAGACAATTGGAGGGCGCCGGGGTTACGGTTGTGCTTATAGGCGCCCACACTTCAACCCGGAAGTTCGTGAAATATGAGGTTCAAAGGAGCGCCGCGCTTGACAAAGGGATCCTCGGTGTCAGAATCCACAATTTGAAGAACAAAGACCAGCAGACCTCGGCATACGGATCGAATCCGCTGGACGATGTAAAAAAGCAAGTACCTCTCTACTCCGGATCGGAGCTACTTGTGGGGAAGACGCTATCGGAAGTTTTCAAGACTTTCGATTACAAGTTGGATGACGGTTATCACAACTTCTCGAGATGGGTAGAAGAGGCTGCTTCGCTTGCTGGTAGGTGATTCCACCAAATGGGAGGACCATTCAATGCCAAGATTTAGGGTGGCTCATATTCGTGAGCAAGGAGTTGATATGATCATTATCCCCCTTGATAGCTCGTTTGGGTCAAAATCAAACAATGACCAGAATCTAATACGGCGAGACTTGGAGAATCGATCCCACTCGGCTGGTCTTGCAGGGAGTGTCGTCCTTGTTTGGGATGCCGGCGCAGGTCGAATGGGATTCCTGGCCCCACCAAATTGGCGGCCGTTCGTTGAAAGCATCAATCTAGAGTTCGTAACCAGGAACTTAAACATGGAGATTTACTGGTAGAACCAAGATCGGGTCATCTTGACCTCGATTTCCCTGGTACGTAGACCCTCAAAGCTTTCTTTTGCGCTCATGAGTACGCAATGCGTCGGGTTGGTCGAGGGGCGCGGTGAGAATTGAATTTGCCCTTCAGGAGTCTCTGCTGGCTATGCCGGCCCGCATAATCAAGAAATTGCTGCAAGGAGAATCCTGCGGAATTGGGGGCCTCCGCCCATCAAGCTAAGGCCAGCCACAGATAATATCCTCGAGTCTATCCGGACAGACGTGTCCCGCAGGTTCTCCTCGCGGTTGACGACAACTCTCTTTGGGAACACCGGTGTCGTGGACACCTTCTGGTCAATTAAGAAATCGGTGCTTGAACACGTCCGGAAGTATCCCGAGACACTCGCGGACATGGCAAATGCCGTCGTGCCAGCTTAAGCTCAATCGGATTAATCAGGGTTACAGGCTCCAAGAGCCGGTCTCCGCGCACAGTAGCGTATAATACCGCTTTAAGACGACCGCGCATGGGCGGATTTGTTAGCACCGTGTTAGCAGTTTAGTGATGAGTAGCACGCGACAATGTCAGGGAGAGGTTTTATGAACATTAAGAGGATGATAGGCGCCATCGAGCGCGCAATTGCCCTCCTTCTTAGGTGGGTTGGATATATATCTGGATTGGGGGCGATGATCGGTTTCAGTGCCAACGTTTTTCAGTGGAGCAGTCGAGGCCCAATTGCCTTCCTGATCCAAAACGTCCAAACTCTATGGATCGTCGCTATAACTGTGACTGTAATTCTGCTTCTGGCATGGGTGACAAGACTTCACACAAGATTTATTAGAGGATATCGGGACAAATTCAAGCGCGATCTGCGAAAGAATTGGGACTTCGAAGGACAATGGAGAATCCCGGAGACCAAGACTCTCCTCGTTACAGGTCCCGAAGACCCTGGCGGAATAACCAAGGCCGGTGCACACTGGGAGAACTATACTTTGTCATTTTCTGCCTGCATAATGGCCGAATGCATCGGCGTCATCGTGCGGGCCCAAGACTTGAATAATTACTACATGTTCCAGATTCGGAGGGACAGAATCCGCCCACATCGAAGAGTCTCCATCCCTTTTGTGCCGGTGACTAACACGCCGCCAAACCAAACTTCCCCTCAAATACAGCCGGTCCAATTCCATGTGGGATGGCAGATTTTTGATCCACCCACTGAACTTTCGAAACCTCTTGAGGGATGGTTCGATGTGCGAATTATTGTCAGGGGAGAATCCGCTCATATATATATAAACGACAATCTTGTTTTTCAGGCCGACTCATTTCTCAAGATCGCAACCGGGAAAATCGGTTTCCGAAATCATGGCATGGAACAAGCGTTAGTGCGAAACGTACGAGTTACATTGCACGAGTAGTCCCTATTATCTGATTCGTAGAATGCTTAAGTGATCGTGCATTCGTAATCATGAGGTCAGCTACTTATTGTCCCCAACCCACTAATAATCAGTCTCTGGAGCTATCATGCCTTCCGCCCATCAAGTCATGTGTATCAACAAGACCGATCGGCCAAACCCTCACGAGCGTATAAGGTCCATTGGCGGTGTGAATGCAGATGGCACGCGCTGGAAACTCTCACAGGAGGAGGCCATCATTAAGATCGAAGAGGGAAGATACCGGTTCTTCGTGAACGTCAACAACAAGCCGGTTTGGGTCATCGTGTCTACAAGTCAATACGGCCACAAGTATCTAAAAACCGGGGCGGATGGCCTTCATCCCAATAATCTTCTGAGCCTTCCAGAATGCCCATAAACTTTAGGTGGATTGATTCACAATCTTGTAAACCATTCCAGAGCAATTTGACCTTCAAAGCCGAGATCAAGGGCGGAGTTGCCACGGGAAGCTAGTTCCACATCGGAGGGTGGAACGAGTTCAACATGAGACACTCGTCCTCGGAACTTCGTGTCGTGCCGATGGTGCTTGCAGATTCTGTGGGACTGTGTCGGCAGAAATCGTCACGCTACTCAAGTCTGAACCATTCTATAGCAGTCCGATGGAGAATACAATGCCAGTGAGTCAACACACCAAAGAAGGTGTAGATATGGGACTCTTTCGAATGTTTGCCTATAGCGTATCGCCACAAAGGACAGTTGATGTAAGGGCAGTGCCAATTGGTGGCAAAATTGCCATAACTTCAGAGCTCAAAGCTATTATGGCAATGAATGCGAAACGTGCAGGATTTGAGAGCAAACCCTTGGCAGACTTCGCAGTAGATCCGCAAACTCGAACCAATGCCGCGCGGGACCATATCATCGACCTTGCCTTTGGGGGCCAAGAACACGCAACTGCTGCTGCTCTTGCGCTTGCTACCACCCTCAGCAATGCAATGGATTTGAGATCGTCACATTGCCTATTTATTCCAACGGTTGAATCTGAAAGGCAAAAAAGGAAAGTAGTTCTCTGGATGTTTCCAAGCGATGAAGTATTTCGTCTCGTTACGGCGGGAGGAAAAACAGATATATCTGTTCTGAATGATATTTTCAGTCAGACGTCACACCACCGCAAAGCCGCTCTTTTCGCAGGGATGAACCTCAAAACAGAATTCCTTTCGGGCAGAATACTCGACCAACAAGCGAATAGTCCTGACAAAAATATCGCGGACTTTTGGATAGGGCGCTTCCTCAATTGTTATTCTTCCATCACGAGTGATGCAGGGACCAGACTTCTCGCGAAGATTATCCGAAGGACATTTGAGCTTATCGACAGTCCGAACGGGAAAGAGCAGCTCAACGCATCAGTTTTTGCCGTTAGGCATTCACCACAAAGACGACTCTCGCTTTCTACATTTGCGGATCGTTACCTTGATGCACAGGTGAAGGAAATCTTCTTAAGGTGCTCTCCGAACGATCAATCACGAAATGGGGTTTTTGAGTTCAAACGAGAGATATTTGACGAACAGCTCCAATTCCGCGTGTTCCAGTTGAACACAGGCGTATTTGTTTCCTCCCCCATTTCGCAAGTCGGCAGCTCCGTGCTTATTCGCAGTGGGAGGACGCGCAAACTAAGTTGTGCTGGAACAATTGTTGATGAGAAACTAAGATATCGACATGGCTAGAGATTTGGTATCTCAATACAACGAGAGAGCAGAAGTACTTGCCAGGGCATCGCAATACCTTGAGTCGGAGGTACGCGAAGCCCTGAAGGTCATTAGACACGTCGATCGAGTTTACTTTCGCCGGAAGGAGACCAAGTCGTTTGTTGATAAAGCTACTGATCCGGCAAGTGACCCTCCATACACAGAACCCCTTATCGAAATAGAAGATCAAATTGCGGGTAGAGTGATAGTGCTCTTTCTACAAGACATTCCAGAAGTCGTAACTGGGCTAAGCACCGTGTTCAACAGGATCGAACACAAGAAAAGGCGCCCTGTCCGTGATGCAGAATTTGGTTATCAGAGCGAACATCTGATTTGCATTATACCGCCGCAGGCAAAACCAGATGATTGGGATCGTTTTGATAATATGCCAAATACCTTCGAATTGCAGATTCGTACCATTTTCATGCATGCTTATGCCGAACCTGAACATGATTTGGACTATAAGGGATCTTTAGAGTTGCCTGCGGACATCAGACGAGAACTTGCGTGGGTGGCTGCATCAGCGTGGGGTGCGGATCGGGCACTCCAGAGGGTTTATGACTGGTACCGACGGGAAGTATCTAAGAAGAGTGATCCCAATTAGCATGCTTCGGGCTCTTGGCCTTCCAAAGTCCTTAGCCCAGGAAGACCAGCCTTACTTTTCTCGATCTTCATTCTGGTTCGCCCTAGCGCACATATGCGAATCGGCCCGACCTAGGAAGGGGATCTTTTATGAGAACAATGTCTACAGTCCAAGACCTCCCGGGCGATAAAATCAGCGTGAGCTCGGCATGGCTCAGCTGGCAAAACGAGAATGAGGTTTGCTTGAGGTCAGCCTCGGGGTACGTGGCAGAGGCCTTCATATACATTAAGCGGGAAAAAGCTGCTCTTGCCCGAAGTCCTTCTTGGTGGGTGGATAGAATACACCAATTATCACAAATGGGTTGGGAGCTCGGAGATGGAAGGACTTTGTAGTTCCGACAAAAAGGTGTAAATCTTTCTTCAGAAGGAATTCCTCAAAATACTTCCTCCGCACAAGCTCATTGGCTTCTTCCTCGTCACCTTCCGACTGAGCCAGGCAATTCCAATAAAGCGCTCCTATTTCCCAATCCTCGATCATCAATTTCCGAGGTTTGTCCTCGCCTTCACAGAAGAATTTATAGGAGTACTTATATGGGACCTTGTCGGCAATCTTCCTGAGTGCGGTTTCCCCCTTTGAATCGATTTCTTCGAAAAGGTCGTATTGGTCGAGATGGGCGAGCCACTGCTGCTTCCAGCTTCGTGTGTCTGGTTCAACCACAAACTCCACTATTTCTCGTGGCCGAAAGGTAGCCAGGGATTTTCTACCTTCACCTTTGGCTTCTCGAATGAGCTCATCAAAGGATGTATAGACGTTCTTCAGCACATAAGTCTTTCGTTCGGCCCATTCGTGCTCGGTTCCGATCTTTCGGAGAATTCGGATACTTGAGGCGTCAGATTTTGGTCGGTAACTTTCTGGGCGAAAATCACTGGTATTACGCACGAGATCGACCTCGATCCATTCGTACTTCTCGAACTTTTTCTCCGGTGGTAGAGACCGGAACGGAATCGGGTAGATGCGAATCCACTTTCCATCTTCGAATACCCCAGCAGTACAAACCAGCTCTTCGTACTTATTCGATGGTAAGGGATAGGTCTTCACAGTGATCAAGACCCTGGCTTCGTTAATAACTTCTGGAAGGTACGACACCGAAGAACTCTTTTGTTCTAACAAATATGTACAACCGGCACATTCCAGTTATTAGAAGCCTGGAAATACTCGGTGATTTTGTGGCGATGGCATGATGTCGCCATAGATTCGAAACAGGTTAGAGCTACACGTCCGTATTTGGAAATATGATGCTGGATCATAAGCAAGCTAGCGCTGGACCGCGGCAATATCCTTGCGTAGTTTTCAAATAGCGATTGGTAGTCCGCTTCGGTCTCGAGATGTCTTCTCTGAGCTGAAGCAATGCCAAGCTGTGGAATGTGCTCATAAGCAAGACCCGCTCGTTCCAAATATTCTCTGAACCGAGTCTTACTGAAGCCGTACTTCATTGAAAGGGGATTTCGGCGCACATCAATTACGATCGAGATCGAATGACGAATCAACTTGTCTATGTATCCATCGATCGTTAGGCCTTCATATCCGATCGTGAACAGACACGATTGGGAATCATGAGGGGTTGATCGCTCAACCAGCTTCAATTCTTCATTTGTAAGGATGCGCTCCTTGATTTTGCTCCGACTGGCGTAATATGGATATCTAAGGTAGAGATCGCGAACAAGTACGTCACCGCGGAGCGTCGAATTCCTGCGCGCGAATTCTAAGAGAAGGTGCTTGTCATCGGTCTCTATGTCTGCGAACACCGACTTGCGGGGTTGAAGCACGAATGCGTCGTCGTCCGCCAGGAAACCTTGCTGAGTTAAAACCCGCTTGTCCTGGTACGAGAGAAAACTAAAGCAGCCGAATTGATATGGAAAGAAATCATAGTAATTCACTTCTCGTTCTTTACAGTATGCAAAGAGGAGTTTTTCCATGTCAGTTCGATTTAGGCGTCCCCCACATGCCTCCAACAATGAAAGTAGTATTTTCCGCCTATAGAACATGCGTTATCTCGTATTCCCAGTCACGTATGAGGTTCAGTAAGTTACCAAATGTCAGCAATAAGGGCAATTTGTCGCAGGTGGGTGTGGTCTCCGCTCCGTGATAGAAATGTCCATATTCCACAGCAAGACTAGGTGCCACTGAAGAGGCGATTCATTCTCCATGGCACACACAGAAGCTCACGTACTGCCGCGCGCAAGGGCTTGCGCGAAGTGACTCAGCGGGCACCCAGTAGGCTTGACGAGTGCTCTTCTCTTCTACCGAGATCCAGGCGAACACTTCACGTCGATTATGCAGCCCCACAGTAACTCTGCGCCAGGCCTTCAGTTCTTATTGTTTGCCTCCGTCGGAACGAAAGGCGCATTCTGTTTCGCTATCCTCGATATTGAGAAAGAACCGACGGGAACATTTGTTTAGTTCACGATTCTGAGGACATTGGGGTGGCCGCCGCCGGCTGGATTCTGACTTGCACTCTCTGCCCGTGCCACCGGCCAATCACGCCGGCGGCAGGTAAATTACGGCCGTGATTCTTGGCCGAATTTCACAAACCAGATGGGAAAGTGTTAGCAGGAGTGTTAGCACGGGGACCCTCTAGCGAAACTCCGCCTGAAGATAGTGGTCAAACGTCTGGACGGAGTCCTTTAGATGCACGGCGTCCGTATGGGCATAGACCATCGTCGTCGAAATGTTCGCGTGACCCATGACGTCTTTGACATAAGGAAGCGGCACGTTGTTCTGCACAAGCCACGTAGCTCCCGTGTGGCGGAGGCTATGATAATGAATCGACTCGGGGAGCCCCGCTGCTCTGGCGTATTTCTTAAACTTCCTCGACACTGACCTTCCGCAGAGCTTCTTTCCCGAAGCACCCGTAGACACGTATTCCGAATTCCGGGGGAGACTCGCCAGCACTTTCAGCGCACTCCGGTTTAGAAAGACAGTCCGGGGCGTCTTTGTCTTTCGGGCCGGGAGCCGGATAACACCACTTTGGAGATTTACATCCGACCAGCGGAGGTTGACAAGCTCTCCCTGGCGCATCATTGTGCACACCGCGAGCAGGATGATTGCCCGCATTTGCGGGCAATCGACCACGGCCAAGAGTCTGGCAAAATCCTCCTTGGTGATAAAGCTTGGATCCCTCTGGGGAAGCGAGATGTTCTTTGTCAAAAGGAAGGGATTTTGCTCCACGAAACCGTACGCGACGGCTCTGCTAAATGCCGCCTTCAGAGTACGAAACTCGATATGGACAGTTGTGAGCGAAACTTCTTTGCTCCTTTTGGCCTTGAACGTATCAACCTGGAAGGGATTTATGGATTTTAGCGGCCGATTGCCGATCGTGCTTTCAAGGCTCGAAAGCGCGCGGTCATAGATTTCGACAGTCCCCGGAGCAAGTGTTCCCTCCAGGATGGCTCGCAGGTGACTCCGGAACTCGGAAATCGTGATCCGCTTATATGAAATGAACTCCGTGCTCGTCTGGGCGTAAGCCGCCTGTGCCTCATCGAGAGACTGCGTGTTTAAGGATCTCCACACGCGCTTTCCCCGCTGAGAGAAAACACCATAGTAGTAGCCGTTATGTCTCCTGATAAGTGATCCCAAGTGTTGGTTTCCTTGTGCTCAAGAACCCCACTTCCCAAAGAATCAATCTAAACGCACCGATCTAGCCTTTGCCTCGCCTTGAAGTCATGCGCTCCGCCGTATTGGCTTGAATGGCAAACACGTCCGGAGGGACGACGACCGGCCGTGAACGACCGGCCGCCGGCCTCTCCAGAGAGTGCCCCGAGCCACGCTATGTCGTACGGATTGTCACACGGCCTGTCCACATCCAGGCGACAAGCCCCGCGTATCCGTGCTTTCAAAGCTGCTTGTTGCACTCATCACAAAACCAGAGTGAAGAGTCGTCGCTCTCGATTTCGCTTGATGTAATTATCTCCTCCTGAGCGAGTTTCTCAAAATCCAGTTTCCTTTGTTCGAAGCATTCTATGCACATTATCTGTAGACCATCATGGACGCCCCGAATCTCGTCGAGTTGTATCACCATGGAATTCACCTCCTTTCTCGTTGTGGCTTAACTGCTCACGAAATAGTGAGCTTCTTTAGTCTATTTGGCGAAATTGCATTTTTGAGTCTTGACCGACGGCAATCTTGCATTGGACCGTTTACCGCTGCCTCGTACTTTGGGAGCCGAAATGTCATTTCTGGCCACCTTAGCCTGCGAAATGGGAATTCGCCTTTCTAAAGGCAAATTTGACATTTCTTGTGCTGCTAACTCGTTATTTATCAACATCCCCGTTCCCGCAAAAACCTTGTCCAGAAATTTGAGTGCACTTCTTCTAACAAGGTGCTGCCAGGCGAATGCGTGTCCTGACTTTTCGTACACTGCGTAAGATGGATGTAACGGGCCAGT
>Ga0335080_10007260_pt1 | contig 11478 bp, 14 predicted proteins | sample Lox_Sample_34_FD_206720 | JGI IMG/M metagenome (GOLD analysis project Ga0335080, IMG submission 206720) | Soil microbial communities from Loxahatchee National Wildlife Refuge, Florida, United States - Lox_Sample_3.4 | ecosystem: Environmental > Terrestrial > Soil > Wetlands | place: USA...
GGCGCGTCGGCAGCGGGCTTCGCGTCGGCATCGGCGTTCGCCGCGATGCATGGCGACGAGAGCAGAACGAGGGCAACAGCGAGGGCTCCGAAGAAGCCCGCCGCCCGGTGGCGGAGTTCGGCGGATGCTCCGACCCAACAACCTTCCGAGCGACGCACGGCCGTTCCCTTCTCCGTTCAGAAGCGCCCCGCACTGACCGCCCGCCTTGGACGGACAGGTCTCAACAGGCCTTCGACCTCTTCCTCCTCCTAGAGGGGGTGGGGCGACAGCAACAGTCCCCGACACGGGGGAAAAACGGGGTACGGCGGGAGACGCGCGACTCGCGGCGGAGCCCTTGGGCGCCCGCCTCAACCTCCGAGCGCGGTGATGACGAGTACCAGGACCACTCCGATCGCGGTGATGCCGACGCCGTACTTCCAGGTCTTTCCCCCGCTGTAGTGGCCCAGCAAGATCCCGCAGGCGAAGAGGTCCAGGAACGCGAGGCCGCGCGAGACGGTCATCGCGATCCGCGGGTCGTGGATGACGAGGAAGGGAATCGCGACGGGAAGCGTGGTGAGAACGACGACGAGGCAGATGAGCATCGCGGCGGCGTAGTCAGTTGCCTGGAGCACCGTCTTGGGAACGGGGATGGCAACGAGCCGTTTCCGGACGGCCTCGAGCATCCCCTTGCTGGCACCCCCGGCCAATCGTTCGGGCAGGGCGTCCGCGATGAGTCGGTGTGCCTCGCCGGTGTCGTGCGTCCCCTGGATCTGGAGCAGAAGGTTCTTCCTGCGGTTCTGCTCGGTCATGGTGCTGACGAGATACATCACCGCCTGGGTGATGCCCGAGGCCAGGTTGGAGCCGACCGCGCCGAGGAGCATGGTCCGGATCTCGTGAGCTCCGGCGGTCGCCACGCTGATCGATCCGGTGATGCTGAGCGCCATGATGATGCCGACGATGGCATCGGAGGCCCTGTCGACGGGGTCCAGGACCTGGTCGCGCAGCGACTTGTCCTTCGGGACTTCCGGCACGTCTTCGCTCACGGCTTTCACCCATCGCATGAACTGAAAACAACCGAACCGGGACGCCTCTGGCGAGGGCTCACAGGAGAGGGGCGGTGAGCCGTGCCACAGAGACCGCGAGGCCTCGCGAAAGGCCCCCGGCGAAGGGAGGACGGATCGTAGTGCTGCGACAGCTCCAGATCGTGGAGCAGCATGCTTTCCATCTGGCTCGCGAAAGGCTTGTCCAGGAAGAGCGCGTTCACCTCGAACTGCAGGCGGAAGGAGCGGTTGTCGAAGTTGGTGCTGCCGACGGTGGCGAGGTCATCGTCCACCAGGAAGACCTTCTGATGCATCATTCCGGGTGCGTGGCGGTAGAACTTGATACCCACCCCGTCGAGTTGCTCCTGGAACCAGAGCGACGCAAGGTCCAGGACCCCATTGTCGGACTTGGCAGGGACGATCACCCGGACGTCGACCCCCCGCAGCGCCGCAAGACGGAGTGACGCCATGACGGCCGCATCCGGGACGAAGTACGCGGTGGCGATCCAGATGCGCTGCTTCGCTTGCTGTCGAAGGTCGCCTTCCCGTCCACCAGGAGCTCGACGTCGTTGCCTCGCAGGAACGACGTGTGGGCGAGCTTCTTCAGGGCCTGGTAGTGTGGCAGCCGCTCGACCACAGGGATGTTGAACGGCTCCAGCGCGGTGCGCACCTGAGCGACGAGCGCCGCGATTTCCTTCTGGTGCTCCTTCCACGACTCATGGTAGCCCTCGAACTGGTTGCGCCCGAAGACCCAGTAGAGGGGAACCGCGAGGTAAGGGAAGGTGTTCAGGCTCACTCCCCAGGCGATCGCCCCCTGGGCGGTGCGGTTGGTCATCACCGCGTGGACGGAGCTGAGGAACCCGAAGACGTGGAAGACGACGAGCAGGCTCACCATGCGAAGCCCCCGGGAGAGCCTGGCCCGTATCGACTCGACGGCGGTTGATGGCGCAGGAGTGGCCCTTTCCGAATACGTTCAAGGTCAGTGCCGAAGGTCGCTGGGGCAGCTCACCCTCCGCTCCTAGGCCGGGTGGGCCAGTCGCGACAGTCCCCGAGACGGGGGAAAAGCGGGGTACGTCGGAGGACGCGTAACTGGCCCACTCGGACTGAACGGCGCACTCCGGGGACTCTGGTTCGACGACCCCCCGGAGCTTCGTCAACAGCGCGCGGAAGGCGGGCATCCCGTTAGCCGTATCGTTCGTGGCCGACATCGCTCGACCACTTACCTCGCGGCCTTGGACCGTTTCTCCCCTTCGTTCGTCCCTTCCACACAGGTGTGCAACGGCTCAACGAAGTACGAGCACGGGAATCTTGGTGTGGGTCAACACCTTGATGGTCTCGCTCCCGATCAGCATGGCCTCCATCCCCCGGCGGCCGTGCGAAGCCATCATGATCAGGTCACAGCCCAGCTTCTCGGCGGCTTCCACGATCACCCCGTAGGGATTGGAGCTCGTCTCGGAGACGCAGTCGCACACGATGCCGTTGGCCTTCGCCTCCTCGAGGATCACCGCGAGCGATCTGCGGGCATGCGCCCGGAGATCCTGCTCGTATCTCTCTTTCAAATCGGCGGACTGCTCCCCCTCCCCGGCAGGGAGGTGAAAGGGATCGATCACGTGGAGCCCGGTGACACGCGCGCCGATGCTCTTGGCGAACTGCATCCCCTTCTTGACCGCGGCTTCTGACAGCGGGGAGCCGTCCGTGGGCAACAGAATGTGCTGAAACATCGGAACCTCCTCGTAGCCGAGAAGTACGTGAAGTACGCGCCATCCTCCGGTGCTCGGGACGGGAGCGCAACGAGTGGAGCACGTTCTGGGTTGCCCAGCGGGTTCGTCCCCCTCTGGACCTGGTAGCAGCCAGGCGCGCTGCGCTACCAGCGGCTGTTCATCTGCCGGAAGCGCTCGTCGAGCCCTGCACGGGAGGCCCTGAGCATCCCGGCGCGAGAGCTTCCGGGCACGTGAGATGCATTGCGTCTGCTCGCATTTAACAGCCCGGATCGGCTCGGCCATCCGTGGGCTGCCCCGCAGGTCTTGCGTCGCCTCGCCGGGCGACATGAGGGACGTGCGGCGCCGTGGAGGAAGCCATGAAGGCCCTCTTCACCATTCACGCCTTCGTCTCGTGGGCGTTCGGGCTCGCTTTCCTGCTCGTTCCAATTGCACTGCTCAAGGCGTACGGCATCACGCTCAATCCGGGCAGCACCATCGTCGTTCGCCTACTCGGCGGAGCCTTCGTTGGGCTTGGCCTCATGGCCTGGCTCTCAAGCCACGTAGCTCCTGCGGAAGGGCTGCGAGCCATCATCCTTGGCATCACGGTCACCGCCGCGCTGGGCTGCCTCGTTTCTCTCCATGGTGTTATGTCCGGGGGAAGCAACGCGCTCGGCTGGGTCTCGGTGGTCCTCTACGGCTTCTTCGCCGTGGGCTTCGGCACGCTGGCCACCGGGAAGGCACCCGTCACCGCCACAGCTGATCGACCGGACGAGGCAGATCCACTGGGCAGACGGCGGTTCGCGTCTCGGCTTTTGACCTCGCCGCTGCGACGGCGGGACGCCCGGGAGCACCATGCGAATCGCGGGACGGCTCGAGGCCTCGGCCTCGAGTCGCTGGCCGAGCCCGTGCAGCATGACCGAGATTCGTTCGAAGGATGAGGAGAAGCTGCTGGTCGGCGAGTGGGCGTCACGCGTATAGGCCATGAAGATCCTTGTGGTAGGCGCCGGGGTGGTTGGGAGCTTCAACGCTGCCCGCTTGAAGGATGCGGCGCAGGACGTGACTCTCCTCGCCAGAGGCCAGCGCTTGGCAGACTTGCGCGAGCACGGCGTTGTTCTCGAGCAGTACCCCTCCGGGACTCGCACTACGACCCGCGTTCCTTTGATCGAACGCCTGGGGCCCGAAGATGCCTACGACCTTGTGCTGGTCGTCGTCCGTCGGAACCAGATTCCATCGGTCCTCCCGATGCTCGCTCGAAATCGGCGTTCCCCCAACGTCCTCTTTCTGGGGAACAACGGCGCGGGCGCTGCCGACATAATCGATGCCCTCGGAAGGGAACGAGTGTTGATCGGATTCGTCAATGCCGGTGGTGAGCGGAAGGGACACGTCGTTCGCTACATCTGGACACGGCGGCTTCACCTTCTGCTCGGAGAGGTGGATGGACTGTCCACCCCCCGCACCCAGGCCATTGCCTCGATGTTTCGAACGGCCGGCCTACCCGCCCGTGTCCATTCGAGAGTCGACGCCTACCTCAAGACCCACGCCGCAGGCCTCGCTGCGTTTGCCGGTGCGCTCTATCGGGCGGGCGGACGCGTTCGTCTCCTGGCCAGGAAGCCTGAGGACCTCAAGCTCTTCCTTCGGGCCTATCGCGAAGCTCTGCGAGCTCTCGGCCGCATCGGCGTGCCGCTGAGACCGTGGTTCAGCCACCTCATTCACTGGCTACCGGAACGGTTCTGGCTGCTCGTCTTTCGCCTCTTCTTTGATACAGAGCTCGCGGTGGTGGGAGGAGAAGGGCACGCCAACGCAGCTCCCGATGAAATGAAGGAGATCGCAGACGAGCTCCGCGCTCTCTTCCGACGAGCAGCTGTTCCCTCCCCCGCGAGCGACATCCTCTTCACCGCCGTCGATGACCGGTTCGAAACCTGGCGCTCGGAGCACACGACGGATGGAGGCTAGGCCACAGTGCTCCTGGTCCGCTCGCAGCGTACCCCGCCGCCCTGGCCTGGTGACGGCGGTCGCGCTGGTTGCGGTCCTCGCCGACTGCGTCCCGCATGCAGCAGCTCGGGCCACGGGCAAACCCCGAACACCTCGTCGACGAGGTCACCTGGCTCAGCACGCGTGTCCAGGTGGCCAAGCAGCTTGCGGACGAATGTCGTCCCTTTGATTCCGGAGGAGGAACCAGCGATGTCCTTCGATCGCATCGCGCTGGTCACCGGAGGCGCCGGCGGCCTCGGGTACACCATCTGCACCAAGCTCCACGAGAACGGGTACCGGGTGGTGCTGACGCACTCGCTGAACAACACCACCATCAAGGAGACGCTGGCCGACATGAAGGCGAAAGGCCACGAGTTCCACGCCTATCCGGTGGACGTCGCCGACTACGATTCCTGTCAGCGCTGCGTCGCAGACATCCAGAAGGACGTCGGCCACATCGACATCTTGATCAACAACGCTGGCATCACCCGCGACATGACCTTCCGCAAGATGACCAAGGCGGACTGGGACGTGGTGGTCCGCACCAATCTCGACAGCATGTTCAACATGACCAAGCCGGTGATCGAGGGGATGCTGGAGCGGGGCTGGGGACGGATCGTCAACGTCAGCTCCGTGAACGGGAGCAAGGGGGCCTTCGGGCAGACCAACTACGCGGCGTCCAAGGCCGGCATCCACGGGTTCACCAAGTCGCTGGCCCTCGAGGTGGCAAAGAAGGGCATCACGGTCAACACCATCAGCCCCGGCTATCTCGCGACCAAGATGGTCATGGCCATCCCCAAGGAAGTGCTGGAGACGAAGATCATCCCGCAGATCCCCCTGGGCCGGCTGAGCCGGCCCGAGGAGGTCGCGGGACTCATCATCTATCTCTGCTCGGACGAGGCGGCGTTCGTCACCGGTGCCAACATCGCGATCAATGGGGGCCAGCACATGCAGTGATGCCCGACTCGGGCGGACTTCGAGCTTTGCCGACGCTCACGGAGGATGATGGATGCCTGACCTCGAGTGACACGAGCTGGCGCCGCTCGAATCTCGGCCAGCGTCAGCGCCGGAATCGGAGGTTGGCCTGCGCCGGGTTCAGCCTCCGGCGACTCGGATCCGCGTCGCAATGGCGCAGGCCTGCGAGACCTTGGGTCGGCATGGGGGTACCTGGGATCAGCCTCACACTCACGACGCGAGAGGACGGCAGGCTGTCTGTCCAGCACGGAGAAGCCTGCCTCTCGCCGCCCAGACGCGTTGAGCCCGGCACGGTTTTCCACCTCTTCTCGGGGACGAAACTCTGTACCGCTGCCGCGTTGATGTTGCTGGTCGAGCAGCGCTTGGTCTCGCTGGATGACGTGGTGACGAAGCACCTACCGAGCTCGGACTGTCGTCCGGGGAGACGGGATCCACCTCCGGCTTCCGGACCCCAGCACACAGCAGGTTGGGAACGAACAGCATCGTGAAGGGGCGCGCCGGGCGGCGAGAAGGCGAGGCGCACGTCAGGTCAGCCCGGCCTCTCGGCCGATCTCCTGGGCGACGGGAAGGACCCGCGCGAGCAGCTCGGGGTGACAGCCGATCAAGCCGCGCCGGTTCTCGAGGGCGCGCCCGTCATACTGGAAACTCACCCCAGCAAGGTCCGTCAGCACACCACCCGCGGCGCGAAGCACGGCCTCCGGGGCGCATGTGTCCCACACGTACGTCTTGCCGCTGAAATGCACGTACAGGTCCGCGCGGCCCTCGGCAATCGTGCCGCACTTGAGGCCCACCGAGCCCATCGCCTGCACCTGGTGAATTCCGAGTTCCTGACGAAAGCGGTCGGTCAGAGGCGACGGATGGCTTCGCGACACCAGCAGTCGCAGCTCGTCGGTTCGAACGGGAGGCGGCCGGAGCGTGAGCGCTCGGCGGGTGCCCCGCTCCTCGGCGTAGGCCATCTCTCCGGGCACGCCCACGAAGAGACGATCGTCCACGGGTCCGTAGACCACTCCAAGCCCGGGCATACCGTTGATCGCCAGGCCGATCTGGACCGCAAACATTCCAGTGTGATCGACCAGCTCACTTGTACCGTCGAGCGGATCCACGAACCAGCACCGTTGGCGATCTCGATGCTGAAATCGGTCGGCGGACTCCTCGGCGACGATGCCGTCGGTCGGGAATGCGCGCCAAAGGCCATCGACCAGCAGCTTGTTCGCGCGGCGGTCAGCCTCGGTGACCGGCCCCTGGCCGTCCGGCTTTTCATCGACGTCGAAGGCGGCGCCGTATACTTCGAGCACGAGTCGACCGGCCTCGCGCGCGAGCTGGGTAGCAATATCGAGCTCTCGGGCCAAGACGCCCACCGAGCCTGGGTAGTCCCGAATGAACCCAGGCGCAACGGCCCCCGCCGTGCATCATCCGGGTCCGGCAGCGGCGTGCCTTCTGGGATCATCATCTCGCCAAGGGATACGACCAGGGCACTCCGATGCACCCTCCTGGGCGTCGGGCCAAATGCGCTCTCCTCGGTGCGGGCCCGCTGGCCTCCTCGTGGAGTACCGCTCGCGCCAGACCATCGGCGGGCCGGGTTCCGTGCCCTCCGAACACCTGGATGCCTGGCTGGTCACGGACACTCGGGCGGAGCTGATGGCCAAGCTGAGGCGGTTGGCCGCCTCGTTCGGGTGCGAGTCGGGGTCCAGCCCGTCACCTGCGGCGACCGGGCGTGTCTGCCGCACGTCGCCGCGGGGTGACCGAAATTCACCTCCCCTGGCTCATCCGACGGATACCTCGCGTCTGTCGCGACCGCTACCGGGTGAGCGAGGGGTAGAGCCTGGCGGCGACGATGACTAGAAGAATCAAGGTGCCCAGCTCCACGAGAAAATCGCGTCCGAGTCCGAGCGCGCTGTGGCCACCCACGACCATCAGCGAGCGCAGAGCGTCCACGAGGTAAGTCAGCGGGTTTCCCCGGGCGAGCACTTGGAGCCAACCCGGCATCGCTTCGAGCGGATAAATCGCGTTGCTCGCAAAGAAGAGCGGCATCGTCAGTACCTGACCGATCCCCATGAACCGCTCGCGGGTCTTTACGATGCAGGCAATGGCCAACGAGAAGGTCGAGAATACTGCCGAGCCCAGCAGCACGGCGAGGAGGACTCCCAGGAACGGGAGAGCCTCGAAGCGAACCTTGACTCCGAGGACGAGGGTGACCACATAGATGATGACCGTCTGCGAGAGGCCACGAAAGCCGGCTGATGCCGCCTTCCCTAGCACCAGCGCGCTCCGGAACGCAGGGCTGACCAGCATCTTCTGGATGATGCCGAGGTCCCGTTCCCAGATCACGGCGATGCCGTAGAAGATGGCAGTGAAGAGGACGCTCTGCGCGAGCACGCCAGGAGCCATGAAATCCAGGTAGCTGAGGGACCCGGTGGGGATAGCCCGGAGGCGAGTGAAGACCTGGCCGAAGACCAGCAGCCAGAGGATGGGTTGGACCGACCGGGTCAGCACCTCGGTTGGATCACGTCGCAGCTTCCGAAATTCGGCGTTCGCGACCGCGAATACCTCGCGGGCGAAAGCGACGAGTACGTTCTCGCTATTCGAGGCGGCGGACGGCGGCGCGGGCGCGAGCTGCGTCACGGTAGGTCCCTCCTTCCTCGATCGAGCCCCCGGTGTACCGGACGAACACGTCGTCGAGGGTCGCCTCTCGTCCGAGCCCCGAACGGAGGGCCTCCGGCGACCCAGAGGCGGCGATCTGGCCATTGTGCATGATGGAGATCACCTGGCAAAGCGCCCCAGCTTCCTCCATGTCGTGGGTCGTCATGAGGATGCTGGTGCCGAAGTGCGACCGGAGCTCCCGGAGTCGGTCCCACACCACGTGCTTGGCCCGCGGGTCCAGGCCCACCGTGGGCTCGTCCAACAGCAGGACCGCCGGGTGGTGCAGCATCGCTTGGGCGATCTCCAGCCGACGGATCATCCCGCCGGAGTAAGTGCGGACCAGGACGTCGGCAGATGCGGTGAGCCCCATGAACTCGAGCCCCTCCGCGACCTCCTGCTCCCGCCGCTCGTGCGGTATGGCGTAAAGCTGCGCCGAGAGCATCAAGTTCTCCCGGCCGGTCAGGCCCGAGTCCGCCGAGAGCATCTGCGGGACGTAGCCCAGGCGTCGCCTGACCTCGCGCGGCTCCCCCACGACATCGAAGCCGGCAACTTGGGCGTCTCCCGAGCTCGGGGGCAGGAGCGTGGTGAGCATCCGGATGAGTGTGGTCTTGCCCGCGCCGTTGGAGCCCAGAAGACCGTGGAAGGCTCCCCGATCGATCCGGAGGTCGACGCGGTCCACCGCAATCAGATGGTCGAAGCGGCGGGTCAGCGCCCTGGTGATGACGGCTGGCGTCTGGTCCATGGGACTCAGTACGGTCATGGCTGCATCCTGACACGGGACGCTGAAGGTGCAGTGCGAGACCCTCGCTGCCGCGCGGGTAGGCAGCGACCGTTACGGCTGGCGCGACAGCGCTTTGGCTGACGACTCTCGTCCCCTGTGGTTGAGGAAAGGTTGGCCGGCCGCGCCCGGCGTTGGGTGTTGAGAATACGGTGAATCGAGGCACTCCCGTCGAGCGGAACGGATTCGAACAGGCCGGTTCTCTCCTGGTCGAGCAGGCGTGGAACCCCCAGGTGCTCATCCACGGTCACGAGAACGAACCCGTCTCTAGCGCGGAGCCGATCGAAGCGAGGTCTTACAGGGATCGTGCCAAGGGAGCACTGCAATGGATGGCCCGGCCTCGCGCAGATGCTGCGCCCGCCATCCGGCCAAACCGCAGGAGAGCCAATCGCATTGAACCCGCCGCGTCGTCGCTGCCATCGCCCGCAGTCGACGCGCCTGGTCTCGAAGGTGGGGACCATCTCGGTGAACCACGAACACGGGGAGATCAGCACTCAGAACATCGTGTTCGCGCTCCTCGCGAAGGCCCAGCTCGCGCTCGAAGAAGGAGAGGTGAAGCAACCGTATGTCGGCTGCACGGTCGTGTCGTCACCGCGACATCGCCCACGACGACTGCCTTCTCAACTTGGCCCGCGCGTGTGACGTTGCCGCGAACCAGCGTCTCGCGGAGAAACTTCTCTCGCAAATGCGGGACTTTACCGAGTCTCTGTTGCGACGCCAAGCGGATAGGGAGAACCGAGCATGAGCATCATCGACAAGGCATTGGAGGGAAATCGCACTTATTCACAAAAGTATGATCCAAGGCTAGCGAAGCCGCCTGCGCCAAAAATCGCAGTTGTAACTTGCATGGATCCTCGCCTTTCAGACCTCCCAGGAATTCTGGCGCTGCCACAAGCCGATATCGACGTCATCCGAACAGGCGGACCAGCGGTGACCGACGATGTGCTCGGGGAGCTTATCGTGTCCACGCGAGTACTCGGCTCGAGAGAGATCATGATCCTGAACCACACCGGTTGTGGATTCACCACTTTTACCGACGATGAGTTAAACGCGAAGGTCGCAGCGGCGACTGGCGACCGGTCACCAGCTCCCATGCGCTTCTTCTCTTTCAAGGACCCTGAGCAGAACACTCGAGAGCAGATCCAAGCCGTGAGGTCACACCCTTGGATCGCAAAAGATGTTCCTGTGCGGGGTTTCATTTTTGACGTGGAGACAGGCCTGCTCAGGGAAATCCAGCCGGCGGCACAGAACGCCGGTCCTTGAGGGACGTTGTTCTACAAGATCGAGTTCCGGAGCCGCGAGCGCCAGAGCGGTCTTCGCATCAGCGCTGTATTGGATTGGAGTCGTCAATGAGCAGCGTCCAAATCAACCAGAAGAGCTATGAGATGCCCCCACGGGAGGGGATCAGCATCGCGCATTTTCTTACCGTCGCAGATATCGACAGATCGGCGCGCTACTACGAAAAAGTCTTCGGCGCTCGCATTCTGAGCCCAGGGGACAGCAACGGAGCGCCTGCGTATCTTCAGCTCGCCAACCTATGGCTCATCCTCAACGTCGGTGGCGGGCCAACCCCCGACAAGCCAACGGTGACGCTCAGTGTACCCGATCCGAATCACATCAACAGCTTTATGAATTTCCGCGTTGCAGATATTGAGGCGTGCTACAAAATGTGGAAAGGCCGAGGAGCCGAGTTCATCACAGAGCCGATTCCCAAGTACGGCGAGACGCGCTGCTACATCCGTGACCTTGACGGCTATATTATCGAGGTCGGACAGAGCACCGATCTTACCTATGGTTAACGCTTGGCCCAGCTGGAGGCGAGCGCAAGGAAGACCAACCGCCATTTCCAGAGTTGAGTCGAACCGGCCCGGTGGCTGGCGCAGCGAGCAAGGGAGGCCTGGGGCGCTGGTGGGGGCGCTCCGGAGAAGCTCAAGCCCGCTCGGTGCGCGTAGCCGCGGAGAGCCCGGCACCGGGGGGAGCAGTGGACCTGCGCAGCGGCACCATCACCTTCGGGCCCCGGACACGAAGTCCGAGGCGCGACGGCTGGTGATGCTCACCGCACGGCTCGCCGCGGCCCTGAGGGCGCTCCCCGCGGCATCGGCGCCGCTCCGGTCTCCCCAATCCGAGGACCGGACGGCCCTAGGAGACCTCGGCCAGCCGTTCCGGCGCGCGGTGCGCAAGGCCAAGCTCCACGGACTGTGGTTCCACGACCTCCAGCGAAGCTTTGTCACCCGGGCGCGGAAGGCCGGCATCCCCGACTCGCTGGTGATGCTGACCTGCCCCCCGTCTCTCGGCCACTCGTAGTGGGAGTCCTCGTTGGTTGAAGTCTTCTGAGCTGCCCCCATTCGCTGGACCATTCTCAGGTTGAGAGGTCCGCTCTTGACCTCCCCCTGAG
>Ga0335080_10007261_pt1 | contig 11478 bp, 8 predicted proteins | sample Lox_Sample_34_FD_206720 | JGI IMG/M metagenome (GOLD analysis project Ga0335080, IMG submission 206720) | Soil microbial communities from Loxahatchee National Wildlife Refuge, Florida, United States - Lox_Sample_3.4 | ecosystem: Environmental > Terrestrial > Soil > Wetlands | place: USA: Florida...
CGGACCTCACGAAGCACACGTCAATTCCGAGCATCACGGAAGAGCGTTTCCACCCTCTCCACTGGCCGCAACAGACCTTGACGTCGCCATAATCGGCGCCGGACCCTATGGCCTGTCCGCAGCAGCTCATTTGAAGGCCGCGGGTTTGAAGGTTGGCATTTTTGGCAGGCCCATGGATTTCTGGGCCAGCAAAATGCCGGCTGGGATGCTGCTGCGGTCGCCGCGTGTGGCATCGAACATTGCCGCCCCGTTGAGGAACTTTTCTCTTGATGCGTACGAGACGACGGCTGGGCTACCACCGCGCGCTCCACTGCCCCTGGAAACGTTCGTGGCCTACGGGCATTGGTTTCAACGCCAGCTGCTTCCCAATTTGGATGCGAGGGAGGTTACCTCTGTCCAACACCTCGGACCCGGATTTCGGTTGGTCCTGGAAGACGGCGAACCGATCCGATGCAAGCGGTTGGTCGTGGCCGCAGGAATCGGCCCCTTTCAGCGTATTCCTTCCATCTTCACCTCCTTGCCCGCGTCCCAAGTTCAGCATTGCTACTCGGGATGTGATGTCAAGAGCCTGTCCAAGAAGCGGGTGGTCGTCATCGGTGCAGGACAGAGCGCTCTCGAGTGCGCGGCTCTTCTCCATGAAGCAGGGAGTGATGTTGAAGTCATCGCACGGATTTCGGCGTTGCGTTGGATCGGGCAACATCCTGTACTGCACAACCTCGGTCCTATCTCTTCGTTGCTGTATTCTCCACACGACGTCGGGCCGGCGGGGATTAGCCGGCTTGTGGCAGCGCCCAATCTTGTGATGCGAATTCCGTTGAAATTGAGAGATCGGATTCGTATTCGAGCGGTGCGCCCTGCGGGATCGAAATGGCTGCCTGCGCGGCTTGAAAAGGTGCAGATCACGACTGGGCGGTCAGTGACATCCGCGCACAGCGAGCATGGTAGGGTGCGCCTGCGGCTCGACGATGGAACCGAACGGAGCACCGACCACGTCCTGTTGGGCACGGGATACTCCGTCGATATTTCCCGCTACCGTTTCTGGTCCGAGCAACTTCTCCAACAGATCGCAACGATCGATGGATACCCAGCCTTGCAAACCGGATTCGAGAGTTCGGTGTCGGGACTGCACTTCATTGGTGCGACCGCAGCGCGCTGCTATGGACCGCTGCTCTACTTTGTAGCTGGAACCGAATTTGCATCGCGAGAGTTGACGTCCAAAATCGTCAAGCGCGGAGTGAGATCGCTTGCTAAAACCCTGGATGTTCGGCCGGAATTCGTTGACGCCTAGCGCAGTTGCCACTGAGGCCAAGCGACAGAGGGTAGGAGCCATGGTGATTGGAGGTGATCATCCTGGCCTTGCTATCGCGCGCAGCCTCGGCTGCATTGGCATCCCTGTTTACATACTGGAAGACCAGCATTCAATCGCCACGTATTCGCGCTATGTCGAAAGCGTAATCCGCGTTAAGGACGTTCGTGATCAAGAAAAGACAGTGGATTCCGTGCTGGAAGTGGGCCATCGTTTTGGTCTCGAAGGCTGGGTTCTGTTCCCAACAAGAGACGAGAATGTGGCGGCTTTCTCGCGTTCTCGCGACCGACTCGACCGATTCTACCGGGTGACGACACCGCCTTGGAGCACGGTACAGTGGGCCTGGAACAAGAACAACACCTACGTACTCGCCGAACAGCTCGAAATCCCTTGCCCGAAAACATGGACGGTGAGATGCGTCGACGAATTACGCACCTTCGATTCGAGGCTGCCACTGGCAATTAAGCCGGCTGTCAAAGAGAACTTTTTCTACGCGACCGGGGCAAAGGCGTGGCGCGCCAACACCCCAGAACAGCTGCGTAAGTGGTTCGATGATGCGGCCCGACAGGTTCCGGTCGAAGAAGTGATGATTCAGGAAATCATCCCCGGCGACGGCCACCACCAGTTTTCATTCTGCGCGTTCTTCAAAGACGGCAAAACGCACAGCAGCCTGATGGCACAGCGTCGGCGGCAGTATCCGCGGGAATTTGGACGGGCGGCGACCTATGTCGAGTCTGTTGATATTCCCGAGCTCGAGGAACTCTCTGAGCGCTTCCTGCAAGCAATCGATTTCTACGGACTTGTGGAGATCGAATTCAAGTTGGACCCACGAGACGGCCAGTACAAGTTGCTCGACGTGAATGCGCGTGCCTGGGGTTTTCACGGTCTTGGAAAGGCCGCGGGGATCGATTTTCCTCTCATCCTATTCGCCGACCAACTGGGGATGGAGCTTGAACCTCGCAGAGCAGAACCTGGTTGCGGATGGTTGCGTGCTGTAACTGATCTCCCAGCCGCAGCGTCTGAGATGCTGCGCGGCCACCTCGCTCCGCGCGACTATCTCGACTCAATCCGCCGGACTCGAGCAGAATCGGTTTTCTGCTGGAAAGACCCGGTGCCGTGGTTTGCGGAGGCGTTTCTGCTACCTTTCCTTGTGCTCAAGAAACATTCGAAACGATAGGCCCCGTCGGGATACCCCTCTCGAGCCACATCGACTTGCCGTGTTGCTTAGGCACGCAAGAGCTCTCCCGTTGCTCGAGGCTTGAGCCGGTCAATACAAGCTGCTCGATGTAAATGCCCGAACCTGGAGTTAAAATACCCTGGGTGCGAGTGCGGGCGTGGATTTCAGTTTCATGCTCTTCGCAGACCAAGTCGGAATGTCGGTAACCCCCAGCAAGGTCAGGCCAGGGGTGGGCTGGCTACGCATGACGACGGATTCTGCGCAACACAAAGCGCGACCCGTGCGAAATATTGTTTTGCACTATTTCTCATACTCGATCTTTTTGAACCTGTGGAGGATTTCGCGGATCTCCACCACTTCAGGAAAGAAATCGCATTCGGCACACTAACCGACGCGGGATGGAAGCTGGTTAGCGATTTCGATACTCCGCGATGCCTTGAAGAGGGGCTTTCTGGTTCTCGCCGAGTCGAACGCGGAGTGTGAAACATCATTCTGCCGCCAGAATAACCAGAAATCTCGCGGTGGTTCGAAGGAGGCAAGTCGGTGAGCTCGGACGCGATGGAGACGACGCTGTGAAATCGCCCGGCAGCATTTCCCAAGACCAAAGGAGGTTTCTCGGCACCAGCAGATTGAGAAAACGCCCGATTCCCTGGGTTCAACAGTTCGGTTGACCAACAAACGGGCGCGTTCGAGACCAAGAAAATGACCTCAGGCTTCATAGGTACCGCAAAAGCTAGCTCCGCCTCCGCCCCTTCGCTCGGACAGAAGGCGCACTCTGGTGCGATGAAAGCCTATGAACTCAACCCGTTGTCCGATCCGCGTTGGGAGATTTTCAGGGAAAAGCATCCTCAGGCTTCCGTATTCCACAGCACCAGCTGGCTCCGAACCTTACAAACAGCCTATGGGTATGAGCCGCTGGCGATTACGACCTGCGCACCGGATGTGGCGCTCGACAACGGTCTTATCTTTTGCCGCATCAAGAGCTGGTTGACAGGCTGGCGATTTGTCTCCTTGCCTTTTTCGGATCATTGTGAGCCTCTGGTAAATAACTCCCACGAGCTGGATGATCTGCTCTTGCACATGAGGCCATATGTCGATTCCGGCAAGTGGAAGTACATCGAGATCCGGCCAATCGACAATCAACCGGGAAGCCAGAGTGCACTCTGCTTTCGAACCTACTGGTTGCATCGCCTGGATCTCGGTCGAAGCAAGCAAGAGCTGTTTCACCGACTCCACAAGGACTCGATTCAAAGAAAGATTCGCCGTGCAGAACGGGAGAAACTGCAGTACCAGGAAGGAACCTCGGAATCTCTGCTGGCAAAGTTTTACAAGCTGCTGGTCGTGACTCGACGGCGGCAATATTTGCCACCCCAGCCGTTATCCTGGTTTCAAGCCCTGATTGCCTCGTTCGGGGGCAAGCTAAAAATACGGGTGGCTTCGAAGGGCGATCTGCCAGTTGCCAGCATTCTCACCATCTCTGACAAGAACACCCTCGTCTACAAATACGGTTGTAGCGATGCGCGGTTCCATCCGCTGGGAGGAATGGCGTTCTTGTTGTGGAAGGCCATCGAAGACGCCAAAGATATGGGGCTCGAACATTTTGACCTGGGACGTTCTGATTGCGATAACCCAGGACTCGTTTTATTCAAGGAACGTTGGGGGGCTCTCGGTACCCAACTGCACTACTGGACCTATCCCCCCAAGCCCCTGGGACCTCCAGAGAGCTGGAAGAAAGAAGTTCTCCGGCGAGTCGTTCCACTTGCACCAGATTTTGTCCTGCAGGCAATGGGCAAAATTCTATATGGGCATATCGGTTGAATCGCCAGCGTCCGCCCAAAATCCATGAAGATTTAGAGTGGGTTTGCTTCCAGCCAGTTTATGACCTGATCCGCGCTCTCATTCGGCGGGAAGACGGGATAGAAGACGTGCTCGATTTTGCTGTCGCGAACGATCATGGTCAAACGCTTTAAGAGCCGAACTCCTTCCACCTCGAACGTCGGCAAGTGCAAGGCCTCGCATAATTTGAACTCGGAATCACTCAGGACCTCAAACGGAAGATGCAGGCGATTGGCCATCTCTTGCTGGTACTCGGTGGTCTGCGTGCTGAGTCCCAGAACTTCGGCCCTTAGATCCTTTAGCTCCTGGTAGTGATCCCGGAAACCGCAGGTTTGCGGAGTACAGCCTCGAGCGCCTGGGATCAAATCCCAGCCCTCTGGAAGCGGCTTTCCCGGCACTCCCGTCATCGGATAGCAATAGATCACAGTTCTCGGCACGCCCAAGCTTCGAAGATCAACGATCCGGCCCCTCGTAGACCGGAGCGAAATGGGAGGAATGGGCATCCCCATAAGATGTCCTGCCATCCCATCGTCGGTAGGTTTGGGAAGATTGGGAGGAAGTGGAAAATCTATCGGTCGCTCGGCCGCCATGGGTTCACCAATCCCTAAACTAAGGTAGCGCAGTCCGCATGCGCCACCAAGCTCCCTGGTTCAGCCCGGCCGGAGGCTGCCCGGGCGCCAACGCGTAAGTTGCTGCAACAGAATAACTTATCGAATGGCGGCCGAATCCGCTTATAGCCTATTCGTGGAGTGCGGGAATGCTTGGGTCGCGTGTTATTATAGTCGAACTTCCCCCGACACTTTGACTAGTTCATTCAGACGAACGTTACCTCGAAGCTGAACCCCCAAAGGAAGGCTTTTCATAACTATGCTAGACACTGTAATTATTGGTGCCGGTCCCTACGGCCTTTCCATGGCTGCACACTTCAAAAACCACGGCATTCCCTTCCGCGTTTTCGGCCGCCCTATGGACAGCTGGGTGGCTCACATGCCCAAAGGCATGCACCTCAAATCGGATGGCTTTGCCTCGAACATCTACGATCCGAAGGCCGAGCTCACTCTCGAGCGCTTTTGTGCGGAGCGGCAGATTGAGTACGCCCACACGGGCATTCCCGTGCGCCTTGACACCTTTTCCGCCTATGGTATGGCCTTCCGCGAACGAATAGTTCCAGAGCTGGAAGAGAAAATGGTGGTCAGTGTGGAACGTTCCTCGCAGGGTTTTCTGGTTCGTTTAGAGGACGGCGAAACGATTTCCGCCCGCAGGGTCGTGCTGGCAGTGGGGATTACGCACTTTGAGTACGTGCCAGAAAACCTGGCGCAATTGCCCTCGGAATTTCTCACCCATAGTTATCGCCACCGCGAGCTCGATGGGTTCAAGGGACACCGTGTCCTGGTGATTGGCGGTGGTTCTTCGGCCACGGATTTGGCCGGATTGCTGCATGAAGCCGGGGCGGATGTCGAACTGGTCACGCGCAGACTAGAACTGAAATTCCATACCAAGCCGACCGGTAAACCTCGATCTTGGTGGCAGCAAATTCGCCATCCGCAATCCGGACTCGGTCCGGGCATGCGGTCGCGCTTTTACTCCGATTTTCCCATGCTGTTTCACCCCCTGCCCCTGCGACTCCGGCTGGAGATCGTGCGCACAGCCCTGGGGCCTTCCGGAGGGTGGTTCGCGAGGGACAAAGTAATCGGCAAAGTTCCGCTAAGCCTGGGCTGCACGCCCGAACAGGCTCATATCGAGAACGGCAGGGTGCATCTTAAGGTGCGCGACCAGGGAGGTGCGGAGCGCGAGCTTCAAGCCGAGCATGTCATCGCCGCGACGGGTTATAGGGTAGATCTGGATCGCTTGCGATTCCTTAGTCCGGAGATTCGTTCCAAGCTCAAGGCGGTCCAGCGTACACCCGTGCTCTCGACCAACTTCGAATCGTCCGTACCGGGTCTTTATTTCGTGGGAGTATCTGCGGCCAACAGCTTCGGACCGGTCATGCGGTTCGCGTTTGGAGCCGGCTTCGCGGCTCGCACCGTGACCGAGGCAGTTCGGCAGTCGCTTTCGCGGGAGCCGGCGCTGATGCCGGTACGCAGCAGCGTTGCCAGCACGGCGGAGTAGAAGACGAGTCATAGGGGGTCACGAGCATGACCTACATCGCGTCGTTACGGACAGTGAGATGAAGAGGGAGACCATCGCAATTCACGGTGGTTGGGAGGGCGATCCGACCACCAAGGCAGTGGCAGTGCCGATTTACCAGACCATCGCCTTCGAATTCGATAGCGCCGAACATGGCGCAGCTCTGTTCAATCTCGAGGTGGAAGGCAACATCTACACCCGGATTGGAAACCCAACCAACGCCGTGCTTGAGAAACGGGTTGCCGCTCTCGAAGGCGGAGTGGAAGCGCTGAGCGTCAGTTCCGGCATGGCGGCCATTGAGTATTCACTCATCAATATCGCCGAAGCCGGGAACAACATCGTTTCTCTACCGCAGCTGTACGGTGCCACCTACACTCTGCTGGCCCACATCTTGCCGAAACGAGGCGTCACTTCACGGTTCTCGGCGAGCGATCGTCCCGAGGACGTTGAAAAGCTGATTGACGAAAACACCCGAGCGGTCTATTGCGAGAGTGTTGGGAATCCGGCCGGCAATGTCGCCGATATCGCGGGCCTGGCACGAGTCGCGCACCAGCACGGCGTTCCCTTGATCGTGGACAACACGATTGCGACGCCAATCTTGCTGCGGCCGATCGAGTACGGAGCGGATGTCGTCGTGCATTCCATGACGAAGTTTATGGGAGGGCACGGTACGACCCTGGGTGGCATGATCGTCGACAGCGGCAAGTTTCCGTGGCGCAAGTATCCCGAGCGCTTCTACATGTTCAACCGTCCGGAGATTGCCTACCACGGCGTTGTCTACGTCGATCATTATGGCGATGCCGCCTACGTGGCGCGCTGCCGCACGGTCTGCCAGCGAAATACCGGCGCCACTTTGTCTCCCTTCAACGGGTTCCTGCTTCTGCAGGGAGTGGAAACGCTGGCCTTGCGGGTTGAACGGCACGTCGAAAACGCCCGCAAGGTGGCAGAGTTTTTGCGCGGGCATCCGGTGGTGGATTGGGTTAACTACGCAGGATTTCCCGACAACGAACTATACGAGATGGCACAACGGTATATGGGATCGAAGCGCTGCTCACTGCTGACGTTTGGGGTGAAAGGGGGCTTCGAAGCAGGCAAGAGGTGCTTCAATGCCCTGCGCTTGTTCAAGCGAATGGTAAACATGGGCGATGCCAAATCGTTGGCCTGTCACCCGGCATCGACGACCCATCGGCAGCTCACGTCGGAGGAGCAAGCGAAGGTAGGAGTCACCCCCGAGATGATTCGCTTGAGTGTAGGCATTGAGCACATCGACGATATTATCGAGGACCTGGAGCAGGCACTAGAGAAGTCAAAGCAAGAAGTCAGCGAAGGAATCGCGATCAGCGTGGGGGGCATGTAATGCCGCTTTTGATCGAGGGAGGCCGAATTCCAACCCGCTGGCTCGAGAAAAAGGGTTCCCGCGGCGTTGCGCCGGTGAGCGACTACTTGTCGGCCATGAATGCCGTCAAGATTGCCCTGGTTAACAACATGCCAGACCCGGCGCTGGAAGATACAGAATTACAATTTTTCGAGCTGCTCGACGCCGCATCGGGCGACCTTCCGATATTCGTCAAGCTCTCTTCCCTGCCCGCGGTTCTTCGAACCGAGCGCGTGCAACCCCATTTGAAGAGCTTCTATTTCGGCCTCGACGATCTCTGGAATGACCACGTTGATGCCGCTATCATCACTGGCACTGAACCTCGTCAACCCGACTTGCGGCAGGAACCATACTGGGCCGAGCTGACCCAAATCATGGATTGGGCCGAACGCAATACAACTTCCACAGTTTTGTCCTGTCTGGCGGCGCATGCCGGCGTCCTCAACAGCGACGGAATTCCGCGGCATCGCTTGAACGACAAGCGCTTTGGTGTGTTTGACTCGAAAAAAGTCTTCGAGCACACACTCACAGCGCAGCTCGCTAGTCCGGTCCGATTCCCGCATTCTCGTTGGAACGAAGTGCGGGCCGATGAGTTGCATGCCTGTGGCTATGCCGTGCTCACAGAGTCGGAGAGGGCGGGCGTCGACGTCTTCGTAAAAAATAAAGGGAAGAGTCTGTTTGTACACTTTCAAGGTCATCCCGAGTATGGCGCGCAGACCTTGCAGAAAGAGTACCGACGGGATATTAAGAGATTCTTGCGGGGAGAGAGGGAGACGTATCCCAATATGCCGGAGGGGTACTTCGATCCCGGGGCGGCTAAGGCGCTGGTTGATTTCGAAAAAAGGGCGCTCCAGGATCGCCGTGAGGAAGTTATGGAACATTTCCCTGCGTCAGCTCAAGGGGCACTCGAGAGCGCGTGGACTTCATCCGCCATCGGCTTATATCGCAATTGGTTGCGCTACATAATCTCGAGAAAGGCGGAAGCGACCGCATTTCCGACCGCGAGCGAACTCTATCAGCCATCCGGCAAACGATCTGCGGTGCCGTAAGACAAGAACCTCGGTTCACCACCGTCTCCTCAGCGAATACCACCCATTCCATCTCCATGCGTCGACGGAGGACGAGGCTGCGCCCTGGTGACGTCGTAGATTTAAAGAACGCGCGTCGATCCGAGACCGGATAAGATCATTGTGGACGACACGGGAGAGATGCGGACCATGCGTGACACGGTGTTCTTCGAAGGCTTACTTTGCGGATGCGCTGTGTCGCATTCGGCGGATTTCCCCGCGGAGAATAGCTGCCGAAGATCAGACTTCCGTCACTTGGCAGCGCACGGGGCCGTAATGGAATAATCTTGAGGTGGCGGATGCTCGCCGCCTTCGAATCGCATTTCCTGGAAAGGAAGACTTGGCATCACCGAACCAAACTCAAGTTAACGTCGAGGAGATCTTGAGTAAACTCCCCGAACGAATCAGCGACGTCATCCAACCATGGGTGGAAACGTCGCCCGATCAACTCGCGTTGGTGGCGGCCGATGGCAGTTGTACTTATCGAGAGCTCGCCCAGGGTGTCACCGAATCCCAAACTTGGCTGCAGCAGTCTGGCGTGCGGCCGGGTGATCGGCTCATGATTGTTTGCGAGAACTCTCGTCGATTTGTCGCGACGCTTCTAGCCGCAGCTGCCTTCGAGGCATGGCCCGTGCTGGTCAACGCTCGCCTGTCGGGGAGCGAGGTGGACGCGATCCAGAAGCACTGCGGGGCTCGCCGCGTCCTTTACACCACCAGTGTGTCGCCCCACGCCAGGGACCATGCGAAACGCCACGGAGCAACCATCCACGAGTTGCCGGGGCTGGGTCAGATTGCCATCGGCCCTCTAAGCGAAGAGGCCCAGCCGGAACCAATCGACGCGAGGTCCGAAGATCGGGTTGCGGCCCTGATCTACACCTCGGGGACAACCGGGCTTCCCAAGGGCGTCATGCTGACCCACCGTAGCCTCCTGTTCGTTGCGGCCGTGTCGGCACAGATTCGAAGCCTGACCCCTAACGACCGCCTTTACGGTGTTCTGCCGATGTCCCACGCGGTTGGTCTTGCGGTCGTGCTTTTGGGCTCGTTGATTAGCGGGGCGACTCTTATGCTGGCTCATCGCTTTGATCCGGCGGCCGCGCTCACCGCCCTGGAGAAAGAACGATTAACCATCCTGCTGGGCACGCCGGCCATGTTTTCCTTGTTGCTCGACTACGCCAAATTGAAAGGATGGAAATCGCTGCGGTTCCCGGCGCTGCGCATCCTCTCCTCTTCCGGTGCTCCGCTTCAGCCCACGGTCAAAACCGGGGTGGAAGAGTTGTTTGGCATGACGCTGTACAACGGATATGGGGTGACCGAATGCTCTCCCAACATTTCTCAGGCAGTGGTGGGAGAAGTTCGCGGAGACACATCGGTCGGGCGCGTGCTTCCCGGCGTTGAGATTCGTTTGCGGAGTCTCCAGGGCACAGAAGTGGCCGAAGGAGAAGTGGGCGAATTGCACGTGCGTGGTCCCAATGTGATGAAGGGTTACTACCATGCCCCGGAGGAAACCGCAGCCGCGATCGATAGCGAGGGATGGTTCAACACGCGCGACCTCGCACGCCTGGAGAAGGAAAGCTTATTCATTGTCGGACGCACCAAGGAGCTAATCGTGCGCTTTGGCCTCAACGTTTATCCGGCCGAAGTCGAAGCCGTGCTGAATGCTTATCCCGGAGTCGTTCGGTCTGCTGTAATTGGCCGATCGGTCGAAGGCACCAAAGGAGACGAAGAGGTCATCGCCTTTGTGCAATTGGCACCTGAGAGTCCCGTCACCGAATCCGCACTCGCGCAACATGCCGCGCAGCACCTAGCACCCTACAAGCGGCCGTCACAGATCTTGCTGGTTCCGAGCATGCCGCTGACCGCCAACGGAAAAGTGGTGAAGGGCGAGCTAGCCAAGCTACTCGAGACCCCCCCTCCCCAGTAGTCACACCAAGAAAAGCCGACTCTACAAGGGTACTTCGATCAGGGTCGGCCCGTCGCCTTCCAACCCCGCCCGCAGCGCCTCCACAAATCCATCCAGCGAACTAGCCCGGGTGCCAGGGACGCCCATGCCCTTGGCCAGGGACACCCAGTCGAGATCGGGTCGGTCGATCTCGAACATGCTCAGGGCTCGCGCTCCGGGTTCGCCAATCCCCAGGTAGGAAAACTCGCGTTTCAGAACCGCGTAAGCACGGTTCGCGAAAACTACCGTGGTCACCTGGAGACCCTCCCGCGCCATCGTCCATAGCGCCTGCGCCGTGTACATCGCACTGCCATCGGCGGTCAGGCATAAGACGCGCCGATCCGGGCAGGCGATTGCCGCACCCACCGCGAGCGGCAAAGCAATTCCTATGGAACCTCCGGTGTTTCCCAGCCACTCGTGGGGGGGAGTTCCCTTGGTTGCCCCCATGAATCCTCGGCCCGAGGTCATCGACTCGTCCACCACGACGGCGTTCTCCGGCAGGAGTGCGCCTACAGCGGTCGAAAGACCAGGAAGAGTAATCGGACCGCTTGGAACCGGCGGTCTCTGAGCTCGCTCTACCAGCGGCGCACTACCGTTTGCGGACAACGCTGACGCTAGGGCCTCGAGTGCGCCGACACTATCCTCGGAAGG
>Ga0335080_10007262_pt1 | contig 11477 bp, 10 predicted proteins | sample Lox_Sample_34_FD_206720 | JGI IMG/M metagenome (GOLD analysis project Ga0335080, IMG submission 206720) | Soil microbial communities from Loxahatchee National Wildlife Refuge, Florida, United States - Lox_Sample_3.4 | ecosystem: Environmental > Terrestrial > Soil > Wetlands | place: USA...
GAAATCGGCTGGCTGGTTATAGAACTATTGAATCCATTTAAGTAAAAGAAAATAAGCGAGTTAGTTGTTTGCGCTTGCGCACAAGTGCGCCCATTCGCCGATAGACAACCGGGCTATATCTGTGATAACGTTAGGTATAGCGTTTGTTGCTCTTGTACTACCTTTTGACTCGTTCAGGGGGCTGCGAGAACAAACTCGCAGCCTTTTTTTTCGGGGCTAGAGGCATCTCGAGGTCTAGGGTAACCCAGTCTTCGGTCCAAGAGAGGCAAAGCAATTTCAATTTCGAGGTTCAGCAGTGAAGGAACAAGGAACAGTGAAGTGGTTCAATGCTTCGAAGGGCTACGGATTCATCCAACGCCAGACCGGTGAAGATGTGTTCGTACACTTCTCCGCCATTCAGATGGACGGCTACAAGTCCCTGAATGAGGGTCAAGCAGTTGAATTCGAGGTGAAGAAGGGTCCGAAAGGCCTTCAGGCAGAGAACGTCACAAGCCTCTAGCCTGTGCATTGGAGGGGTCCTCGAGGGGTCGGGGACCTCTCAATTTCGCGAGTGAATAGGACGGAAGAAACCGCCAAGTCGTTCAAGGAGGAAGTTGTGCAAGTAATGCAAGAAGGCCAAACCATCAAGCATGAGTTATTCGGCTTGGGCATCGTAACCGCGTCCGATCCCGAGCGCACTAGCGTCGATTTCGATGATCACGGCCCCAAGTTGTTCGTGACCAGCATGTTCACCGCAGAACTCATCGGCGAAGCGCCCGCGACCCCGCCCAAGACCAAGCGCCGCCGGAAGGCGTCTGCCGCAGCCAAAGCCGCGAAGAAAGCTCTGGCCGCCGCGAAGTAAGTTCCGCTCGAAGTTGACCTGCCTGCAGTAACCCCCGAAACGCGCCAGAATCTGGCGCGGGGGTGTGTTTACACGTACCTGGCCCCTACCCACCTGTGACGGATAAGCGTCGCCGACGTTACTGGACAATTGTGCTTCGTCGATCTAGGAGTAGAGTAGCGAGAATAGGCCCAGGGAACCCACGAAATCCAACTCATGATCTGGAGCTGATCTATGCACCTTGTGCCGCGGCAGCACGCATTGAAGGTAACTGTGTGGCTTGGTGTAGTTGCTTTGCTGGCGACTGGGGCAGGTGGACAAACCGCGCCCGGTGTTTCCGACAAGGAAATCATCATCGGATCCTGCGCGGCGTTGGAAGGCCCGTCCAGCTTTCTGGGACGCGAGACCGTAATCGGGGCCGAGACTTACTTTCAGATGGTGAACGAGGAAGGCGGGGTCCACGGGCGGAAGTTGCGGCTGATCTCCGCGGACGATAGCTATGATCCCGCGAAGGCTCAGGCGTGTTGGGACAAGCTGATGGCACAGAAAGTATTTGCGGCGGGATTCTTTGTGGGGACTCCGACGGCTGTGAAGTATGTGCCCTTGGCAGACACAAACGATGTGCCGCTGGTGGGGCTATTTACAGGAGCGCAAACGCTCTACGCGCCTTTGCGCAAGTGGGTCGTGAATGTGCGAGCCTCGTACTACGACGAAACGCGTGAACAGGTGGAGGGCCTCTGGAATACATTGCATTACAAACGTATTGGGGTGATCTACCCGGAGGATGCATTCGGCAGCGCAGTGCTGTCTGGCGTGCAGGCAGCATTAAAAACAAATGGAGGCGAACCAGTAGTCACCGCGTCGTACGTCCGGCAGACGACGCAAATGGGAGATGCGATCGAGAAGGCAAAGGCGGTGAATCCGGATGCTGTGGTCGTCGTCGGCCCGTCAAACACGGTAGCGCCAATTTTGAAACAGGCTCACGCCAGGGGATGGAAGCCGCTATTTCTAACGGTTTCGTTCGTGGGGACGGATGAATTGATTCAAGAAGCTGGCGAGGACGCGGAGGGAGTAGTCATAACGCAGGTAGTCCCGCCGTATTATCTGACCGACTTGAAGACTGTGGCGCTGTACCGGCGCTCACTGCAGAAATATATGCCGAATGCACGGCCGAACTTCGTGAGCCTTGAAGGATTTGTCGATGCCATGGTTATGGTGGAAGGATTGAAAAAGGCAGGTAAGGACTTGACAAGAGAGGGGCTGATACACGCGATTGAGTCCATTCACGAAATGGATCTGGGACTGGGGCCACAGCTGAAGGTGGACTACTCTGCGAAAGACCACAAGGGATTCGACCATGTGATCCCGACGGTCGTACGTGGCGGGAAAGCCGTGCCGTTCACGGACTGGGGCATGGTGGCGCCGAAATAGAAGAGAGTAAAAGGAGCAATTAACGGGTAGCGGATTCGGCTTGGTCGAACGCGTGGTAAGAGGAGCGGACCAGTGGGCCGGCTTCGACGTGCTTGAAGCCCATCTGCTGCTCGCCGGCTCGCTTGTATTCCGCGAATTCATCCGGGTGAACAAAGCGCACAACAGGCAGGTGCTCGCGGGTGGGCTGGAGATATTGGCCTAGGGTGAGAATGTCGGTGCCCTGCGAGGCGAGGTCCTGCATTGTGGCGAGGACTTCGTCCTTTTGTTCGCCCAGACCTAACATCAAACCGGTTTTGGTGGGAACGTCAGAGTGCGTTTGCTTCGCACGACGCAGTAGTTCGAGAGAGCGCTCATAGAGCGCGCCTTTGCGGACCTGGCGATAGAGACGCGGAACCGTTTCCGTGTTGTGATTCAGAATGTCCGGCTTCACCTGTAACACGGTGTTGAGTGCGGTCCAATCTCCGCGAAAATCGGGTATCAAGACTTCCACTTTGCAACTTGGAATGCGCTTGCGGATTTCGGTGATAGTGCGGGCGAAAATGCGCGCTCCTCCGTCTGGCTGATCGTCACGATTTACGCTGGTGACGACGGCGTAGCGCAGACCCAAGCGAGCGGCGGCTTCAGCAACGCGGATAGGCTCGTCTTCATCGGGCGGGCCGACCGGCTTGCCGGAAGGCACGGCGCAGAAGCCACAGGCGCGGGTGCAAATATCTCCCAGAATCATGAAGGTGGCGGTGCCGTGTTCCCAACATTCGCTCATGTTAGGGCAGCGGGCGGACTCGCAGACGGTGTGAAGGTCGAGCGTACGCATGATCCGCTTGAGGTCCTGATAGCGCTCGCCGCCAAAGAATTTGACGCGGAGCCAGTCGGGGCGGGGGTGGGCGCCGGGCGTAGGAATTACAGTCGCCGGGGCGTTGGAGATGATGTGGAAGAGAGAGGCCATTTGTGCCACAAAACCCTATTTTACGGGTTTTGCTCGGAGCTGTCCAAAGCCGAAAGGAAAAGCTGGCATGAAAGCCAGCGCTACATAAAGCGAAAATAGCGATTTGGTGGCGGGGGGAGCAGAGCTCCGCTGAACGAGTTGGGGACGAGACGTGGGAGTAGAACTCCCGAACTCTGTGTTGAGGCGTTGTTGGCTGACAAGGCATATACTCAGGACGTTAAATCTATGAGCGTAGGCCGGTTCATGACTCTGGGATTGCTCCTGCTTACCGCGGGAGTGTGCGCGTCTGCCCAAGGGCCGCCAACTCCCTCCGGCAACCAAATCCAACAAGAAGAGACGTGCAGTGTTAGCGGAATGGTCGTGCGGCGAGAGGACGGCGTGCCAGTCAAGGGTGCGCTTGTCCAGTTATCCAACCCGGGAGAAAAGGATCGAGAGCAACATACAATTGCGGTACAGAGCAAATCTGATGGGCGATTCGAGTTGAAGAACGTGCCCGCCGGCAAGTACCGGCTTTCTGCGTGGAGGAATGGGTATTTTGAAATGCAGTATGGACAGAAGAAGCCCAGTGATCCGGGGGCGAGCTTTACGTTGGTTGCCGGGCAGCGAATGACCGATCTGGTGTTCAAGTTGGGCCGGGCGGGAGTGATTACTGGGCACGTAGTGGACGAAGACGGGGAAGCGATGCCGGACGTCATGGTCGCAGCTATGCGCGTGGCGTATGAGAAGGGTCACAAAGAGCTGAAGCCCCGTGCATTCAATCAATCGAATGACTTGGGCGAGTTCCGGTTACATGGATTGCCGCCTGGACGTTATTTCATCAGTGCACAGATGCAGAGCTGGAACCACGTTGTTGGGGACCGGGAATTTTCTGGGGAAGACAAAACGGTGGCAGAGAAGGCGTACACCAAAATGTACTACCCGGGATACACCGAGGCCGGCAAGGCTGCCGCCATTACTGTCAAAGAAGGAGAAGAGATTCGCGGCATTGATTTCCTGATGAAAGAAGTGATTGTCTATCGAATTCGAGGAAAAGTGATCAATCAGGTTACAAAGGGTGGCGTGCGGAATGGCATGATTCAAGTCCTTCCGCGGAACCAGCGCAACTACTGGATGTCATACGGAACGAATGACATGCTGAAGCCTGGAGGGTCATTTGACATTGCGGAAGTGCCTCCGGGTGAGTACACGGTTGTCGCATTGTTATTCGACGAAGGCAAGAACTACATGACACAACAAGATGTCGATGTAGCGGCTGCCGATATCGATGGGCTCAGCCTGATTGTGGGACCGGGACTGACGATTGCGGGCAAAGTTGTTTGGGATGGACAACCGAGTCTATCGAAAGAAGAGTTCGGAGTTCGCCTGGCTCCAGAAGGTGTCGACTTTTGGGGCGACGGGGATTCGCGGGTGGAAGAGAACAACCAGTTCACGTTGAAAGATGTCGCAGATGGTGTATTCAGGGTCAATGTGTCCGGCCTGGGGAAGGACTGTTACGTAAAAGAGGTGCGATACGGAGAAAACACGTCGACAGATACACTGCTGCGAGTGGCGAAAGGGTCGACCGGTGCTCTGGAAATCACGATCAGCTCGAGAGGAGCGCGAGTGGAAGGGACGGTCTTAACGGAAGACAACCTGCCAGCAGCGGGTGTGTGGGTGGTGGCGGTTCCGGAAGAAAATAAGCGGCAGTTTGAACGACTGTATAAGTCTGAACGCACGGACCAGAATGGCGCATTCAGTCTGCACGGGCTGGCTCCCGGAAAATACAAGCTGTTCAGTTGGACCGAAGTCGAAGAAGGTGCATGGGAGGATCCAGACTTTCTGAAGCCGTTTGAAGAGAAGGGCGAGACGGTGGAAGTGCAGGAGGGCGGGGCCCAAACTCTTCAACTCAAATTGATGCAGACGAAAGACAACAGCAGCAAGCCGGAGTGACCGTATTCCCAAGAACGGCAAATGAATCAGAGTGGCTGGCGGGAGGAGCGGACGAAATCGCGCAGAACGGTGACGTTCGGACCGTAGGCGCCGATGCGGCCAGCGTCGACAGGAAGACCAAGGCGTTCAGCTTGATCGAGATCGACTCCCGCGTCATCCAACTCGGAAAGGCTGAAACCGGCGGCGGGCGCGACCCGGTTCATGCCCGCAGGGTAAACCGGGCGGGGAGGGCGACGCCGATGCCAGGGCCGGCGAGCCAGTTCATAGAACTGCTTCCAATCGCGTTTGTGCCAAGTGTGCATTCGTACGCTCTATTCGAGTCGGTTCATTGGATGCGGCGAGAGCGCCAAGAGTTCGCTCGGGTCGAACCGTGAACCTGCGCTCGTCTGTTTCCTGTCGCCGCCGGGATGAACCAAACCGTAAAATCCGAAAGAGGCTGTCATTTTCATACACTCGCAACGGGAGCGGGCGAAGAAATTTCTTTGCCTGATGTTTCAAACCCGTCAACTTCTGAAATGTTCCGGCGCGAAAATTTGTCTGGGGCGAATTGCCGAACGCCAAGAGCCGGAGCGAGTGGAGCGATGGCGATTGAGCGCCTCCAGTGTCTTCGGGGCGGATAGTACACGGAACAGGGGATGAGGACCAGTTGATTTTGGACGGGCCTGTGAATTTCGCGAAAGGGAGCAGACACACGAGCACCAAGCGGAAGAAAAGCGAGATGGAAATTGTGCCTGGGACATCTGGGCGGAGAGCCCCCGCACAAAACGGAAAGAGAAGAAGAAGGAGGCCGAGCTTACCAGCGATTGCCGCGGTCGCCACGGTCGCCGCGATCCCCACCGCGTCCACCGCCACGACCACCACGATCACCGCCGCGCCCTCCGCCACCTCCGCCGCCGTAACCACCGCGGCCGCCACCACCTCCCGAGCGCTCGGTCTGGGGACGGGCTTCGTTGACGACGAGGTTCCGGCCACCGAAGTTCTGGCCGTTGAGGCTGTTGATGGCGCGATCCGCATCTTCGTCGCTGGCGATCTCGACGAAGGCGAAGCCGCGAGACTGACCCGTGAAACGGTCGCGAATGAGACTGATTGCTGAAGCGCTGACACCCAATTGACCCAACCATTCTTGCAACTGCTCTTCCGCCGCACTGAACGGAAGATTACCGACGTAAAGCTTCTTCACCTCGAACTCCTTCTGCCCGGAACCGAAAATCGAGTCGCGGAGCGCACTGGAAAGGCCTTCACCGCCTAGAGGCAAACCTGCAGGAGTGCCGAGGGCAGGAGGTCGGCCAGTGGTCCCGTGCATGGTCTCGAAAAATGCCTCGATTTGCAACCTAATAATCTGGAGAAAAGGTGACCTGCAAGGGGATGGGTGGGGTCGCGAATACCGCAAGAATGGTATAGGATGCGCGGCCAATGCCCTCCGTGAGGTTGCCATGCGCGGGACGATGATGGAATACCCTTTGGTGCTGCCATCGGTGCTGGAGAGAGCCTCGAAGCTTTTTCGGCACGTCGAGATCGTATCGAGGAAACCCGATCGTACCGTAGCGCGCTCGGACTTTGGCGCATTCTGTCAGCGGGCGAAGCGGCTGGCAGAGGCACTGACCAAGCTGGGGCTGCAGCGAGGCGATCGGGTGGCCTCAATGATGTGGAACCATGTGAGCCACCTGGAGGCATTCTTCGGTGTGCCGTGCGCCGGCGGGATTTTACACACACTGAACTTGCGGCTTCATCCGCACGAAATCGCCGGGATAGCAAATCACGCGCAGGACAGATTTCTGATCGTGGATGATGTGCTGCTGCCACTCCTGGAAAAATTCGAGAGGGATGTTCCGTTTGAGAAGGTGATCGTTGTGCGGTATGGATTCGATAGTGTGACCGAAGGCCGGATCGATTACGAGGAGCTGCTCGCGGACACGACAGGGGACTTTCGATATCCAGAGTTGGACGAAACCGACGGCGCCGCAATGTGTTTCACTTCAGGAACGACGGGCTGCTCGAAGGGAGTGATCTACACGCATCGCTCACTGGTGCTGCATTCGCTTGCGGAGGCAATGGTGGACACGTTCGGTCTGAGCCACCACGACACAATGCTAGCGATCGCGCCGATGTTCCACGCCAATGCGTGGGGCGTGCCGCACACCGCGGTGATGACCGGTACGAAGTTGGTGTTCATGGGGCCAAATGTGGAACCGGAAGGCATTCTGGACCTGATGGTATCTGAGCGGGTCACTGCTGCAAACGCCGTTCCCACTGTGTGGATCAGCGTGATAGAAGCGCTCGAGAAGGATCCAACTCGTTGGCCAATCAAATGGCCGGTGCGAATTGTGTGTGGCGGGACGGCTCCACCGGTGGAGTTGATGCGGCGGCTGGACCGTTTCGGATTGCACATTCTGCATCTTTGGGGAATGACGGAAACGTCGCCACTGGCGACGACCGGCCATTTGAAATCGCGGATGGTGAATTGGTCGGAGGAGCTGAAATACACGGTAAGGGCGAAGCAGGGTTGGCCGGTGCCGCTGGTCGACCTGAGAATCATGAGACCCGAAGGAGAGGCACCCTGGGATGGGGAAACCCCGGGCGAGATCGAGGTGCGAGGACCGTGGGTTGCCAGCCACTATTATGAATCGCCGGACCAGGCTCATCGCTGGAGCGAGGATGGATGGTTTCGCACCGGAGATGTCGGAACAATCAACGCGGATGGCATCATGAAATTGGTCGACCGCGCGAAGGACCTCGTGAAGTCGGGTGGGGAATGGATCAGCTCGGTAGATCTGGAGAACGCGTTGATGGGGCACCCGGCGGTGAAAGAGGCGTGCGTGGTGGGGATTCCGCACCCGAAATGGCAAGAGAGACCCTTAGCGGCGGTAGTTTTGCGCGACGGTATGCACACAACTGAGTGCGAACTACGCGAGTTTTTGAGCACTTGCTTTGCGAAGTGGCAACTGCCGGATGCCTTCGTATTTGTGGACGCAATTCCGCGCACGAGCGTGGGCAAGTTCAAGAAGATGGCACTACGCGAGCAGTTTGCCAATTGGGAATGGAAGGCATAGGCCGGACCTGCCTTCCATCCCGGAGTTGACCGGCATCCTAAGTACGGTACGAAGCGTTGATGCGGACGTATTCCGCAGTGAAGTCGCAGGTCCAGTAGCGCGCAGAGGCTTTGCCTGCGTGCAAATCCACGATGATGTGGACCTCTTTTTCGAGCAAGCGATTGCTGGCGGCGCGCTCGTTGAAATCAATTGGTTGGCCGCGGCGCAGAACCGGGATGCCCGCCATGTGAATGTCGACCTTATGGGGGTCAAACTTGACTCCGGCGCGGCCGGCGGCGGCGAAGATGCGGCCCCAGTTCGGATCACCTCCGGCAAACGCAGTTTTCACGAGCGGCGAGGTGGCGATGGTCTGGCCGATGCGGCGAGCCGCGGCTTCCGTGGACGCATGGCGAACTTCAATTTCGATGACGCGCTGCGCGCCTTCGCCATCCGCGACAATTTGCAGGGCGAGGGATTGGCAGACTTCTTCGAGAGCTTTCGTGAAGGCGCGATGCGCCGCTGTCCTGGGCTTGACTGCCGGCGCGCCGGCGGCACCATTTGCCAAAACCAGAAGTGTGTCATTCGTGGACGTGTCGCCGTCGATGGAAATGGAGTTGAAAGTCCGGCCTGTCACCTCGCGCAGCGTTCTCTGAAGCAGCGACGGAGAAATGTGTGCGTCCGTGGCGACGAAGGCAAGTGTGGTGGCCATGTTGGGATGAATCATTCCGGCACCCTTGGCGCAGCCCACGAGGTGAACGCGTTTGCCGCCCATTTTGAAAGAGGAGGTGGCGGTTTTCGGGCGAGTGTCGGTGGTGCAGATCGCCAGCGAGAATTCCGCGAAGGAACGAGCGGATGGGCGGCGATTCCTGGTGATGCCGGGCAGCGCACGTAAAACCTTTTCGAGCGGAAGCGGAACGCCGATCACGCCCGTAGAGCAAACGAATACTTCTTTGGGCTGGCAATTCAGGCGGCGAGCGGTTTCTTCTACGGTTTTGACCGACGCCTGATAGCCTACCGTGCCGGTGGCGCAGTTGGCATTGCCGGCGTTGACGATCACGGCGCGCATGCGACCCTTCGAATCTTTCAGGTGAGCTTTGGAGACAACCACCGGCGCGGCGACGACTAGATTCTGCGTAAAGACAGCCGCGGCGGAGGCGGGAACATCACTGCAAAGGAGGGCCAGATCGAGCGCGCCCGTTTTCTTCAGGCCACAAGCAGTGGCTGCGAACCTGAATCCGCGAGGCAGGGCGGCTTCGGACGGGGCGTGGTTCATGGGCGCGGGTTCCGCAGGGCGCAGGCGATACTCACGGAAGAGACCTCCGATCCTCCGCGTGATGCGAAGCGGTTTCAAGGACGTAGACGACAGCAGGACGGTTCATGGGTTTTTCTCCAGTCGAGCGAGTTTTTGTTCAAGCTGTGCGATGGCAGCGCGAACAGGTTCTGTGGCGGTTCCGCCGGGAACAACTTTATTGGCGATGACATCTTCGACGGACGGGCCTTCCAAAAAATCCTTCTCAAAGAGCGGCGAGATTTTCTGAACGTCTTCCAGAGATAGCTGCGTCCACTGTTTTCCCTGCCGTTCGGATTCCTTGAGAACTTTTCCAATCAGATCGTGAGCTTGGCGAAACGGAACGCCACGATGGACGAGGTAGTCTGCGGCATCTGTAGCAAACAGCGCTGGATTGTTGGCGGCTGCCCGCAGGCGATCCTCCCGAAACTTCGTTCCGATGATCGCTCCCATTGCAATCCAGAGCATGTCTTCGATCTGGTCATGCGCGGCGAAGAGGCCTTCCTTGTCTTCCTGGAGGTCGCGCTGGTAGCTAGTGGGCAGGCCTTTGAGGGTGGTGAGGAGACTGAAAAGGGCACTGGTGATGCGGCCGGTTTTGCCACGCAGCAGTTCCCAGGAATCAGGGTTCTTCTTCTGAGGCATCAGGCTGCTGCCAGTCGAGTATTCGTCGGGAAGGATGACGTAGGAAAATTCCTGCGAAGCGAAAAGGACGAAATCTTCGGCGAGACGCGAAAGATGAGTGGCGATACCTGCGAGAGCGAAAAGATAGTCGAGCGCGAAGTCGCGGTCGCTGACGGCGTCGAGGCTGTTCGCGGTAATGCGCGAGAAGCCAAGATCGTGGGCGATGGCTTCCCGGTCAACCCCAAATGCGCAGCCAGCCAGAGCGCCGGAGCCCATAGGGCAAGCGTCTGCGGAAGCGCGTGCGTTTTGCAAGCGCCCCGTATCGCGTGCGAACGCCTGCGCGTGAGCCATCAGGAAATGGGAAAGCAGGATGGGCTGGGCGTGCTGCATGTGGGTCATGCCCGCCATCGGAGTCTTCAGATTCGCCTTGGCCTGGAGCACCAGCGCGCGGATCAACGCAACGAGTTTCTGCTGAGTTTCGGCGGCGGCATCGATGATGAAGAGGCGAAAATCAGTAGCTACCAGCTCATTGCGGCTGCGGCCGGTATGCAACTTCCAGCCGAGAGGGCCGAGCTCTTCGACGAGCGCCTTCTCTACGAAATGATGGACGTCCTCGGCGCCGGAATCTGCCAGCCAAACGGGATCTTGCTCGGCGCGGTCGAGGATCTTGTCGAGAGCCGCGAGGGTCTGCCGGACTTCCGTTTCCGTCAGTATGCCGACACCCTGCAAGGCTTTCGCCCAGGCACGGTCCACGGCAATCTCGTAGGGAAGCAAGCGGCAGTCGAACGCAAAGGAGTTCTGGAACGCGTCGAAGAGCTCATCCGGAGCGTTCTCGAAGCGCCCTCCCCACAGGCGGTCATCTTTGCGTTCGGCCATAAGAGTCGCACGTTCCCAGTTCTAATTCGCGAGTAAAGAGAAAAAGACCCTGCCCGGCGTCGGGCTGATTGGATTCGGCAAACTCGGGACTGCAGCTACGGTTTGCCGGCTTCGGCTTTGGCCTTCGGTCGAACGGTGACCGGCAAGGCGAACAGATTGATGAAGCCTTCGGCGTCTTTGGGATTGTACCGGCCCATGGTGAAACTGGCGAGGTCTGCGCGGTAGAGGGAGTAAGGGGAAAGGCGCTTGGTGACGTTGAGCGTGCCTTTCCAGAGCTTGAGACCGACGGAGCCGGTGACGCGCTGCTGGGCGATGTTGAAGAAGCCGTCGAGCGCTTCGCGAAGTGGCGAGAACCACAGGCCGTTGTAGACGAGTTCGGCGTAGCGGACAGAAAGAGCCTGAGCGAAGTGCGCGGTTTCGCGGTCGACGGTGAGGCGTTCGAGTTCGCGATGCGCGGTGATGAGCAGCGTGCCGCCGGGAGTTTCGTAGGCGCCGCGGGACTTCATGCCGACCAAGCGATTTTCGACGAGGTCGGTGCGG
>Ga0335080_10007263_pt1 | contig 11477 bp, 11 predicted proteins | sample Lox_Sample_34_FD_206720 | JGI IMG/M metagenome (GOLD analysis project Ga0335080, IMG submission 206720) | Soil microbial communities from Loxahatchee National Wildlife Refuge, Florida, United States - Lox_Sample_3.4 | ecosystem: Environmental > Terrestrial > Soil > Wetlands | place: USA...
TGGGTCTGTGCCCGGTCGGCAAGGGCGGCGAGTTCGTGGATTCGGGTGCGAACACGTACGGCGGCAAGGTGGTGGTGAATCCCTCGGGCGGCCTGATCTCGAAGGGTCACCCGCTCGGCGCCACCGGTCTGGCGCAGTGCTCCGAGCTCACCTGGCAGCTGCGCGGCGAGGCGCAGAAGCGGCAGGTCGCCGGCGCCAAGGTCGCGCTGCAGCACAACCTGGGCCTCGGCGGGGCCGCCGTGGTGGCGATGTACCGAAAGGCGCAGTTCTCCTAGTTTGTAGCGTGTGAGTGAGACGCAGCCCGACTCCGAGCTCGAGGCGCCTTACGAGCCCGAGCTCGGGGCGGCGTTGCCGACCGATGCGATCGCCTACGAGGCCGGCGCGCCGACGCGTGAAGAGCTGCGCCGGCGCGCCGACCGCGACATCGTGCGGCTGGCCTGGCCTGCGGTGGTCTCGCAGCTCCTGGCCACGACCGTCTCGTCGGTCGACGTGTTCATGCTCGCGCGGCTGGGCACCGAGGCGGTCGCGGCGGCGGGCTACACGTCGCAGTACTACCAGCTCGCGCAAGGCGCACTGTTCGGGCTCTCGGCCGCGTGTGTGGCGCTGATGGCGCGCGCGATCGGCGCGGGCAACCCCGCCCGCGCGCGCCACGCGTTCGCGGCTTCGCTCTCGCTGGCATTCGTGGGCGCCGTGCTGATCGCCAGCGCGGGACTCCTGTTCCCGCGCGCCGCCATGAGCTTGCTCGGCGCCGCGCCACAGGTCGTCGAGCTCGCCGTCCCCTATTTCCGGCTGACCATGAGCTCGAGTGTCTTGTTCGCGCTGGCGCTCACCATGGAGAGCGGCTTCCGCGCCACGCGCAACACGGCGCTGCCGCTCTCGATCGCCACCGGAGTCACTCTGGTGAAGCTCGGGCTGAATGGCCTGTTGATCTTCGGCGTGCTGGGCCTGCCGCGGCTGGGGCTCGCCGGCGCGGGGATCGCGACGCTCGCGTCGCAGGCGGCAGGTCTCTTGCTGTTCCTGACCATGACCCGGCGCCGCGGCCGCCCGGAGAGTGCGGCGCTGCGCATCTCGCGCTCCGACTTCACCGGGGCACGCGAGCTGCTCGCCGACACTGCGCGCGTGTCGTGGCCCGCAGCGGGCGAACGCCTGCTGATCAACTTCGCGCTCTTCATCTACTACCGCGTCCTGTCGAGCTACGGCACCGCGGCGATCGCGGCCTACACGATCGGCGTGCGCATCCTGGCCTTCTCGTGGATCGCGCCCACCGGCATCTCGATCGCGGCGTCGACTCTGGTCGGGCAGGCGCTCGGCGCGCGCGACGTGCGCGTGGCCGCGCGCGCCGGCTGGCGCGCGGCGCGGCTCTCGCTGATGGCCGCACTGCCGCTGTTCGTGCTGTTCATCCTGTTGCGTGACTGGTTCGCACGATTCTTCACGCAGGACCCCGCGGTGATCGCACCGCTCGAGCCGTTCATGGTGTGGCTCGGCGTCGCGCAGCCGTTCCTGAGCCTGCACTTCACGCTCTCCGGCGCGCTGCGCGGTGCCGGAGACACCAAGACGCCGCTCTGGTCCGCGATCTTCGGCAACTGGATCTTTCGCGTGCCGCTCGCGCTGCTGGTGGCCAACGTGCTGCACCTGCCCGTGGTCTGGGTCTGGGGCACGGTCGTGTTCGACCACGTGACCCGCGCCGTCTGGCTCACCTGGTCGTTCCGGCGCGAGCGCTGGGCGCGGAGTGTCGGCGCGGGCGTGTGAGCTTTTCGCCTGCTGTAACTCGTTCTACGTTCGCGGCGAGAAACTCGTGCAGCCGTTCGCGCGATGCGTGATACGGTGACTCATGACTCCGCGTCGTGTCTCGCTCGCGCTCTTGTGTCTGACGCTCATCGCCGCTCCCCGCGCGTGGGGCGCATCCATCGACGTTGCCGGGGCGCCGGGCAGCGACGGCGCGAGTCCAGGCGGGACCGGCGGCGCCGGCGGGAATGCGAGCGCCGAAGCGAATACCGCGAACAATGGCGGGCCGTCCTTCCAGCAGCTGATCGTCGGAGCCACGGCCACGGGTGGCGCAGGCGGACCCGGCGGCGCGCCCTACGCGAGCCCGTCCGGCGGAGTCGGCGGAAACGGCGGCGCAGGCGGCGCCGCGATGGCTACGGCAACATCTGCGACGCCGACTTCCCCGGCACGCAAGGCTCGGCGAACGTGAACCCGGCCGACGTCGCCGCGTTCAAGACCGCGCTTGGTCACAACCGCGCCAGCGACAGCTGCGGCACCAGCGGCGCGCTGCCCTGCGCGAGCTTCGACATCGACCACGCCGACACCGGCTCGGTCCAGAACATCGGCGCTCCCGACACGGCGCAGCTCCGGCTGTCGATCGGTCACCCTCCCAAGCCGAAATGCCCCAGCTGTCCGCTGGCCTGCCAGGCCGGCGCCGACGGGAGCTGCAACTGAGCGCTATCTTGGGGGCGTGACGGACCAGATCGAGATCGACCTGCGTGCGCGCGAGCAGCGCATCTACGACCGGCTGCGCTCACGCGTCGTCACGAGCGAGCCCGGCCAGCGCCCGGGCGTGCGCGATCTGCTGTTGTTCCTGCCCGACCTGGTGGTGCTGTTGGTGCGGCTGGCGCAGGACCCGCGCGTGCCGATCGGCTCGAAGGCGATCGCAGTGTTCGGCGTCGGCTACGCGCTCTCGCCGATCGATCTCCTGCCCGAGATCATCTTCGGCCCGATCGGCTTCGTCGACGACCTGGTCGTGGTGGCCGCGTCGGTCTCGCGCGTGATCAACCACGTGCATCCCGACCTGGTGAAGACGCACTGGCCCGGCCACGGCGACCTGCTCGACGTGGTCCGGCGAGTCACTTCCTGGTGCGAGAGCGTGGTCGGGAAGACGGTGACCCGCCTCCTCGGCTTCAAGCCCGTCTAGGGGCTCTGCACGAACACCCCGTGCGAGCTGATCTTGAGCTTGAACAGTGACTGCGAGCTCTGAGAGCTGCCCACGGCGCTGAGCGAGACTCCGCTCGGGAAGCCCTGCTTGTCGAATTTGAGGCTGCCGTTCGTGCCGCCGACCAGCTCGTGGAAGAGGCCGCCGCCTTCCGGTGACGAGAGCCCGCTCCCGAACTTCTCCTGCCGCGACTTCGTGTCGAGGATGAACGTGGGGTCTTCGAGGGTCATCACCGTGATCGTCGGCAGCTTCGAGCCGAGGCTCTTGGGCAGGAGCTCGAGCACGTCCGGGCCGGTGAAGGTCATCACCAGCTCGTAGTCGTCGGGCGAGACGGCGAACTCGTCGAAGATCGTCTGGTTCGTGAGCTTGGTGACCGCCACCTTCTCGCCGACCGGCAGCTCCTGCTCCACTTGGATCGTGCCGCTGACCTTGACCGAGATGAAGCCGGCGAGCCCCGCTTGAGTCGTGCCCGCGCCCAGCAGACACACTGCGGCCACGAACGCAGCGATCGCGCACTTCATCGCTCAGCGCTCCAACAGGTTCAGGCGCTCGGCCTTGCGAAAGACTTCGCGCAAGCGGTCCCAGTCGGCGGCCGTGAACGGCCGGAACGACGAGTCACCGCGCTCGCGGAAGTAGAGCGGGTCGCTCACGCGCCGCGGGTCGAAGTGCACGCGCTTCAGTTCGCGCACCAACACCTTCTGCGTGCCGGTGTACTCGAAGTCGCGCACCACGCGCAGGAAGTCCGGGAACCACTTCCGGTCCATGCCGCCCGCCGAGATCTGCCGCTCGCAGAAGTCGAAGAACGACTTGGGATCGAAGTGCGCGCCCTCGCGCAGCTTGATCGCCGCCATCACCAGCTCGTCGGAGACCGAGCAGGGCACCCCGTAGGCCGCGGCGAGCGGCACGTCGGGGTGCTCGGACAGGAGCCGCGCGACCTGCAGCGCCGAGAAGTTCTCGCCGTCCTTGCGGATCCAGTCGTCGGTGCGGCCGTCGAAGAACAGGAAGCGCTTGCCGTCGCGCACCAGCACGTGACCCAGGTCGCCCGAGTGATAGGTGCCCTCGCGGTACTTGGATGCGTTCGCCTCGGCGTTGTCGAAGTAGCCCTGGAAGAGACCGGTGTCGGTGCTCACCCGGCAGATCTCGCCGACCGCGGCGTCGTAGTTCGCGATCTTGCCGTCGGCGTCGAGCTCGGCGGGCGCGCATTCGCGGCCGTCCTCGCGCAGGATGCGCACCTGAGCGTCGGTGACCTCGCCGACGCTGCCGCGCGGATCGCCCTTGCGCCGCATGGTGCTGATCGCGGCCTCGGTCGAGCCGTAGAGCTCGAACATGTCCTCGAGCCCGAGCCACTTCACGAACTTGTCGATGTCGACCGGCGACGCGCCGTTGCCCACAGCGTGGCGCAGCTTGTTGCGCGGGTGCTCGGTGACTTCGCGGCGGATGCGCGCCTCGTCGCCGCCGTACTCGCGCTCGATCGCCGCCAGCACGTAGTGCACCGGCTCGCCTACGTAGTTCCAGACCGTCGAGCCGTACTCGAATACGTCGGGCACGAAGCGGCTGCCGCTGAAGCGCTCGCGCAGACCGACCGCGCCGCCGACCCAGAAGCACGGCATGAGGCACACGAACATCGAGTTCGAGTGGAACAGCGGCATGCAGGCGTAGCCGATCGTGTCCTGGCCCATGCCGGTGTTCTGCGACACGCCGATGCCCGTCGCGCACAGCTTGAAGTGGTTGTTGTTGATGCCTTTGGGCAGGCCGGTCGTGCCCGAGGTGTAGATCACCATCAGGTTCGTCTGCGGAGTGACTTTCGCGTCGGGGAAGGGCAGGGCCTTCGCGGCCGGGCCGACCTCGGCGTCGAGCGCGGCCACGAACTCGGGCAGGGTCATCAGGTTCTCGGGCGCGATCTGGCGCAGGTCGCGGCGGATCCGCTCGACTTCGGGCTGGAGCTTCTCTTCGACCACCAGCAGCCGCGAGCGCGACTGGTTCAAGACGCCCGCGAGCGTCTCGCCGCGCAGACCGGTGTTCACGCCGAAGAGCGTGGCGCCGGCGACCGCGCAGCCGCCGTACAGGGTCAAGAGCTCGACGTGGTTCTCGAGCAACATGGCCACGTGCGGGGGGGCGGCGTCGCCGCTCTTGCCGAGCCGGCCGTTCAGGAAGTGCGCCACGCGCGAGGACTCGTCGCGAAAGCCCCGATAAGTGACTCGCCGCGCGTCGTGCATGAGGAACACCTTGTCCGCCGACGCGGGGAACTCCGCCCGCACGCGGATCTGGTCGCGTACGGTGAGTGGAGCCGGCGGGAACTGCATCGGGGCGCTGCTCATCGTGCCTCCTGCGAACGCGAAAGGGAGCGGTCGCGCGGCGATCTTATCTTAGAATGGCCGCGTGACACACGCGCGCGTGAAGACCTTGCTCGAGCAGATGGCCCGGTTGCGTTCTCCGAACGGGGGCTGCCCCTGGGACCTCGAGCAGACCTTCGAGACGATCGCGCCGTACACGATCGAAGAGGCCTACGAGGTCGACGACGCGATCCGGCGCAAGGACTGGTCCGACCTACGCGACGAGCTGGGCGACCTGCTCTTGCAGGTGGTGTTTCATTCGCAGATCGCGCGCGAGTCAGGGCACTTCACATTCGACGACGTAGTCGAGTCGCTGTCCCAGAAGCTGGTGCGCAGACACCCGCACGTGTTCGGCGATGCCTCGGCCGAAGACGCCGAAGAGGTGCTGCGCGCCTGGGAGGAGCACAAGCGCGCCGAGCGCGTCGCGCGCGGCGCCGATCCGCACGGCAGCGTGCCGCGCGCGCTGCCGGCGCTATTGCGCGCCGCCAAGCTGGCGCGGCGCGCGGCGCGGGCCGGGGTCTTCGCCCCGAGCGATCCACTCGTGTCGAAGCTCGAGCCCGAGCTCGGCACGGCCGCGCCCGAGCGCGTGGGTGACTTCCTCGTCGCGCTCGCCGCGGCGCTCGGCGCGCGCGGGATCGAAGCCGAGACGGTGCTGCGCGCCGCCTGCGACCGGCTGGAGGACCGGCGCAAGGCTCAGTGACCCGGCACGCCACTCACTCCGGGCTTGAAGCGGAAGATCTGGTAGGGCGCGTTCGCGCGGATCTCCTCGGGGCTGCGCAGGATCACGTGGTGGAGCGCGCTGCAGGTCACGTACAGCCAGCCGTCCGGCCCGAACGACAGCCCGTCGGGCCAGCGCAGGCGCGGATCGCGCAGCAGCGTGTGCAGCGCGCGGTCCTGGCCCAGCGTCTCGATCGCGTCGTGCTCGGGATCGGTCAGGTACAGGGTGCCCTGCGAGTCGATCGCGATCCCGTCGCTCATCGTCTTCTGCGCGAAGCGCTCGACGCGGGACTCGAGCTGCTCGCGCTCGAGTGACTCGTCGTCGAGGTCGTGGGTGCGCACGCGGTAGAGCCAGTTGCTGGTCACGGGCGCGAAGTAGAGCCACTCGCCGGCGTCGTCGAGCGCGATCGAGTCGACGCCGGGCCGGATCGCGAACAGGCCCAGGAACTCCATGCGCACGCCCTGCACCACCGGCACGTACGGCTCCGGCAGCACCGACTCGTGACCCTGCAGCAGCCGGCGGCCGCGCTGCTGCGCGACGTCGTAGTCGATCACCGCGGGCACGTGCGCGAAGATGCTGGCGTCGGCGATGTACACGTGCTTGCCGTCGGGAGACACCTGGAAGTCGTTCAGCTGCGAGCCGGCGAACGCGATCTTCGACGGGAAGTCGTGCCGGTGCACGAGCGCGTCGGTCGCCAGGTCGAACGACAGGAGCCGCGGCTGGCCCAGGCCGTGGCGCGCGTAGTCCAGGATCCACAAGTGATTCCGGCGGTCGATCCGCAGTGAAAGCACGGACTGGTACGTGAGTCCGCCGGGCAGCCCGCCGGGCGGATAGGCCACGGGCTTGCCGTCGACCCATTCGAACACCGAGAGCGGCGCGTTGCCTTCGGGATGGAAGGTCGCGAACACGCGCCCGCTCGCCGACACCGCGATGTTGCCGGGCGGGAAGTCGAGGTCCGCCACGAGCTCGAGCGCCGAGCCGTCGAGCACGGCCGGCCCGCTGCGGTCGGGGAATCTGCCGCCCCCGCCGTAGCGCCAGCGCAGGCCCACGTACGCGAGCGCCACGATGGCCAGCAGCAGGAACACGAATGCGCGGATCGCACGCACGCGCGCAGCCTAACACCGCGTCCCTGTGACGTCCCTCACCGTGACGCAACCCCCCCGGGCAGATGCTGTTTCACCGGTCGGAGGCTACGAACATGAAGAAGCTCGCGTTCCTGGCTCTGACGGTCGCCGCCCTGGCGTTCCCGACCCTGGCGTCGGCGCACGATTTCCACGGGGGTTGGCACGGTCCGCACGGGCACGCGCACTTCGCGGTGCCCTTCCCGCTGCCGGTGCCCGTCCCGGTCGGCTTCTTCCACCCCGCGTACGTGGCGCCGCCGGCCTACGTGGCCGCGCCCGCCTACGCCTACCCGGCGCCGTATCCGCCGGCCTACGCGGCTCCTGCGCCCGTGTACTACGGCCCGCGCGTCGTGGCCCCGGCGCCCGTGTTCGCGATCCGCACGCCGCACGTGGCGGTGAGCATCGGAGGCTGGCTGCCCTTCTAGCGTCCCTCATGGGGGGATCGGGATCGAGCTCGGCGACGAGCGACGGCCCGACGCAGCCCCGCGCGAGACGGCGGCGACGCTAGCTCGCGCGGGGCTCGCATGCGAACGTGAGCGCGCCGTCGACGGCGTCCACGGTCACTCGACCGCCCTTGGCGAGCTTTCCGAACAAGAGCTCGTCGGCCAGCTTGTCCTTCACCTCGGTCTGGATCACGCGCGCGAGCGGCCGCGCGCCGAAGTGCTTGTCGTAGCCCTTCTCGGCCAGCCAGGCGCGCGCCGCGCCCGTGAGCGCGATCTGCACCTTCTTCTCGGCCAGCTGTGACTCGACCTCGGTCACGAACTTGTCGACCACGCGCGACATCACCTCGGGCGAGAGCGACTTGAACTTCACCACCTCGTCCAGCCGGTTGCGGAACTCGGGGCTGAACAGGCGCTCGACGTCCTTCTGACCGCTGCCGCGCGACTCACCGCTGAAGCCGATCGAGCGCGCGGTCATCTCGCGCGCGCCCACGTTGCTGGTCATGATCAGAGTCACGTGGCGGAAGCTCGCCTCGCGGCCGTGGTTGTCGGTGAGCGTGGCGTGATCCATGACCTGCAGGAGGATGTCGAACAGGTCCGGGTGCGCCTTCTCGATCTCGTCGAGCAGGAGCACCGCGTAGGGCGTGCGGCGGATCGCGTCGACCAGGATGCCGCCCTGGTCGTAGCCCACGTAGCCGGGCGGCGCGCCGATCAGCCGCGCGACCGCGTGCTTCTCCATGTACTCACTCATGTCGAAGCGGATGAACTGCACGCCCAGCGTCTTGGCGAGCTGCTTGGCGAGCTCGGTCTTGCCCACGCCGGTCGGGCCCATGAACAGGAACGAGCCCACCGGCCGATCGGCGCCGCCGAGCCCGGCGCGCGCGCGCTTGATCGCGCGCACCACGGTCGAGATCGCCTCGTCCTGGCCGAAGACCATCCGGTGCAGGTCGCCCTCGAGCTTCTCGAGACCCTCGAGGTCGGAGGTCGACGCGGTAGGCAGCGGGATCTTGGCCATCTGCGAGAGCAAGAGCTCGACGTCGCGCACGCCGACGGTCTTGCGCTTCTCGCCCTTGCGCAGCCGCACCGCAGCGCCGACCTCGTCCATCACGTCGATCGCCTTGTCGGGCAGGAAGCGGTCGAGCAGGTGCTTCGCCGACAGCTCCACGCAGGCGCGCAGCGCGGGCGCGGTGTAGTGCACGCCGTGGTGCTTCTCGTAGTGCGGCGCCAGGCCTTCGAGGATCTTCACCGCGTCCTCGACCGAGGGCTCGTGCACCTCGATGCGCTGGAAGCGGCGGGCGAGTGCGCGGTCGCGCTCGAAGTGCCGGTACTCCTGGAACGTGGTCGAGCCCATGCAGCGCAGCTCGCCGTTCTGCAGCAGCGGCTTCAGCATGTTCGAGGCATCGACGGTCGCGCCCTGCGCGGCGCCGGCGCCGAGCACGGTGTGGATCTCGTCGATGAACACGATCGGGTTCGGCCGCTCCTTCACCGCCGCGATGAAGGCCTTGAAGCGCTGCTCGAAGTCGCCGCGGTAGCGCGTGCCGGCGAGCATCGCGCCGAGGTCCACCGAGAACACCTCGGCGCTCTGCAAGTCACTCGGCACCTGGCCGTCGTTGATGCGCTGGGCCAGGCCTTCGGCGATCGCGGTCTTGCCCACGCCGGACTCGCCGACCAGGATCGGGTTGTTCTTGCGCCGGCGCGCGAGCACGTGGATCACGCGGTCGATCTCGGCGTCGCGTCCGACCAGCGGATCGAGCTTTCCCTCGCTGGCGCGCTCGGTGAGGTTGGTGGAGAAGGCCGCCAGCGGGTCGGCGATGTCCTCGCCGTCGTCGTCGCCGGCGGGGCGGCGCTGTGGCGCGGAGCCGCCGCCGGAGCCGTTGGCGTCGGAGCCCGGGCGCTCGGGCAGCTTCGAGATGCCGTGCGAGACGAACTTCAGGACGTCGAGGCGCGAAACGCCCTGCGCGCGCAAGAGCGCGATCGCCTGCGAGTCGGGCTCCTGGAAGATCGCGGCCACCAGATCGCCGGCGTCGACCTCTTCGCGCTCGGCGTTCTCGGCGTGGGCGAGCGCGCCCTGGATCACGCGGTGGAAGGCCAGCGTCTGGTCGGTCTCGACCGGGCCCTCGCCGGGCTCGCCCGCGATCTCCTCGTCGAGGAAGTGGGCGAGCTCGCTCTTCAGCTTGCGCACGTTGGCGCCCGAGTTGCGCAGCACCTCGGCGCCGCGCTCGTCGTGGCAGAGCGCGAACAACAGGTGCTCCACCGTCAGGTAGGCGTGCCGGCGCCGCACCGCCTCCCGCATGGCGGCTTGCAGAGTGAGTTGCAGCTCTCGGCTGAAGCGACTCATTCCGGCTCGACTCCCGCGCGCAGGGGGTACCCGCGCTCCTCCGCTCTCCGGTGCACCGCCACGACTTTGGTTTCCGCGATCTCGAGCACGTATACGCCCGCGATGCCCATGCCGCCCTTGTGGATCTGCAGCATCAGCTGCGTGGCCTCGGACGGGCTCTTGCCGAACACCGTTTCGAGCAGCGTCACCACGAACTCCATCGGCGTGTAGTCATCGTTGTAGAGGATGACCTTGAAGCGCTTCGGACGCTCGACCTTGGGGCGCTCGCGCGTGGCGAGGCCGCCCTCGCGTTCGCGCTCCGGTGCTTTCGGCGGCTCCGCCGGCGGCTTCTTCGGTGGATCCGCCACTCCCGGAGGATAACCGAGCACACCTCGCGGTACACTTCGAGCGGATGGCGGAGGTGGAGACTCTCTCCGGCGTGCGCGAGCTGCGTGCGGAGGAGTGGAACGCGCTCGTCGGCGGCGAGTCGCCTTTTCTCGAGTGGGAGTGGCTCGCGTCGCTCGAAGAGGCGGGCTGCGTCGGCGGCAACACCGGCTGGGCGCCGCGGCCGTTGGTGGTGCGCGAGCGCGGGCGGATCGTGGCCGCGGTGCCGCTGTATCTGAAGACGCACAGCGAGGGCGAGTTCGTCTTCGACTGGGGCTGGGCCGACGCCGCCGAGCGCGCGGGCATTCCGTACTACCCGAAGATGCTGGTGGGCGTGCCGTTCACGCCGGTCAGCGGCGCGCGCTTCCTGGTCGCGCCGGGTGAGTCGCGCGAGGCCTGGCTGCCGAAGCTCGGCCGCGCCCTGCTCGAGCTCTGCCGCGAGAGCGACCTGTCGGGCGTGCACGTGAACTTCTGCCGGCGCGACGAGGCCGCCGCGCTCTGCCCGCAGGGCTTCGAGCTGCGCGTGGGCGTGCAGTACCACTGGAAGAACGCGGGCTACGCCTGCTTCGACGACTGGCTGGCGCGCTTTCGCAGCAAGCGACGCAACCAGATCCGGCGCGAGCGACGGGAGGTGGCGGAGAGCGGCGTGCGCGTCGAGACGCTGGCCGGGTCCGCGATCCCCGACTCACTCTTCGAGCCGATGTTCCGCTTCTACCTGCAGACCGTGCGCGGGCGGGTCTGGGGCCGGCAGTATCTGAACCGCAAGCTGTTCGGCCTCTTGCGCGAGCGCTTTCGCGACCGGCTCTGCTTCGTGGTGGCGACGGCGGACGGCGAGCCGATCGCGGGCACCTTCAACGTGGCCAAGGGCGACGCGCTCTACGGCCGCTACTGGGGCGCTACGCGCGAGGTGCGCAACCTGCACTTCGAGGTGTGTTACTACGCGGCGGTCGAGCATTGCATCGCGCAGGGGCTCGCGCGCTTCGAGCCCGGCGCCGGCGGCGACTACAAGCAGGCGCGCGGCTTCGACGGCGAGCCCACCTACAGCGTGCACTGGCTGGCCGAGCCGCGCCTGCGCGCGGCCGTGGCGCGCTTCCTCGAGGACGAGCGCGCCCGCACCGAGGGCGGGATCGAGTGGCTGCGCGAGCACAGCGCGCTGAAGCCGAGCTAGGAGTCACTCGTGCACCTGGATCCGCTCGCCGCCGCGCTCGTGCTGTCTGCCGCGGTGCTGCACGCCA
>Ga0335080_10007264_pt1 | contig 11477 bp, 11 predicted proteins | sample Lox_Sample_34_FD_206720 | JGI IMG/M metagenome (GOLD analysis project Ga0335080, IMG submission 206720) | Soil microbial communities from Loxahatchee National Wildlife Refuge, Florida, United States - Lox_Sample_3.4 | ecosystem: Environmental > Terrestrial > Soil > Wetlands | place: USA...
CGAGGACGCGCTCCAGCTCCCGTTCGGCACCTTCCTCTACGGCGACCTCTCGCCGATCGCGGTGCTCCGCTTCGGGAGAGCATTCGTGGTCATGACGCTCGGCTTCGCGCTCGTCTGCGCGCTGCTCTTTCTCGCCTGGCTGACGGAGCGGCGGATCCTCCTCTGGCCGGCGTTCGTGCTCTCGATCGGCCTCGCCTCGGGGCTCTCGCTCTCGGGCCACTCGGCCGTCGACCCGGGCTCGTCCTGGCTCTCGGAGCTCGCCGACTGGGCGCATCTGGCCGCCGCCTCGCTCTGGGTCGGTGGGCTCGTGCAGCTCGCGTTCGTCGTCTGGCCGCTTGCTCCCGAGCTGCGGCGGGCGGCGTTCCTTCGCTTCTCGCGGATGGCGACGGTGCTGATCGCCGTGCTGCTCGGCGCCGGGACCTACCTGAGCATCCTGCGGCTACCGCACCTGCACGACCTCTGGACCGTCAGCTACGGGCAGGTGCTGCTCGTCAAGCTCGGGCTCGTCTCGCTCGCCCTGCTCTGGGGGGCCGTGCACCACTTCGTCGTACGGCCGGCGCTCGAGCGCGGCAGGCCGCCGTTCGCGGGCCTGCCGCGGAGCCTGATCGGGGAGAGCGCAGTCGGCGTCGCGATCCTGCTCGTGGCCGCGATCCTGGTCGAGTCGAAGCCGCCGCCGCAGCCGGTGAGAGCCCCGACTGCTGCGTCACACGCCGCGACGCCGTAGCGCTAGCACGTTGGCGACGAACGTACGCGTGCCGGCGGTCACGCCGTAGCGCCGAACCGACGCCGGGCCCTGGTACCAGGCTGCGAGCGCGAGCGACTCGCTCCCGTGGAACTCGCGCAGGAGCTCGCGGAGGAAGACGACGCCGACCTGGATCCCGCCCGAGACGCTCGTCGGCGCGCGCCGTCGCATGAGCACTCTCTCGACGTAGCGCCGGGTGGTCGGCAGCACCTGCATGACGCCGCGCGCACCGGACGGCGAGACGAGCCCGGGCTGGTAGCCGGACTCCTGCCAGGCGAGTGCGCGGACGAGCCGCGGGTCGACGCCGTAGACGCGGGCCCAGTGGCCGAGCAGGGCGCGGACTCCGACGGGCGCTACCCGTGCCTTCTCCGGCGAGAGCTCGGGCCGCCCTCCGGCGAGCGCCCTTAGCGTGTGTGGCCCGGCAATGCCGTCCACCTCCAGTCGATGCTGTCGCTGGTAGCCGTGCAGGGCGCGGTTCGTGGCGGCGCCGAAGTGACCGTCGATCCGGACGACGATGCCGTGGCGGGCGAGGAGGAACTGCAGCACCGAGACGTCCCAGCCGACCATCCCCCGCCGCAGCGCCCGTCGCCCGAAGAGCGGCTCGCCGAGCGGGCCAAGCGCCTTCCGCGTCCGCGGGCCGGCAAGGCCGTCAGCAGGAAGGCCCGCGCGCCGCTGGAAGGCTTTCGTCGCGCGCGTCGTCTGCGGGCCGGCGATCGCGTCGATCGGGCCGCGGTAGAGCCCGTGCGCGCGCAGGGCGACCTGGAGCCCCGCGATCTGCGGGTTCGAGGAATGCGCGTCCGCCGCAAGCACAAGCGCTGCCAGCGACGCCGCGCCGAGGGCGACGAGCTTGCCGGCCACGGAACGGTCCCGGTTCGCGCGCCGCGCCTCGATTCCTCTACCGTCCGGAGAATGCGGTGGGCGATCTCAGGCGGGGCGGGCTTCCTGGGCCTGCACCTCGCGCGAAAGCTCGTGGCCGAGGGGAACGAGGTGCGGACGCTGGACCTGGCGCCGCTCGACGACGCGGAGCTCGAGCACTCGGTCGAAGAGCTGCGTGGCGACGTGCGCGACCCGGGCGCCGCGGCGCGCCTCGTCGACGGCGCCGACGTGCTCGTCCACGCGGCGGCCGCGCTGCCGATTCAGGCCTCGCGCGAGTCGATCCGCTCCGTGAACGTCGAGGGCGCCGCGGTGACGCTCGCGGCGGCGCTCGAGGCCCGCGTCGGCCGCACCGTGCTGATCTCCTCGACCGCCGTCTACGGGATCCCGAAGCACCACCCACTGCGTGAGGACGCGCCGCTCGTCGGCGTCGGCCACTACGGCGAGTCGAAGATCGAGGCGGAGCGCGTGGCCCGCCGCGCGGGGAGGCGCGGGCTGGAGGTCGTCATCCTCCGCCCGAAGACGTTCGTCGGGCCGGAGCGCCTCGGCGTGTTCGAGATCCTGTTCGACTGGATTCGCGAGGGCCGCCGCATCCCGATCCTCGGCGACGGCTCGAACCGCTACCAGCTGCTCGCGGTCGAGGACCTCGTCGACTCGACCGTGAGCGCGGCGAGCGCGGAAGTCGCCGGCGAGACGTTCAACATCGGCGCGACCGAGTTCGGGACCGTCCGCTCCGACCTCGAGGGCCTGATCGCGCACGCGGGCTCGGGCAGCCGGCTGCGCCCCGTGCCCGCCAAGCCTGCGGAGCTCGCCCTCCGCACGCTCGAGCTGGCGCGGCTCTCGCCGCTCGCCGAGTGGCACTACCGCACCGCGCACCGCGATTCCTATGTCGACGTCTCGAAGGCACAGAGGCTGCTCGGTTACCGGCCGCGCCTCTCGAACGAGCAGGCGCTCTGCGAGACCTACGACTGGTACCTGGCGAACCGCGAAGGGCTGCGCGCGGCCGGCGTCACGCACCGGGTGCCGTGGGACCAGCGCGCGCTCGGCGTGCTCAAGCGCCTGAGCTAGTCGACGTCGCCGAAGACGTCGTCCCAGGAGACGTCCGACCAGGAGACGTCCGACCAGGAGACGTCGCTCCAGGAAACGTCGCTCCAGGAGACGTCCGACCAGGAGACGAGGGACCAGGCCGCGCCGAACCAGCCGTCGCGCCAGGAGATCGCGTTCCAGCTCGGCGAGCTCGTGACCACGTCGCGCCAGGAGACGTCGTCGAAGACCATGCCGGGGGCCGAGGGATCCGGGATCAGGAAGCGGTCGAGGGCCCGGTTCGGGTTCGGCGGGAACTGGATCGAGGCCGACGCCGCGGCGTTCACCTCGCCGACGCCGCCGGCGAAGCCGTGCACCTTGCGCAGGGGCTGCGCGCCGAGCATGAGCGCCCCCTTCACCCGGTCTGGCGTCAGGCTCGGGTTGAGCGCGATCAGGTCGTCTGCGATCCCGGCGACGATCGGCGCCGAGAGCGAGGTCCCCGAGAGCGTCATGTAGGTGCCGTCCGGTGTCTTCATGACCTGACTCTTGAACTGCTGCGCGTTGGCCAGAACCGAGTCGCTCGGGACGGGCCCGGTGATCGCTCGGCCCGGAGCGCTGAGCTCGGGCTTGGCGAAGCCGTCGAGCGTGTAGCCCCAGCTGGACCACGGCGCCACGTCGGCCCTGTCCGGGTCGGTTGAGTTGTGCAGGTCGAGCGCCCCGACGGTGGTCACGAACGGGTCGTTCGCCGGCGCGAAGCCCATCCTCACCGGCTTGCCGCCCTGCGCATCGTTCCCGGCCGAGGCCACCACGAAGACGCCCGCGAACCAGAGCTTCTCGATCGCCTTGTCGAGCGGGTCGAAGCGGAAGCTCGTCGCCGTCGTCGAGTGGAGGGAGAAGTTGGCGACCCGGATGTCGTACCGGTCGTGGTTGGCGAGGATCCACTGCGCGGCCCGGATGACGTCGCTCGTGCGGGCCATGCCGTTGTCGTCCAGGACGTCGAGCGAGACGATGCCGGCCGCCGGAGCGGCGCCCATGAAGTCCGGGTTCGAGCCGGCCGCCAGGCCGGCGATGAGCGTGCCGTGGCCGAAGCCGTCGCCCGGCGAGTTGTCGGGCAGGCCGGTCAGGTTCAGGCTCGCGAGCACGCGGTTGCCGAAGTCCTTCCGGCTCGCCTCGATCCCGGAGTCGACGAATGCGATCGTCGGCTCGGGGCCGTCGATCCGAGGCCCGAAGTAGCGCGGCCAGCCCTTCCCCTTGTTCGGGCCCGACTGCCCCAGGATCGGATCGAGGCCGACCGCCTCCGGCCAGATCTGCGAGCCCTTCGCTTCGGGCTGGAGGCCGCCGCGGCCGCCGGGCGCATCGAGCGCGACCGGGTTGTCCGGGGTGATCACGAGGCCCGGCTCGCTCGCGAGCGACTGGAGGTCGCCGGCCGGGACCGTTCCTGCGGAGGCGCCGGCGATCCCGAGCTGCGTCTGGGCGGAGCCGTACTGGTCGAGCGCGGCACGAGCGCCGGTGGCGCCGGCGTCGCTCTGAACGATCACCTGCACGGGCGCGTCCGGCGTCTGGCCCGCAGCGCGCTCGAGCGAGGGGGCGAGGTAGCTCTGCAGCCCGGGGCCGCCGTGGTCGCCGCCGGCGGAGGCCGCCAGCGGGGCCGCGAGCGCGAGCAGGAGCAGGGTCAGGAGGCCGCGCCGAACCGCGTCGCGATTGCGGCTGCTCGATCCCCGGCCGCCCCGCCGTGAGCCCCAGAGCCCACTGGAGCGGGACTCTCCGCGCGAACCACCCTCGCCTCTTCGCAACCCCTTCAACCCCTTTCCGCGGCCGCCTCGCGTGTGCCGCAGTGACCGAAAGCTGTCTTGAACCTAGGTGTAGCCGCCTATATGACCCATCACCCCGAAAGGGGATTCGGCCGAGAATCCCTCGTTCGAGGGATCGGGAAAGTCGCTGGTGAACGCCCTAGACTCGTCCCGTGGGCGACCTGCTCGGCTATCGCGAGCGTTTCCCGATCCTCTCGGAGACGACGTACCTGATCAACCACTCGCTCGGCGCGATGCCGGCAGCGGTCGAGCAGCGGCTGCTCGAGTACGCCCGCGCCTGGAACACGCGCGGCGTGCGCGCCTGGGAGGAGGGCTGGTGGGAGCTGCCGCTGACCGTCGGCGACCAGATCGCGCGGATCGTGGGCGCACCGCCCGGGAGCGTCTCGATGCACCAGAACGTCACCATCGCCGAGGCGATCGTCCTCTCCTGCTTCCGTGCGGACGGCGAGCGGCGGCGAATCGTCTACGAGGAGGGCAACTTCCCCTCGGTGCGCTACCTGTACCAAGCGGCGCCGGGCTTCGAGGTGGTCGTGGCGCCCGACGACGCGGGCGTGGCCGGGGCGATCGACGAGCGGACGCTGCTCGTCCCGGTCACCCACGTGCTCTACAAGACCGGCGAGATCCAGGACGTCGAGACGATCGTCGCCCGCGCGCACGAGCACGGGGCGCTGGTCGTCCTCGACGCCTACCAGTCGGCCGGCGCCGTCCCGCTCGACGTGACCGCGCTCGGCGTCGACTTCGCGGTCGGCGGCTCGGTCAAGTGGCTCTGCGGCGGGCCGGGCGCGGCCTGGCTCTACGTGCGGCCGGGGCTCGCCGAGACGCTCGCGCCGGCGCTGACCGGCTGGCAGGCGCATGCGCGGCCCTTCGCCTTCGAGCCCCGGCAGGACTACGCCGAAGGCGCCGCTCGCTTCCTGACCGGGACGCCGAACGTGCCCGCGCTCTACGCGGCGACCGCCGGCTACGACGTAATCGAGGAGGTCGGCGTCGGCCGCATCCGCGAGCGGTCGCTCGAGCAGACGACCCTCCTGCTCGAGCTGCTCGACGAGCACGGTCTCGAGTCGGGGACCCCGCGCGACCCGGCCCGGCGTGGCGGCACCGTCGCCGTCAGCGTTCCCGAACCGGCGGCGATCTGCGGCGAGCTCGCCGCGCGCGAGATCATCTGCGACAGCCGCCCCGACGTCGGCCTGCGGCTCGGCCCGCACTTCTTCAACAGCGACGACGAGCTCCGGTTCGCCGTCGAGCAGATCGTGGAGCTCAGCCGGCCAGCAGGTCGAGCAGGCGAGCTGCGTACGCCGGCCCGGTCGGCTCGTCCTCGTGCTTGAAGTAGCAGTAGACGTGCACGCCGTCGGCGAGCAGCGGCCGTAGACGTTCGGCCCAAACGCGGAGGTCGTCGTCCGAGTAGGGCGGCTCCCGCAGGCGGAGGTAACGGAACGGCGCGTCGGCCTCGAGCCCGTTCACGCGCACGGCGTTCGGCGGCAGGTCGACTCCGTCCCACGACTCGTGCCGCAGGTCGAGCGCCAGCTGCGTGGACTCGTCGAAGGAGCCGAGCAGGAGCGCCAGCAGGCCCTCGTCGCGGGCCGCGTTGACGAGGGCGCGAATCGGGCCGAGCCGGTCGCCGAGCAGCCGCACGCGCTCCGCGAAGGTGCCGAGGTCGGAGCGCCGGTGCGCGTTGAGCTTCGGCGCGAACAGGAACCCGGCGGGCGTCTGCTCCGCCCAGCGCTCGAACAGCTCCTCGCGAGGCAGGCGGTACCCGGTCGTGTTCAGCTCGACGGTCGCGAAGCGCGCGGCGTAGTGGCGCAGGAAGTCCGGCGGACGCGCGTCAGCGGGGTAGAAACCGGGCTTCCAGGTCGGGTAGGACCAGCCGGAAGTGCCGACATACAGCCCCGCTACACTCGCCGGCGTGGCGGTCACGCCAGAAGTGATACCCGACAACACCATCCCCGTCCTCGACCACGGCTTCGTCCGGCTCGACGATGCGATGGCCGACGACCTCTCCGTCGTCAACGGCGCGCGGGTGAGCTTCGCCCGGCACAAGCAGGAGATGGACGAGTCCGACGAGGGCCTGATCCGCTTCCTGATGCGCGATAGGCACGGCTGCTACGACGACAACACCGACGTTCTAACCGCCGAAGGCTGGAAGGCGTGGCCCACTGTCACCGGGAACGAGCTTTTCGCCACTCGCTCTCGCGACGGAAAGCTCGAGTATCAGCCCGCCCTTCGTCTGGTTCGTAAGGAGTACCGGGGCCACATGATCGGCTTCCAAGGGGCGAGCCTCGATCTTCTGGTCACGCCCGACCATCGTGTTCTCGCCTCCCCGCAGACGACTCGTCCGGAGCGAGCCAATCCTCGTTTCCGGCTCATGCCCGCCCATGAGGTGCTGTGGCGAGCACACCGTCACACGGCCACGGCAGATTGGAAGATGAGGTCACGAAGCACGATGTGCTTCGACGGCTCTCGGTTTGCCGCGTGGCCCCTCCTGCGTCTCGTTGGTCTCTTCATCGGCGACGGGAACCTCTCGTCGTCGAACCATGTCGTCTTCCACATCCGCAAGCGTCGAGAGATCGATTTCCTTCGTCGTGCCGCGCACGGGGCGGAGCTTGAAGTAGTCGAATGGGGCCGCAAGGGAGACGTTTTCGCGGTGCCCGTCGGGCCCGAGCTCCGGCAGCTGTTTGCCGAGTGTTACGACGCGGGTGAGAAGCGCGTCCCTGCGCGGCTGCTTGTTCTTGACGCGAACTGCCTTCGCGCTCTCTACGCGGGCCTGCTGAACTCGGACGGCTCGATCGCCCCGCGTGCCTCCGGCGAGGACAGGGAGGTTTACTGGACGACAAGCCGCCATCTTGCCGACGACGTTCAGGAGCTGGCGCTCAAGATGGGACGGAGTGCCAGCGTCCGCCCGCATGGCCACACGGCCGGCGACGGGCATTTCGGATCAAAGCCGTGCTGGCGCGTTTCGGTCTACGCAGAGCGAAACGCTCGTCCTGCGCTTTGCCGGACTCGCGAGCAAGCAGAGTCCCATATGGGTGTGGAGACCTACGACGGAGCGATCCACTGTGTCGAGGTTCCCAACAACACGCTCTACGTGCGTCGAAACGGTTATCCAATCTGGTGCGGTAACACGCCTTTCGAGCACAACTCGTTCCGCTTTCACATCCGCTGCCCGCTCTTCGTCGCGCGCGAGTGGATGCGGCACCGGGTCGGCTCGTTCAACGAGTTCAGCCTCCGCTACGCGAAGGCGACCGACGACTTCTACGTGCCCGAGCGGGAGGACGTGCGCAGCCAGGTCGGCAAACCCGGCTCCTACTCGTTCGAGCCGGTTCCCGACGAGATCGCCGAGGTGACCCGCGAGAAGCTGAAGGCCGTCTACGAGATGGCCTACCTGGCCTACGAGCAGCTCGTCGAGCTCGGCGTCGCCCGCGAGCTGGCGCGATGCGCGCTGCCGGTCGGCGCCTACACGGAGTTCTACTGGACGGTCAACGCGCGCTCGCTGATGAACTTCGTCTCGCTGCGGGCGGCCGAGACCGCCCAGCGTGAGATCCGGCGTTACGCCGAGGCCTGCGAGCGCTTCCTCGAGCAGCTGATGCCGGTCACCCACGCGGCCTTCGTCGCGAGCGGCCGTGTCGCGCCCTGAGACTCAGGTGGTGAGGACGACCGGGTTGCGGTGTGAGCCGGGCAGGTTGCGGGTGACGACCCAGCCGTCGTAGCGCCTGAGGCTGTAGGGCGCGTTCAGCCGTACGGTCGTGGTCCCCGAGGTGACGAAGGTTCCGCACGTCGCGACGGGCTTGCCGTGCTTCGTCAGGTACATCTCGTAGTAGGCGCCGCGCGGAAGCTTCGGCAGGTTCCGGACCTCGACCCGCAGCGGCCAGTTGCCGCTCTGGTCGACGTCGCCGAGATCGATCGTGGCCGACGCGGTCTGAGCGATCGCCGTCCCGTGCATCGGAACGCTCTTGACCGTGCTGAACCTGTCGTTGCCGCGGCGGCCGGCGACGTAGCCGCCGACGACGGCGACGAGGGCGATGGCGGCCGCGATCGCGAGCAGCGCACCGGCGCGGCGGCGCGGCAGGGCCACGACATTTTCGGGCTCGGACTCGAGCTCGGCGATCCCGGGCGGCAGCTCCGGCGGGGGGCCGGCGGCCACGAGTAGGTCGTGCACGTGCTCGAGCCTGGCGCGCTCCTCCTCCGGCAGGTCGTCGCCGACGAGCTCGCGGAAATCCGGAGTCATCCCAGCTCCTCCTCGAGAACGCCGGCCAGGCGCGCGAGGGCGGCGCGCGTCCGGGTCTTCACCGTGCCGAGCGGGATGCCGAGGTACTCGGCCACCTCGGACTGCGAGAGCCCGCTCCAGTAGGCAAGCTCGATCACCGAGCGCTCGTTCGGGCTCAGCTCCTCGAGCGCGCGATGGACGCGCCAGGCGACCCAGTTCGACTCGGCCTCCTCCGGCGGGCCGGCGGCGAGCGACTCCTCCTCGGGCGCCTCGACCGGCGTCTCGCTGCGCGCACGGCTGCGGTCGATGATCGCGTTCCGCGCGACGGCGTAGAGCCAGGGCCCGCCTGGGCCTCGTTCGGGCTTGTAGGTGCGGGCCGCGCGCCAGATCGACGCGAAGGTCTCCTGGACTGCGTCCTCGGCGCGCCCGCGGTCGCCGAGCCGGCGCAGCGCGAGCCCGAAGACCGGCCGCGAGTAGCGGCGGTAGAGCACTTCGAAGGCGCCGCGGTCGCCGTCGCCGGTGCGGAGAATCAGCTCCGCGTCGGTCAACTCGTTCGTGGACACCGGGGGCATCGTCGCGGCTCCGGACGGCCGGGGCAACCGGAAGGGTGTTTCGAGTGCGATTTCCATTCCATCGTCTTACGGTGGTCCGGGCCGCATGGATTGGAGCAATCGGCCCCCGTCGACGACGAGGGTAGCCCCGGTGACGAAGCCCGCGCCCGCCAGGTAGGCGACAGCCTCCGCCACGTCTTCGGGCGAGCCGACCCGGCCGAGCAGCGTCTCGGCGGCGCGGCGCTCCTCCTGGCCGGGCTCGACCGCGACCGGGCCCGGCGCGACGCCGCAGACGCGCACCTCCGGCGCGAGCGCCCGGGCGAGCACGCGGGTCAGCATCGCCTGAGCCGCTTTGGCCGCGCAGTGTGCGGCGAACGACGGCCACGGCTGGTAGGCGGCGACGTCCTCGACCATGACGATGCAGCCTTCCGAGGCCCGGAGGTGCGGCGCTGCCGCCTGGGCGACGAAGAAGCTCCCCTTCGCGGTCGCGCCGAAGGCGGCGTCCCAGTCGGCCTCCGTCAGCTCTTCCACCTCGCGGGGCGCGAACCCCTCCCCGGCCGCGTTGACGAGGAGGTCGAGCCCACCGAGCTCCGTGGCGACCCGCTCCACGAGCGCGCGCGCCTGCTCGACCTCCGCCACATCGCCGTCAGCGCGGCCCGCCGCGAAGACGGTCCAGCCGTCGCGCTCGAGCCGCGCTGCGATCGCCGAGCCGATCCGGCCTGTGCCCCCGGTGACGAGCGCGTTATGTCGCGGCCGCGCCAAGCTCGGCGACCGCCTGGTCGAAGCGCTTGGCGACGGCGTCCCAGTTGACGACGTTCCACCAGGCCTCGAGGTATTCGGGCCGCCGGTTCTGGTACTTGAGGTAGTAGGCGTGCTCCCAGACGTCGATGCCGAGGATCGGCACGTCGTCGTTCAGGAGCGGCGAGTCCTGGTTCGGCGTCGAGTAGAGCGAGAGGCCGGTCCCGTCGTGCACGAGCCAGGTCCAGCCCGAGCCGAAGCGCTTGACGCCGCCCTCGTTGATCGCCTTCTTCAGCTCGTCGAAGCTGCCCCAGAGGTCGTTGATCGCCGCGGCGAGCTCACCCGTCGGCTCGCCGCCGCCGTCCGGGCCCATGATCTCCCAGAAGAGCGAGTGGTTCACGTGGCCGCCGGCGTTATTGCGCACGGCCATCTGCTTGTCCTCGGGCAGCGACTCGAGGTTCGTGAGCACGGTTTCGACCGGCTTGTCCGCAAGCGGCGTGCCTTCGAGCGCCGCGTTCGCGTTGTCCACGTACGCCTGGTGGTGCTTGTCGTGGTGGACGCGCATCGTCTGCTCGTCGATATGGGGCTCGAGCGCGGCGTAGTCGTACGGAAGAGGGGGAAGCTCGAATGCCATGTGCGTTCCTTTCTCCGCTGTCCTGGCGAGGCTACCGCCTTTGGGCTGCCTCGGCAGGCTCCTCGTGTCGAGAACGCGGGTTATGCTCACGCGTCCCTTCGACCGAAAGGAGCTGCCGTGGCAACGCTGGCCTTCAACCACGAGGAGATCACCGCCCGCGAGCTGAAGCCCGCGCTGCTCGAGCTGGACGGCATCTCGCGCGAGACGGTCGAGGCGCACTACAAGCTCTACGAGGGCTACGTCAACAAGCGCAACGAGATCATGGCCGCGCTGGCCGAGATCGATCTCGCCGCCGCGAACCAGGTCTACTCCGAGGTGCGCGCGCTGAAGGTCGAGCTCAGCTTCGCCCTCGGCGGGATCAAGAACCACGAGATCTACTTCGGGCACCTCGGTGGCGGGGGCGGCGATCCCGACGGGGCGATCCGCGATCTGATCGTTCGCGACTTCGGCTCGGTCGCCGACTGGCGCGCCGACCTGAAGGCGACCGGGATGGCCGGCCGCGGCTGGGCGTGGACGGCCTACGACTGGGACGAGGCCAAGCTCTTCAACTACGTCGGCGACGCCCAGAACACCTTCCCGATCTGGAATGCCACCCCGCTCGTCGCGCTCGACGTCTACGAGCACGCCTACTTCCTGGACTACCAGACCGACCGCGCCTCGTACATCGAAGCGTTCTTCCACAACCTCGACTGGGACGCCGTCAACGGCTGGGTGGCCGGGTACCAGATCACGCTCTGAGCACTTTCGCTTTCGTTCTCGCCGGCTATCTGGCCGGCAGCATCCCGAGCGGCTACTGGCTCGTTCGGATCTTCCGTCACGAGGACATCCGCAAGACCGGCAGCGGCAACATCGGCGCGACGAACGTCTGGCGGACGTATGGCGCGAAGCTCGGGGTCCCCGTGATGGC
>Ga0335080_10007265_pt1 | contig 11477 bp, 6 predicted proteins | sample Lox_Sample_34_FD_206720 | JGI IMG/M metagenome (GOLD analysis project Ga0335080, IMG submission 206720) | Soil microbial communities from Loxahatchee National Wildlife Refuge, Florida, United States - Lox_Sample_3.4 | ecosystem: Environmental > Terrestrial > Soil > Wetlands | place: USA: Florida...
CCGGCAGCGCCCCGGTCCGCAACAGCTTGGATAGCGTCGAAACCTCATCCTCGGTGAACGTGCCCTCGATCTCGCCGCGATCACGGATGGCGCTCTTGATGCTCGCCACTTCGCGGACGCGGCTGCCAAGGACCACGGCCATGCTGCGGCCTACGTTGGCGCTGGTGTAATCCCAGAACTTGTCACCGGCCTCGTTCGTAAGCGTGAAGATCACGATGCGCTGGCCGGTGTTCTGATTCGTGCTCGGATCGGCGGAACGGAAATCATTGCCGGCAACCACAGACGTCCGGTTGAGAACGTACACCGCGTCCGCATCCGAACCCGTCGCCATGTTGCCCGAGCCGTGAATCATCATCTGGTCCGGCGGCAGGGTTCCACCCACGCTTTGCAGGGCTGCCTGCTCATCGGGAAACGGACCGCCGACCACGGGATGAATGGACAGCCGCGCCGTGTCCTGGATGATGCTCTTCACGCGATCGAGGTCATCGATGCCCGGCAACTCCACCAGGATCTGGTCCTTGCCCAGGCCGTATTCCTGGATCACCGGCTCGCTCACGCCCAGCGCGTCCACGCGGTCGCGGATGGTCTCGATGGCCTGCGCCACCGTCTTGGTCTCCAGCGAGTTGAGGACATTGGGCTTCATCGTCAGCGTGAAGCTGCCGTCCGATCCGCCCGAGATGTCGTACTCGTTCGAATACTTCTGATCGAGCAGAGAACGAGTTCCGGATTGGTTCGCCGGGGGCACTCCCTCGAGCCGGACTTGCTGCGGCTTGTTTGCCGGATCCGGCTTGACGACCTGCCCGAACGGCAATTGCGCTTTTTTCAGGTCCTGCTGGATCACGCCGACCAGGTTGTCTGTTTCGGCGTTGATCGCATCGGCGACCTGCACCTGCAGGATGAGGTGCGCCCCGCCCTTCAGATCAAGCCCAAGGTGGATGCGCTTCGTGATGGCCTCGAGCAGCGCCTTGCCGGACACTCCCGACGGCAGCCCGAAGATGCCGTACACGGAGATCAACAGTACCGCAATGATGGCCAGAATTCTGCCTCTGAGATTTTTCTTCATAATTGCACTTCGCTATTCCAAAAAGTAAACGCGTAGACGCGCCGCCAAGAAGGGCGAACGCGCCACCTAGGAACCCGTGGAAGATTCCTGGGTGGTCACCGATGCGATGGCGTTCTTGGCCACTTCCATCTTGATCCCGTCGGGGGCCACTTTGATGATGATGGCGTCGTCCTTGATGGAGATGATGGTGCCGCGGATGCCGCCCGCGGTGGTCACCCTGTCCCCGGATTTGATGCTCGAAAGCATCTGCTGCCACTGCTTCTGCCGCTTCTGCTGCGGCCGGATCATTACGATGTACAAGACGGGAATCAACAGTAAAGGCAGAAGCATAGGAAGACTGCTTCCGCCTCCGACGGGCGACGCCAACATTGCCAAACTGAATGCCACACTCGTCCTTTGCTGCCTGCCTCCGCATTGTGGGCGGCTGGAGCAGGCAAGAGGCACGCCCGGCTCGCGCCCCGGCGCCTCAAAAAAAATTTGTCTCCGGGAAGGGTCCTCGTCCGCTCCTCGCCACCCCACGAACGAAGATCTGTTCGTCTGCCCCAAAAGCAATCTGCGCCTTTGGGGACCCCGTCGTGGGACCCCGGGTCTGGACGCCCCTCAGATTCGCCAACTGGACCTGGAAAATGCGCTCGGACAGGGTTCTATCCTGCGCTCCTCAAGCGGCCCAACTGTCGTCTGCTTTCCTGTTCGACATGGCTTCGTTTGGAAATCCGCATCCGGCAGGACTGCGGCTTTCAGGAGCATTCAAACCGGACGAATCCCAAAAGAAGGCCTAGGAAAATAAGATACGCGCAGCCGCTTGCGTGTCAAGGTGCGACGGGCCCTCCGGAGCGCTTCCCGCGGCCCACAAATGGGGGAATAACGACTTCTGGAACAGTCCATTCCTACCGCCGTTCGCTTATAAAACCCTTACTTCCTCACTGCTCCATGTTTACGCTCGCACATGTCTGCTGGAGATAAAGGATCGCTTCGGGTCCCATGAGCGGGCCTCCCTCAGGGCCTTCTCAGGACTCGTGTGCCGATCGGGGGTGACCGTGGCGAATTACTTCGATTTGCGATGGCTTTTGCTGGTTCCGGCCGTTCTGGCCATCGGCTTTATGGCCTGGGTATTTGTGAGTTTTGCTCGCGACAGGGCAAGGAATCGAGGGCGTGACGCCTTCATGAACGCACGCCGTCGCAACAAAGCCAACATCTGGGAGTGATGGACTGCCCGGAGATGGGACAATGACAACAGCCCTCATCTCCCCGCAAGGACTCGGCCATGCGTATCCCGCTTCTCTGTCGGCCCGCGATGCTGATCATTCCGCTTCTGTGCGCCGCCGCAGGCGCCCACTCCTCCAGCCCCATCACGTCGATTCAGATGCCTGTCTACTCGGTCGCTGTAACCGCGGGCGAACCGCCGCGCCTTGCGATCGAGCGAGACGGCGAGACCGTGTTCACGGTCCCCGTGGTTTCCGGCCTCGCTTCAGACCAGCAGGAGGAAAGGCTCTCGGCGATCGAGTACTCGGTCAAGCAAAGCGGAGACCACCACTACGAGTTAAACGCCACTGCCAAGAGCAGCTTGTGGTCTTCGCGGCGGTTTACGTGGCGCTTTTTCCCCGACCGCATCGAATTCCAGCAGTTCGCCACCGGGCATGGAAAGCTGGGCCGGGTTTACTTTCTTTCCGACGGAGTCTCGAACCGCTGGGATAACGGCACGACGCCCGGGTACACGTGGGAAACGACGATCTACGCCGACCGCTACTTCTCCCCCAATCCCAACCACGCCAACCAGTTCGAATTCAACATCCCAATGCCGCAGACGGTGGGCTTCAGCGGCGGCACAAAGGGCGGTTCGGATACCGATTTCCGCCCCGAGAGGATCACGGGGATCTTTGCGCCGCCCCCGCTGTTCCTCGCGTTCCACCTCGACACGACCTGGACCGGCGTCGGCATCGGCGCCAGGCCGGGCGAGTACCTCTTTCCCGCCCTCGAGTACACCGGCTCCGCCTATGCCGGGGCATCGTTTTATGCCGACTACCTGGGTTACAAGACAATCGACGGCGAATTCGCCTCGCCGGTGATGGCGCTCACGTTCGCGTACGACCCTCTCGATGCACTGGCCGCCTACACAGCATGGCTGGACAAGAGCGGGTTCTCCACGCCGGCCACCGCGCACGACGCTTACTGGCACCACCTGCCGATCTTCTGCGGCTGGGCTGAACAGACGGTAAACTCGGTTCCCCAGGGAGAGGCCGCCAACAAGCTGGCAAGGCAGGCGAACTACGAACGGTGGATTGCAACACTGGAGCAGCGCGGTCTGCCCTTCGGAACCATCGTCATCGACGACAAGTGGCAGAAGGGTTACGGCTCTTTCGAAGTTGACACGCAGAAATGGCCCGACATGAAGGGATTCGTCGCCGCCCAGCACGCCAAAGGGCGGCACGTCCTGCTGTGGGTTCCGCTGGCGCAGCCCGACGGACTTCCCGAGTCGCTCTGCATCATGGTCAACGGGAAATGCATGGGCGCCGACGTGGGCAAGCCGGAGTACGAAGCGTATCTGCGGCCGCGCATCCGCCATCTCGTCGAGGAGATCGGGGTGGACGGCTTCAAGGAGGACTGGGTCGACGCGCCAACCGTTGCCGGCGCGCCTCTCAGCGGATCCCTCGCCGGCATCGAGTTCGTCCGCCGCTTCCAGTGGATCCTTTACGACGAAACCCACAAGGCCAAGCCCGACGCCCTGGTGGAAACGCAAACCGTGAATGCCCTCTTCCTCGAATCGTCGGACGTGACGCGGCTGAACGACATCTGGTACGGGACACGAAACGTGGCGGACATGATGCGGCTGCGGGCGCGCATCGCCCACATCAGCGGGTGGCCGGTGCTGGACACCGACAACGCCTCCTCGACCAACCTGAAGGAGTGGTGGAACTACATGCAGGCGCAGCCGTCGATTGGTATTCCCGCGCTGTATTTCGTGTCGAAGACCGAGACCACCCAGGAATCGCCTTCGGAGGCGCAATGGACCGCGCTGGCGGGGCTGTGGCGAGACTACATCGCGGGCCTGAAGGGCAAGCAGTAAAGGCGATCACAGGATAGCCGCTGAATCGTCCACTTACAGTTTCCTTACATTCTGATTGCTCCGGTTTTATGTCCGGACGTGTCTCCTGACTGTGGAGGACGCGCCGCGGCAAGGCGTGTCCTGGGGGGCCGTAGAGCGATGTCGTACATGATTGAAGTGAAGTGGCTGATGATTCTTCCCCTCGGCTCGATCGCGGCTTTCGCCGTCTGGGTCTTCTGGAACCTGACCAAGGAGGTCCGGGCAGAGAAGCGCCGGTGGGTCCGGAAGTATAGCGACCCCGACGTGCACGCCCATCGGCAGGGAAAGACGCCGGGAGCGGTTTCCGCCCGGGCCCTCCACCGGAGCTAATTCCGGGTGCCTGGTGACTTGGAGTCGGCCGGTTCCGCATCATCAGCCGAATCCTCGACCAGGACCGCCGAACCGGGCACAATGTCAAAGCTGAGGTCGCCTTTGCCCGCAGCGTGGAATGTCACGCGGAGCGGCTCCCGCTGCCAGTCCGGTGCGGTGCAGACCGGATCGGGATGACTTTTCGGGTCGGGATCGAAGGCGTCCACCTTCCTGGCCAGTACCGGCTTACGGGCGGCCAGTTGCGCCACCACCGCGTACAGGCTCTTTCCCGAGGCGGTAACTCCGCAGTAAGCGCCATAGTCGCGGAACCAGCTCACCTGGCTCACCGCCGGATCGTAATTGGGAAGCTTGAGGGGAACGACGCGGCCAGTCACGCGGTCTACCAGCAACCATGGCCCGCGTTGCCATACCCAGTGGCCGAGCCGGTCGCCGGGAAGCGAGTCGTTGAGTCGCAGAACACGGCGAACAACGAAGCTGCGGTCTGTCACGTCATGGGCGTCTCCGGTGGTCCACTCCTTGGGGGCCCCATCGACCAGGAGTGGCCGGATCTTGAGAGCATCTTCGCCGGGCGCCGCCCCTGCGGGGTCACCGGCTTTCGAGTAAGCCACCCGCTTCGCGGCGCCCAGCACCACGGTGTGCGGCTTGCGGGGGGCAGAGTGCAGCTCAACCGAACCAAGAAGAACAACGAGAAAAGCCGCCAGACCCAATTTCCGTCCTGCAAACATGACGGTACTGCTCCTAACCCGACCCCCAAAACCTCCACAACCACTTTGTGATCCTGAGGCGCGAAGCGCCGAAGGACCTGATTTTCACGAACTCCCCAAGCCCCCGAAACGACACTAAAGCTGCGCCGCCTCCACCGCCCGCGCCACGCGAAACGCCGTGCCTTCCTGTAAATGCCGCGCAAGCACCTGCATGCCCACCGGCAGGCCCGCGGGCGTATTGCCGCACGGCACGGTCACGCCGCAGATCCCCGCCAGGCTGGCCGTCACCGTGTAAATGTCAGCCAGGTACATAGCCAGCGGATCGCCCGTCTTTTCGCCCAGCTTGAACGCCGGCACCGGAGAGGTCGGAGTCACGATAGCATCCACCTCTGCGAAGGCGCGCAGGAACTCTTCGGCCAGAAGCCGCCGCACCTGTTGCGCCTTGAGGTAATACGCATCGTAGTAGCCAGCCGAAAGGGCATAGGTGCCAAGCAGGATGCGGCGCTTCACCTCGGCGCCAAAACCCTCGTCGCGCGAATGGCTGTACATGTCGCTAAGGGTGTTCGAAGCCGGGGAACGGTATCCGTACCGAACGCCGTCGAATCGGGCAAGGTTTGCGCTGGCCTCGGCGGTGGCGATCAGGTAGTACGTGGGAACGGCGTATCGGGTGGCAGGCAGCGAAACCGGCTTGACGGAACAGCCGGCCGCCTTTAGGGCCTGAATTCCCTTCTCGATGGCAGTTTGCACGTCCGGGTCAAGGCCCGCTCCGAAATACTCGCCGGGGACGCCGATTCGCAGCCCCTCGGCGGGCTTGTCGCTTTCGGCGGCGTAATCGGGGACAGGGGCGGGGGAACTGGTCGCGTCGTTGGGGTCGTGGCCCGCGATCACGCCCAGCAACGTGGCCGCATCGCGCACATTTCCGGCGAACGGACCGACCCTATCGAGCGAAGAGGCAAAGGCGATCAGGCCGTAGCGTGATACACGCCCGTAGGTGGGCAACACTCCGACCACGCCGCAAAAGCTGGCCGGCTGGCGGATGGAGCCCCCGGTGTCGCTTCCCAGGGTTCCCACCGCCATGTTTGCCGCGACCGCCGCCGCCGAGCCGCCGCTTGAACCGCCGGGCACCCTCTCCGGATCCACGGGATTGCGCACCGGACCGTAGCCGGAATTTTCGTTCGACGAGCCCATGGCGAATTCATCGCAGTTAAGTTTGCCCAGAAGGACCGCGCCGGCAGCATCCAGCTTTGCCACGACGGTCGCGTCATAGGGTGGATGGTAGCCCTTCAATATCTTCGAGCCGGCCGTTGAGGGCGCTCCCTGCATGACCAGGACATCCTTGATGCCGATGGGAATGCCGGCGAGCGGCGGCAGCGGATCGCCACTGGCCGCCATCGCATCCACGCGAGCAGCCTGCTCCAGCGCCCGCTCCTTCGTCAGGCTCAGGTAGACATTCAGGTGAGGATTCAGCGCTTCGATGCGGTCGTAGTAGGTCCCGGCTTGATCGACGGCCTTCACCGCACCGGACGCAATGCCCTCGCGCAGCGTGCCCAGCGTCGGCGTCTTCTCAACAAAGGTCTCAACGGTCTTTGTATCCCCTGCCAATTGGTCTCCCCGGTTTCAGGTTTCAGTTCCCTCGGTCCCTTGTTTCTATCGCTCAATCACTTTCGGTACCTTGAAGAACGCGCCGTCCGTCTCTGGCGCTTCTGGCATGACAACGGCTCTCGGCACAGAAGGCCGCGGGAGATCTTCGCGGAGCGAGCCGGCACCGCCGGCGCCTTCGAGTTCGCTGATCTGGGCAAGCGGGACGATACCGGAAGTGTCGAGCTGGTTCAGCTCCGCCACATAGTCGAGAATGGCGTTCAGGTCCTGGACCATTCGCGGCGTCTCGTCGGCGGCCAGCTCGAGATGCGCCAGTTCGGCCACGCGCTCCACGTCTTCCAACGATACTTTTTGCGTCATTCCCTGCTCTTTCCGGACCGATTCCCGAAGACGTCCGGTGGCTTGAGTATAGCCGGTCTTCCATTTGCATTCGCGCCGAACGGACGCGGGACGGCGACCACCTCTGCCTCAATCCACCACCAGCGTGAGCGTCACGGTGTGCTGCACGCCGGTCGAGGACACTGTGATCGGGATCGAGTACGTCCCGGCCGGAGTCGTATGTGTAACCGGCGGCGGCGGGCTGCCGCCGCCACCACCTCCCGAAGACGAACAGCCGTTCAGGCCGGCTGCCAGCGTGATTGCCAACGCCACAGCCGGCAGCAGCCAGCGCCGCCGTCCCCGCCGGGCCGCGGGCAGCAGCACGATCGCGCAGAGCGGCGGAATCGCTTGCCATCCCCCAATCGACACCGGCCGAAGAGCGGATGGCGTCTGGCTGGTGGTGATCTGCAGGCTCACGCTCCCGGTCGCGCTGGCGCCCACCGTCGCGCCGGAGGGATTGAAGATGCACGCCGCGTAGGCCGGCAGCGAGCCGCATTGCAGGGAGAATGTCGCCGTAGATCCGCTCGCGTTCGCCAGGCTCAGCAGGTAGTTGGCGGTCTGGCCACTCGAGACCGTCTGGCTCGAGGCCCCCGATGTCGTCGCCTGGAAATCGAATCCCATGCCCGAAAGCGGGACGGTCGCGCTCGCCGCCAGTTCGTCGCTGGCCAGCGTCAACGCCCCGTTCTGGGCGCCTGCCGCCGTGGGGGCGAACGAAATGGCGGCCGTGCAACTTCCGCCCGCCTTCAACGACTGGCTGCATGTGGTATTGCCCAGCTTGAAGCCGGACGAAACGGAGAGACGCAGGTTGTCGAGTTCGACCGCGGTGCTCGAATTCGCAATCGTCACCGTGATTGGGCTGCTGTTGGATCCCACCCCGGTCATCGGGAAGTTCACGAGCGAAGGCGTGATCTGGACCGCGCCGTTGACTCCCCCGGTGCCATTCAAGGACACGGTTGCAGGGGCGCTCGCGTTGGAAGCGCTCACGGTCAGCACTCCGCTGAGCGTGCCCCGCGACGTGGGAGTGAACACGACACCAGTCGTACAATTCGCGCCGGCGGCAAGGCTCCCCCCGCAGTTGTTCTGCGACAGGCTGAACGGCCCCGAGACCGCAAGCGAAAGTCCCGTCGCCGTGGTGGCTCCCGTATTCGAGACCGTCACGGTCTGCGCGCCGCTCTGCTGGTTCAGTTCCTGTGCCGGGAAAGAAAGCTGGGTCGGGTTGACATTCAGGCCGGCAGGGGATTGCCCGGTTCCGCTCAGGGGCACCGTGACCGGGCTCACTCCCAGTGTCGAAGACGAGACCGTGAGCGTGGCAGCCGCTCCTCCGGCCGATGCGGGAGTAAATATCACCTGCACGGTGCAACTGGCGCCTGCATCAAGGCTCGCGCCGCAGTTGGTGGTGCCCGTCGAGAAGCTTCCCGCCGCCGGACCGGCAATCTGTAAGCCCACGTTGGCCATCGGCGCGCCGCCGATGTTAGCCACCTTGAGCGTGGCGGGCGAACTCGCAACCCCCACCGGCTGCCCGGGAAAGGTCAGGCTCGCAGGACTCACGGAGAATGCGGGGGGCAGCAGGCCGGTTGCGCTGAGCGAGACGGTCTGCCCGCTGTTGATCGCGTCCGAGATCGTCAGGGAGCCGGTTTGCGTCCCCGACTGCGTGGGCGCGAAGGAAACGCCGATGGAACAACTCGAGTGGGCGGCCAGTTGGGCGGCGCAGTTGTTGGTCCATTGAAACGGACCGCTGACGGCTGCCGCGATGGAGGTCAGAGGCAGATCTCCGCTGTTGGTCAGGGTTACGTTTTGAGGCGCCGAGGTTTGCCCGATGATGGTGGCCGCGAAGGTCAGGGACGTGGGAGACAGGGTATCGGTGGGCGGGGCTGCGCCGGTCCCGGTCAGTTGTACGGATTGCGTGCCCGCATCGTCGACAATGGTCAGCACGCCCGTCGCTGGTCCGGGCGCGGTGGGCGCGAACTCCACTTGCAACTGGCAATCGCTGCTTCCGGCGAACGACGTTATGCCGCACGAATTCGCAGCGAGCACAAACGTCCCTGAGACGGAGACGCTGGCGATGTCCACTGCCGATTGTCCGCGGTTCTCGGCCGTAACGATCAGAGGCGCGGATGTCGACCCCACCTTCACCTGGCCGAAATTGATCGTGGTCGGCGTGAGAGTAACTATGCCCGGCGTCTCGCCTGTGCCGCTGAGCGCGACCGAGAGCGTTCCGGCCGAGATGTTGGCGGATACCGTCAACTGGCCGCTGCGAGGTCCCGATTTGGATGGGGTAAACGCCACCTGGATGGCGCAGCTCTGCCCTGTATTGATCGTTGCATTGGCGCAGTTATCGGTCTCGCTGAAGTCGCCGGTAATGGTGATGCTTCCGGTCTGGAGCGCCACGCCGCCGGTGTTCGTCAGGGTCACGGTTTGGGGATTGCTGGGAACACCGAATCCCTGGCTCCCGAAGTCAAGCGAACCGGGGGAGATGGTTGCGGCCGTCGTCTGCACTCCGGCAGTTGCCAGCGGAATCTGCCAAACGCCGCGTCCATAGGTGCCCGCCACCAGTACATTGGGTGTGGTTGGCGGCGGCGCCGCACTCAACGCCACCACCGGCGCACTGGGTAGTCCGGCCCCATAAGGAGACCAGCAGGCGGCATTCGCGCAGGAGGTAATATTGCGCGTGATGTAGACCCCCGCGTCGGTTGCGATATAGACAGTATTTGCGTCCTGTGGATCGACTACCACCGCGTTCGCCGCGGAAGGAGGAAGATTGGATTGAACGTTGTACCAGTGCGCTCCCCCATCCGTAGAGCGGTAAACCATGCGGATATCCTGGAGCGCGTTCGGAATACCTTCCACAGTCACGTACACCGTGTTTCCCGACGTGTCGTGCGGATCGATGAAGATGCTCGAGACGTCCACTCCGAACGCATTCATCGCCCGCTGGTCGTTGACCACGGAATTGAGGGCCAGGTCCTGCCAGGTGGACCACGTGCCATTCGCATTCATTGTGCCGCTGAGCACGTGGCCGGGCAGGGTCGCTCCGCCGTCCGCGGTTCCGTAGGTCCCCGCATAGACGATCTCTCCGCCTCCGCCCAGGGGCATCGCGGCCAGGGTTCTCACCAGCGCGTTCCCGTTGCACGACGAACTCGTCCGGTTTCCATCGAACATCGGGCTGACAGCATTCGCCGCGGTCCATCCCGAGCCGCTTGCCGGGCCACGCCAGATCCGGCAGGTGCCGATGAGCAATTGCGACGTGTCCAGCGGGTCAACAAAGAACGGCGCGGGCCAGTACATGGTGAGCCCGTCGTTGTTCACATCCGCATTGGAAACTACGGGTATTGTGCCGAAATCGCCCGGCGCACATTGGGTCGCCTGAGAGCACAAGTGGATCGAGACCCCTGCGCCGTTGTTGACATACCAGTTGTTCGGATTCGCAGGATCGACAGCGACCGGGCCGCCTTCGCCGGTAAGAATCTGCGGCCAGTTCGAGATGGGCCCCGTCGTGCTCTTGACGCCTGCAGTGCCATTGGCCCCCAGGCCCAGCATCATCGTGTAGGGCGTGGCCCCAACCGCCGACATCGATTCCACCTCCGCCAGCGATCCCAGCCCTCCGTTCAGGTTCTGGAAGTGGGTCGCGTCAAAGGTGGAGCAGACCGGCCCAGATTCGGCGATTCCGTCTGTCGAACGCCACAGCCCGCTGTCATTGCCGGCGAAGAGCTCCAGCGGGTTCGCCAGGTTCCATTCCAGCGCATGCTGATACTCGCCCACCTGCGCACTCATGCATGACGTGGCATTCGTCGTGTTGCGCCAGGCGCAGCCCATGGCCAGGCTGCACTTCCACACATCGTTCGCGCCGGCCAGAAGGATCGTGTCCTGACCGGAAGGAACCGCCGCCAGCGCCAGGTTGTAACTGCCGTTTTGAATGGTGGCCGACCCCAGCCACGTATTCGCCTGCATCACGCCCGTGTTCCATTGCTTGCCGAAGGAGATTGCCTGGTTCGTGCATGCACCGCCGCTGATTCCGCAGGCATCCTGCCAGATGCCCTGGTCCTGGTTATCGATGTCCACGCTCCAGGCGAAGGTGTCCCCAGTCAGAGGATTTACCGCCAGGGCTCCGCGATAGATGGGGCAGGCGGGAGAGCCCGTCGCCTGCGGGCGGGTGGGACACATCGTTGTGGTCAGGGCGGCGCCCGGTTGGGAGGCGAGACGCGTCCAGTGCCCCCCGTCGGTCGATTGGTAGTAACCGTGATATCGCACCGCGGCAATGAACAATTTGCGGACCGGGTTCCACACCACGGAGGTTGCCGCGTTTCCGTCAGGATTGGTGAAC